>Ga0335081_10006771_pt1 | contig 18270 bp, 22 predicted proteins | sample Lox_Sample_35_FD_206713 | JGI IMG/M metagenome (GOLD analysis project Ga0335081, IMG submission 206713) | Soil microbial communities from Loxahatchee National Wildlife Refuge, Florida, United States - Lox_Sample_3.5 | ecosystem: Environmental > Terrestrial > Soil > Wetlands | place: USA... | reverse complement strand
GGTGCTCCCTTTTCCCGCAGCAAGCATCATGATTCCCATGATGCTCTTGCCGTCGACTTCCATCCCATCCTTCGCCAAAGTAACCTTAGATGAATAAGCACTCGCTGTTTTTACGATCTGTGCAGCAGCACGCGCATGGAGACCCAGTTTGTTTTCGATCAAAAGCTCTTTTTCCTTCATTAAATCACTCCCGCGTATGCCAGGGCGAGACAGAAGACAGCCAACCCGAGCATGAATTTTACCGGAGAGCCGCCTCTCCGCATAAATGCGACTAAAACCAGCGTTATGAGAAAACCAGATAGGGTCAGTACCACAGGCTGATTGCCCAACGGGGGTCGTAACTCCGCCCGCCACAGCTGCATCATGCCGAGTATTCCACCGAGCATAGCGAGCGATATTACCTTAAACCGTCTGGCCATTTTCGTGAAGCGATATCGAGCCATCAGCGCCACGGCATCTCCGCCGCTGGTATAACCCCAGAACAGCATACCTAACCTAAGACCGACATGCCAGATATTGAACAGAACGAGGAAGAGAACTGGCGCCCACCACGAACCGGTCATCGCCACGGCTACTGCAGCCACGGCAGCCATCGGCTTGAGCGCACCCCAGAAAAAGCTGTCTCCGAGGGCGCCAAGCGGAGCCATCATCGCTACTTTAAAGCCCGATACATCAGCCGTCGCATTCCTGCCTGTTGCCCGATCCTGTTCCAGCCGAATTGCCGCTCCAAGAATAAAGGAAGCAAAATAGGGCTGGGTATTAAAATATTCCAGATGAAGCTTCATCCGGCTTTCGTATTCGGCCGGGTTCGGATAGAGTTTCTTGAGCGCCGGTTCTATCGCATAAGCGAATCCGGCAGTCTGCATTCGCTCGAAACTCCACGACGCCTGCAGAAAAAGCGCTCTCCCAAATGCCGCAAGAAGATCAGGAATGCTTATCGTGTCACGATCGCCGTTCACTGTACCTTGCTCCTATCCACCCCACAGACGCCGTGAGTAGCAGCACGACAACGCCGGGAGCGTGTATCAACTGTCCGAAGAGAACAGCGGTAGCAAAACCGGCCAGAACATACTGGTCGAATGACTTTACCGTAAGTTTGCGCACAACCAGCCCAACCCCTATAAGGGGTAGCAGCTTGACAAACAGGGACAATGCTCTTGGGAATGCACCTGGCAGATGCTTGTACAACTGCATTGCCGCAATCCCCAAGGGAATGAAAATACAATAGAGAACAAATGACTTTAGAAAAAACAGCACAAGGCCTGCACACTGCGCGCGAAACAAGGCGGGGCCTGTATTCGGACCTGATGCTGACAGCGCTTTTTCGGAAATCCGTGAATTCCAGGTTCGTACCACCCCTTCCGCCTTCATGGTCATTGTCACCATCGCCGTCGACAGCAGTATGCTGAAGCCGATAAGCGGGAGCGTAGCGCCGCATGGAGCCCCAAAAGCCGCAATAGCCGTGGCCGATACCGTCCCAATCGTCGCGTCCGCGGGGACGAAGGTTCCGACCGGCATATCAAGAACCCATATCAGTTCAAGCACCGCTCCGACGATAATCCCTGCCGTTGGTTCGCCAAGCATCCACCCCGTAAGGGGGCCGGCGACGATTGGCTGGGAGATCATGAACTGGCCAGCCGCTGTCCGGTCGAGACCGAGGACCCCCCCGACAAACGCGATGCCGAGGACCTTCAGAACAATGTGCATATCGAACGCCGGCATCGAAATGTCCTCTCGGTACACGGTACTCCATACTCCGTATTCTGAACCTTGAATTGCCTATTTCTTTATCGCGCAAGCATCAAGAATTTTCCAGAGTGGAATCGGCCGCTGTGTCGGAACTGTCTGAATAACGATTTTAACTCCCTTGCCGGAGATTTCTCTGAGCGCTTCCAAATCCCCCTCATTCACCGCAAGTACTTCCATAAGCTTTCGCTTTCCCGGGGTGAAATGCATTCCGCCAACGTTTAGAGATGGGCACTCCATTCCCCCCTTGATCGCTCGCAGTACGTCGACAGGGTTGGAGAACAGTAGTATTACCCGTTCGGTATCTAGGGCCGGCGTCCGCAACCGACCGCAAATCTCCTCTACCGGCCCTATCATCACTTTCAGCCCTTGGGGAACCGCTAGCTCCATAATAGAACGCTGAAGAGTGTTTGAAGCGACGGCATCGTCGGCAACAAGGAGGCAGGACGCCTTCAGATAATTCACCCATCCCTCAACAACCTGTCCATGAATAAGGCGATCATCTATCCGTATAAAAACGATCATAGCGACTTTATTTGTTCCCTTTCAGCATCTGGCTCGCAATCACGATACTCTTCTGTGCGGCCTCCTGAACAAGCTTGGCGAGCTCCGGAAGGGGTTTTTCATCACGGTGGTTAGCGAACTTGATCAGCATAGACAGATTGACGCCGGTTACCACTTCGATGGTCTCTCCAAGGAAAGCAAGAGCGATGTTGGATGGTGTGCCACCGAACATGTCGGTGAGCAGCATGACGCCCTTTTTTCGGTCTACCTTCTTAATGGCGGTCTGTATCTGATCCCTGAGCGTTTCAGGAGCGCTGTCCTGTTTTACGCTGATCGCCGCCACGGCATCTATCTTCCCGACGATCATCTCAGCAGCTTTGATCAGTTCAAAGCCCATATCCTCATGACATACTACCACGAGTCCGATCATTTCCGCATCTCCTTTTGAGTCCGAAGAGTTCTTCGAGTTCAGCAATTATTATATAGAGAATATGAAGTTCAAAAGATTCAATGAAGTTACTTGAACGCTGATGAGCTGATTGCCATACTTTATGAACTCAATAAGCCCATCAGACTTAATTGATTTCTAACTCTTTTCAGGTTCCTATGTCCCGATGTTTGATGTTCACTTCGTAGCCACTTTGCCTGAGGCAGTCCGCAATTAGCAGCGCAAGCCCGACGGATCGATGCCTCCCGCCGGTGCAGCCGAACCCGATTGTAAGGTAGCTCTTTCCTTCGCTCCGATAATGTGGAAGAAGATATTCGAGAAAATCTCTCAATTGCGCGAGGAATTCCACGGATTCAGGTCTCGCCATGATATATTCCCTGACTCGTGCATCCTCCCCCGTTAAAGGTCTCAGAAGAGGAACGAAATGCGGGTTCGGCAAAAAACGCAAATCGAAGAGCAGGTCAAGATCATAGGGAACGCCGTACTTATAACCGAACGTAACGAGGGTAATCAACATCGGCCTTCCTGCGTCTCCAGCCGAGTACTCGCGTTCTATCGTCTGCCTCAGATCATGAACCGTGTAGTCCGATGTTTCAATAATCCGGTCGGCTAGCTTCCTTACCTCGGCAAGTTCAATGCGTTCCTTTCTGATCCCCTCAAGGAGAGGAGTTCTACCGCGTGCAAGCGGATGTGGTCGCCGCGTCTCGCTGAATCTCCGCACAATTGTCTGATCCGACGCATCTAAAAATAGAAGCTCGATGGTGATGTCCCGGCCGCCGGACCTCAACTGTCCATAGAGAACGGGAAACCGTTCATGGAAACCTTTTTCCCTGACATCGATGCCGATTGCCGACCGGTACGCCTGATCCGATTGACAGGCAAAATCCACGAACGCAGGAAGTAGCACAAGAGGAAGATTGTCGACACAATAAAAACCGATATCCTCAAAAGCTTTGAGCGCGGCGCTCCTGCCCGAACCCGAAAGACCGGTCACTACAATCATGTGCGTTTGTTTCATCCCGAAAGCCTCTTAAGAAGCCGCTTATTCAAATCCTTCGCAGTAAATATACCTCGGTTCTTGAGCATCTGATTCCTGGCCGCCACTTCGATAAGCGTGGCCATGTTACGCCCCGGTTTGACCGGAAGCTTAAGGTAGGGCAGATTGACGCCGAGCAGACGATACCGACGCTCACGCAGGCCTACCAAGCTGTACTGATGCCCCTTCTTCCACTCCTCCAGTTCCACCACCAACCCGACTCGCGAAGAATTCACGGTAGCGGACTCACCGTACAGCGCCCGCAAATCAATAATTCCCAGCCCTCGGATCTGCAACAGGTCCACCCCCATTTCGGTCGGCCTCCCGTTGATTTCCCCATCGTTCTTTTCAATAATGACTATATCGTCGGCAGTCAGCTTATGTCCCCGCAAAACGAGATCGAGAGCAGCTTCGCTTTTGCCGACGGCGCTCTCACCTATGATCAGCGTGCCGAGACCAAAGATCTGAACCAGCACACCGTGAAGGCTTATGTGCGTCGCCAGCTGGGCCGCAAGCAGTCGTGATAATTGCGTCAGCTTTGTGCTCTTCAGGACGGGGATACGGGAGGACTCCGCCTTCTCGAGCAGTTCCTGACAGATTTTCCCGCCCGTGAGCAGCAGGCATGCGGGCTTCAGTTTTATCAGAGCGCGAATGACGCCGATGCGGTCTTTGGGAGGGAGTGCGCAGAGATAGGCTAACTGGCTTGGACGGATATGCAACACGCCGGATATGTGCGCGCTGCCCGTCGTGAGTGAACCCAAATCCGGATAGCTCACCTGCGGGGAGTGTATCCGTCGCCCAAGTCCTGAGCGTCCCGCAAGAACCTTTGCGACCCCGGCCAGATTTCGGACGGTAACAATCATTTTTGCGCCGTTGGTTGAGGATATTTGCTGTCTGCTTCGAATAGGAGTACCCGCATCTCCCGCCGCCCGGAAGCCTGCCTCAGGCTGGTCTGAAGAGTGGAGTTCCTGAGAATCCGGGATATCCGCGCAAGGGTCTTTAAATGGTCTCCGGGTTTGTCATCAGGCGTTACGAGAAGGAAAAAGAGAAAAGCAGGCTTTGCATCGAGAGACTGATACTCCACCCCAGACATTGACCTTCCGAAGGCAACAATTGTCTCCGAAACGCTTCCCAGTTTACCGTGCGGGATGGCAACCCCATCACCGATGCCGGTACTGCCAAGACTCTCCCGTTCGGTCAGTACATGGACAAGATTCTCTTCATCTTCGATTTTGCCTTTTTTTTTCAGCAGGCGCGCGAACTCCCGCAGTACCCCAACTTTATCTTTAGCCGCAATATTTTCGATGATCAGGTCGTCCTGTAAAAGATCCTTAATCGTGGTCATCTCGCTGTGTCCGCCCGGTTACCTAGCTGGTTCAATGAGCCCTACGTTGCCGTCTCTTCTCTTATAAATAACATTTACCTGGCCGCTACCGGCATTGGCAAAAATAAAAAAATCCTTATCCAGAAGTTCCATCTGCATTACTGCTTCCTCGGGTAGCATGGGTTTTAGATCAAAACGTTTGGTTTTGATGATTTGGGGTATGCGGTCGCCGGGATGGGACGACAAAGCTTCCGAAGCCTCGGCCCTGCCGCCATGATGCTTATGCTCAACGAGTTTTTCCTTGTACCGTCTAACACGTCTTTCGATCTTCTCGATCAAAAGATCTATAGCGGAATACATCTCCTGTGTTTCCTCAGACGCCTGGATCAGCACGCCATTCGATTTAATGACCGCCTCCGCGATGTGATGAACTTTTTTTACGACCGAAAGGGTAATTACGACATCCAGAGCTTTCGGAAGATATTTTTCCAAGCGGTTGAACTTTTCCGTAGCATACTGTTTGAGTGCTTCTGTGACCTCAATGTGCCTTCCGATAACACTTACCTGCATAGGAGCCTCCTTGCTCTCAGATGAAAATGGTCTTTTGATAAATCAGTTTTCCCAAACGTGGATAATTCTATCCGGCTCGAAGTGTGCATAGAGAACCTTTATCCCGCCTTCAGTCAACAACCCTTTGCGATCTTCACGGCTTTACGTATTCCGAATATGGTTCCGACCCTGCTATCTCAGAGCCTACGAGAGGACGTACGCGCTACAGGTCCTCCCGAACCTTATCCGATCCTTTTCCTCACACTTGTCGGTGGAATCCTCAACTCTTCACGATACTTGGCCACGGTTCTGCGCGCAATATCGACACCTCGGGTTTTCAAGGCATCGACGATCTGCTGGTCTTTCAAGGGAGATGACAGGTCTTCTTCCCGTATCATTTTTTGAATAGCATCCTTGACAGTGAGTGAAGACACTTCTGCGCCCGTCCCGGCCGCGAATCCCGTCGTGAAAAAGTACTTCATCGGGAAAATACCTTGAGGGGTGTGCATGTACTTGTTCGTGGTTACGCGGCTGATCGTCGACTCGTGCATGCTGATATCCTCCGCCACGTCCTTGAGAACCATTGGCTTCAGATGAGAGATGCCGCTTTCCAGAAAGTCCCGCTGAAATTTCACAATGCTCTCGGCAACCCGGTAAATTGTTTTGTTCCTCTGCTCCATCCCTTTGATAAGCCATTGCGCCGAGCGAAGGCGCTCCTCCACGTATTCCTTGGTTACCTTATCAACATTATCCTTGGCGTGCAACAGTTTCCGGTAGTAGGAATTGATCCGCACCCTTGGGAGACCTTCCTCATTGAGCTGGACGACATATCGGTCGTCAATCTTGATTACATAAACATCGGGCACCACGTAGTTCGTATCCGCCGCAAGGAAGGGTCGACCCGGCTTCGGCTCTAGCTCGTGGATGATGACCTGCGACGCCTCCATTACTTCCTGCGGGGTAACATTCAAGGTTTTTGCGATGTTCGCGTATTTTCTCTTTTCTAAGTCGGGAAGATGTGCTTCAATAATCTTTTCAACGAGCGTTCCCTGCAGATCCAGCTGCCTTGCCTGAATCAGTAGACACTCCCGAAGATCACGCGCCCCCACACCGGCGGGGTCGAACCCCCGGATAAGGTCATGCGCCTGCTCCATGATCGCGTGGGGAATGTCTGACTGCTGCGAAAGTTCTTCGAGTGTAGCGCGGAAATACCCGTCATCGTCGAGGTTCCCGATGATCCACTCTCCCGCTTTCACAATACGGGCTTCCGATGTCGACAGGTGAAGCTGCCACAGCAGATGGTCACTCAGCGACGGGAGTCTAGTCAGTGTCTGATCATAGGACGGGAGCTCTTTATCATCGGCTTCGGCAGTCCCGTAATCTCGGCCATCCCCGAGTTCGTTCATGTACTCATCCCATTGAGGGCCGAGTTCAAGATCGCTCTTAAGTTCTTCCGCCTTCTCCTGCTCGGGGGGGGCCTCAGCAACAGATTCCGCGGTCTGCGACGTTTCAGGAGACGAGGCCTCGTCACCTTCAGGCGAATCTTCAGAAGTTTCCGGAGTCACTTCCTCAAGAACGGGGTTTTCTATAAGTTCCTGAGAAACCGATTGAACCAGTTCAAGCCGCGATAACTGGAGCAATTTGATCGCCTGCTGCAGCTGAGGCGTCATAATAAGTTTCTGGGAAAGTTTTAGTTCAAGCCGGGCTTCCATAATTAAAATTAAACCGGATTCGGGTATCAGTTGTCAGGGACGGGGAAAAAGGCACCACACCTCTTTGCAGTCTCACTGCTTCCGGCACCTGGTTTCTGATTTCGCCTCTCTTTTTATTATTATAACCGAAACGCTTCACCCAAATAAAATTGCCGTACCCGTGGGCTTGCCGTAATTTCCGCCGAGGTTCCGGCTTCAATGATCTTCCCATCGTTGATGATATACGCTCGGTCGGTGATCGCAAGGGTCTCGCGAACATTGTGGTCGGTAATTAAAATACCAATCCCCTTTCCTTTGAGAAAGGAGATGATCCCCTGTATATCTTGCACGGCTAGGGGGTCGATCCCCGCGAACGGTTCATCAAGAAGAATGAATTTCGGTGACAGCGTAAGTGCCCGGGCGATCTCGACCCGCCGGCGCTCTCCTCCCGACAGTGTATAAGCCATGCTGTCAGCCAGATGCGCTATCCCCAGTTCCTCGAGCAACCCATTCCGACGCTCTTTTCTCTCTGCCGACGAAAGACTCATAGTCTCGAGAATGGCCGTGAGGTTCTGGGCGACGGTCAGTTTTCTGAATACCGATGGTTCCTGCGGCAGATAGCCGATGCCATTTTTTGCACGCAGATACATCGGCATTTTCGTGATGTCCGCGCCTTCGAGAAGAACCCTGCCCTGATCCGGCCTTACGAGTCCGACAACCATATAAAATGTCGTAGTTTTGCCTGCACCGTTCGGTCCAAGAAGACCGACGACCTCCCCCTGCCTTACTTGTAAACTGACTCCACGGACAATTTTTCTTCCGCGGTAGCTCTTTTCCAGTCGTTTCGCTTCAAGAGCCTGCATGCGATCCTTTTCGATTATTTCTGCTTTGTCCAATCTTCCGGTCTTCCTATTTTTTTATCCGTTTTGTCCTGATAGAACAAGACCGTGCCACCTTCCACAATACTGTGGTCGTTTCGCATGAACAGGGTAATTTTTTTACCGCCGAGTTCGTTGTCGTTCTCAACAATCCGCGCGTCACCGGTCAAGACAATTTTCTCTTCGCGACTGTAATAGAATGCCTGGTTTGCGAGCGCAATCCTGCCATCCTTCCGCACAATGACGTTACCCTGCGCTTCTATTTCCTTGATATCCTTTGTAGTAGCATCATAGTACACGATCATAGAGTCGGACTGCATCGTCATCTTTTCTTTTTTGAGCAGCACATTCCCAATAAACGTTACCTTTTTCCCTAGTTCCTCCGCTTCCATACGATTGGAGGTTATAACCATAGGCTCCTGTGTGGTTTTCTTCGGCCTTGCGCCTTGGGACGCAGCAGCCGTAAGAGCCACCGCAACCAGCATTAGGAGGCTATTCCTGAAGTACGGCCTTGACATTGTCCTTCACCGCGATGGTATGCAAATCGACATTCGCCGTAATGCCTACCCCTTCTAGATAGATCTTGATCCCGAGCAATTTAAACGGGTCGGGGGTCCAGACTTGGCGTTCCCCGGCTTTCCATAAAAGCGAACTGGTAGTCAGCAGATAATCATCAGTCGTGGCAATCCTGACATCCTGCGATACACGACGGATGGATGCATTTCCATTCGTTGTGTCCATGGTCCCGCTGTCACCGAACAGTGTTGCCTCTTTGCCATTGGGATTCTTGAAGTCGATCTCCACATCATTAAGCTTAGCTTCTTTGTTTTCAAAAAGCTCTGCAGTCCTTGCATTCATGGTCCAGGAAATGACTCCGTTTTCCGACTGCGCAAATCTGAATCCCTCCATGCTCATTATCATACGGACACCGGGCTCCGGTTGCAACAGAGAGGGGGCCGTGATTTCCTTCGTTTCCCTGATGAGTTGATAACCACTGTAAACAATGGCGCCGAGAAGCAGAAATATCAGAACAAGTTTGACGAGTATTCTGTTCACCTTCATAGTCATAAGAGCATATGGCGGCCAAAGCAGGCCGCCATATGCATAATTTATACCATATGTTCTGAGTTCTGTAAAGGTAAAAAACACAAAGAGAAAATGGGGGGCTTGCGTGTTAACCGCCGGTATTTAACCGTGTCTTCAGATCAGCTATTTCCTGTTCTTTTTTAAGGAGCAGTTGCTCGAGACGTGCCTGATCGGAGACATCTCGAACAACAGTCTGAACGAATCGCTTCCCCATAAGCGAAAGCCCCACACCACTCACCTCAACAGGCACAGCACTGCCGTCAGCGCGGCTGAGTTCTCCTTGCCTCACTATCTGATTCCCCTTGGTAACATCCGAGAGGATCTCCCGCGGATTATCAGGGCCAACAAAAAATTCAAAGAGATTTTTGTGCAAGAGATCGTACTTCGCATACTTGGTCAGTTTCTCTGCCTGTTCATTTGCGAAAAGGATATCTCCATTGCCAGCAAGAAGAAAGATCGATTCACAGGCATTCTCAACCAAGGTTCGGTAACGCTCCTCCGATGCGCGGAGTTCCTCTGTTTTTTCAGTGACCCACTGTTCGAGTTCGATATTCATCATTCGCATTTCTGACTGCATCTGTTCGTTCTGGATCGTCGTTGCAAGAATCCCCGACAGTGTTGTAAAGAAATTGATCTCCTCGTCGGAAAATGTTTTCGCCTTTCCGTAAAACACCTCCATGACTCCGACGAGGGCGCCGTTCGAATATACATAGAGGGGAAGACAATAAACAGACACATACCCGGTAAGCGAAAGACCGGCGATTTCCCGGAACCGCGAATCGGTGCGGTAATCTTTTAAAGTGAGCGGCTCGAGACGTCGTCCAACCCATCCCTCGACACCTTCGCCGAGAGGGACGCGTACTTTGCCTATTGCGCCTTCTTGAATACCGTTGGAGGCCGAAATCACGAGATCGTCTTTTTTCCTGTCATAGAGAAAGATGAAACAGGCATCGGCTTCCATGACTCTCGCCGTAATATCAGCGACATCCATCAACCGTTCTGAAAATAATCTCGGAGAATTTGCCGCGAAGTTGACGTCATATATGCCGAGAAACTTTATAAACAAGTCATCCTTGATATCCAAGAGTTCTTCCTGCTTTAAATGGAGTTCCAGGTTTGTATCCTCCAAGCTGCGATAGGAAGTGAGAATGGTCTTTTTATACATCAAATAAGCGAAGAACGGACCGAGCGGGAGAAAAACAAAGGAGAGGATAAAATACATCTGCTCGCCCTTGGCGATGAAATACCCTGCTGCGATACCTATACAGATCATGGCGGAGAGCAAGAGTGCAGTAAAAAAAATTAAAACTCCCCTTCGTTGTTCGAGACCGCCTTGCGGCATGTTTCCTCCTTATCCCGGCCGGTTTCGGCGAACCGACAATTCAGTTGCGTACGAGCCGGACCAAATCATTCACGGCCTGGTCTATATTGATGGGAACATCGACGACAATACCGCGCTCCCTCAATTTAAGAAAAAGCTCTGTGAGTAAAGGCGGATCAATGTTCGACGCCTTCAATGCGTCGGCCTGCATGAATATGTCCGAAGGGGCGCCGGCCGTAATTACCCCATGACTGCGGACAAGAACGTAAACCCGGTCTGCAAATGCCGCAACGAGGTTCAGGTCATGGGTAGACATAATGATGGTCATGCCGGCCCGGTTATAGGCATTAAGAAGGGTAACGAGTTCTGCCCGTGAGCGGTTATCAAGGCCCTCGAACGGTTCATCCAAAATGAGCAGTTCCGGCCGCATAACTAGGGCTCCGGCAAGGGCCACTTTGCGTTTCTCTCCTCCAGAAAGATAATGGCAAATTTTTTCACGAAGATGCTGAATCCCGAGTTCCCCGAGGACCTGCTCGACCATTCCGTCCGTCTTCTCTTTCCCATACCCGTAATTTCGCGGTGAAAATGATATATCTTCCTGAACGGTTGGGGAAAGGATCTGGTCATCGACATTCTGAAGAAGAACACCGATTCGTTCGCGGATGGTATTATACGCTTCAGCTGGATTGATGCCAAATACTGAAACGCTGCCTTCATTGGGGGCAAGCAGACCTAGGATATGATAGAGGAGCGTCGTCTTTCCTGATCCGTTTCCGCCAAGTACGACCACCCGTTCACCTCGGCCGACTACGAAATCGAGACCGCACATATGGATCTCAGTCGTATCGGGATAGACATGCTTCAGACAACTCACTCTCACAACCTGTTCGTGCATATTTTTCGAATTGATCTCATTCTTATCCATATTTGCAGGCAAGCGTTCACAAGCGTAGTTCATCAAATCTTTTTCCCGGTTACCAGATAATTACAAGCAACAGCACAACACATCCAGCGCCGAGCGGTAGCCAATCCGCCCGCTCAAAGCGAATCGGGCTTTTTTCCGCCATACTGCCGCTATATCCGCGGACTACCATGACGGCGTAGATGCGCGAGGCACGCTCCACTGCCCGCACGAGCAGCATCGCGATTCCCTTTGATATATTGGCGGAGTTTTTATACAGACTGCCGGGCGAAAAACCGCCCCGAAGTCGGATCGCCGCGCCGAAATTATCCATCATATCCAGGAGAATGAAGAGCGTACGATAGGTCATAAACAGACCCGCCGTAATCATTTCGGGAAGCGCCGCACCGACTAGCGCGAATATTTTCGGGTACGGAGTGCTAACGATCAGCATTAGCATTGCATAGGACGGTGTGATAGCCTTCATCACAAAAAGCGCGCGGACCCATACTCCTCCAGGGATGCTGAAGCTGTACAGCAAGGCAAACACTGCGGCGTACCAGGAAAGGACCATCACCCTTGACCAGGGAAGACCTGCCGCCACTGCAACTGCGATCAGCACCAGATATCCGATCATCAGAGCACAAGGGTTTTTTGACATCACTGCGGCGGATACTACCAGCAGCAGGAAAACAACCTTACCGACGGGCGAAGCCCGATGAAGCATGCCCGTACCGCTGGCCGCCCAGTGATCAATCCTCGCAACATCAATCACTCTGAAGCCCTCCTGGCCGACGGACATTCTCCCGGTGAAGCAGGGGTCCGAGCAGATCAGGTATTACCCTGGCTCTTAAGGGTACCACTGCACCGGTAATGGCGGCTTCAATAATCCACCCGAGCGATTCAAGGGCAGGAACCATTGTCGCAAACCACGAAACTGCTAGCGGCTCTTCGTGCACAACGCCCTGATCCGGTTCATGCCTCTCATGCTCATGACAGAATAAATCCGGCTCAAGGTGAGATACAGCCACAAACCCGCTGAGGACTATTGTTGTAATGAACAGCGTCAGTACTGTGGAAACAGCGACCTCCAGAAAACCAGCAGATTTGTCGAGAACACACAGAACAGGATAGAGCCTCGGATCGCCTCCGCTCCGAGCCATAGTCTATTGAGCCCTATCACCGTCACACCGCCGTGCCCCATGTGAACGTCAGAGTAAAGCTCGTACTAAACGCAGCGAGAAAACCCATCGCCGGTCTCAAGAGTATGCCGGCGAAAACGGACAAATGAATATAACAAGCGACCAGGGATCTCCAAACTCATGAGAACCTGCATGGCTGCACAAACCCCGAGCAATGGAATCTCCCTTTTCAGTTCTCTGCTTCTGCTAAGCCGGATCGGGCTGATTGCCATGATGCTAAACACGATCAGGAAGCCAAGCGGCCAAGTCTTGACGGGAAGGACCCCGTCCGGTAAATGTAATGTATATGCGTCATTCCGCTTTACTGACGGCGATCATGCAGCGTATCTCATCGCCTTGTGCCGCGGTTATCACCCTTGTTCGCCCTCTTGATGAAAATAAAGGTTCCATCACCGCCGACAAATATATTCACCAGCCAGCTGATGAGACTGATCAGTAGCGCGCCGAAAAAAGCCGCCCGGAACGACTCGATCGTGAATCCGGGCACGACATCAGACACAAGCTTGAGCATAGCAGCGTTAATCACCAGGGTAAACAATCCGAGTGTAAGAAGATTGATCGGAAGCGTAAGAATGAGGACCACCGGCCTTATGACGGCGTTCACGACGCCAAAAATTCCGGCGGCGATAATTCCCATCTCGATGCTCTGAATCCCGATACCTGGAATGATTGATCCGGCGATCACCATGGCCAGCAAATTGATAGACCATCGCAGGAAAAAACCGAACATGAAGCCTCCCGAATGCAAAAATAGTATCATACTTCCCGACACATTGCAACCTTTGTGTATCTGGCCGAAATCGTTTACGCACATAAATTCACACCTGCCCAGAAATAGGATGTTGATCACGGCAGCATACGGGATTAGCGAGCTTCGGCCAAGAAACCCGTTGACTTTACGCTGCTTCTATGCTAAAAAATCACGCATTGACTTACTACATAATAAGAAAGGGTTCTAGAAAAAAATGGGAATAGCAAAACGGGTACAGGCTATCAAACCTTCCCCGACCCTTGCAACCGCAGCAAAAGCAAAAGCCATGAAGGCCCAGGGGATCGATGTGGTTGATTTCGGTGTCGGCGAACCGGATTTTGACACACCGGAGAATGTGAAACTGGCTGGAATAAAAGCGATCCAAACTGGGTTTACCAAATATACTCCGGTTGGCGGCACGGATGAGTTAAAAGAAGCCGTCATAGAGAAACTCAGGAAAGACAATGGGCTCCAGTATGAAAAAACGCAAATCCTGATCTCCTGCGGCGCTAAGCACAGTCTCTACAATATCGCTGAGGCCTTGTTCGACCCAGGAGACGAGGTTATCATACCCTCGCCCTACTGGGTTTCCTATCCGGATCAGGTGCTGCTGAACGACGCGGTTCCCGTAATCGTGGAAACGACAGAAGAAGAGGGCTTTAAACTATCGGCGAAGAAACTTGGAAAAGCCATCACCAGAAAGACAAAAGCGCTGGTTTTGAACAGTCCTTCGAATCCGACCGGCCTTGCCTACGACAGAAAAACTCTGGAGGACATTGCCGCATTGGCGGTGTCACACAATATTTACGTCATCTCCGACGAAATCTATGAGAAGCTGATCTATGATGGATTCACACACACGAGCATCGCCTCTCTCAGTCCGGAAATAAAAAACCTGACCATCGTCGTGAACGGAGTATCCAAGTCGCATGCGATGACCGGGTGGCGCATCGGCTATGCGGCAGGCCCCAAAGACGTGGTTATTGCCATGACTAACATCCAGAGCCAGAGCACATCGAACCCCGCGTCTATATCGCAGAAAGCAGCGGTGGAGGCCCTTCGCGGTACCCAGGACTTCATCGGGACCATGAATTCCGAGTTTGACAAGAGAAGAAGATACATAGTGGATCGGTTGAACAAGATAGCTGGAGTTTCCTGTCTGATGCCGGTTGGCGCATTTTACGCATTCCCGCGTGTTTCGTCTTTCTACGGGAAAGGTGTAAAGGGCAAAACTATAAGGAACTCCACCGACATGGCAGCCTATCTTCTGGACGACGCACAGGTAGCGCTTGTATCAGGGGACGCTTTCGGTGCTGATGCATACATCCGTCTTTCCTATGCGACATCAATGGAAAACATTCAAAAAGGGATCGACCGAATTGAAAAAGCATTAAATGTATTGAAATAGCACTGGTATCTCAATGCTTTGCAGTAGTCATTCCCTAATCTCGAAGAGGTATTACCCATGAACATGAAAATCTTCACCTATATTCTCATCGCGTTGCTTGTCGTTACATTGGGTGCCGTTTCCGTTTTCTATTTCAATACTTTCAAACCCATGGCGGCGGATTATGCACGATTGAAAGAGGGGATTCCCGGGCTTGAGAGGGCGAAAACCGAACTAAAACAGTTCCGGGACAGAGAGAGCAAGGAGATCGCATGGATGAGCCCGGCCGTGGATTCCTTGAGTACAGGTCTGAGTGACGAAATCAAGGCAGGTAAGGTTGAAGTACTCACTACCGGAAAACGCATCATTGTGAACATAGCGGAGGATGCGCTCTTTCTGCCAGGTTCATATACCTTCGGAAAGGATAGCCCCCGGCTCCGGTTGATATTGATAGCCCTGCTTCGGAAAAACGAGCTGAAGGGCAAGGAGATTTATATCGGAAACACGGCCGAAGATGTCCCGGTCCAGGGTAAAGGCAGAAAGAAAACTCCAGCCAAAGATGCTCGCACGCTTGCCTCTGAACGATCATCTGCCCTAATTAAAGACTTTGAGAAGAATGGCGTGAACCAGGATGCCCTCATTGGAGCAGCTTATTCATCGAAACAGCCTGAGGTCGGTTTCAAATTGAAATCCCGAAAAACGGTCATTATCATCGATAATCCGCCAATGGTACCGATGGTTGCCAGGCAGCCGCAGTCAGTCCAGCAACCACTGCCTAGAGCGATCCCCATTCAGCCTGAACGGTCGAAAGCACAGTGACTGAAATAGAAAAGCGATAGGTATCCGTACACGGTGAGATCGACGTCGTGACTATAATGAGTTGAAATATCCCGCGCCCGTGAAAAATACTCGGGGATCTGCTTTAAAAAAGCTGAACGCAATATATGTTCGCTGTCACATGTCACGAACAAGCTGTTCGCCACTCAACTCGTAGAACATACTCCTGCTCATCATTGTCATCATCAATAAATCCCTCTCTTTTTAACATATCTCGATTTCTTACCTCTCGATGAGAAAAGGTACCTTAACGATCTCGTTTCTACAGCTGCATCGATTTGACACACAAGGTAATCCTCACCACCCAGAGGGGGGATCGCCGTACACGGCGAACATGACTTTCTGCTCGACCTTGCCATCTTTTATAAAATATTTAATGATTCCTTCGCTATCCGAGCGAAGATAATGCGACCTCCTACATCGGCATCGCTTTAACACGCATAATACCACCATAGTCGTTATCGGGATGGACAATGCTCTGAAGCAGTATTGCGTGTCGACCACATGCATATCATAGCCATGCGAACCAACAGCTGGCTGTTTACATGGAAAAATCCCTTCTCTCTGAGAAAGTTCAGCGGTTATCCCAACGTGACGGCTACAGGGTTCCGCTCATCACGGAGATGCTCCAAGAAAAGCTGCTGCAGGAAATCAACCATCGGAGTGAAAACAGGAATGCACTATCGCTGAGGACGCCTGATTTCGACCACTTTAAGCTATTCGATGACAACTACGGACAACCAGGCTAGCGACGCGGAGTTTAGGGAGTTGCGGGGACCATCATCTTATCAAGGGCAAGACAATGGATACATGCTGTCGTTTTGCACCATGAAATTCACGGTAATCGTGCCTAAGCTGGGTCGAGAACACGTAGCCGCGGTGTTGGGGCAGATCAGGGCAGCGGAGGAGTTAACGCTTTTTCACGTCAAAGAGAGTAAAATGCTATGCCAAAAAACAATCGGCATCGGCGTGTCCTGTATTATGGATTGCGATGCTTTCGGTCTCGAGGAACTCGCTCGAAATGCTGATGACGCCCTTTACCGATCGAAGCGAAACGGCATTAATCGCGTCAGCTGTTTTACACCGTGAAACTCAAAAGCGCAGTCAGGAGGCAGTCTGTCTAAGCGACTTGTGAGAAAGAGAATCGTTTTGCGTCAGAATATTGATTTTTTTTGCAAATTCCCTGCGATGGTTCTTCCCGTATAGTACAGATCCATTCCTGACTGATTTTCTATCCATGAGGTTCGTGCTTCATGGCAGTCTTCAGATAGCCTATGAACTCGGCAGCGCGTTGACGGCCAGCGGGGTCCGATTCCATGGAAGCGTACTTGTTCGCATATTGCAACGCCATATCAAATTTTTTTGCCTGCGACATGGCAAGTGCCACATTCCAGTACCGAGCTGGTACGTCGGGCTCGCTTTCAAGTGCCTTCAGAAAACACTCGATTGCTTTGTTAAAATCCTGCTTTGACATGTACACTTGCCCCATTGTATTCAGGGCCTGCGGCATGCGGGGATCCATGGCAAGCGCCGTCTGAGCCTGCGCGGCAGCTTCATCGTATCTTCCACTCTGCATGAGCACAATCGAAAGGTTATTTGAAAGGCTAGCATCGTTAGGCGCATACCGCAGCCCGGTCTGCCAGGCATTAATAGCATCGTTATACTGACCCATGCGGAAATATACCACGCCGATCTCGCGATACAGGTCCCGCATCGGCACACTGCCATCGTCCTTGAGTGCCATGACTGTTTGAAACTGCTTCAGAGCTTCCCGATAGTATTCTATTGCTTCATTCGGGTTCCTCGCGATCGATCCGGCCGTGGACAGCGCCTGTCCATAGTTTTCATGTGCCCTCCTCTTGTCCGGTGATCGTTCTGTAATATCGCGCCATAAGGCTACCTGGGTGCGGTAGATGCTGTTTCTCACATACGATGCAACGGTCAAGGTTCCGACAATCAGGAGCGACAGGGCCAGGATGATAATCAGGGAACTATCACTTTTTCTTACGGTTGTAGTCGTTGACGATATGACGGCAGACGGTATTGGTTTGGCCAGCGGCCTTGATTTATTTTTCATCCTTGCCATACTTAACTTACTCCTTGCAATACGTCGACGGTCACGAGTTTTCACAAACAGCGGAATTAAATCTGCACGACATATTATCCGCGTGTATTGTATGAGTCAAGTGAAATGATCTCAATCCGGGAAGACCCAGTAACAAGCATCACGGCAACTGAAGGACATTTGTTCCTGGGTAGTAGTGCGAGAGAATTGTTTGGTAATCCAACCCCCGCTCCGCCATTTCCTCGGCTCCCCACTGGCACAGACCAACGCCGTGACCCGATCCCCTCCCTGAAAAAACCGCTTCACTCCCGTCAATTTCCAGTTCGAAAAAAACACTAGGGATCGTCGAATTACCGATTGCGGCTCTCAGGGATTCCGCGGGAACAAGTAGACTCCCCTGGGATGACCGGATGAACACCGCTTTGACCCGACCCGCAGGAGTGATTCCCTGCATGCTCATGCCCAAAATATCGTTCACGTGAAACCCTTGACGCCCAAGTGCATGGACAATCTGCGCGAGGTCGATTCTTTTTTCCCAGATTCC
>Ga0335081_10006770_pt1 | contig 18271 bp, 16 predicted proteins | sample Lox_Sample_35_FD_206713 | JGI IMG/M metagenome (GOLD analysis project Ga0335081, IMG submission 206713) | Soil microbial communities from Loxahatchee National Wildlife Refuge, Florida, United States - Lox_Sample_3.5 | ecosystem: Environmental > Terrestrial > Soil > Wetlands | place: USA... | reverse complement strand
GATACAAATTCTCGTCTCGCCAAGAGTGGCAGACCGAAACTTATCAATCGAGCGAAATCGACAAAGCCTCTCGCCCCTTCGGGGTGTCAACTACCCGCATTGTCACTGGTTGTCCTTCGGAAAGACCCTGGATGCCCGAGGGCCCGAGGATCGAAATATGAACAAAAACATCCTTGCCGCCATCATTGGATTGGACGAAACCGAAGCCCTTATGCTCATCAAACCATTTTACTGTTCCGGTGATCGAAACCGCCGTCGAAGGATCAGGGGCTCGGCGCTGCGGGCGAGGCGAATCGCCAAAGCCGCGGGACGGAGGAGCTCGTTCGGCCGCTCCGGTGGTGTCGACCTCGAGGACTCGCGTGACCTGAGCACCCTTCAAACCATTGCTCACGTTGACCTTTAGCTTCGCGCCGGGAGGTACTGAGTCATATCCAGCTGCTTGAAGCGCGCCGATATGAAGAAAAGCGTCGCCCGATCCATTGCTCAGTTCGACGAAACCAAAGCCCTTTTCGCCTTTGAACCATTTCACGACCGCATCGACGCTCGGTCCACTTGGAGGTGCTATGTCCTGGCCACCGCTGCCAGTCCCAAAGCTCGATCGCGGGGTCCGGCTCGGCCTAGGCGAATCATAGGGCGACGGCCCATCATCGTCGAAACCGCGTTTTTTGGGTCCCCGGAAGTCTCTACCTTTGCTCATGATATGATGCCTGCTCGTCTCAAACCTTCGCGTCAATCGACCTTTGCCATGACAAAGGTCTTCACGCCATCCCTTGGCCCACACGGGCTAATCGCAGCAAAGAGGACATAGCAGCCATCCCGCCAATCTTGAACCTGGCCATACGCCAACAGGCGTCCGACGACAGTTGCGCACAAGCCAAGAGGCCAGCGCCGCAAGGCGCCAGCCCAACACCACGCCGATGGTCAAAAGTCAAAATGTCGAAAATCCCGTGAGGAACAAACATATCAATTGTTTGCCAACTTGGCTACTCCAATCGGCGGAGTTTAGAGAATTTCGAGGCGCATAGCGAAGATTAGATTCGCATAAGATATATTATGGAACCTGTGTCTCACCACGCCTGGCCAATGGGCTATAATGCAAATTTAATTTGTAAATCAACTGCTTGCAGCGTCCATTTAAGATTACACTAAAGCTTTAGGACAGTAGCTTCATTCCGTCGAAGGCCGGTTGAACATTGCGAGGCAATTCACACCTTAGGCGTTCGAAATCAAGATCGGTATGGAGGTTAGTAAGAACCGCGCGCCTCGGCCGCAGCTTAGCAATCCACTCTAAAGTCTCGGGTACGGAAAAATGGCTCGGATGCGGCGTGTACCGTAGGGCATCGACAATCCAGAGATCCAGGCCTTCGAGGAAGGCGCGGCTTTGCTTCGGGATTGCACTGAGATCAGGCGTGTAGGCGACGTCACCAAAGCGAAAACCGAGCGCGTTAATTTCACCATGCTCAAGCTGGAATGGAATGGCGTCCAGGAAACCACCCGGCCCATTTAAACTGATAGATTCGCCAGTTATAATACGATGTTCATTGAGGAGAGGAGGATATTGGCTGCCCGGCGGTGTTTCGAAGATATAGCGAAAATTCTCTCGCACGATCGCGGCGGTCGGAGCGTCCATATAGAGATCGATTTTCCGCCGCGCCATGATGACCAAAGGGCGGATGTCGTCGATCCCATGAATATGGTCAGCATGTGCGTGGGTGAGCAGAATGGCGTCGAGGTGTCCAATTCCGACGCTGAGCAATTGTTCGCGGAGATCTGGAGACATGTCCAGGAGGACTTGGGTCTTGGCACCATTTTCGCCGGTGCGTTCGACAAGCACCGAGCAGCGGCGGCGGCGGTTCTTTGGATTGTTGGGATCGCAAGCCCCCCAGCCCTGGCCAACCCGCGGAACTCCTCCAGAAGAGCCGCAGCCTAGAATAGTGAAGGCAACGCTCACGCGGCCTCCGCGTCCCTGTCCGGAGCCGGCATTTTATTGAACAGGCGGAGCGTGTTGGCGCTCGTCTCTCTAGCGATGGTTTCGATCGAAAGACCCTTGACTTCGGCCAAGGCTTTGGCAGTAGCCATTACGAAGGCCGGCTCGTTTCGCTTTCCTCGATGGGGAACCGGAGCCAAAAAAGGCGCATCGGTCTCGACGAGTAGCCGATCCAGGGGCACGTTCGCGGCGATTTCGCGCAACGCTTGCGAATTCTTGAATGTGAGGACGCCGGAAAAGGAAATATACATCCCGAGCGATAGCGCGGCCTCGGCCAGCGCCGCCGAGGCGGTAAAGCAATGGAGGACGCCCTTGAAAGTCCCCTTCCCCATTTCGTCTTGCAAAATTTCAGCAACATCAGCATCCGCATCGCGCGCGTGAACAACGATCGGGAGGCCGCATTCCCGGGCGGCCGCGATATGCGTCCGAAATACGCGTGCAGCAATGTCGCGTGGAGTCTTGTCGTAATGATAATCGAGACCGGCTTCTCCGATTCCGACGCATTTCGGATGGTCTGACAAGAAGACCAGACGTTCCTGGGTAACTTCGATGCCTTCATCCGCGTAATGGGGATGTGTACCGACCGTACAGAAAACGTCCTCATAGGTTTCGGCGAGTTCCTTGATCGCTCCAAAAGCCTCCGTGCGCGTCGAAATGGTGATCATCCGTTTCAGACCGGCAGCACGGGCGCGTTCGACAATGGCGTCGCGCTCGGATGCAAAATCTGCAAAGTCGAGGTGGAAATGGCTATCGATCAACACGAAGGGCCTCTCCGGGACAAGAGTTCCGCCGCTTCAACGTAACGCGGAAAAATCGGCAATGGAGCCGGCAGAGATGATCCTGCCACAAGAGCCTGCATGATCTCAGCATTCGCGAATGTTCGCTGGTCCTCTGGCACGTTCAAAAAGCCGAGGAGCTTCTCCATTGACGCTGGCATGAAGGGTTGGGCCATGATCGCGACAACACGTAGGACTTCGGCGGTCACATAAAGTATGGTCTGCATCCGGGCCGGATCGCTCTTGCCTTTCGCCCAGGGTTCTTCTGCGGCGAAGTAGCGGTTCGCTTCGCTCACAACCTTCCAAATCTCGATCAAGATCACGTGCAAGGCGTAATCTTGCATGGCTGCGCGGGATTTCGCGGGAAGCGCCGCGGCGGATGCGAGAAGACTCTGATCGGCATCGCTCAACCCTGCGGGTCCCGGTAAAACTCCTCCGCAATTCTTGGCCAGCATCGATAAAGAACGCTGCGCGAGATTGCCAAGATCATTGGCAAGATCGGCGTTTGTCCTATTGACGATAGCCTCATGGGAATAAACGCCATCTTGGCCAAATGGCACTTCCCGCAATAGAAAATAACGCAGCTGATCGGTGCCATAATGGTTGGCCAGTTCAATAGGGTCGATCACATTGCCGACCGACTTCGACATTTTCTCGCCCCGATTGAACAAAAACCCATGAACGACTATCTGGCGGGGCAGCTCTACTTTGGCCGACATTAGGAACGCAGGCCAATAAATTGCATGAAATCTTGTAATATCTTTGCCGATCACATGAGCGCTGGCTGGCCAAAATCGTGCACGTGGCGCTGCAGGATCTGGGAAACCGGTGCCGGTGAGATAATTCGTCAACGCATCGACCCACACATACATCACATGCCGAGGGTCATTGGGCACCGGAATCCCCCAGTCGAACGTTGAACGGCTGATCGAAAGATCAGTCAATCCCCGCTCCACAAAGGCAATGATTTCGTTGAGATAGTTTTGCGGGGTCACGAACTCCGGACAGTCGCGATAAAGCTTTAGAAGCCGCTCCTGGTAGGCTGAAAGCCTGAAATAGTAGCTCTCCTCCTCAATCCATTCGACGGGGGCGCCGGTCGGGGCGAAGCGGCTGCCATCCGGCCCCTCCATGAGTTCGGCTTCGTCAAAAAAAGCTTCATCGCGGACCGAATACCAGCCAGGATATTTGGAAAGATAGATGTCGCCTGCTGCAACCATCCTTCTCCATAGCTCGCTTGTCGCGGAATAGTGACGGGGCTGGGTGGTGCGAACCACGTCGTCCGCTCGGGCAAAAAGAACGGTTCCCATGGTGTCGAATTGCGCCGCTGTACGGTCGGCGAGCTGTTGTGGAGATAGGCCTTCCTTAGCCGCGGTCCTTTGCATCTTCTGACCATGCTCATCCATGCCGGTGACGAACAATACGTCGAACCCGTCAAGCCTCTTGAAGCGGGCGATCGCATCAGTGGCTATGCGCTCATAGGCGTGGCCGATATGAGGTGCACCGTTGGCGTAAGGTATCGCAGTCGTGATATAAAACGGAACGTGGGCATTCATGGATCTGTGATCTCGAAGCTTTGTGCAAAACCCTGGGTGACGGCTCTTGCTTCGCTCCAACTCAGGAGGAAGACGCCGCGACCGCCGCTGCCAAATCGGTAAAAAGGGACAGGACAAATGACCGCTTGTCGAGATTTAGAACCTCGGTCTCGCGTGCCGCCTCACCAAGTTTTTCCCATACAAGAGCGTAAGGCGCAAGCAGCTCCGCACTCGGGCCCTGCAACGTTCGCGCACCGTGCCACACCCGTGCATCAAGCCAGTCCTCGATCATAGCCAGCATAGTCTCAAAATCGTGGCTAGGATTTCGCGCCGCGATCCGGTCCGCCAAAGCATGGACCCCGCTCCAGTCGATCTGAGGCAAATTGTCCAGCATGAGTCCAAGCTCTACGTCAAGCTCATGTCCTTGAGGGTCGAGAAGGCGCAACACATTGTGAATTGAGCCCTGAGCTCGCGCGATCACGGACCGAAGCCTTGCGTCGTCCGGGCTGGAGATGGACCAGGGCGGTCCGAGTGCCGCCACAATATCCCGGATGGCCAACGCCGAGAGGGGCTTGAAAGAGATTTTTTGGCAACGCGAACGCAAGGTCGGCAGAACACGGGCGGGCCGATGCGCAATAATTAGAAAAAGCGAGGCCGGCGGCGGCTCCTCGATGAGTTTCAACAGCGCGTTGGCACTGCTCTGATTGAGATCCTCAGCGCAATCGAGGATGCAGATCCTGTAACCGCCCCTTCCCGCCGCTTGTTGGAACATATGGATGGCCCGCCGTATGTCTTCAATCTGAATTTGTACAAAGTGCCTTTTTGTTTCTGGATTCCATTCACGCCGCAGGAGAATGAGGTCTGGGTGCGCCATCGCGCTGATTTGACGGGAAACCGAATGCGCCGGAGGCACAAAAAGGCCTGCTTCGGCCTCAACAGCAGCCGGATCTGGATTTGCCAAGAGAAACCGGGCAAGCCGCCAGGCAAGCGTGGCTTTGCCGGTACCGGCTGGCCCGCCAATGATGATGGCATGCGGCAAATGACCCGACATATATGAGAGAAGAAGATTTTTTTCAGCCTCTGCATGTCCGAAGAAGCTATAACTGTCACGAGGGTGCGGCATATCCTCGAAACGATCGGACTCCGGGCCAGCCTCCTGGGGTTGGGACGCGGCCGTTCTAGCCATAACCTGCCTGTTTTCCCGCCATGGGAGTGAGGAATCGTTTTAATACAACCTCGAAGATTGCTCGTGCGACCTCCTCTTCGGGCCCAGTCGCATCGATGACGACGCACCGCAAAGGTTCCGCCACAGCTATCGAAAGGAATGCGGTGCGAAGGCTTTCGTGAAATTGCAGATTTTCGCGCTCGAAGCGATCGGGAGTTTCTCCGGCATAGCGCCGGGCGGCTATGCGTGTAAGCCCTTCGGCGGCTGGAAGATCTAGGATCACAGTCAGATCCGGCCGCACGTCGTTCACGGTGACCCGCTCTAGGGCGCGCAAGAATTGCGGTTCGAGTTGTCCGTGCGCTCCTTGATACGCTCTTGTCGAATCCGAGAATCGATCCGAGATGACAAAGGTCCCGGCTTGGAGAGCAGGTTTGATCGTTGAATCGATATGGTCAATGCGCGCGGCCGCAAAGAGGATCGCCTCGGCGGCGGCGCCGAGATGGGCTAGCTTACCTGAGAGAAGCACTTTACGCAAAACTTCGGCACCCGCTGAACCGCCAGGCTCGCGAGTGCCAATCGCCCTTATTCCGGCGTCCCGGAGGTTGCGTACAAGATGGCGCATCTGTGTCGACTTGCCAGCCCCTTCGCCACCTTCAAGTGTGATGAAGAATCCCCGCTGGCTTGGAGCCGGAATTTGGGCGCTGGGTTCGCTCATCGTTTGACGACATACTTTCGAAAGAGATCGGTCGCATATTCGATCCCGGCATCCATGGCTCGGCGCGGCAGGGTGCCTTGCTCGACCGCTGCCCCGGTCTTCAAAGGCAAGTCGAGAATTTGTTCCGTTCCGCGGAAGATTTTGAGATGCGCAACCTGCCGGCCTGCTTCGACCGGCGCGATAAGCGGACCAGTGTAGACAATACGCCCGCTGAATTTCTCGGTTGCGGCCCGGGGGACGAGAATCTTGACTTCCCCGTCAGCAACAAGAGGCACATCCGACGAGTTGCCGCCGTACACCTTTGCGCTGCCGATTGTCTCGCCCGCCTGAAAGAGGACCTTCGAGTCGAAGGAGCGAAATCCCCAAAGGAAAATTTTGCGGGCTTCCTCTGCGCGCTCCCTTGCAGAAGACGCACCATAGAGTGCCAAAACGAGGCGCTGCCCATTCTGAACAGCCGAGCCGACGAGCCCGTAGCCGCTGTCATTAATGTTACCGGTTTTCAAACCATCAGCGCCGAAATCCATCGTCAGCAATGGGTTACGATTCGATTGTTTGATTTTGTTCCAGATAAACTCCTTTTCACCGAAATATTTATAAAGGTCCGGATAAGTCAGAATGACGTGGTTGGCGAGAATCGCCATTTCCCGGGGGCTGACTTTCTGCTCGGGATCATCCCTCCCCCATGCGTTGGTGAAGGTTGAGTGGTCAAGTCCAAGCTCACGCGCGCGCTTTGTCATGAGCGTGGCAAAAGCTCCCTCCGATCCGGCGATCCCTTCAGCAAGTGCGATTGCCGCGTCATTCCCCGAGACGATGACAAGCCCCCGGATCAAATCCTCGACCCTAACCTGGCTGTTGGGTGCGGCGAACATGCTGGATCCGCGTGCCGGGGCGCCACCAAAGCGCCAAGCCGTTTCGCTGACCAAAAATGGATCGTCGAGCTTCAGATGGCCCAGCGTAATCTCATGGAATACGATTTCCGCGGTCATGATCTTTGCCGTGGAGGCCGGAACGACGAGCGCGTCGGCATCCTTCTCAAACAACACGGTGCCGCTTGCCGAATCGATCAGAATCGCATGCGGAACCGAGGTTTGAATCGTCTGGGCGAGAGACGGGATGATGCCCCATGAGAGCGTCAAAAAAATCAAACCTGCAAAGACGAGCAAATGGACCCGGCGCGCCGGGTTGCAGCAAAGCGTGCGAAATAAACGAATGATCAAGCCCGTGGTTTTCATTGCGCCCCGCGATAAGCAAGACTTTCTTACGCTAGGTCAGAGCAACCGGAAAGGAGATCAACGTCAAACCGAGTTTATGGCTTGGCAACGCCGCCCCTTTGGCCACGCCTCTTCAGCACGACTCCCTTTTACGCGACAGCGGGCAGGCGTTCAACGGCTTGCTGGCTTCGTGCCACAACCGCACTCGCCCATGGCGTGGCCAATGTCTCGCGTCCGTCTTTCTTGGCGAATCAATTTGGGAGCAGTTCTAGCGCAACGCTATTGGCCCTGCGGTGCCCGGCGCCCTTCCGAGATTGAGCGGCCGCACTGGCGGCAAAGGAACATTGCTGCCGCTGGCATGGTCCGCGGGCGTCGAACTGGGCCCGTTCAGGGCGTCATCCGTGGCCGGGGGAAATGGCTGCGTGTCGGCGACCGCAATAGGCATTGGCACACCCTCAGCGAGAAGACTTGGGCCATGATCCTCAACCGCGGCAACCGATGCCGGCCTATCCGAACGCAAGGTTGCAAGCAGCTTTTGATCATCTGATCCAGCGAGGCTTGCGGCGCCGACATATTCGACCTTGACGGGCGTTGTACCTATCTGGCGAAAGCCCAAAGCCTCGGCGGCTTTGCGGGAGACATCCATAATACGATCGGCGGCAAACGGACCGCGATCATTGACGCGGACGATCATCGAGTAATTGTTGCGCAGATTGGTCACGCGCGCATAGCACGGCAAGGGCATTGTCGGGTGCGCCGCCGAAATCGAATCGCGGTCATAAACCTCGCCATTGGCGGTGCGGCGCCCATGAAAAGCATCGCCATACCAAGAGGCCAAGCCAATCGCGGCATAATGCCTTTCACTCGGATAATAAGTTCGTCCCGCGATCGAATAGGGCTTACCGACCATATACATCCCGCCACCGCGCGGGACCGGTTCGCCATCGGCGACGACCCGTGGGCTCGCGGGGCCATAAATCGACGACGGGAAATATTCCTTCGAATGCGCAGAGGCAAGGTGCTGTGGCGGCGTTTGTGCGCACCCGCCTAGGCTCAGAGCTACGCCACAAGCGAGTCCTGCGAAGGCGACGCAAATCCGCCCGTCAGAAGCAAGGCGCAGCCAGGGAAAACCGCAAAAGAAACGCGCTGAAACGTACCAGTTTCGTTTCCCTCGCATACGCGTTCCCCTCGGCTTGCAGCGTCAACTCGACACGGGTCAGCCAACTTTCAAAAGCAGGCAAACTAATAGCGTCGCAGCCCCCGGTTCACGAAAGCTTACAGCTATGGCGAAGCCTCAACGCAGTTCCGCTTTAGAATGCGACTAAAATGCGGCGCGACATGTTCCGCGTGATGCTCATGAAAGGCCATGGAGACTTAAAATTCCTTTAAAATCAGTGATATGGATATTTTTGCAACAGTTGCCAGAAAACACTCCGGTGACTTGGCAACCCTTCCGCCATCTTGGTTTGAGATTTCCGAGAGGCCGTTGCCAACTAGAACCGTTCGGATGCTCGTGGAACCCGTTCCTGCGGGAAACCCATAAGCCAAACGCTTGCCGGGTTGCCCTCCGAAATCGGCCCGATGGTCATTATCTCGAAGCAGCCTCGACCCGGAATGGCATCCAGTGGAACGATCGCGGCCGTAGATCCGGCAAGTACGGCAGCATAGGCAGCAAAATTGCGTAATGCCGTTGACGCAGAGCGCCCAGACCAGCGCTCGATCTTAATCGCATGCTTTTGGCGACCCCGGCAGGGCTCGAACCTGCGACCTGCCGCTTAGAAGGCGGCTGCTCTATCCAGCTGAGCTACGGAGCCGACGCGCTTGAACACAACGAAATCTGAGAAAATAAAACAAAATAAACGCTTGCCCCAGATTCTTCAGCTTAAGATTGAAATTTAATCTTGGCTCAATGGGTCCATTGGTCAAGACGGGTCGATTTGAAGTTGTCGGAATAGCTTAGGATTTTTCGTTGGACCGGATTCGGCTCTTCGATTCGGTAGCTCAAGCCGTTCTTCTCGGCGTAGGCGACAGCTTCTTCCTGCGTCGCAAATTTCAACCGTACTTGACTCCTCATATCGCCTGAGCTTGTCCATCCCATCAGTGGGTCTATTTGGCGCGGCGCGGCGGGTTCAAATTCCAAAACCCAGAGCTTGGCCCGGGCGCTGCCCGATTGAGTTGCAGTCCTAGAAGGGCGGTAAATCCGTGCCATAACCATCGTATCGCTCTCGCTTGCCTGAGGCAATTTTGCTTGTACAGGGGGCGGGCGTTTTCCCTTCCGAATCCTGAGAGGCCACCTTGACATTGGTCGGGGCAGCAGGATTCGAACCTGCGACCTGAAGTACCCAAAACTTCCGCGCTACCAGACTGCGCTATACCCCGCATGGAGACGATCCCCTGCCCCTTACCGCGCCTTCGCTATCACGCGCCCGTGCCACGAACAAGTGCGACATTTGGCAGGAAAGAAAAGCATTCTAAGGCAAATTCTCGCGCGGCGACCGCCTCGGATCTGGTTGTGATCGCAGCCGTCACCTGCTGAACAAAGGATGGCGGACACTATCGCCGATCTTCAAACCGATCCGCGCCGCCGTCCCCGCATTGACTTCGAGGACGCCACGGGCGGGAGCGCCCGAGGGGATGATTTTCTCGGATAAGGGCTCTGTATTCTCGGCAAGCCCGACCACCTTGCCGGTCCAACCGATGAAGATCATATCAAGCGGCAAATAAGTGTTTTTCATCCACATCGTGACAGGCCGCTCGACTCCAAAGTCAAACAACATGCCGCGGTTTTCGGGAAGATAGCGGCGAAACATGAGGCCGCGTTCCCGTTGCGCCTCGCTCCGCATGACCTCTACGGAAAAATCGTGAGTCCCGCTAGCAGTGAGGATCTCGACCTTCTCAAGTCCTGCTTGTGGCGGAGAGGCTGCATCTTCAGCGAAACCGCCTGACCCCCCGCAAAAGAGCAAAATCAAGAAGCAGGCCACTCGCCATGCAGATCTGACGGCGTTTGTGCGATGGGCCATCGACAAAATCAAGACGTTGGCTCCGTCATGGGGTCACTCGAAAATTATCAGACTCCGCAGCTCAACGCACCGAGAAAGCTGCATGCTGTCCCGCGATCATGCCCCGAACGACAAAGGATTCGCAAGGGGACTGGATGGCACCTCATCCAACGAACAGCCCATCGCCAGCGCGCGGCTCAAGCCAGTCCGATTTCAAAGCGAAGAAGCATTTTCTTAATGCGATGCGGGCATGACAGCCTCAAGGGGCCGCACTTCGGCGGCCATGAGCCCTTTTGGTCCATCTCCGAAGCGCACAAGGAGGCTCTCTCCCGGTCGCAATTCGGCGATCCCATACCGGCGCAGCGTTTCCATATGGATGAAGATATCTTGCGTGCCTTCACCTTGGGTCAAAAAGCCGAATCCGCGGGCGCGATTGAACCATTTGACAATGGCGATTTGAAAGCCGCCCGCTGACTTCACGTCAACACGCGTGCGTGGCGACCTCCATTCGGATGGGTGCACGGCACTCGATCCATCCATAGAAACGATTTTTAGGACTTGCAGCCCTTTCGCGCGGCGCACCGCCTCGCAGACGATATAGGTCCCTTCGTAAACGATCTTAAATCCATCTTTGCGCAAAGTGGCGATGTGTAAAAGAACATCGGGCGCGCCGTTGTCCGGCACGATGAAGCCATATCCTTTGGCGACGTCAAACCACTTCACTCGCCCGGAAATTTCAACAAGGCCAACGGATTCGATCACGGACATGTCCGTAGCTGCATCGAAGTCACAGCGGAGCGAAACGGGATTCTTGTGGTCCACGATCAATCTCCCACGAAATCGCGAGCGTGGCCAAAACGTCCGTCCAACGCGGCAAACGTAATAGGTCATGCAAACAGTTGTCGAATCCCTATCAGGATATCATTCCAACGCGGTCACAAAAGCCTCGTTCCTCACGAAATTGTGGATGACGCCGAAAAAAGGACTTGTGCGGCTTCTGTGCCACTTTTCGGTCCGGGGATCCCCCGAGGAATCTTGCGCAACATGCAAGTAGCCCTCGGACCTTGCTTTAGACAAACGGAGGACGTGGGATTTACATCTCGGCCCCAGACTTGGTCAAGCATGCCGCCATGCGGGACCGCGGTGAACCATTGGTAGTCATCAAAGAAGTCGATAAAGCCAGCAGCGTGGTCTGTTTCTCGATCGTGGATCTGAAAGCCGCCGGCCCATGAGCGATTCAGCGTGATCGCTCATGGCCTTGATCGGGTAGACCAACGCTTACATTTTTTGATTGAATTCAAGCTCGCAAGACTCAAAGCAACCAGTCGTTATTGCCTGTCCTAGTAGCGGTAATGATCCGGCTTGAATGGGCCAGACTGGGGCAGACCCAGATAAGCTGCTTGGTTGCTTGTAAGCTTCGTGAGCTTCACCCCGATCTTGCCGAGGTGGAGAGCCGCGACTTTTTCGTCGAGATGTTTGGGCAAGGTGTAGACCTTGCGACCATATTCGCCTTGTTTGGTCCAAAGCTCGATTTGCGCCAAAGTCTGATTGGTAAACGAGGCCGACATCACAAAAGAGGGGTGTCCCGTCGCATTGCCGAGATTCACGAGCCTCCCTTCCGAGAGGAGGATGATGCGCTTGCTATCGGGAAACTCGATTTCGTCTACCTGAGGCTTGACGTTGTGCCATTTGAAGTTGCGCAAGCCCGCGACCTGGATCTCCGAGTCGAAGTGACCGATGTTACAGACGATCGCACGATCCTTCATGGCGCGCATGTGATCGACCGTGATGACATCCACATTGCCTGTGCAGGTGACGAAAATATCGGCGCGCGGCGCGGCATCTTCCATTGTCGTGACTTCATAGCCTTCCATCGCCGCCTGCAAGGCGCAGATCGGATCGATCTCGGAAACCAGCACTCGGCAGCCAGCATTGCGCAACGAGGCAGCAGAACCCTTTCCAACATCGCCGAACCCCGCGATCATCGCCACCTTGCCTGCCATCATCACATCAGTGCCGCGGCGGATGCCGTCGACGAGCGATTCCCGGCAGCCGTAGAGATTGTCGAACTTCGACTTGGTGACCGAATCATTGACATTGATCGCGGGCCAAAGAAGCTTGCCATCGCGTTCCATCAAGTAAAGCCGGTGGACGCCGGTTGTGGTTTCTTCGCTCACTCCTTTAATGGCATAGCCGCATTTGCTGTACCAGCCGGGGTTGAAGGCGAGCCGCTTCTTGATCGCCGCGAAGAGAACTTGTTCCTCCTCATTGCCAGGCTTCTCGAGAAAGGCCGTGTCGCCCGCTTCCGCGCGCATCCCGAGATGAATGAGCATCGTGGCGTCGCCCCCGTCATCCAGAATAAGGTTCGGGGTGCCCCCGTCGCTCCACTCGAAAATCTTATGAGTGTAATCCCAATAATCGACGAGACTTTCTCCTTTGATCGCAAACACTGGCGTACCAGTCTCGGCGATCGCAGCGGCAGCGTGATCCTGGGTCGAATAAATATTGCACGAAGCCCAGCGAACATCGGCGCCGAGCGCTGTCAATGTCTCAATCAGCACAGCGGTCTGGATCGTCATATGGAGCGACCCCGCGATCCGCGCTCCCTTGAGCGGCTGGCTCGCGCCATATTCCGCGCGGGTTGCCATCAAGCCTGGCATTTCGGTTTCTGCGATCGCAATTTCCTTGCGGCCCCAACTGGCAAGCTCAATGTTGGCAATGGCGTAATCATGGGGAGAATGGGTCATGGGATCTTGGCGCTCCGGAATGAGAATTCCAGCTCTATACCAGGCCTCGATACTCAAGGCAATAAACATATAAACAAGTCTTTATGTCCATTGGTGGTGCCCTCGCCGTGTTTCCGACGAGCCCTTTCATGTCCCTGGCTTTGTCCATTTCAAAACCGGACTTCTTGCTGCTCGCGTCTCGTCGAGGCGCCGGCGCGGCGCATGGCGCGGCGCCCCGGCAAAGCGTTGGGTCTCTCCCCGCGTCACCGCGAGGGCGAGATCACGCAAGGCCGCGATGAAAAGATCCAGCGAAGCTTTCGATTCCGATTCGGTCGGCTCGATTAGCATGGCGCCGTGGACCACGAGCGGGAAATAGATCGTCATCGGATGAAAGCCTTCGTCGATCATCGCCTTGGCGAAATCGAGCGCTGTCAAACCGCTGGCCTTGAGCCATGCTTCATCAAACAATACTTCATGCATGCAGAACCTATCGCCAAGAGGCTCAGACATGAGATCCTTGAGGCCAACGCGGACATAATTGGCGTTAAGCACCGCATCCTCCGCGGCTTGCCGCAAGCCGTCGGCGCCATGCGACAACATATAGGCGAGTGCCCGCACGAACATCCCCATCTGGCCATGGAAAGCGGCGATGCGGCCGAAAGCCCCTGGCGCCTCCATTTGATGTTCGACGAGGCGCAAGCCCCCCTCCTCCCGGCACAGAAACGGCACGGGCGCGAAAGGCGAGAGCCGGGACGAAAAGACAACCGGTCCCGCTCCCGGCCCGCCGCCCCCATGCGGCGTCGAGAAGGTTTTATGAAGATTGATATGCATGGCATCGATGCCGAGATCGCCGGGCCGCGTCTTGCCCATGATCGCATTGAAATTTGCCCCATCACAATAGAAGTAGGCCCCGGCCCTATGGACCAAGGCGGCAATTTCGACAATATCTTTCTCAAAGAGCCCGCACGTATTGGGATTGGTCAGCATGATTGCGGCGACATCCGGGCCGAGCCTCTCCTTGACAGCGGCCGCAGCAACAGTGCCATCGGGGCGCACGGGAACCGAACGCACCTCAAATCCAGCCCCTGCTGCCGAGGCCGGATTGGTGCCATGCGCCGACTCGGGCACAAGAACGATTTTGCGAGCTTCCCCCTCGCGCTTGGCGGCGATCGCAGCCTTGATCGCCATCATACCGCAGGCCTCGCCCTGTGCGCCCGCCCTCGGCGACATGGCGACCGCATCCATCCCGGTCAAGACCATCAGCCAGCGGGCAAGCTCAGCGATCAGCTCAAGCGCGCCTTGCACGGAAGATTGCGGCTGCAAGGGATGAATATCGGCAAAGCCCGGCAGCCGCGCCATCGCCTCGTTAAGACGCGGATTATGCTTCATCGTGCAGGAGCCGAGCGGATAAATCCCAAGGTCGATGGCGTAGTTCATGCGCGACAGCCGCACGAAATGGCGCATTGTCTCCGGCTCGCTGAGGCCCGGAAGACCTGCCGGTTGCTCGCGTTCAAGCGTGCCGAGTCTGTGCTCGAAGGGTTCGGGTTCATCGAGATCGACACCGGCATTTTCCGGGCGGCCGATTTCAAAGATAAGTCCTTCTTCGATCTCGAGGCCGCGATTGCCGGTAAAGGTTGGGAACTCCTCGGCAATCTCGGCTGCTTCGATGGGCCGCCCGTGCTGCATCAGCATGACAAGGCTCCTTGCAAGGCCTGCGCGAAAGCAGCGCGGTCTTCCTTTGTGTTGACTTCCGTCGAAGCGGCAAGAATAAGATCGTCCAATCGGCTCGTCGGCAAAAGCCGCGAGACAGGCACGCCTCCGAGCACGCCCATTTCCGCCATGCGCTCGACCGCTTGCGCCGCGTTGCCCACAACCTTGATCGTAAATTCGTTGAAAAATGTCTTGTTCAGCACCGTGACGCCGGGAACCGCCGCGAGCCGGTTCGCGAGAGCGACCGCATTTGCATGATTGATCCGGGCAAGCCGCCGCAGGCCCGCATCACCAAGCAGAGTCAAATGAATCGTGAAAGCAAGGGCGGCGAGACCAGAATTGGTGCAGATGTTCGACGTTGCTTTGTCGCGCCGAATGTGTTGCTCGCGCGTCGACAAGGTCAAGACGAAGCCGCGGTGGCCGGATTCGTCGATGGTTTCACCGCAAAGTCGGCCTGGCATCTGGCGCAGATGCTTGGTTTTGGTCGCGAAAAGCCCAAGATAGGGGCCACCAAAATTCAGACGATTGCCGATCGACTGGCCTTCGCCCGCCACAATGTCGGCGCCCATCGCGCCCGGGGGCTGAATAAGGCCGAGCGAGACGGCCTCGGTAAACACCGCGATGAGAAGCGCGCCCTTTGCATGGCAAATATCGGCCAGATGAGAAAGATCGCGGAGATTGCCGAAGAAATCCGGATTTTGCACCACGACGCAAGAAGTTTCCTCATCGATCAGCGCGTCGAAGCTTTCTTCTGCGAAGACGTCGGGAGGAAGTACGCAAGCATACTCGCCCCCCATTGCCGCATAGGTGCGCACGGTCTCCGCATAGTGGGGATGAAGACCGCCCGATAAGATTGCCCTGCGGCGTTTGGTGATCCGGTGTGCCATCGCGACCGCCTCGGCTGTTGCGGTTGATCCGTCATACATGGATGCATTTGCAACATCCATCGAGGTCAAACTCGCGACCTGGGTCTGGAATTCGAAAATAGTTTGCAATGTTCCTTGCGTGATCTCGGGCTGATAGGGCGTATAGCTCGTGAGAAATTCAGAGCGCTGGATCAAATGATCGACGCTCGCCGGAACATGGTGCTTATAGGCTCCCGCCCCGATAAAAAACGGCACCGATCCTGCCGGGACGTTCTTGGCTGCAAACCCGGAAAGCAGACGTTCCACCTCCATCTCGGTTTTGCGTGGCGGCAGGTCGAGGTCATGAAAGAGCTGTTTGTCGGCAGGGATATCGGCAAAAAGCGCGTCGATATTCGCAACACCTACGCGTGCCAACATTTCGACGCGGTCTTCAGAGTTTAATGGCAAATAGCGCATGTCGGCTTCTCTTAGATGTAGAGCAAGGCGGGACGAAAGGGCGAAATCCTGCCTGCGGCATTGAGCAATTCGTCAAAGCGGTCAGGTCTCAGGAGAGCGTTTGCAGAAACTCACGATAGGCTTCTTCATCCATGAGGCTTTCGAGTTCGGCGGTATTGGTGAGACCGATTTTCAAAAACCAGCCCTTTCCAGTCGGATCCTCGTTCACAAGGCCGGGCTTGTCGGCAAGTTCGGCATTGACTTCGATGACTTCGCCCGAGATCGGTGCATTGACTTCAGCCGCCGCCTTGACGCTTTCGACGGTCGCAGCCACAGCACCTTTCGACAAGCTCTGGCCAACTTCTGGAAGCTCGACAAAAACAACATCGCCCAATTGACGTTGCGCAAAATCAGTGATTCCAACGATGCCGGTGTCGCCGTGGAGGCGGACATATTCGTGGCTTTTCGTGTAGTAGGTGTCGACCATTAGACTCCCCTAAAATAGTGGTGCGGCACAAATGGTATGGGCACGATTTTTGCCGCAAGCGGCTTGCCCCGTGCCGTCAACGAAACCTGGGTGCCAGGTGCTGCATAAGGGACGCCGACATAGCCCATGGCGATCGGCCGGCCGAGGCTCGGCGCGAAGCCACCTGATGTGACACGGCCGATGATTTCTCCCTCATGCGTCAGAATGTCTGAGCCTTCCCGCGCCGGCGCCTTGCCTTCGAGTAAGAACCCGACCCTCTGGCGTACCGGCCCGCGATCGATCACCTGCTTCACTTGTTCGTAGCCACAAAATCCGCCTTGCGTTCGTCGGCGTTTCGGAATCGACCATAAGAGGCCAGCTTCGACCGGGCTGGTTGTGCGATCGATGTCATGACCATAAAGGCAAAGCCCTGCCTCAAGACGCAGCGAATCACGGGCGCCGAGCCCGATCGGGCGGACTTCTGCCTCCTCAAGCAATTTCTTTGAGAAGAGGACCGCGGCAGCCGCCGGAATCGAAATCTCAAAACCATCCTCGCCGGTATAGCCAGAACGCGAAATGCTGAGCGCGGTGTCATTCCAAATGAGGCCTTTGGCCGACATGAAAGGCAAGGCCAAAAGGTTTCCAGCTTCGCCAGGCGAAAGCTGCCGGCTCAAAACCTCTGCGGCCTTCGGCCCTTGCAAAGCAAGCAAGGCACGATCCTCGAGAACAGCCAAGGCACAGTCTGGCAATTCGGCGGCAAGATGGGCGAAATCGGCTGCCTTGGTGGCCGCATTGACCACCAGAAACAAGCGTTCACGGCCGTCTTTCTCGTCGAGCCGCGTCACCATCAGATCATCGAGAATATGGCCCTCGGCGTCAAGCAATTGGGTGTAACGCATCCGCCCTGGGGCGAGAGTTACGATGTCGCCTGGCACGAGCCGCTCAAGACCGCGTGCGGCCTCGAGCCCAACGAGAATCGCCTGCCCCATATGCGAAACATCGAAGAGCCCGGCCTGCGCCCGCGTATGAAGATGTTCGCTAATGATTCCCGAAGGATATTGCACCGGCATGGCATAACCAGCAAAGCCGACCATCCGGGCATCAAGGTCACGATGCAAATCGTAAAGAGGTGTGTGGGCGAGAACGCCCGCCGTTACGTCAAAGTCGGTGGCTTGGCTATCAGACATCGAGCAACCCGGCCGGACAAAGGAACGGCGCTTTACGGCAGAACCGTCGCGCCTCGCCCCCTCTGTCCTGAAACCTGAAAGATTTCCTTCGCACGAAAAGCCGTCTCGAACGAAGTTACCTCCTTCGGTGGATTTTCCATTTCGAATGGAAAATCGCTTTCCAGAGTGTCATCTCCCGGCGGTCCATGGGCCTGAGCGTTTCCGGGGCGGTTGCGCCTTCGGCGCCAGCTCATCGAATCAATCGTATGAGCCAGTCTCTTCCGCTGGGATCTTTTATCTGACACCCCAAAAGTTAGCGCGTGATGCTCTTTTGTCAATGCGACGGGGTTGTCATGCAAAGGCCGGCCACAGATTTCGGTGCGTTCACCTGCTGGAAAAACTTCTTTCTGGTGAAGCTTTGTAAGGCTTTCAGCATTGATCTTACCGAAAGGTTTCGCGTGAAACTCCTTGGTAAGATTGGATGCAGTCCGTTCATTGCATCAATGTTTGGCGCCCT
>Ga0335081_10006769_pt1 | contig 18272 bp, 14 predicted proteins | sample Lox_Sample_35_FD_206713 | JGI IMG/M metagenome (GOLD analysis project Ga0335081, IMG submission 206713) | Soil microbial communities from Loxahatchee National Wildlife Refuge, Florida, United States - Lox_Sample_3.5 | ecosystem: Environmental > Terrestrial > Soil > Wetlands | place: USA... | reverse complement strand
TCCTGGACCAAAATTGTTTTGCGTCTCCGGTGATGTGACCAGGCCCGGAGTCTATGAAGTACCGTTCGGTGTGACGCTTCGCGAACTTCTTGATATGGCTGGCGGTGTTGCTGATAAAAAGAATTTGGGGGCGGTTCTATTCGGAGGGGCGGCGGGCGCGTTCGCAACATCGGCGCATCTCGATGTGAAGCTGACGTTTGAAGATTTGCGCGCCGCGGGTTTGCCTTTAGGTTCCGGCGTTGTGATGGTTTTCGATGAGACGCGTGATATGCGTGATGCTTTTGCGCGGCTCGGACATTTCTTTGCGCATGAGTCGTGCGGCAAATGCTATCCCTGTCAGATGGGCACGCAGCGTCAGATGGAAATCTTGAATCGCGTCGCGGCGGGCGAGACATTGGAAGGCGATCTGGCGCGCCTGCAAGATGTCGGCTGGACGATGACGGATGCGAGTCTATGCGGCTTGGGTCAGACCGCGGCGAGCGCGGTGTTGAGCGCAATCAAGTTGTGGCCTGAGATGTTTGATGGAAGCGGGAAGAAACAAGTCGCTAAGAAAGTTATAAGAACGAAAGCACGGTCAGGAAAGAAAATAGTGGCAAAAAAGTCAAAGCCGAAAGTAAAAGCCGGGAAGAAGCCAAGTAAGAAAGCTGTTGTCAAGAAATCAGCACGCAAGACCACGAGGCGTTAGCGGTGAATTATGGCAGACTCAATTTCTTTTACGATGGATGGACAACCGATTTCTGTTGAGCAAGGCGCAACGATATTGAAAGCCGCCCAGCAGAATGGTATTGATATTCCCACGATATGCTGGCACGCGGCGACAACATCCAATGCGTTGTGCCGGATTTGTGTGGTCGAGGTGGAGGGGCAGCGATTGCTTCAACCGGCGTGCATCGTCAAAGTTGCACAGGACATGAAGGTCCAAACGAAAAGTGAACGCGTCAAACGTGCTCGCCGAACCATTCTGGAAATGCTGGCATCCACGATGGATTTATCCGATGCGCCTGCCATCTTGACGATGATGGAAGAATACGGCGCGAGCGCGGGACGATTCCCGCATGCAGAACGCCGCGAGTCGGAAATCAAGGACGACAATCCGATGTATATCCGCGATTATTCGAAGTGCTTGCTGTGCTGGCGCTGTGTGCAAGTCTGCGCCGACGACGCGCAATATGTCAATGCCATCAACTTCAACGGCCGCGGCTTCGAAACGCAGATTGGGACATTCTTCGATAAGACCATCCCCGAGACAACTTGTGTCTTATGTGGTCAATGTGTCGGAGTTTGTCCGACCGGCGCGCTCAAGCCCAAGCGTGAATACTTATTGGAGCAGGGGATGAGTCCGAGTGAGATCAGCGTGATGAATACTGGAAGAAAGCAAAGGAAAGCAAAATGATCAAGGCAGATCGCATCGTTGCCACCACTTGTCCCTATTGCGGTGTGGGATGTAGTTTGCATTTGCACATCAAAGATGACTTGGTGTACAAGGTCACCTCGCCCTTTGATTCGCCGTCCAATCATGGCAATCTGTGCGTAAAGGGCCGCTTTGGATACGACTTCATCCATTCCGGGGATCGCTTGACGAAACCTTTGATGCGCATGGCTGAGAAGCTCGTTCCCGTATCATGGGATAAAGCGATGGGACATGTTGCTGAAAGATTGCTTGAAATTCGAGACAAGTACGGCCCCGACTCGATTGGCTTCCTGGTCTCAGCCAAATGCACAAACGAAGAAAACTATCTTATGCAGAAGGTGGCGCGCGGACTGATCGGCACGAATAACGTCGATCACTGCGCGCGGCTCTGACACTCCAGTTCTGTCGCCGGTCTGGCGTCAACGTTAGGTTCTGGAGCAATGACCAATTCGATCAGCGATATTCATCTCGCAGATGTATTGCTCGTCACTGGAAGCAATACGACCGAAGCGCATCCGGTGATTAGTTTGGAAATGAAGAGGGCCGTTCGACAACGCGGCGCGAAATTGATTCTGATCGATCCGCGCGAGATTGAGTTATCAAACTTTGCGGCGCTGCATCTGCGTCCGCGATCTGGCACGGACATCGCGTTGCTTAATGCGATGGCGCATATCATCATCGCGGATGAATTGGCAGATCAAGGTTTCATCGCTGCGCGCACGGAAAACTTCGGCGCACTGGCCGCCTCGGTCAAAGATTGCACGCCGCAATGGGCGGAAGACATCACCGGCATCCCGGCAGAGATGATCGTCGAAGCCGCGCACGTTTACGGTCAGGCAAGAAGCGCCGCGATCTTCTGGGCGATGGGCATCACACAATCATCGCACGGCACAGATAATGTTCAAGCTCTTGCCAATCTTGCGTTGCTCAGTGGAAACTTTGGCAAGCCGGGCTCGGGAGTCAATCCGCTGCGCGGACAGAACAATGTTCAGGGCGCGTGTGATATGGGTGGACTGCCGAATGTGCTTACCGCGTATCAATCTGTGACAGATGATGCAGTTCGCATGAAGTTCGAAACGGCGTGGAAATCACCAGTCAAGATTCCATCGAAGCCTGGACTCACGGTCACGGAGTTGATGAATGGTGCCCTGAACGGAAGCGTCAAGGCGCTCTACATCATGGGCGAGAATCCGTTTCTCTCCGACCCGAACATGAATCATGTCGAGGCAGCGCTTCACGCCATTGAGTTTCTGGTGGTGCAGGATATTTTCCTTAACGAAACCGCGCAGCTTGCGGATGTGGTCTTGCCGGCCGTCAGCTTTGCAGAAAAAGAAGGAACGTTCACAAGCACCGAGCGCCGCATCCAGCGCGTGCGCACGGCGCTTCCCATTAAAGGTGAAGCGCGACGCGACTTGGATATCATCTGTGATTTGGGGAAGAGCCTAAGTCACTCGGACGGAAACATTTCTTCGGATATAGTTCATCCTGTGACGGATTGGAATTACGCGGGCGCGTCAGCAGTGTGGGATGAGATTGCGGTTCTGACTCCGACCATGAGCGGAATCAGCTACGAGCGGTTGGAGCATGGTGGACTCCAGTGGCCCTGCCCAACGCGCGATCATCCCGGAACGCCGATCCTGCATGAAGAAAAATTCACGCGCGGCCTGGGACGATTCACGCCGTTGGTTTTCCGCGAGCCAATGGAGAACCCAGACACTGAATACCCATTCGTGTTGAACACGGGACGCGTGCTTCAACATTGGCATGGCGGAACGTTGAGCCGCCGCTCCGTTGGATTGAACTGGATCGTTCCGGAGGGTGAGATTCAAATCAATATAGAAGACGGTGAAGAACTGGGCATTGCCACAGGCGATATGATTCGCGTTTCATCTCGTCGCGGCGAAGCGACCGGCAGGGCTCGTTTGACAGAAAAGCTGCCGCGCGGCATGGTCTTCATGAATTTCCATTTTGCCGAAATCCCTGCGAACGCGTTGACGAACGATGCCGTTGATCCCGTCGCGAAGATTCCTGAATACAAGGTTGCGGCGGTGCGCGTGCAGAGAGTTTAATGATCTTGTTAGGTTTTGGCTCAAGCGGCCGAGGCAGGAGAGATACATGAACAGCAACCCATTCATCGCTGGAATTCTATCCTTGCTTGTCCCAGGATTAGGTCAGATTTACGGCGGAGAAAGCACCAAAGGTATTGCAATTTTGGTGGCTGCGATAGTCATCGCAAATTTGAATATTATCGTATTGCCACTTATTTCAATGGCAAATCCCGTGATTCCCAAAGGAACTCCAGATTCAAGAAGTGCATGGTCTTATTGGGTACCCAGAATTGTGCACGATGTAGCCGCATTTTGGAGTATTGTCTTTTGGGTCTGGGCCATCGTGGATGCAGTTTCCATCGCGTTGAGAAAGTAAATAGAGCGGGGCAGGTTCACTGTTATAATTGAAAGACTTCATCCGCAGATTTCGTCGATTAGAGAGAAGAAGAAATTTGTGGATTGCCTTAAGGATTACTTGGAGGTGTCTTTATGGTTGTCAAAGATCCCGCGTTAAGCAGGGCCAAGTTAAAACTTGATCCTCATCGGGTGATTGAAGATCGCGTGGTTTCGACCACGTGTCCGTATTGCGGGGTGGGATGCACGCTCGAATTACACGTCAAGGATGATTTCATTTACAAAGTCACGTCGCCGTTTGATTCGCCGGTCAATCACGGAAACTTATGCGTCAAGGGACGCTTTGGCTACGATTACATCTATCATCCGAAGCGCGTAATGACGCCGTTAGTACGAAGATATTTGCTCGAGGGAAAACCAAAGCCGGAGGGACGCGAGCAAGTCTTTGCAATCAGCAAAGATGGAAAACTGATTGAACATTCGCAAATTTCCAATCTCTGGGACTGGGTCGAAACCGATTGGGAAACTGCCCTCAATATCACGGCCGATAAACTGGTCGAAATCTATCAACGCGATGGCTCGGATGCCATGGCCGTCTATTGCTGCGCTAAAGCCACGAACGAAGATAATTACCTACTGCAAAAAATGTATCGTGCCATCTTCCGTACCAACAACGTGGATCACTGCACGCGCCTGTGTCACGCGGGTTCGGTGGTCGCGCTTCAGCAAGCAGTTGGATCATCAGCGATGAGCAACACGGCTTCGCAAGTGATGATGAATGACGTGTTCATCGTCACGGGATCGAACACAAGTGAGAACCATCCGATTATTGCCTTGCAGATGAAGGATGCCGTCCGGCAAAACGGCGCGAAGATGATCGTCATTGATCCGCGCCGAATTGATCTTGTTGATTTCGCTGAATTGTGGCTTCCGCTCAGGCCAGGGACCAACGTTCCATTATTCTGTGCGATGGCGCATGTGATAGTCAAGGAAGGACTAGTCAACAACGAGTTCATCGGGCAACGCACGGAAGGCTATCATGAGTTCGTCGAGTCGCTGGAAAAGTTCACGCCCGAATATGCCCAGGAGATTTCTGGCGTGCCTGCCGAAGATATTCGCAGGGCGGCGCGCTTATACGCCAATGCGAGGAACGGCGCGATTTATTGGGGCATGGGCATCTCCCAGTTATCGCACGGCACGGCCTCGGCTCTGGCTCTCATCCATCTTGCGTTTTTGACGGGCAACGTGGGACACGATGGCACAGGCTTGAATCCGTTGCGCGGACAGAACAACGTGCAAGGCGCGAGCGACATGGGTGCAATGCCATATCATTATCCGGGTTACATGCGCGTCGACAACGAAGACAACGCAAAGAAATGGGAATCCGCGTGGCATATCGAAGCCGGCGGTTTGAGCCGTAAACTTGGTCTGACCACGACTGAAATCTTGGGTCACGCGCACGAGGGCGGCGTGCGTGCCCTCTATATCATGGGCGAGAACCCGATGATGTCCGAGCCGAACCTCAATGAAACGCGCAAGCACATGCAGGAGTTGGAATTTCTCGTCGCACAGGATATTTTCATCAATGAGTCCGGCGCGTTCGCGGATGTGTTCCTGCCTGCGACTCCGTTCGCGGAGAAAGAAGGGACGTTCTCGAATACGGATCGACGTGTGCAGCGCGTGCGACGGGCCCAGAAGCCGCGCGGACAATCGCGGCCCGATTGGATAATCATTTGTGATCTCGCGCTCCGCCTCGAGTCACGACTCATGCGCCCCACCGCCAAATGGGACTACGCCAGTCCGGAAGAGATCCTGCGTGAAATGGCGGGCGTCAACACGGATTATGCGGGCATCACGTATGAGCGCATCGAGAAAGTCGGATTACAATATCCGGTGCCGACGATGGATCATCCCGGCACGCCGACGCTCTTCAAGGAATCGTTTCCGCGCGGACGAGGCAAATTCATCCCGCTGGATTACGTGCCGGTGAAAGAAGAACCCAATGACGAATATCCGTTCATCCTGACGACCGGACGTTTGCTGGAGCATTGGCACGGGGGCACGATGACGCGGCATTCGGCGTTGAATGACGTCTATCCCGAAGCGCGTGTCGAAATTCATCCCGCCGATGCTGAGATGCATGGCATTGAAAACAACACGCCGGTTCGACTGCAATCGCGGCGCGGGGAAGTAATCATGCGCGCCACCGTGACCGAAAAGACATCGGTGGGAGTGATCTTCATCCCGTGGCATTTCGCCGAAGCCGCCGGTAATTTACTGACCAACGACGCGCTGGATCCGCAAGCCTTGATCCCTGAATTTAAAGCCTGCGCAGTGCAGGTTTTCCCTGCAAGAGAAGATGAATTGCCGAATCCAAATGTGAGGCTGCAGAGAGGAAGATATTAGATCATTCTCTTGGAGGTGGCCATGAAAGAGCTTTTAGAAGATGCTGCAGAACGCGCCATTGCATATCTCGAGGGCCTCAACTCACGAAGCGTTGCTCCCGCTCCCGGGGCCGTGGACAAACTCAACTTACTCGATGAAGGCTTGCCGGAAGCACCCAGCGATCCTGCGGGCACACTGAAATTAATGGATGAGGTTTGCTCTCCGGCCTCCATGGCGATGGCGGGGCCACGCTTTTTTGGATTCGTCATCGGCGGGTCACTTCCCGCCGCTCTCGCTGCGAGCTGGCTGGCTGGGGCATGGGATCAGAACTCAACCCTTTACAATATCACACCTGCTACTGCGCGACTCGAACAAACCGCTTTGGATTGGCTGCTTGAACTTTTCGATCTCCCGCGCGAGTGCGGCGGCGGCTTTGTTACCGGGGCAACCCTGGCGAACTTCACGGCCTTGGCAGCTGCCCGCAATGCCCTCCTCAAGCGCGCGGGTTGGAACGTTGAAGCTGACGGTTTATTTGGCGCGCCTCCCATTACGGTGATCGTTGGCGGCGAGGCGCATGTCTCACCGATCAAAGCCTTGGGCATGTTGGGGCTTGGACGAAGCCGGTTGATCAAAGTTCCGGTTGATGGTCAAGGGAGGCTGCGAGCCGATGCTTTACCGAAACCATCAGGTCCGACAATTGTGCTTGTGCAAGCTGGCAATGTCAACACCGGCGCCTTTGATCCGATTGATGAGATCTGTGATATCGCACATCGAGCTGGTGCGTGGGTTCATGTGGATGGCGCGTTTGGTTTGTGGGCAATGGCAACTCCTTCGATGGCTCATCTTACGAAAGGCATTGCGAATGCAGATTCATGGGCAACGGATTTTCACAAATGGTTGAATGTTCCATATGATAGCGGACTGGCGCTCGTCCGCGATGCGAATGCCCTGCAAGCGGCGATGGCGGTTACCGCTGAATATCTTCCAACCGATAGCCCATACCGAAATCCATCCGACTTTACGCCGGAACTCTCACGGCGGGCACGCGGTGTGGAAGTGTGGGCAGCATTGCGCGCAGTGGGTCGAAAGGGAATCGTCGAACTCGTTGAGCGCAACTGCCGACAAGCTCGGCGTTTTGCCGAAGGTTTGCGATCCGCCGGTTATCAAATATTGAATGATGTTGTTCTCAATCAAGTGTTGGTGTCATTCGGAGATCCAGAAACGACTCGCAATGTGCTCTCTGGAATTCAGAGCGATGGAACCTGTTGGTGCGGTGGGACGGTTTGGCAGGGTAAGACCGCGATGCGAATTAGTGTTTCTTCGTGGGCTACCACTGACGAGGATGTCGAGAAGAGTTTGGAAGCGATGGTACGCGTTGCGAAGGAACGCACGCGGTAGAGTTCATATCTCCATTTCGTACACGCGATAACGCCGCAACGGAATGGCTCCCAGCTTCTTGATGGCGTTGATCATGGGCCAGTTATCTTCGAGCACGTAATTGATTTCCATCCAGGTTTCGGGTGTGTAAAGCGATACGTATAAAGCGCGGTACAGCAGACTGTCCACCGCTTTACCTTGATATTCGGGAACCACTCCGAGGGCAAACATGCGATAACGCTTCAGGCGTGGAATCCCCGTCAGAAGTTTGTACCACCCAAAGGGCAAAAGCGAACCATTCAAACTCTTGAGCAGAGAATTCACATCCGGGATCGCAATGGCAAAACCCACTGCGCGTCCATGGGAATCTTCGGCGAAGAGAACACCTTTGGGTTGAATCACGGGCCTAAGATCGCGCGCCGTGGCTTGGACTTCGGCTTCGGTTACGGGCGAATAGCCCCAGTTGGCAATGATGCTGGCGTTAGAAAGATCAACCACCAACTTGACTTCATCCTGATAGCGGCTCATGTCGATTGGCCGGACGCGGATACCGTAACGTTTTGCCACCGCATCGGTCAGCTGCATGATGCGCGGCGGAATGTCATAACCTTCCGCGGCGGAGACATACCAGCATAATAAGTCCTTGGCTTTTTGCAGTCCGAAAGTTTCGAAGTATTCGATATAGTATGCGTGATTGTATGGAGCCATGACGATCGGTGATGGAGTGAATCCATCAACGACCAAACCCCACTCCTGTGAGACGAACGTCCATGGACCACGCATGGACTTCATTCCGCGTGCCCTCAGCCAGTCCCGTGCCGCCTCCAGCAACAGCTGCGCCGCATCCGGGTTTTGAATGCACTCGAAATAACCGAAGAGACCGATGCGTTGCTTCCAGAAGTCGAGGGCAAGGGTATCCATGAACGCCGCGATGCGCCCGATGGCTTTGCCGTTCTCTTCGAGCAGGAACAATTGATATGTGCAGTGATCGAGCAGCGGATTGCGCTTGGCATCGAATTGACCGTGCTGTTCGTCGCGCAATGGCGGCACAAAGATGGGATCTTCTTTGTAGATGTGATATGGAAGATCGATGAAACGATTGAGATCCTGTTTGTTTTGGACGGGCCGGATGTTCATGGTCTGCATCTCCTTGTTTCGAAAAACAGGTTACGTTTCGGCTGAAGGCGCAGCCGCTTCCCTACTCTGGACGGTTTCCAAACGACTCCTTCAAATCGGTATACATGATCTCGGCGGTGTAATTGCGATCGCTGACGAGACTCAAGCGACGCTCCATTTTTCCGCGGATGAGCGGAATCACCTTGCGGCTGTAAAATCTCTTGTAGAGTTTGGTTGTGCTTTCTTCGTTCCATGACCAATCTTTGAGAGGAAATTTTGATAAGTCAAAAGGGCGCATATAGCCGCGCAAGGTTTTGACTCGATAGATGGAGATAAAATGCTCGAAATATGTCATCGCCAGTTCGCGCAAATTTTTGTAGACCGCCTCCCGGAATCCGAGATTGACATAATTGGATTTCGCCACCGCACCCCACCGATCCTCATATTGATACAGCGCCAGCACGTGATCGTCGTCCATGTCGGGAGCTGGCACGAGGTCCAGGACGAGCGGCTCGAAGCCCAATTTCCACAGCAATAACGCCGCCAGGAAGGCGCCATCGAGGCAATGACATTGTTTATCCAGGATGACATTCAACGGAGAGCGATTCCGCTCCTCGGCATTGTAAGGCATGGTCAATAAGAATTCCTGCACCTCAAACGGTGATTTGATTTTGTTCATTGCGCGGTGCGCTGCAGTGGGAAGACGGGCTTCAAATTGGGCCAATGCATTCATGGATTAAGTATAAGGGAAGAAAGCACTTAATTGCAACTGGCTGAAAGTCATCGTGCATAATATTCCCATTGCCCTTTTTATTTCCCGCCGTCGCTATGTTACAATCCTGCCCAATGCCCAGGCCACTCATGCTTACCTCATGGGATCCCATCCTTGAGGATTTGCACTTCAAATCTTATCGGAGCAAGGTTGAACGGCGCGTCGAGCCCTATCGACCGGGACCCAATGAACCGACCTCCATCCGCATCAAGACGCCGTGGGGAGAGGAGTTGATCGCGCGCGCTGGCGATTTTCTTATCAGCGAGATCGATAAACCCGATGACAAGTGGCCGATCAAGGCGGATATTTTTGAAGAGACCTACGTCATCGTTCGCCCCGGTTACTGTGTCAAACGCGCCCTGACCCGTCTTGTACCGATGATCGAAGTCACTCAAGGGAATGAAGATCAACTAGTTACCGTCTATTCACTAGAAGGGGTCGAGACCGTTCGCGCCGGCGACTTTTATCTGGCACGCGGCGTTAAGGGTGAGATTTGGGCCTACCCGAAGGAGAAGGTTTCGCAGGCCATGGTTCTGGTGGACGAAGAGCAAAAGAAGTGATTCAAGCGGCGGAAGCTGATTGAAACTCTCATTATGGCGAATGCAACGAGGCTCAGTCCGTCGATTTCTGGGCGGACCTCCGCTTGGCTTGCCTCGAATCCGGCTTAACCTTACGCCTCCTGATCCGCGCTGGTTTGGATTCCTCGAATTCTTCCATGGACTGTTTTAGAACCTGATCTACCAAATCTCCCTGGCTCCCTTTGGTAGTCGTCAAAGCTTCCTGCATGGATTTGATGTATTCCACGTTCTGACTCCAGAGGACGTTCTCGGTCGCCTGAACCATTCGATAGAACCCGGCCTTGTTCTTCTCCGCGGGGGTGAGGTTGTTCCAATGATCGGAGATGATCGTCAGTTCCAGGATGACTTTGCTGTAGTTACGCACGGTTGCGTCCAGGTTGCGGAGTTCCTGCCAGCCGATCAGAGCGGTGGCGGTCGAGGCCGCTAACGCCACCCATAGACTGAAACTACCACCCAGCGCCGCGAGGAACGCACCTGCAAAGCCTGCCGACAGGACGAATAACTGAAGCCTCACGCGATCCCTCTGGAATTGATTGACCTTACGAGTGTGATAATCAAGCTGATTCTTAACGCGATACTTGAGGTATTCTTCTCCGTTCAAGTCTTTGAAACCCGGATCACTGTGCGGTTGATTGGAATCATAATAGGGCGGGAGTTTGCCTGCGTAAGGACGCATCACGACTTCTCCGCTGATGCCGCGATATACCTGCCGCTGGATTTCCTGCAAACGGTTTTCGAGGTAGGTGTGTCGATCCAAACGGTTCTGAAGTATGGTGCGGTAATTGTAAATTTCTTTCAGGATTTCCTCGGCGCCGGCGCGCAGCGTCAGCCAATCACCGTTGGCGTAGAATTTGGTGTTGAAGGCTGCAAGAAAGGAGCCCAAAAGAGGCGATGCAATCAAAAGAACCTTGAAGATCCAGCTCACGGCATCGCTGGACTGAAACGGATGGACTTGTAACAGAATCGCAAACAGCGTTGCCATAACACCAAGGATGGCTACCCATCTTCGGAGTCGAAGTTGTGCGTGATTTCGCCTGACCGCGTAGGCATCGTATTGCGAGTATCGTTCCCAGGCAACGGTTAGGATGGAGGTGACCTCTTGATCCACGATATCTTCCATAATTGGTCTCCTTGAGAGATTGCAAAGAGAGTCGCTTTTCTAACGGTCAATTCGAGGACGGTAGTCCTGGACAGATGATCTGATAGGGCTCATTGAAGAAATACGTTTGCCATTCGTTCTGGCTGAGATTGGCCGTGAGGCGTTCGCAGGCGGCTGCTTCAAGATCCTTTGTGAGGATCTTCGGGATGGCCGAGAAATTCCAGATTTCGACCACTTTCTTTGATGCCGTGGCAAGCATACTCCCATCCCTTGAAAAGGAAACACTGTCTACGGCGTCGATGTGAGGCAGCCGCGTCATTTCTTGGCCGTTGTTCACATTCCAAACATAAGCAAAGTTTTCGGAGCTTCCACTTGCCAGCCAATGATCGTCAGGACTAAAATCCAACGACAGTACTTGACCGTTTTGTTGCAAGTCAAAAGTGGGCACAGAAACATTGGGTCCCTGGGTGGTCCAAAGATAGATGCTGCCATCGGAATTGCCGCCAGCCAACCAGGCTCCATCATGGCTGAACTTCAACCTGTTGATTTGGCCTGTATTGTTCCATGTGGTAATCTGTTTCTGCTGGGCCACATCCCATACGACAACCTGATTGTTGGCTGCGGAAGCCAGCCGATTGGGCTGAGGGCCGAAGGCCACCGCCGTGACTGGCGACGAGTCCTTCAAGTCGAACAACTTGTTTCCACTCTGGAGGTCCCAAATGGAAATGATGCCGCTAGCTCCGGCGGTTGCGACCATCTTGTTGTCGGAAGATATGGCAACATCATTCACCGTCGTGTTTTGAGGCAGATCGAACACTTTATTAGCTTGGATGTTCTCCAGGATCGCTTCGTTCAGGTTTTTTGTATTCACCCCGATCCACTGGGAATCGGGGCTGATGGCCAGACTGTAGGTTAGGTCTTTCGCATTCAGGACTGTTTTCCCATCGGTTCCGGAATGCGTATGCAGCATTTGATCCACGGTGAAAATTTGCGCGGTCTTTGCATCCGTGTTCACGGCTACCCATGAACCGGATGGATCAAACGTTGCGTTATGAACGAGTTCGGGAAAGATGACATCATTGAGGCGGGCGGATAGAACGGAGATATCCCAGACGAATATGTTGCCTGCGTTATCTCCCGCCAAAAGGTGCTTGCCATCATTGCTGAACGAGAGCGCCGAGCCGTTTCCGCCAATCGTGGCTTGCATCATCTCGGCGCCAGAAGCCGCATCCCAAACACGGACGGTCTGATCGAAGCCCGTGCTGGCGATCCATTGGCCATCCGGGCTGATCTTGACATGTTGTGCAAAACCGTTTTGTTGCAGGACCAGCTTTTGTTGCCCGGTGGCTGTGTTCCAGGCGTAGACGTTGTTGTCATCAGAGGCCGTGGCGAACCAAGTGCTGTCCGGGCTGAAGGTGACGTCCTCGACCCAATCCCCTTGCTGGACCGAGTACCGTTGTCCACCGGACGTGACCTTTGCGACTCGAGCGGTACTGTCTGCGCCTCCAGAAACGACCCATTGGCTGTCTGGGCTGAATGCGAGGGCATAGACGTCGTTCGTGTGTTGCGGGCCGAAATAGAAAAATCCTTGGTTAAATCTCCAGAGCATGACTTGGCCGCCGCCGCCGCCGATGCCAACCCATTTTCCGTCCGGCGAAAAACTGATCGCAAAGACCGGTCCAGGCTCGCGCAGGTTCAAGGGCTTTTGCGCAAAGTCGCGCAGGTTGATGATGGTTGCAAAATTGTCATTTCTGCCGACCGCCAGCCAGCCGCCATCCGGACTGACATCCAGAACCCAGATGGTGGCACCGAAGTCGAAGCGTTTTACAAGAGACCCGTCCGCGGCGCTCCAGATTCGCACGCTCCCATCGTCGCCGCCGGTAATAATGAATTTGCCGTCCTTGGTGTATACCGCATCTTCGATTGCCTTGTCCTGCTGCACGCAATAGAGCTGTTTGCCGTTATCAAGTTCCCAAACGCAGGCAGTTGAATCGTCGCTGGCTGTCAGAAAGTTCTTATCATCTGGGCTGACCTGCAAGCTCTCGATTCTGGCCCGTTGTGACACATGCGCAATGGGGATCGGCATGAGACTGACATTTTGCCGAAGGATGTCTTCTGCCTGTGGCGATTGCAACTTTTGCCAGGAGTCAATGGCCAGCAGGGTGCTGAGGTCCAATTTTCCGGCTTGGCCCTGAAACAGTTTGGCCTCCGCCGCGCTACGCTGTGCTCGCGCCGCAATTTCATTGGTTTGGGCAATAGCCTGTTGAGTCGCGCGTGCATATTCATTCGCCACTGCAGTGGCAGCATTGCCCCTTGCCAGTTGAGCATTGGCGTTCGCTAGTTGTTCGTTCGAGATTGCCACGTTCCTCTGTAAAAAGGCGAAGATTCCCAGCATGACACTGATCATGAACGCGAACAATACGCCGGTCACCAGGTTCCGTTGGCGACGGATTGCCTGCTTGCGGCTGGCGTGTATGTAATCGGCTTGCAACGGCAGAATTTGTTGGCCGGGTCTGGCCGCGGCTTCGCTCATCCACCGTTCACCATCTTCCAGATCCGCACCCTGCAAGAGGAAGCCGGGATTCCGCTTCTTGTTTTCCCATTCCGCGGCGCGCTGGAGCAGGCGTGTTTGTTCCTTTACCCAGTCCAGATCCGTGGCGATCGCTTCCACCACTTTCGCCAAGCCGACCTTGAACTGATCCTGCTTGGGCCGCATATAGATCCAGTTGGTCGAGGAAAGTCTTTCTGGCATCTTTCTGCGTTTCTCAGCCTGGCGGTGCATGATGGGAATTAATTTTTTGTTGTTCTGCAGCCCTAGGTTATATTCTTGAGCGCAGACTTTGGAACCGAGCCAAGCGGGAGTGATGACGCAGATGAACGCGTCGGAACCTTGAACGGCCCCCGTGATTTCCGCCATCCAGTCCGCGCTGGGAGGGATGCTTTCCCAATCCACCCAAACTTTGACTTCGTTTGCTTCGAGGGCAGCCACGAGCTTGCGGACGAAGTTCTTGTCTTGCCGTGAATAGGAGATGAAGACACTTCCGTTCTTTGCCTGCTTTGTATCTGACGCCACGCCAAGTACTCCGTTTTATGGTTTGATTAAGGGAGCGCGAACACGAACTTTTAGCCCTACATGGATGCAAAATTGACAACATTCCGACCCGACTCAATGGCCTGGCCTGAACCTCAAACGCGGCAACGCGATGACCGGTATTTTACTTTGAATTTTCGCAAAAGTAAGGATCGACTGGAAGTTGTTTTAATGCCCCTGCCAACGCGACCAGGTACGCCCATCGAGTATGATCATTTCATCAGCCGCAGCCGGACCCCAAGAACCCGGCTCATAGATGGAGGGAGGCCTCTTTTGTGCATCCCAGGATTCAAGAATCGGATCGATCAGACCCCAAGCAGTCTCCACTTCATCAGCGCGGGTGAAAAGGGACGCGTCGCCCGCCAAGGCGTCCAACAGGAGGCGTTCGTAGGATTCGGGGATGGAAGTTTTCCCGAATGAATCCGCATAGTGAAATTCCATGTCCACGGAACGCATGTCCGCGGCTGTATCGGGAACCTTGGCTTCGAACCGCCAGTGAATGCCTTCATCCGGCTGAAGATAGAGAACCAGCATGTTGGGCGTCATCCCGGCGCGGGCATTGGGAAAAAGCAGGTGCGGCGGCTCCTTGAACTCGATAATGATCTGTGATGTTTTTTCGGCAAGCCGCTTTCCGGATCGTAAATAAAAGGGCACGCCCTGCCAGCGCCAGTTGTCAATCTGCAAGCGCAGCGCGGCGTATGTCGGCGTGGTCGAGTACGCCTTAACGCCTTCTTCATCGAGGTAACCTTGGTATTGTCCGAGTACGGTGTTGGATGCCACGACTTCGCCGCGAAGCGGCTGGATGGAGTTCAATACCTTAACTTTTTCGTTGCGCAATGCATTGGCGTCGAACGAGGCCGGCGGTTCCATCGCCACCAGCGACACCAGTTGAAGCAGATGATTCTGAAACATGTCTCTGACGACACCCACGCTGTCATAGTATCCTGCACGGTGTTCCACGCCAACTTGTTCCGAGACGGTCACCTCCACATGATCAATATAGTTTCGATTCCAGAGCGGTTCGAAGATGGTATTCGCAAAGCGGGTTACCAGGATGTTTTGAACGGTCTCCTTGCCGAGATAATGATCAATGCGATAGATTTGATTCTCGTTCAACGCCTTATGAATTTGAAGATTCAGACTTCGAGCCGAAGCCAGGTCTGTGCCAAACGGCTTTTCGATCACCACACGCCGCCAGCCGCCGTTCTCTTGCAGCTGCCCGGTCAGACCGAGCAGATCAATGATATTTGGAAAGATCCCGGGCGGCGTGGCCATGTAGTAAAGGCGATTGCCCGAACCGTTTTCCCACTTGCTTACGAACTCGCTCAATCTTTTGAAATCGGCTAAATCCGTATAACGACCCTGTTGATAAGCAAGATTGGGTGCAAACGTATTCCATTCTTCGTCGCTGTACTTAAAAGCGGCGAACTGATGTATACCGCCGCTCAGATGCACGCGGAACTGTTCATCCGTGAAGGCCGTGTTTCCGTAGCCCACAATGCGAAAATTTTTGGGCATACGTCCTTTGATGAATGAATTGAACAGTGATGGCACCAGCTTGCGTTGTGTCAAATCCCCCGAGGCGCCGAATATTATGATCGAAGTGGGAAGTTGATTCATACTTAAGAACCCTGTGCACGGGCCAGCCCATTACGGGGAGGCGATCAATTTACTTTCTTCACGTCATGTCCGCCAAATTGATTTCGCATCGCAGCCAAAAGACGAGCTGAGAAATTTTCATCATCGCGGCTGGCAAGGCGCATTTGCAGGGCCAGAGTGATGATCGGCGCCGGCACATCGTGATCTATCGCTTCAGCCACCGTCCAACGTCCCTCGCCCGAATCTTCGACCCACGGTTTGATATCGGAAAGAGACGGATCGTCTTTCAACGCGCGTGCGGTCAAGTCCAATAACCAGGAGCGTACGACGCTCCCATACCTCCAGATTTCAGCGATCTCATCCAAGTTTAAGCCGAACTCTTTCTTGGCTTTCATGATGTTGAAACCTTCGGCCAGCGCCTGCATCATGCCGTACTCGATGCCGTTGTGGATCATTTTGACGAAATGCCCGGCGCCATGGGGCCCGACGCGCCCCCAGCCTTTGTCTGCCGCAGGAGCCAACGTCTCGAAAATGGGCCGCATCTGTTCCACGATGCGTTTTTCGCCGCCAATCATCAGGCTGTAGCCTTCGCTCAGCCCCCAGACGCCTCCGCTTGTGCCGCAGTCTAGAAAATGGATTCCTCGCGCCTTTAGCAATTCTGCATGACGCATCGAATCCTTGTAGTTTGAATTACCACCGTCAATGACAATATCACCCTTTTCAAGCAAGCCAGCCAGCTTTTCGATGACGTCGTCCGTGGCTTTGCCAGCAGGAACCATGACCCAGATAGCGCGCGGCGCTTTCAAGGCTTGGACAACCTGCTCGAGCGAACGAACGCCTTCCGTGCCCGCGTTCATCGCCGCTTGGATCGATTCTTGGCTGCGCGCAAATCCGATCACGCGATGGCCGCCGCCGACCAAGCGCGTCGCCATGTTCAACCCCATCCTGCCCAATCCAATCATTGCAAGTTCCATGCTCTGCTCCTGAAGATTTCTTAAAATTTGCTTGCCGCTGTTTGATCCACCATCCAAATCAACTCTCCATCCGTTGGCTGAATGCGTTGCGCGGGCAGTTGTTCCGGCTGATGTCCGCCATACAAGACGTTTGCAAGAGTTTGGGACTTACTTTCCCCGCTGACCAGAAAAATGATTCGGCGTGCCGAATTGAAAACCACGGGCGTCAGGGTCACGCGGCTGGCCGGGCGATTTTGATAATAAGCGGTCACCGCCAGAGTCGGCGAGGAAACATTGACTTCTGAGCCGGGGAAGAGCGACGCAGTGTGTCCATCCTCACCCATCCCCAGCAGGACCAGGTCGAAGCGCGGCCAGTCTAGCGGAGGCGTGGAGAAGCGCTTAAGGACGCGGGCATAGTCTTCCGCTGCCTGATCCGGTTCCAGTCCCGACTCAATTCTGTGGATATTCTGGCTTGGAAGGCGCACGCGGCTCAGCAATGTATCACGTGCCTGCCGGTAATTATTTTCCAGATCATCAATCGGCACGCAGCGTTCGTCGCCCCAGAAAGCGTGGAGGTGTTCCCAATCGATCTTCGCGCGATAGGGCAATTGGGCTAGTAATTCATATAGCTCCGTGGGAGTCGTGCCGCCACTCAACGCGACCAGGAACCGTCCGTGCTCCACCGTGGCCCGGGCCGCCGACTGAACGAACAGTTCTGCCGCAGCCAGACTCAAGGAATTCAGATTATCGAAGAGTCGAAGCTGAGATCTTAGATTTGCCATTCAAGGTGGGTGCGCAATAATCGCCTGGCCGATTCGATAATGGTTGGCAGAGCATCCTCTTTATTTTCAAAAGATTGTAAGTTGAGGAGGTCTCCGAACGAAACTCGCCGCAGCCATGTGATCGGGTGATGCCTATAGCGTGGATCGATCACATGGCTGACAATGCTGGTGATCACTTGGGTTTGCGGCACATTGCCCGGGAAGATTTCAATGCTGCGCGACCAAGGGTGCAGGCCTTCTTCCGCGTGAGGCATAAATGCCGGATCGGGATCGATATTTCCGTCTGCAAAGATCAGAAACGAGCCGCCCGACCGGAGATGCCGGATGGCTTCACGCACCACGAGCATGCGCTGACGGAGGTCGTGTCGCGCGGTGAAGATCAGGCGCTTGCTGACGTGCGGCAGGTTTTGTAGGAATGGAACGGAACTGGCGACGATTTCTAGATCATCGCGCCGGGCGGCGGCGGCGAGAGTTATCGAGTCCACGGTGCCTGGGTGATTGCTTGCGATGATCAGGGGTCCGTCACTGGGAATGTGCTCGACGCCCCGCGCTTGGAGCCCTTGCGCCAAATTCAAGAGCGGCCAACGCGCGCCAGCGGACATTCCCTCTACTTCGATCATCCGATCCAATTCCACGAACATTTCGGAGAAACCGCATGTGGCACATGCAAGAATCGGACGGATTCGCCGGCTCAACCAGCCACCGAC
>Ga0335081_10006767_pt1 | contig 18277 bp, 21 predicted proteins | sample Lox_Sample_35_FD_206713 | JGI IMG/M metagenome (GOLD analysis project Ga0335081, IMG submission 206713) | Soil microbial communities from Loxahatchee National Wildlife Refuge, Florida, United States - Lox_Sample_3.5 | ecosystem: Environmental > Terrestrial > Soil > Wetlands | place: USA... | reverse complement strand
GCCCCGAGGCGGCCGCCATCATCGAGCGCATCCGCACATACCGCCGGGGCGGTTACGCCGCGGACGCCGAGGATCTCCAGGCTGAGTTCACCCGCGTCTGCTACCCGCTTTACAGCGCCACGCCGGGCTGGGCCGAGGAGTCCCGCCGGTTCCTGGCCCGGATGATCAGGAACCCGGACGTCGCCGCGCACTACGACAGGCACGAGATCTCCAGCTTCGATCCCTGGAGCCTGCTCGGCGCCGTCCGGTGCCCGGTCCTTGTCCTCGCCGGCGAGGACGACCCGGTCTGCCCGCTCCCCGTGGTCGAGGAACTGGCCAGCCAGCTGCCGGCCGGCACCACCCGCCTCGTGCGCCTTCCCGGGGCGCGTCACACCATCTTCCGCGACCGCCCGGACCTCGCCTTCCCCGCCGTCAAGACCTTTGTCGCCCAGATTGGGGAAAGCCACCCCGCCAGCTGAGCCGCGCTGCCCGGCCAGGAAGACTGGACCACAGCCCGCGAGGTCCCGCAAACTGTGCGGACCCGGCCACCACTGGCCACGGCTCTCTTGCCCCCTGGTCTTGAACACAGAACGTGACCCGACGGGTGGCGATGTTCAGGTAGAGCCTCGTTGTTCAGACAGGTGTCCAGGCGGCGGCGACTGCTGCCAAACCTGCTACCAAGGCCGTGCGGTCAGGGAACCGGCTGCAGTTAACGTGTATCAAAGGGTCAGATGCCGGCCTCCGTACGGCAGGCCTGTGCGTCATGACCTGGTGAAGGAGTGGGTGGGGATGAGCCAGCGACCCTTCTGGCGATGGCTGCTCCGTAATAAGGAGTGGGCGTGGATGAGCCGACGGCCCTTCTGGCAGTACCTGCTCTTTCATTGGGCGCGTGCAGTACTTGGAGTACTCATCGCACTCGCCGTCGTCGCAGCGCTACTGCGTAGCTTCACCCCTTTCAGCAACGTCGTGTGGTACATCGCGGGCGCCGCTTTGGGGGCCGTCTTGTTCTCGTCCCGTCGGTGGCGGCGCGGCCGGGCGCACGTGCATCCCGTGAGCGGTGACAGTCAGAACTGATACGCAAGAGGTCACTGGTTCCGGCGATCCCAGGCCGACGCGTTCGCACCAGCTGTGGCATGAACCGCGAAGCTGTCGCAGCCTGCAAACCGGGTGTCTCCCAGCAGAGTCGGTGCTGGATCACTTCATCTTGCGATTGCGGGATCTGGCGGACCTGGCGCGCGTCCTCGGCGCACGCGGGGCCGGGTCTTGACGCGCCATGGCACGGGCAGTTACGAGTGTGCCCCAACCGCTGAACAGGGTGCCGATCGCACTGACGCAGCCGATGATCAATCCTGCCACCGCGAGAGTATCGGCAGCCTGCGAGGAGGGGGCCGCGACCGCGCCCGAGGGGGATGCCGTGCCCGGGGAGTCGGTGCCCGAGGCAGGGGAGACCGTGCCTGACGAGGAGGCGGGTGCCGCGCCCGAGAGGGGCGTGGCCGGGCCCGGGGCATGGGAGCCCGCACCCCCCAGAGTCAGGAAGAGACCGATGAGGACGGCAACGAGGATGCCGGTGATCACACCGAATATGACGAAGGCCCGTCGCCACGCCCGGAATCGCACACTGAGGCGCTCACTATGCAGCGAACCGCCGAGGCTTGTGCCGTCGGACTGGTGCGCATGGCCCCGCCCTGTCACAGTCATGACGAAACCTGCCAGACTGCCGGGCCACCCGGCCCCGGAATCCGGGTGGTGCGAATCCTCGACGTACGCCTATGCCGGGTAGCGCTGGCGGTGCGAGGCTGACCGGCAGTGGCCTGATCGCAGGTGGTCCCGATGCTACGCTCCGCGCTGGCCAGGTAACCCAAGCTGAACGGGATGGCCTGGGCAGGCGGCGGCATCAGCGCCGGGCCTGGGCTATGCCCGGGCCTGCTCAAGGCTGTCAGGATCGTGGCATGGCAGGCGGGAGCCGTGAGCGTTCCGCCCGCGGCGTGCCTTTTCCGCCTAGACCAGCTGCCGTCCATCTGGTCGCTCATCAGATCTTCACCCTCTTCGACGGCTTGGCTGTGTTGTAGTACGCAGAGGGCGAACTCATGGTCGTGATACAGGAGACCGCTGGCGTCACGTGACCTGGTACGACGGGAGTCAGCGAGGCACTCTGCTGATCGACACCACCTGCGCGTTCCTCCAGTTGGAGGCGGCACGAGAAGACCTACATCGCGCCCTGCGCGCCGCACACGACATCGCGCCCGAGGAAGTTACCGGACGCTCCTCTTGTCCACCGGCTCGTCCGTGACCTCATCACCACGGCCCCGCCGAGCATTCGACGCGACGCCGAGCAGTTCGCCAGCCAGATCGGAGTCACCCGGTGATCCGGGACGCACAGCCGCGCGTCCTGTCCGTTATCGTCTACGGCTCAGCTGTCTTTCATGAGGAACCGCAGCAGCGCTACTAGCGACCCGGCATTCCAGATCTTCCCGGCCGCGATCATCTCCCGCACCGACACGAGCGGAACCCATTCCAGCCGAGCAGCCTCATTCATCCCCGTCGGCTCGCCGATCCGCTCCGGCTCCCGGCCTACGTACACGAAAACCTCGGCATCGACCGACCCTGGCCAGGGCTGGAACGCGACCAGATGCTCCACCCGCCCGGCGCGGTAACCAGTCTCCTCCTCCAGCTCCCGCCGGGCCGCATCGGCGGGTTCCTCGTCCTCATCGACCAGTCCGCCAGGAACCTCCCACCCCCACCTGTCCGGCACAACCCGGTGCCGCCATAGCAGCAGCACCCGGTCCGCGTCGTCCACCAGCACCATCGCCGCCGACCGGTGCAGGCGGATCACGTGGTGCCAGAACCGTCCCCCGTCCGGCAGTTCGACATCAACCTGACCCAGCCAGACGTACGGATTTGCATAGATCTCCCGCTCCCCGTATGTCCGCCACCGCCCAGGCTCGCCACCCACCGCACCAGTCACGGCCACGACGCTAACGCCTGCCCCGCGTACCCGGAAAGTCGCCAAGCACAAGACACCCAAGTACCCGCAGAGATTCCACGGACCAGCGAGCGCCAGCGGCGAATGGGCGGGGTCTGTCCATGCCTTACCCGTCTGCTGGTTCGGGAAGCGCCAGTGCGGCGGCGGCCAGGCCTACCTGCCGCATCGACGCGCGGACTGCCTGCGTCGCCGCAGTGGCCTGCTCGGTAAGGCCGCTGATCTCAGTGATGGCATGTTCGTCGGCTGCGGTGCGGGCGATGAGGGCCAGGTACCTGTCATTCAGGTTCGATATTCGCAGCGCGTCCTGCAAGTCCCGGAACGCGGACCTGGCCGCGAGTATCTCAGCTGCGTAGCGCTCCAGCGCGGTGACCCTAGACTCGATCGCGTCCTGGGCTAGCTGCAGGGCGCGCTGCTGCGGTCCGAGCACCGAGTCTGTCAAGAGCCCGGCGCTGGCAGCAGCGTTGAACTCGTGCTCGGCCCGCAGGTCCGTGATGTCGCGCAAAGCGATCGCGATCTGCCATTCGTGCCACCGCAGCGTAGGTTCCGCCAAGATGTCACGCGACTGCACCGCATCGTCAATGACCGAATCGAGCGCGGAGCTGATGGCGGTCTGGACGCGGATCAGCAACTCGCGGCTCACCCGGTCCAGGGCGGAGGCCACCACGACCTGGTCGCGATGACGGAGCTGATAGAGGGGCTCCGCCAGGCCAGCCGGGTCGTGGGCAAGGCTGCCGCGAATCAGGCGCCGCCGCTTGCGATCTCGCAATGCCGGGTTGGCCACCGGCATGATGTCCCACGACGGATCGCCGGGCATCAGCCGCCGACCGTCCGCTTGCAGCGGCAGAGGTGTCGAGAACTACGAATTACCGACACACAGTCTCCTAGAGCGCACTACAGGCACTTAGTGTCGCACCTACGCCAGGGAGTCGCCACCACCCAGTTGGCCTGGCTGTGAGGTACAGCAATCCGAGCGCGCGGCAAGCCATGCCCGGCATCGGGCCACCCACCGGTGCACGGTCTGCCGGGTCACCCCGAACCGCTCGGCGACCGGCGGCAGCGATCTTTTTCGAGCATCCTGCGCGGCGCTACACTGCCCACAGAGGGGCGGCGGGAGGCGTGATGGTTTGGATTGGCGGCCCGCGAAGGGACCAAGGAGACCGCCTGGGCCGGGGCCGCCGAGGACTCTACCTGCACGATCCTCCCCCCGGCTATCATCCGCCCCAGCGCAAGATGACGTTGAAGGACCGGCAACGGATAGCACGCCAGGACTGGATCCTCGAGCACGTCCTCGCGGTGATCCTGATACTTTCGGCCGCTGCGTTCATCGTGATCATTTGTCTGATCATCGCGTCGCATCATTAGCGCGGACGTCTCAGCCGTAGCTAAATGCGCAGGAAGCACCGGTGAGTTCGGCCATGTAGCTGATGCTGGCGCATGTCAGACGCGCGATGTAACACAATTCTGGCCGCCTGTAGTTTGCATCAGCGAGGGACACAGGTGCGATCCCAGTTGTGCTTCCAGTCGCTCCGCCAAATTACCGCCCTTCGTACAGCGGCTTCCTGCCGTGAGCAATCCTTTACCATCTCGGAGGCGTAGCGTGGTTCAGACCCGGCCACGATGCCACGCAGCAGCCGGGCGGACGAAAGGAGAGGTAGTGCCTCGATTCGGCAGCAACCAGGCTGATCCGGGAACTACCTGGGAACCAAAGGCTGCTGACACACGGCTGGCGCACACCGCCGGTGTCGATCCAGCCGGGATCTTCAGCTCCGATCTGTCGGTATCGGAGTACGTCCTGCTCGGCGAGGCGGGCTTCGAGCCGCTCGGCTTCGTGGTGGGCTCGTCGATCTACCACGTCGGCCTCCAGGTAGGCCGCTGGTCGCAGAACCAGGAATTGCAGGTGCTGAGCCAGGCCATGTACAACGCCCGTGAACTGGCGATGTTGCGGATGCGGGTCGAGGCCACTCAGTTGGGCGCCGACGGGATCGTCGGGGTGCAGTTGAAGATGCAGATGTACGCCTGGGGCCAGGATGTGCTGGAGTTCGTGGCCACCGGAACAGCCGTCAAGGCTACTGCGGGAAACGGCGCGCACCGGACGCCCGACGGCCAGGCCTTCACCTCAGACTTGTCCGCCCAGGACTTCTTCCGCTTGCTCGCCGCCGGCGCGGTGCCAGTCGCCTTCGTGCTCGGCACGTGTGTCTACCACATCGCCCATCAGTCGGCGATGCAGGCATTGCGGCAGACGGGCCAGAACCAGGAGATGGTCCAGTTCACCCAGGGTGTCTACGACGCGCGCGAGTTGGCGCTGTCCCGCATGCAGGCCGAGGCGGCTGCTGCGAAGGCTTCCGGGATCGTCGGCGTCAGCATCGACATCTCAAACCACGTCTGGGGTGAGCACGCCACCGAATTCCTCGCTACCGGCACCGCCGTCCGGCATCTTAGCGAGGAGCACCGACTGCCCGCGACTTCTCCAAAACCTACCTTCACCCTCGGCCTCGATTCCTGAGCGCGCAATTTCTCACAGCTAGTTCGCATCGAGGGATCAGCCGTCATCTCCCGGCCATACCCGGACACTGCGCTGCGCCGCGTCAAGTATCAGTTGCGCGTCGATGCGAACTCGCGTTTCGCCGGTCCCGAGCTGGCAGATGAACTCCAGCGGCCCGCTTGGCGGCAGCGGCCATGCCCACCACCGCATGAGCAGACAGTGCGACGTGCCGCCCCCGCCGCGCGATCGCAGGATCGGCCCTGTCGGCTCCGTGTCGTGGTGTTGTCCGCCGCTGACCGTGCGGCCGTCGGAGAGCTGCAAACTGACCTGGAAAGACTGCCGTTCCGCCAGCCCTCCCCTCGGCGCACCGGGCACCGGGTCTTCGTCGAAGCCAGGGGCATCTGGCCGGATAAGGCGGGTCACAAAGATCTCGAATCCGTTGCTGTAGGCCGATATGCCGGTGATCGCGATCGCGGTCTGCTCGGATCGGTCGAACTGCAAGGTGCTGATCGGCACGATGGCGGGAAATTCTGTCTCCGGCGGGTCCCATGGACGAGGCACCCGACGTTGGAGTGTCGGCCGCGGGGGCGGTGACTTGCGAAACAGGCCCATGGCACAAGCCTTGCCCCGGTGAATAGCGGGTGCAACTGTTCTTCGTCGGCCAAGTGCGGAGATCAGGGCTTGTTGCTGTCAGTCAGTTCGCTGTGGCGATCCGGCCAACGGCGAGCGTCAGCGGCGCCTACGTTCGCCTTGTCAGCGTCGGCGAGCGTGTGTCGTTGACACGGGCTTGAGACACTTGTGCACCATGACAGACATAGCAGAATCCCCGGTTATCACGTTCCCCGTTACCTCCGCGTTCGAGTTGCCCGGCATGAGGGTGGAACGGAGTCTCGGCATCACGTTCGGCCTGGTCGTGCGGTCCATGGGCTTCGGCAAGGCCGTCACCGGCGGGATATCTTCGCTACGCCAGGGCGAGATCTCACAGTTCACAGTGGTCCTTGAGGACGCCCGCAGGCATGCGATCGACCGGATGATCGAGAATGCCAGGCTGCTCGGCGCCAACGCGGTGATCGCGATGCGTTTCGACTCCTCGGAGATCGGCAAGGCTCGCGCTGAGGTCGTCGCCTACGGCACCGCGGTGGTTGCCGCCCCGTCAGCGTAGCGATGCCCGGGCACCACCCGGGACCTATGCCGACCAAGGTCCACACCAGCAAGGTGCTGTGTTACATCGTTCGCGACGGCCGGCTCCTGGTCTTCCGAACTCGTCACGGTTGCGGCACGTCGGCAAACCGCTTCCGCCCTCGCTGCGTCCGGTAAAGAAGGGAGGGAGTTCAGATGGATATCGCGATCCCCGTGCTGCGCAACGCGAATGGCAGGCAGCCAATGATCAAGGCTGTGCGTGCCATCCTGGTCGCTGTGGCCGCGTTGACCGTTGCGGCCCCGTCAGTCCCGGCACTGGCATCGGTCAGTCACGGCCTGAAGAAGGTCCACGATCCTGGCCGCGTGACAGGTACTGTCCACGGCCGGTGCTACTACCGGGATCACGGACAACTCCCAGACCCGCGCTGCACCCCCGGCAGCATTGACCCGGACGTGACCCAGGCAGATATCCGGTCCACGATCTGCAAGAAGGGCTGGACGGCCACCGTGAGGCCTCCGGAAGCGCAGACCGAACGGTTCAAGTACGACGTGGCCTACCCGCACTACGGCACCCGTGCGGGGGAGCGGACGGAACTCGACCACCTGGTGCCCCTCGAACTGGGCGGGAGCAATGACGCGACGAACCTGTGGCCTGAGTACCCGCCGTCACCGAACCCCAAGGACAAGGTTGAGGACGCCTTGAATCACGCCGTGTGTGACGGCAGGGTAAGCCTCGCGCGGGCGCAGGCGGCTATCGCCTCGGACTGGATGACCGCAGAGAAACGCCTCGGCATCAGCGGCAGCGGGGGTGGTTCCAGGGCGTGGTGCACGGCCACCGCGAGCGTGTACTACGCCCCTGACGATGAGAACAACGTGTACGTGCACTCCAACCAGCCCTACACCGACGCAACGGCCAGCGGGGACGGTTACTCGTGGAGCTACGAGACGAACAGTTCCGGGTATGCAGTGATCTATTTGAATGGTCCGCCAGCCGGCGCACCCGTCACGGTTAAGGTCGGCTCCGCTACCTGCACGGCCACGTGGACCTAGCGCTCGAATTGAGCTGGTCCTGCTGGCACTTGAGACGTATCGTGACACTGTGGATTCCTCCGCCCGGGTAACTCCTCAGTAGGAGCAAGGTATGCCGATCGGTGCCGCGGTCGTCGCGGTGGGGATGCATGGCTACAACGGGCCCGGCGCTATCGTGATTACTCTCGGCGTTCCTGTCCTGCTCGTGCTGATCCTGGTAGGCGTGTACGGCCGGAGAAGCCGGCGGTAATCAGCCGGGATGCTGCCGTTCTTAGAGCAGGGCGGCTCCGCCGCGCGCCGGGCCACACTCCGCACGTGACACGACTAACGTTGGCCGCGACCATGACGTGGCGATCACGGTAACGAGCATGAACGGAGGCCAGCGAATGACGCGGCTGCCAGAATCTACCGCACGTAGCTACGGCAAGGTTTTCGATGAGATCGCGGCTGAGTACGACCGCCACCGTCCTGCTTATCCCGACGAACTCATCGACCAGGCTTGCCGGGTCGCCGGGATCGGCAGCGGTGATCATGTGCTTGAGGTCGGGTGCGGAAGCGGCCAGCTGACGCGCAGCCTTGCCGCTCGCGGCCTGCGCGTCACCGCACTCGAACCCGGCAAGAGCCTCATAGCACTGGCCAGGCGGAACCTGGAAGGTGCTGGAGAAGTGGAATTCGTGAACGCTCAGTTTGAGGATGCAGTGCTTCCCCGCGAGCAGTTTCAGGCCGTGTTCTCCGCGTCCGCGTTTCATTGGATTGACCCTGAGGTTAGCTGGCAGAAGGCCGCTGACGTGCTCGTTCCCGGCGGAACGCTCGCCCTCGTGCAGTACTTCGGACTTGAGGAGCCGCGTACTAGGCAAGATCAGGAAGCAGCGCTCGCCGCCCTGAAAAAGGTCGCCCCGGACATTGCCGCTAATTGGCCGGCCTACCGGGATCTCGACGCCACGCTCGCTGGGATGGAACAACGCCGCGGCAACGTCTCGCGGGTATGGGCCTGGCTCGGCAGCTACGACATAGGGCAAGATTATGCCGCCCGCTTGTTCGATGATGCTCAGGTGGCAGTCATGCCGAAGCTGGCCGAGCACACTCCTGACGAGCTCAATGCTCTCGTCCGTACGATGTCGTATTACGCCCGGCTCTCACCGGGCCAGCGTCAAGCCCTCGAGCGTGAACACGAGGCCATATATGAACGATTCGGGCGGCCGATTCGCGCCAGCGTGGTCGCGGCTCTCGTCACGGCACGGCGCTGCCTAGAGGCAGCTACCTAGACTGGACACGGTGATGACCGATCAGGCGGTCCGGGTGGAGCAGTCGGGACCCGTCACCACCGTCTTCCTGCACCGCCCGGCTCGCCGTAACGCCGTCGACGGCCCCACCGCCGCCCGGCTCGCCGCGGCCTTCCGCGCGTTCGACGCCGACCCGGACGCGGCCGTGGCCGTGCTGCACGGAGTGGGCGGGGTATTCTGCTCTGGCGCTGACCTCACCGCGATCGGCACCGAACGCGGTAACCGGGCCGCCCCGGACGGTGACGGGCCGATGGGGGTCAGCCGGCTGCGGCTGTCGAAGCCGGTCATCGCGGCGGTGTCCGGGTACGCGGTGGCGGGCGGCCTGGAACTGGCCCTGTGGTGCGACCTGCGGATCGCGGACGAGACGGCCGTGTTCGGCGTCTTCTGCCGCCGCTGGGGCGTCCCGCTGATCGACGGCGGCACCGTGCGGCTGCCCCGGCTGATCGGGACCAGCCGGGCGATGGACATGATCCTCACCGGACGCGCCGTCGACGCCCAGGAGGCGGCGGCGATGGGGCTCGCCAACCGCGTCGTCCCGGCCGGCCAGGCCCTGGCGGCCGCGCAGGAGCTGGCGGCCCAGCTGGCCGCGTTCCCCCAGATCTGCCTGCGCAGCGACCGGGCGTCCGTGCTCGACCAGGAAGGCCTCGACGAGACCGCCGCCCTGGCCGCGGAGTTCGCGCACGGGCGTGCGGCGCTGGCCGCCGAGGCCGGCGCGGGCGCCGCCCGGTTCGCGGCCGGCGCGGGCCGTCACGGCTCCGTCAGCTCCTGACTGTCACAGGCGGCGGGCCTGCTTGGTCTTTACGGGTCATCAGTCCCGCAGCGTCGGCCAGCTTCCGTCCGGCACCCGGGTCGAGACGCTGCCCGGCTGCGGCCACGTGCCCATGGCCGACGACCCCGGCGCCGTCGCCGCCTTCATCCTCCGGTCCGCCGCGCCGGATCGCGCCAGAGCCGGAGCCCCGGCGCGCTCGGCCGCCCGATGGGGTACCTGACCCGAGCGGTAAGCGGGCCGGTCGGGCCATCGCGGCACGGCCAGGCTGGAGACGTCGGCCGTGGCCGGGGCGGCGGACCGCACCGCGGGCATGGGGAGCAAGATTGGGACCGAACGAACCGGCGCCACGCCTTGGCGCCCGGGACTGCCTGGCTGGCCGGGCGCGGGCCCGGGCGGCGTGCGGTCCGTGGCGGTCACCAGCCAGGGCCGCCGCGTCTGCTCGGTCATGGCGTGCTGGCAGCGGAACTGGCAGTTCACGCAGCCGCCGGCCGCCGCCCGGCGCCTGCGGGTCGCCATGAACATGCCGACGACGAGCGCTGCGACCATGGCCGCGCCTACGGTCGCCGCCGCCACCGCTAGCACCAGGGCCGCGCTGTCGAAGAAGTGACTGACTGGCTCGGCGAACACCAGCCACGACACGACCAGGATGGCCGCCAGCCAGCCGGCCGGGCGGGCATAACAGACCATGGTCAGCCTCTCGTCGCGTGCGTGCCCTGAGGGTGGCCAGGCGCCGTTGCCGTCCAATACCTGAATCGCTCAGATGGGCGGAAAAGTCAAGACCCCGGGTTCACCGGGCGTGGGCGCAGCGTGATGAAGGCCAGCAGCCCGGCGGCCAGCGCCAGCCCGGCGGACAGGTAGAGCGCGGCGTGCAGGCCGTTGTGGAAGGCCGTGTAAGCCGCGCCGATGACCTCCTGGACCACCTTACCGAACCCCGCGTAGGCGGCGGTGTTCTTCGGGATCGCGCCGGTCTCGATGGCGTTGATGACCAGGCCCTGGAAGTTAGCGGGCACGCCGAGATGGTTCATCTGCTCGACGAGGCTGGCGTGCAGCTGCGAGTACACCAGCGAGCCGAGTACCGCGACCCCGGTGACGGCGCCGATCTCCCGGCTGGTGTTGGTGGCCGACGCGGCCATGCCCGAACGCTCCGGCGGTACCGCGGACAGCACCGAGGAGGTGATGGGCACCACCGTGGTGCCGATGCCGATACCCGCCAGGCACAGCGCTACGGTCAGCGGCCCGTAGTCCGGGTTCGGCGACAGGTAGCCGTCGGTCAGGAACAGGCCGCAGGCCAGCAGCAGGCAGCCGACCGTGATCGACCAGCGGGGCCCGGCCACGGCCGTCCAGCGTCCCGCCAGCACCGACGCCAGGATCATCAGGACGGTCATCGGCAGGAAGACGAGCGCCAGCCGGTAGCCCGACGCTCCCACCACCTCGACCAGGTACAGCGCGGTGAAGAAGAAGATGGCGAACGTGGCGAAGTACGTGCAGAACGCGGCGATGTTGCTCGTGGTGAACTGCGGCACGCGCAGGAAGCGCAGGTCCAGCAGCGGGTGCGGAGCCCGGCGCTCCCACCAGCCGAACGCCGCGAACAGGACCGCGCTCAGGCACAGCAGCACGATCACCTGGGCCGAGCCGAATCCGGCCGACTCGGAGTCGATGATCGCGAACACGAACGTGGCCAGCGCCCCCGCGCCGAGCAGCGTGCCGGCGGTGTCGACGCGCGCCGCGGTCGGGTCGGCGCTCTCCGGCAGGATGACCGCCGCCACGATCAGGGCGGCCAGCCCGAACGCCAGGTTGAACCAGAAGATGCCCCGCCAGTTCCAGACTCCGACCAGCACGCCGCCGACGACCGGGCCGGCCGCCAGCGCGAACCCCGACGTCGCGGCCCATATGCCGATCGCCCGGCTCCTGGCCCTGGCGTCCGGGTACAGGTGGCGGAGCATGGACAGCGTGCCCGGCTCGCTGGCCGCCGCTCCCAGCCCCATCACCGCGCGGCCCGCGATGAGCGTCTGGATGTTCGGCGCGAGCGCGCACAGGACCGAGCCGGCGCAGAAGACCCCGGCGCCGGCCAGCATGACCTTCTTCCGGCCGAGCTCGTCCCCGATCATCCCGCAGGCCAGCATGATGCTGGCGAAGGTGAGGGCGTAGGCGCCGACCACCCACTGCAGCTCGGCCACGTTGGCGTGCAGGCTGGTCTGGATGTCCCCGAGCGCCACGCTGACCACCGTGTTGTCGAGGAACGTCAGGAAGAGCAGCGTGCACAAGGTGGCGAGCGCCAGGGCCTGGCCGCCGCGGAGCGCGACGCCATCCTCGCCGTGCCGGTCACCGGATACGGCCTCCGCCTGGCTGGCCAACGGTGCGGCCCTGCCTTAGCCGGCGGAACTGCACGCGGCCGGCACCGAGCCGCCGGGCACGAGCTTGAGCAGGCCGCATAGGCTGGCGTCGCCGACCTTCCAGGTGCCGTCCTCGTAGACCGCCGTACCCGTCTGGTTTGACAGCAGGTTCGACCCGCCTGACGTGAGGTTGTAGACCACGGTGGCCGAGGTGGGGCTGGTCACCGTTACCTTGGTGACCTTGGCTCCGAGCCCGCTCATGAGGCTCATCAGGCCGGTGATGGCCGCGGAGAACTTGCTTCCGTTCTGCAGCAGCTTGACCTTCTCCGAGACCGGGGTGCTGGAGGCGAAGAACTTCTCCCAGTTCGCGGTGATCTCCGCCGCGGCGTTCGCGGTGCTGCCGGCCGCCGGGCTGCTTGCGGCAGCGGAACTGGTCACGGGGGCCGGCGACGAGGCCGGGGCACTCGACGTGGCCGGCGCGGCCGGACTGCTCGAACTGCTGCTGCAGGCGGCCGCCGTCAGGGCGAGCGCCAGGACCAGCGCCGGCACCAGGGTTATCCGGCGAGCCAAGAGCCTGAATCGCATGACACGCCTCCTAAGTCTCGGTCGGATGTCCTGCCGAGACGCGGCATTCTGAAGGAAACTCACGTGCTTGCCCAGTCTGCACCGTTTGTTTCCCCAGGTGCGGCTGGATACTCACCGCTGGCCGACGTGCGCGTCAGGGTAGGGCCGCCCGGTCGCCCGTCCCGCCCGGTTGCTACCAGCGGAAATGCACGAACAGGCGGCCGAAGTTCTTCGAATCCTTCTCCACCCGGTGGTATTTCGCTTTGATATCTTTCCGCTCAAGGAACCGCAGCACGTGCTTCTTGAGCTGACCGGAGCCCTTGCCCGGGATGATCTCGACCAGCGGGGCCTTCTTCGCGACCGCCTCGTCGATGATGGCCTGCAGCGCCCGGTCGATGTCCTGTCCCCGGTTGTAGATGTCGTGCAGGTCAAGCTTGAGCTTCATGATCACCCTCGGGAAACAGTACCGCGACGATCGAGGCGACCGTCTCGGCTGGCTCGGCCGCCTCGGCCACGGAAACCACGCGCTCGCCGGGCTGGGGCGGCTCCAGGGCGGCGAACTGGCTGTCGAGCAGTTGCCCGGGAAAGAAGTGGCCGTGCCGGGCGGCCAGTCGCTTGGCGAGTACCTCGCGGTCCACGGCCAGGAAGATCATGCGGGCGCTGGGGCGGCCGCCGAGCAGCAGGTCCCGGTAGGAGCGCTTGAGCGCCGAGCAGGCCAGCACAGCCTGCTCGCCCCGCGCGATGAGCTCGTCCATCCAGGCGCTGATGGCCTTCAGCCACGGCCAGCGATCCTCGTCCCTCAGCGGGATTCCGGCCCGCATCTTCGCGATGTTCGCGGCCGAATGAAAAGTGTCGGCGTCGGCGAACCGCCAGCCCAGCCGGCCGGCCAGCATGGCGCCCACCGTCGACTTACCGCTGCCCGACACGCCGGCCACGATCACGATCATCGGGTTCCGCCGATTCTGAGGTCATTGAGAGCCTGCTGAGAAAGTCCGGGTGCATACTCGGCTGGCGGCCTGAAGTCCGGGGCCGGGCTTCCTCTCACAGAAAGATAGTGCCATGGCATTCACGAGGCCGCGTCACTGGCTGAGGTGGCTGATCGGAGCCATCGCTGCCGTCGCCGTCCTGGCAGCGGCCGGGCCGTTCATCTACATCCACTTCTTCAACAGCACGCCGGCCGCGCTGTCGCTGTCGCCGGGCAGTTCGGCGTCGTCCTCCGCCTCGCCGTCGGGCGGCACCGCGACCGCGACCACGGCGGCCAGCGGATCAGTGGCCGGCACGTGGGCGGTCGGCTCGGGCTCGGTCGTGGGATACCGCGTCAACGAGGTCCTGCTCGGGCAGAACGCCACCGCCGTCGGCCGCACGTCCTCGGTCACCGGGCACCTCACCATCCAGGGCAGCACCGCGACGGCCGCCAGCTTCAGCGTCCCCATGGACACCATCCACAGCGACAAGAGCCAGCGGGACGCCCAGTTCGACGGCCGGATCATGGACGTGGCCCAGTACCCGACCGGGACCTTCACGCTGACCAGCCCGATCGACCTGGCCCCGCTGCCGGCCGCCGGCGCGGTCAAGAGCTACACCGCGCACGGCAAGCTGACGCTGCACGGCACCACCCGCGCGGTCACGTTCACGCTGACCGCCGAGCGCAGTGTTTCAAAAACCGGTGGCAGCCAGATCGAGGTGGCGGGGGACATCCCGGTGCTGTTCTCCGACTACAACATCCAGAACCCGAGCTTCGCGGGCTTCGTGACCACCCAGGATCACGGCCTGCTCGAGTTCCTCCTGGTGTTCACGAGGGCGTGAGGCTGAGGCTAGGAGACCGCGTAGCCCACGACGGCCTGGCCGGCGTCCTGACGGCGCACCGAGATCACCCCGGTGCTGGCCGGATTCGGGAAGATGACGCCGTTCTGGCCCTTGGCGGAGTCCACGGTGACGTTGTTGGTGATATGCCACCCGTTCTGGTCGTGGATCGCGACGCGGAGCACCGCGGGCGGCAGTCCCTGGAGGCCGTTGTCGCAGCCGAAGACGATATTGGTCCCGGTGCCGTGCGGCACCGCGATCACCGTGACGGCGTTGGCGCCGTTGTTGAGCTCTCCTGACTGCACTTCGACCTCCGCGTTCGGCTGGAATGAGCTGATCCACCTGGTCAGCTCGGCCGGGGTCCCGTTGAACTCGTCGTTGTCGTGGTTGCCGGTCTCGCCCGACTGCCAGAGCGTCCAGGCGGTCCACGGCGCGGGCGCGGCCGGCTCGGCCGACTGGTAGATGGCCAGCCAGAGCGGGTACGAGCCGAGCCCGGCGCAGTTACCTGAGGTGATGAAGTCCCAGAACGAGTACACGCCGCGCGGATTGTGTGGGCGCAGCGACACCAGTTTGGCCATGAAGTCACGCGCGCAGGCCGCCACCGCGGCCGGCGACGACCCCGCGGTCTCGTTGTCCAGCCAGAGCATGTCGGTGGTCAGCAGGCCGATCTGGCCGAGGGTTTCCACGAAGTAGCTCGCCTGAGCCGCCCCGTCGAGGCTGGGGTCGAGAAAGTGGTAGGCGCCCCGGGCCAGGCCCTCGGCCTTGATCCGGGGCCAGTTCCAGGCCAGGAAAGGATCGGGCGAGTTCGTGCCGGACGCGCCCAGGCCCTGGCTGGCCCGGCAGATGCCGAACGACAGGCCCGACGTCGCGGCCCAGTCGAACTCGCCGGCGAAATTCGAGACGTCGATGCCCCGGGCGTTTCCCGCCATTGGCCATCCTCCCCTGCCCGTCGCAGCGATCGTAGCGCAACGCCTCTGGCGGGTTCCGGGAAACTCCCGACGAGGCCACCCGGCTCCCTCGGCACCAGCGCGGAATGAACTGGTGCCCGTTACTGTTGTGCGGTATAGTCGCATTTTAGGTGGCTCCGTCAGCCAGGTTCCGTGAGTATATCCGGAGCTCACGTAGAGCCCGATGACAAGAGAGTCCCGGATCCGTTCCGCCGGATTACCGCTTTCCCGGATGACTCGTCTGCCCAGCTAGAGAACCTGGGCTGTCATCCGCGGCCGCTGCCTCCGCACTCTGCGGGCGTTAGCTCCGACGCGCCATCAATTTATTTGGCATGCGCAAATCCTGCGCGGATCGCCCGCATTCACATCTCCGCAGAAAGGAATTCAATGACAGCAGTCATGCAAGAATCAGCCGCCCCGCCCCAGGTTAAACCGGAGGCCGCCGTCATCGGAGTGTCCGGTGTCGTCGACATGGCGGACGGCCACGCCTTCGTGCGCACCTCCGGCTACGGGCGCAGCCCAGCCGACGTATACGTCTCCGCCCGGCAGATCCGGCAGTATGGGCTCAGGAACGGCGACAAGATCGAGGGCACGGCCCGCCCAGGCGGCGCTCAATCCCCCGGCCAGGGGCGCGGCAAGTTCAATCCGCTGGCCCAGGTCGACACCGTCAACGGGCTGCCGCCCGAACGTGCCCTGGCCCGCCCGCACTTCGACGACCTGATCCCGCTCTACCCCCAGCAGCGACTGCGCCTAGAAGACGGGGACGCGTCGGCGACGGCGCGGATCATCGACCTGATCGCCCCGATCGGCAAGGGCCAGCGGGGCCTCATCGTGTCCCCGCCGAAGGCCGGCAAGACGATGGTCCTGCGGGCGATCGCCGTCGCGATCGCCAACAGCCACCCCGAGGTGCACCTGATGATGGTGCTCGTCGGCGAGCGGCCCGAAGAGGTCACCGACCTGCGCCGGTCGGTCCGCGGCGAGGTCATCTTCTCGACGTTCGACCAGGCGCCCGAAGATCACGTCAGGGTCGCCGAACTGGCCATCGAGCGGGCCAAGCGCCTGGTGGAACTGGGTGCCGACGTCGTGGTGCTGCTCGATTCCATCACCCGGCTCGGCCGGGCCTACAACCTGGCCGCGCCGGCCAGCAGCCGCACCCTCGCGGGCGGGGTCGCGGCCACCGCCCTGCAGCCGCCGCGCCAGTTGCTCGGCGCCGCGCGCAACATCGAAGACGGCGGTTCCCTGACCCTGTTGTGCACCGCGCTGGTGGACAACGGCTCCCGGATGGACGACGTGCTGTTCGAGGAGTTCAAGGGCACCGGGAACATGGAACTGCGGCTCCGCCGCGAACTGGCCGAGAAGCGCATCTTCCCGGCGATCGACGCGATGCCGTCCGGCACCCGCCGCGACGACCTGCTGATGTCCCCCGGCGAGTATCAGGCCGTCAGCAAGCTGCGCCGCGCGCTCGGCGCCCTCGACTCCCAGCAGGCCCTCGAACTGCTCCTGGACAAGACCCGGGATACCGCCTCCAACCAGGAATTCCTCAGCCAGATCCAGCGGGCCGCCAGGCCCGCCCAGGCCGCCTAGCCGGCTTCGCGGCGCCGCGCGACCCGCAGCGCCGCCCCCCAGTGGCGCCGCACCGAATGATCCCGGCGCAGCGCCAGCCGCCGCCTGATCTCGCCGTACAGCCGTCTCGTTTTCCAGTCCGGCATGGCCAGGTGGCCGGAGAACGTGCTGAGCAGCTCGATGTACTCCTCGGCGCTGTAGACGCGCTCCCAGTCGTACTGGCGGACGGCGGTGACCTCGAAGAGCCCGCTGGCCTCGATCTCCGCCCGGTCGTCGGGGACCTCGCCGGGACGCAGCCATGGCGTGCCGGGCGGCACCCCCTCGCCGATCTCGTCGTAGATGTCCTGGATCTCGGGGAAAAACGGATCCCCGTCCTCCGGCAGCACATGCTCCGCCGCCCAGATGGCCAGGTGGCCGCCGGGCCGGAGCGCCTGCCAGGCCCGCAGGTAACGGACGTCCGGGTCGATCCAGTGCCAGGCGGTGGCCGCGTACACTAGCCCGAACGGCTCAGGCGCCTGCCATGCCTCGAACTGGCCCTGGATCACCTCCACGCCGGACCCGGCGAGGTTCTCCCGCGCGACCGCGGCCAGCTCGGCGCCGAGCTCGACGCAGGTGATCCGGAAGCCGCGCCGGGCCAGCGGCCGGGTCGCCTTGCCGGTCGCGCACCCCACCTCGAGCAGGCGATCGCCTGGCGCCAGGCCGGCCAGCGCGACGAGATCGTCGAACAGGACCTCGGGGTAGTCGGGCCGCGCCCGGTCATAAAGCCGAGCGGCCTGGTTGAACGTCTGCCGCAGTCGGTCGCGCTGATCCTCTCCAGGCACCGGAAAAGTATGCCACCGATGACCCGCGGCGAGCCGCGTCGTCTATCCTGCGAGCTTCCCCCGAAGGAGACCCATGCCTGTCCAGGACACCGCGACCAGCCATTACCTGCGGCCAGCCGTCATGACCGCGCCCGGAACCTACCAGCCGCTGCTGGCGGACCTGCCCCGCGGCATAGCCAGCCTGGCCGGCGTCGCCCACGGCCTGCTGATCCACGAGTTCATCGCGGACTCGTACGGCGTCACGCTGACCGCCGAGCGCCGGGCCAGCGTGCACGTGCGGCCGGTGGCCGGGCTGCTCGGCCGGATGATGGCCGAGGACCGCCGGCCGCTCACTGCCGCCCGCGAGCCCGCGGGCCGGCTGCCGGGCAACTGCCGTCACTTCACCGTGCTCGCCGTGGCCATGCTGCGCGCCCAGGGCACGCCTGCCCGGGCCCGGTGCGGGTTCGGCGGCTATTTCGGCTCGGGCGCGTTCGAGGACCACTGGGTCTGCGAGTACTGGGACGACGCCGCGCAGCGCTGGAAGCTGGCCGACGCCCAGATCGACGACGTCCAGCTCAAGCTGTTCGACGTCGACTTCGACC
>Ga0335081_10006766_pt1 | contig 18280 bp, 19 predicted proteins | sample Lox_Sample_35_FD_206713 | JGI IMG/M metagenome (GOLD analysis project Ga0335081, IMG submission 206713) | Soil microbial communities from Loxahatchee National Wildlife Refuge, Florida, United States - Lox_Sample_3.5 | ecosystem: Environmental > Terrestrial > Soil > Wetlands | place: USA... | reverse complement strand
GTCTTCTTCGGATTCGCGTGGTACTACCGCAGCCTGTGGTGGACCTTCTTTCTCGCCATCTCCGCCTGCACGGGATCGGTGATGGTGAGCTACGCGCGGGCCAAGGCCGAGTCCTTTGGAGTCGACGCCTCGATGGGCCTCATGCAGCGGCATGAGCGGGCCACCTGGCTCGCCGTCTCGACCCTCCTCTCCGCACTATGGGAGCTGTGGCGGCCCACGCCCGCGGGCGAATTCGTCTACCATACGCCAGTCCTCTTCACGCTCGGGATGATCGCGGTCTTCGCCAACTGGACCGGCTGGATTCGCACGCAGTTCACTCGCCAGGAGCTGCGCAAGCGATGAAGAGCGGCCCCGGGCAGGGCCTGGTGGCGGAGCTCGGCCGCTTTGTTCGCGCCAATCTCTCCTCCACGATCGCCTCGGGAATCGAGTACGTGCTCGTCACGGCCCTCGTCCTCGTCGGCGCGTACTACCTGTTCGCGGCCACCGTCGGCGCGGTCACCGGCGCCGCCGTCGATTTCTCGCTCAAGCGACACTGGGCGTTCGACCGCTCCGAGAAAGGGACCGTCCATCGCGAGGGCCTGCGCTACCTCGCGGTGTCTTCGGCTTCCCTGCTCCTCAACCTGGCCGCTTCCTACGCCCTCGTGGACGGCCTCCACTTTCATCCTTTGCCCGGCGTCATCGCCGCCTCGCTCGTCGTCGGTGTCGCCTGGAACTACCCCCTGCATCGCTACTACGTGTTCCGCCACGCGCGACCCGCGACAAACGAGGGAGGCCCATGACGAGCGACGGCCCCGCGACCGATAGCTCGAACGGAAGAACCCCGTGGGCCGTGGTGTGCGACTTCGACGGCACGGCAACGATGGAGGACACCGCCGACGCGCTATCCATCGCCTACCTCGGCTATCCAAGGTGGAAGGAAGCAAACGACGCGTTCCACGCCGGGGAGATCTCCTTCGAGGACCTGTTGCGCCTCATCTTCGAGCCCATCGCCGCCTCCCCCGACGAGGTGCGCGCCTTCGCCAAGAAACATGTTCGCTTCCGCCCGGGGTTTCGCGAGCTGCTCGCCCTCTGCCGAGAACACGCTTTCCCATTCGTCCTCGCCTCGGGCGGCCTCGACATCTACATCGAACCCGCGCTGGAAATGCTGCCGACCGAGCTCGCCTCGTGGCTCGTCTGCCGCGCCAACCACGCGGAGCATGTGCCCGGAGGCCTCGCCCTCACCTTCCCGTACCAGCACGCGCCCGGCGCTTGCGGGACCTGCGGGTCCTGCAAGGGTGCCGCCGTGAAGGAGCTCCAGGAGAAGGGGCGACGGGTCATCGCAGTGGGCGACGGCAACGCCGACCGGTGCATGGCCAAGGTCGCCGACGTCCTGTTCGCACGCGATCGACTCCTCGATTGGTGCCTGGAAGCAGGTATCAGCTGCACCCCCTTCGAGACGCTCGACGTGGTAGCTCGGTGCATGCACAACAGCTAAGGACGGGTTCACACCGTGGCTCGGCTCTTGAAGTATCTGCTGGTCGCTCTCGCCCTCTGGGCTTCCTCCGCATCCGCCTCCTCGACTCTGCGCCCGCTCTTCAGCAAGCGCGGGAGCTACGGCGAGTCCTTCACGTTCATCGCGGACCTCGGTGCCGACGGGTACGTGCAACTGTCGATCGGAGTCACCAACCTCGGCCCGGGCCCCACCAAGGGTCTATGCCGGGCCATCGTCAGCCGCCCGCAGGTCTCCCCTTGGCGCGCCTCGACTCGCGTCGCCCGGGATGCCGTGAACTGGGTGGACGGTAACGAAGAACGGCTCACCGTGGGATCGTGCTCGACCTGGATCGACAGCTCGAGAACGGGAGCTGAGGTGCATCTCGACGGGGGCACGATCAGGCTCACTTTCAAGGAGCGGGCCCTACCCCGCTTCCCTCACAACGAGGTCATTCCCATCGGCGGAGAGCGCTACCAGACCCAGATCCTGCTCTATCGGACCCCGGTCGATGCCGAGCTCTCCTTGCCCGGCCAGCCCGCCCACACGGCGTCAGGGCAAGGCTACTGCGACCACACGCGCAGCACCGTGAAGCCCAAGAACCTCGCCAAGAGCTGGATACGATTCCGCGCACTGCGCGGCCGGCGCGGCCTCATCGTGCTCGGCCGTCAGGGGTTCGATGACCAGTTTGCCCCCCTGTGGGCCTGTCAGGATACAACGCACTGTCGCGACTATCAGTCCTTTCGCATCGAACGCGAGAAGACCGAGGGATCGCCGCGCTTTCGCATCCAGGTGCAGGCAGCAACCCAAGATGGGATCGACATCCGCTCCGGCCAGCCACTCTACCGCGATGCACCCCTCGAGGATCTGGGCCTCGTCGGCAAGCTGGCGAAACCCTTCGTTGGATCGAACGTGACATACGTGTACCGAGGGAGCGCCACCATCGGCACGGGCAGTCCGATCGAAGGCGTCCTCGAGGTCGAGATGGCCGAATGAACTGTGCGCACCATGGCCTCGATGGTAGCCACAGCCCCCGAGGGACCGAGCGCGACCGGGCCGCGCGGCCGCTTGGTTCCAACTCATCGGCGGGCGCACCGCGAGATGCCAGCCGCTACCGATCAGCAGTCGTCGAAATCTCTTCCCTCTGAGGTTTCGAGCACCAGGACCCAGAAGAGGCCAGAAAGAACTCGCGCCTGCTGGACGCGAAGCGCACGAGAATCCCGTCTTTGACTTCTCGCGTGACCGCAAGACGATCGACTGAGCAGCTTGGAGGCGCTCACCCCTGGCCAAGGGACTTTCGCTGAACCCACCGGACGGTTGGATGGCTGGTTCCAAGGGTCGCGGCCCGGGTCGAATTCTTCGGTCCCAGCCACAGGTAGTCCCTCCTGACTCAGCGGTGCGCTTCGCTGGCGACCACGGATTCGATCTCCTGCTTCAAGACCATGGCGCCGTTGTGGACCTCGTCGCGAGCGCCATAGACGAGGGTAACCGTACCGCGGGAGGCCCGGCGTGCGAGCTGGTCGAGTGCCGTGCGGGCGAGCGCCCGCGCGAGTTCCTGACGGTAGCGCACCGAGAAGGCGGCAAACCTCGCCGGATCGTGGCCAAACCACTTGCGGAGCTCCGGACTCGGAGCGAGGTCCTTCGCCCAGAGGTCGATGCGGGCTCCCTGCCTCGTGACACCTCTGGGCCAAAGCCGGTCCACCAGTACCCGATGCCCGTCCGAGCGCTGCGCTGGCTCGTAAGCCCTCTTCGTCTTCACCATCCCAAGCCTCCCCAGGTCCGGGGGGTTCTAAGAGGTGGAGCTGATGCCCGCGCAGTACCGCTACCCGGTCACAGGATCGTTCAACCCTCGCGAGGCCGCCGTGGGGATCATCCACCTGGGTACACTGACCGGCAAGGATAGTTGTCGGGACCCGGCAAGGGTAATTGTCGCGGAACAATCCTCCACACAAACGTCCTCGTCGCGGCATCAGTGGCCCTGCATCCAAGCACGCCGCTGCTGCAACGTATTTGGCGAGGCTCGCGGCATCACCTCGTGTCGACCTTGCGCCGCTATGTAGAAGCGCTCGCTGGCGAGATCGAGAGCCTGGCTCCGTTCGGCGACAAGACCATCAAGCTGCGCGGCCTGCAAGTTCTGTGGCGACCCTCATCGGTGCGACCGCTACGGCTCCCAGGCGGCGCGACGGTCGCGATCGCTCGTCGAATAGGTGAGCGACGAGACCTCGCGCTGGGTCAACATGGCTGCCGGATCGCGCCCGGACAGCGTGCGTATCTCAGTGGCGATGGGTGGCCAGGAGCCGGACCATTGGGAGCGACACCCCGAAGCGTTTCTCATTCTCGTGGGACGCCAGACTTGCTCCTCCCGCGTGCCTTGGATCGAGGGTACGTGTGGCTGGCGTCCGGGTTCCGGCCCGGCGGGTCGTGCTCGAACTCATGGAACTGGGGAACAACGGGGGCAAGCCAAGCTGTTTCGCACCGGCCGCTGCACTGCGGGACTCCACCGATCACGGACCGTTCCGGTTGGCGTTCCTGGAAGCACTGTGGCGGACGAGCGAGCAAAGAGGGAGAGGCATGATCCGGGTCGCTCTCATGGGAGCCTCGTCGCGGAGCAGAGCGATGGTGAGGTTGCTGGGAGTGCGGGTGCTTCGTGCTCTACTCCACGCTCGATGAAGAAGACGTGAATCGCTTCTTCGCGGAGCGGTTCTCCCTCACCGCTCCTCGCGTACCCTGCAGCGCCCGAAAAGCCGCTGCCACCCAGGCCTGTCAGCTGGGCTCCTACAAGCCTCCACCCGCGAGACTGCTCTCGCTACATTGCTTGTGCGGCCAGCGCGTGGAGAAGACACTCTCCGGACGGATCCACTACTTGCCCGCAGTGTAGCCTGGCCGGTGGATCGCGACGCGATCTCGGCCACGCTGGCGGCTTACCCCCCTTCGAGGATCCCGCCGACCCCTCCACTGCCGCCCCGGCCCGGCCTTTCCCGTTAGCGCGCCGCTTCGCGGTGGCGGCACACCCGGGCGACGAGTTCCGGCAGACCGGCCGGATCGTCGAGGAGATGCGTCGGGCGCCCGGCCGCGAGCGCCTCGCGCGTGCAGGCGCCCCAGGTCACGGCGACGGTGACGACACCCGCGGCATTCCCAGCCGCGACGTCGACGATGGTGTCGCCCACGAAGAGCGCGTGCGCGGGCGCCCGCCCGAGGCGCTCGAGCGCGAGAAGCACGGGATCCGGATCGGGCTTGTGACGTGGGCAGTCATCGGCCGCCACGATCTCGTCGACGTCGGAGCTGAGCCCGACGTGTCGGAGCGTACGCTGCGCAGGGTACGGACCGCCTCTGGGGCACCAGGGAACGGCCGCACCATTCGATCGTGGTTCTCGAGCTGGTGCGCGCGGTAGCGCTGAGCGAGCGCCTCGAGATCCGCCTCGCCCTTGGACCATGCCCTCAGCATCACGCGCAGCGGGATGCCAATCCCGGCGATCCACTCGGCATCGGTGGGGCGGTGCGAGCGACCGTCGAACGCGTGCCGAACCGAGGCCAGTATGAGCGGCACGCTGTCGACGAGCGTGCCGTCGAGGTCGAGGAGGACGGCCCAGGGACGAGGGGGGACGGCACCGCTCATGCACCCTGGCTGCAATTGGTCGTGCTCTCGTCGGTTCAAAGCATGCCCGCGATCGGCGACGACGCGAGCTGAGCTCGAAAACTGTGCGCGGAACGATCGCCTCTCGGCCGTGAACTCCCCGCTCCCGGATCGTCACCTTGAGTCTTGGTCACGGCCTCCCTCATCGGTGGGTCCCGCTCGCTCACGACGTGACTCACGCAACCTTGACCTCGGCACGGGCTCGCCGCCTCTTCTCGATGGCGAGCTCGATCCGCCAGGCCGCAAGCGTGTAGAGGATCCCCAAGGCCACGTCCAGGATGTAATGGTGGTCGAGGTAGACAGCGGCAAAAGCCACCAGGGCGAACAGACCGAAACTCGCGAGGTCTAGCCAACGCTTGCCGAGCTCGCGCCCGTAGAGAAACGTGAGCAGCGGATAGGTGGGGTGCAGGGAGGGGATGGCCCCGAACACGTCGGCGCTGTGACCGTAGAAAGCAGCAAAGTACGAGAGACCGGTCAGCGCATCGAAGCGAGCCGCACCAGCGGCGGAAGATTGGGCGGAGAGATTGGCCGGGCCCAGTCCGTACTTGGCCACGTACCACGGCGGCGCAGCCGGATAGATGTAGTAGGTCGCAAAGCCCACGATGTTCATGATGAGGAAGGTCCAGCCGAAGCGCATGAGCAGTCGCCGCCCGACCTCGTCGCGGCGGAAAATGGCGAGACCGGCGGCAAACCCGAACGGCCAGTAGATGAACAGAATGTAGGAGAGGCCCGTGATGAAATCGACCCAAGGCCAGTGATGTATCGCGAAGAACTCGTTCGGCGTGAGCACGCCCTCTGCGGTCCTGATGGCGAACAACGTCTTGTCGAACCAGTACGGCTCGACGACGTGAATGTGCAGGTAGCGGAAGAACGGCTCCGTGATGTGAGTCATGTCGTAAACGATGCCGAACAACCACAGTGGCAGCATTCCCGAGAAGAAGCGCCGTGGACCCTCCCCTCCGAAGACAAGGACCAAAGGGGCGCACAGGAGGAGCTGCACCGGCTTGAGTTCTCCCACTCCGATTCGCATGGCACCCAGGTAAGCCGCGATGAACACGATTACGCCCACCGCAGCACGGGCAGGCGTTTCGCGGACACGCCGGGCAAGGCCTGCGACCGACCTGCATAGGATGGGGGTACCCGAGGTGGACATGGGGGGCATAGCGCTCAAAGGAATCACACCACCTGCGCGCGTAGCCAAGGATGGTGTTCTCTGCTTCGACTGGAGGGCTCCTGCGTCTTCTCCACCACGAGACCCCCGGCGTCAAAGAAAAGATCCGCCTCACCACCGCATCGGGCGCACAGAGATCGGAAACGATATCACCACACCGCGCGCCCCGAGCCAGAGAAAGTTCGCTCTTTCGTCGCGCTTCGCAGCTTCACTGAAGTGGGGCTGATCGCCCGTACGGCCCACGGCTGGCTGGTCGCCTGCCACCGTGCAATCCGGGCCGACCTTGCCTGCTCGCACGCTCGATCTCAGCGGCAAGGCCGGTCGTGAACGGACACAGTCGCACGCGTCGGGACGCAGGAAGGTGCGAGATGCGACCGTTCTGCGATTGACAGCCCCTTGAGCCGCCCGCCAGAACTCGACAGCCGTCTTCCCAGAGCCCGGGCGCTTGTCGTCCGGCTTCGGCACTGAACGACATGGTGGTTGCCTGGAGCTGTCGAGCTCCCCTGCCAGAGCAGCCGGGTCGATCCCGACGCCCTGCGTGCTACCGAGCGGCACCGAGGATCTTGGCCATGCGATTGCCCGAATCCATGGCGCACCAGACCAAGCGGACGATCTCCAGCACCGTCCCCCGGTCGAGACCAGTTCGACGCTCAGGTATTGTGGATCCACCATCAGCGACGGATCCCACAACCGACATGATCGGGCGCCGGATCCGCCCAGGACGTGTTCGACGATGCCGGCAGGCCCACGCGCGCGGCCACTGCCCACCGATCGTCAGCGCACCTGCGGTGGTGCCCCCGACACGGACGAAGAGCACAAGCAATGCCGCATTGTCCAGCATCTCTGACCGACACCGGCGGCATGAGTAGGTGACACTCCGCCAGCAGGGTGCGGTAACGGCGACGGTCGCTCATGTTCTGACAGACCTCGCGTCGCCGTGCTCGTCACGCGCCTGGCGCTCCGCTACCTCCCGTCACTTCGATGACATGGCGTGATCCATGATCCGAATACGCTTCTCGCCGATCTCTCGCGGGCACGGCTCTTGCTCGGCGACCCCTTTGGAGGAAGGCGCGCATGGCTGAGAGCGAAGAAAAACCGAAGACCGAGGCAAAGGCGAGCGGTACCGGGGGAAGCAAGCTCATCCCTATCCTGCTCCTGGTGAATAGTCTTCTTTCGGCATCGGTCCTGGGGCTCTTCGTCGTGAAGCTCGGAGCCAAGCACGACCCGCCCAGTGAGGAGCACGCGGCGGCCAGCGAGGCGCACGGCAAGGACGAGAAGGAGCCGAAGGCCGAGAAGGGCAAGGAGGGCAAGGAACAGCCTGGCCCCACCATGCGCCTCGCCGATTTCGTCGTCCATCTCCGCGACGCGGAAAACGAGCGCTATGCTCGTATCTCCTTCGAAACGGAGCTCTCCGATGAGAAGGCCAAGGACGTGGTGACCGCGCACATGCCCCAGATCCGCGATGCATTCATATCCTACCTCTCCGACCGATCCGCGGACGAGCTCCGCGGGAGCGAACAGATCAACCAGATGAAGGGCGTGCTCGCACAGAAGCTCGCCGCGATCGTCCCGGGGCCCTACGTGCGAGCCCTCTACGTGACCGAGCTGGTCGTCCAGTAGGTGCGAAGATGCCAGCGACCCTCTCACCCGAGGAAGTCAAGGCGCTGATGAGCGCCATCCAGGATGGAAAGGTACCGACAGAAGGGGCGCACGGACAGCACGGCCCGGTCGCCAACTACGACCTCACCAGCCAGGACCGGATCATCCGGGGCCAGATGCCTACGCTGGACGCGATCAACGAGCAGATCGCCCAGCAGCTCTCCATTGGACTCACGGGCCGCACCCGACTTTCCATCCGCGCTGCATCCGCCGCCGCTACCCTGCTCAAGTTCGCCGACCTGACGCCCCTGCTCGCGCCACCCGCCTCCGTCTGCGTGCTCGGCCTCGGGGGAGCATACGGCTTCGGCCTGGCAGTGCTCGAGCCCGGACTCAGCGAACAGCTCCTTGCCGCCGCACTCGGTGATCGTCGCTCGCGACAAGCGGAGGGCGCAGCCCAGGCGCGCCGCGAGCTCACCCAGGCCGAGCAGGGCGTGCTGAAGCGCCTCCTCGGCGTGCTCGCCGATGCCATCGCGACCGCGTGGGCACCCATCATGCCGCTCAGGCCCGAACCCCTCCGGTTCGAGCTCGACCCGCGCATGGCGAGCATTGCGCCGCCCTCGGACGTCGGCATCGTCTCCGCATTCGAGCTCTCGGGCAGCATCGAGGGCCGCATCCAGCTCGTCATCCCCTATGCAGTGGTCGAACCGGCCAAGCAGCTGCTCGCCGCGCCCCGACGCCACTCGCAGCGCGCCGACGATCGGGTGGCAACGATGATGGCCCGCGAGATCGAATTCGTGCGCGTCAACATGCGAGGGATCCTCGGGCGCACGCGGATCAACCTCTCCAGGCTGCTCGAGCTCACGCCCGGCGAGGTGCTGCTTCTCGATCGCGACGAATCCGCCCCCCTCCCCATCGTCGTCCAGGGACGCGACAAGATGTTCGGCTCTCCCACGGTCGTGGGCGGCGCCCTTGCCATGAAGATCGAACAGCCGCTCACACCGATAGCTGATTCACCCACCTCGAGGTAACCGATGGCTGACATGGAGGAACCCTCGAAAGAGGGCCAGACACGCCGGCTCGACATGCTCCTCGACGTCCCACTCGACGTCTCCGTCGAACTGGGACGTTGCCGGATGACCATTCACGACCTGCTCGCACTCGGACCGGGCGCCGTGATCGAACTCGACAAGGTGGCCGGCGAACCGCTCGACATCCTCATCAATGACCGGCTCGTGGCACGCGGTGAGGCGGTCGTGGTCAACGACAAGTTCGGCGTGCGCATCACCGACATCGTGAGCCCGCAGGAGCGAATCGCCAGGCTGAGGTAGGCAATGCCCGATGCCACGAACAGCGTTCCCCTCGCGCAACCGACTTCCAACGCCGCGTCTTCCTTGAGCGCATCCCCACCTCAAGGCGCCAAGGAGGCGTCGATCGCCGTTCCCTCTGCCGTGCCTGCCCCCTCATTTGGCCCCGGCCCTCTCGCCGCCGGTCTCCTCTTGGCGGCGCTGTGCGTGGCAGCGCTCGTGTTCGCCCGCAAGAGGCGGCGTGTGCCGCGGCTGGTCGAGATCATTGAGTCGGCAAGCCTGGGTCCGAAGCGGTCTCTCGTGGTTGCCCGCATGGGAGACGAGATCTTCTTGCTCGGTAGCTCGGAGGGTGGCATCGCGCTCCTCACCACTCGCCCTGCCGACCCGCGCGCCGCGGAATCGGAGACCCCCCCTGCCTCCACCAATGCCAGTGGGGGAGCGCGCGGCATCGCCAACGCTGCTCTCGACTTCGCTCGCCGCCTCGGACAGCGGCCTCGACAGCCGCCTGCATTCGACGCCTTGCTGGCCGAGAGCGCCGAGGACGAGGAGCTGCGGCGCAAGCTCGCCGCCGGAAGATCAGGGAGGGTTCCGTGACCCTCGCCCTGCGCAGCATCGCCGCCGCGACCTTTGCCGCCACGTCGTCCGATTCGAACATCTCGCTCAGCTTGGGCGGCGGCGGGTCGGCGCCCGTGAAGGTGTTCCTCCTCTTCACCGCCCTCTCCTTTGCAGGTGCTCTCCTCGTCTCGGTCACGTGCTTCACGCGCATCATCATCGTCCTGTCTTTCCTGCGCCAGGCGCTCGGCACCCCGCAGCTGCCGCCCAACCAGGTGGTGGCCGGGCTCGCCCTCGTGCTTTCCGCCTTCATCATGTCGCCCACCGCCGAGCGCGTCTGGAATGATGGGCTCGGCCCCTATCTCGAGGACAAGCTGCCTCAGAACGTGGCACTCGAGCGCGCGAGCGCTCCCGTGCGCGAGTTCATGCTGAAGCAGACGCGCGAGGAGGACCTGCAGCTCTTCTACGAGATCAGCCGCCGGCCCCGCCCCTCTCGCGGCGAAGAGATCCCAATGACGGTGGTGATGCCGGCCTTCATGGTTTCGGAACTCACCACCTCCTTCCGCATGGGCCTGTTCCTCTACGTGCCGCTCTTGCTCATCGACGTCCTGGCCGCAGCGATGCTCATGTCGATGGGCATGATGATGGTTCCACCCACCATGATCGCCTTGCCGCTCAAGATTGCCATCTTCCTCATGGCCGACGGTTGGCGCCTGGTGGTGCTCAGCCTCGCCCGGAGCTTCTCATGAACCCGGAACTTCCATCCGCCGTGCTCCGCGAGGGTCTCGCCCTCCTTGCCACGGTCGGAGCCCCGCTCTTCGCCGCGGCCTTGGTGGTGGGCCTGGCGGTGGGGGTGCTCCAGGCTGCCACGCAGATCAACGACCACGCCATGTCATTCCTCCCCCGCGCCGCCACCGCCGTGCTCGTCTGCTGGCTCGCCGGCCCCTGGATGGCGGAGCGGCTGGCGCATTTCCTCGCTGCCTCCATCCTCCGCATGTCCGGCCACGGCTGATGGCGAGACGGCCTGGGCCTTCGGGCTCCTCCTCATGCGCGCGGGGGGCCTCTTCATCACGGCGCCCATCTTGTCGGCCCGGGTGGTGCCGGCACGGGCGCGCATCGCGCTCGCGGTGCTCCTCGCCTGGGTGGCCTACACGGGCGCGGGAGCTCCGCTGGCGACACCGCCCCATGACCTCGGCCAGTTCGCTGGCAGCATCGCCGCGGAGACCGTCCTCGGGATGCTCGCCGGCCTGGGCGCACGCTTCGTCCTCCAGGCCGCGCTCATGGCGGGTCAGCTTGCCTCCCAGTCCATGGGCCTCGGGCAGGGGGCCATCCTCGACCCGACGAGCGGTGCCCAGTCGACCAGCCTGGGAGAGCTTGTCTACCTCTCGGCACAGGCGGGGGCCGTCGCCCTCGGCATCCATCGCGAGGCGATCGGCTGGCTCGCCAGGTCAGCCGTAGCCTTTCCACCCGGTGCCTCCCTCGCATTGCGAAAACTGATGCTGGAAGCGATCTGGGAAACGACCGGCGCCGCAGCACTGGGAGCCCGCCTCGCCTTCCCCATGCTCTCTGCGGTGCTGCTTGGACACGCGGTCATGGCCTTCCTGGGCCGGACCAGCCGGCAGCTCAACCTCGGCACCATCGGCTTCTCGATCAGCATCTTGGCAGGCGGGGGTGCCTTCTACCTCGTCGCGCCGAGCGTTGCCGAGCTGGCGGCTCGCGCAGCAGTAGCGAGCCTCGGGAACCACTGAGAAACCGCTTCCGGTTTCGAGGCGGGACCTCTCTGCCCCGTGGCACCTGGGATGCAGCTCCACGCTGCGACCTGGTCCGCCGGGTGGGGGTGAGCGGTGGCCGACAGTGAGAACAACGGGAGCGATGAGAGTCGCACCGAGGTCAGCGCCAAACGGATCGAGCAGGCATGGTCGGAAGGACACGTTCCGCTCGGCCGCGACGCACCCCTGGTCGTGAGCTTGTGCGCAGGCGTCGCGGCGCTGATGGTCTTCGGCCCCGCACTGCGCACCGGGCTCGTACAGGCGCTCGCGGAGACCCTGGATGCGCTGCCAAACACGCCATTCCGGATCCTGATTCACCTCGCCTGGGGCCCGGCAGCGGCCACCGCCGCCGTCTGCGCGGCGACCGCGGCCGGTAGCGTTGTCGTCACGTTCGCGCAGACGCAAGGTCGGCTCTGGCCCGACCGATGGCTACCCGACCTCACCCGCATCTTCAACCCCGACCGGCTAACCCGCCTCTTCAGCAAGGATACCCTTGTCGAGATCGCCGTCGCGCTCGTCAAGGTGGTGGCGCTCGGGTGGGCGGCATGGACGAGCGCCCGTGGCGACTTCATGACGCTGCCGCGCTTGCTCGGCGCTTCGCCGCCTGATCAGCTCGGGCGCACCTTCGAGATCCTCTGGTCCGCCGGCTGGCGGATGCTCCTCGCCGCAGCCGTCATCGCGGGCGCAGACCTTGCAATCATTCGTTTCAAGTTCCAGAAGTCGATGCGCGTCACGAAGCAAGACGCGAAACGCGAAGCGAAGGAACAAGAGGGTGACCCCTTGATCAAGGGAAAGCGCAGGAGGAGGCACCGGGAGATCTCGCGCGGCCGCGCCCGCATCGAGGTCCCGCGCGCCGATGCGCTCCTCGTCAACCCCACCCACGTCGCCATCGCGTTGCGCTACCGGCGAGACGAAGGGCGCGCCCCGCGCGTCACCGCGAAGGGCAAGGGCGTCCTGGCCGAGTACATGCGGGAGCTGGCGCGCGAGAACTCCATTCCTGTCGTGGAGAACATCCCCCTCGCGCGCCTTCTCTACCGGAAGGTCAAGGTGGGACGCGAGGTGCCGGCCAACACGTACAAGGCCGTCGCCGCCGTCCTCGCCTTCGTCTACCGCATCACGGGCCGCACGCCGGACGGATCGAGAACCTCGCCATGACTTCGCCCGCGGAGGCCGCCCGTGGCTGACCCCACCAAGAGTTCGAGCTCGGCGGCGCGCGCCGAAACGGTGCTCGCGCTCGCGGTCCTCGGGATCATCGTCATCCTCATCGTCCCGGTGCCGGCTCCGGCGCTCGACGTCCTGCTCGCCTTCTCGGTCGGCCTCTCGCTGCTCATGCTCCTCACGGCGCTCGGGCTCACCCGCGCGCTCGACTTCTCGGTGTTCCCGGCCCTGCTCCTCGTCACGACCCTCTTCCGTCTCTCGCTCAACGTCGCCACCACCCGGCTCATCCTCCTCCACGGAGGCGAGGGCGCGGGCGCAGCAGGCCACCTCATCGAGACCTTCGGACGGTTCGCGGTGGGCGGCAGCTTGGTGGTGGGCCTCGTCGTCTTCCTCATCCTCATGGTGGTGAACTTCACCGTCATCACCAAGGGTGCCGGCCGCGTCTCCGAAGTCGCTGCGCGATTCACCCTCGACGCCATGCCTGGCAAGCAGATGTCCATCGATGCGGACCTCGCTGCCGGCATCATCGACGACCGCGAAGCCAGGACGCGCCGCAGCTCCCTGGAGAGGGAAGCGGAGTTCTTCGGGGCCATGGACGGCGCCTCCAAGTTCGTCCGCGGCGATGCCGTCGCCGGCCTCGTCATCACCGGCATCAACATCGTGGGCGGGCTCGTCGCCGGGCTTCTGCGCGACCACGTCTCGCTCGCGCAGGCGAGCGAGACCTACACGCTTCTCACCGTGGGCGACGGACTCGTCTCGCAGCTCCCAGCTCTGCTCGTCTCCACGAGCGCTGGCATCGTGGTGACCCGCGCCGCCGGCGACCACCTGGGCGCCCAGATGGGAGCCCAGATCTTCGGTCGGCCGCGCTCGCTCGCCACCGCCGCCCTGGTCCTCGGTCTCCTGGGACTCCTCCCGGGCATGCCCCTTCTCGCCTTCTGGAGCGTGGGCGGCTCCCTGTACCTGCTCTCTCGCCGAGCCAGCCGGGCCGAACAAACGGGCGCTGCCCGCAAGCCGAAGGCAACCGAGTCGAAGGGGCCGGAGAAGGTGCAGGATCTGCTCGCGATGGAAGCGCTCGAGCTCGAGGTCGGCTATGCGCTCGTGCCGCTCATCGACCTCGCCAAAGGCGCCGAGCTACCGGGCCGCGTCACGTCTCTGCGCAAGCAACTCGCGACCGATCTCGGGCTCATCCTGCCCTCGGTTCACCTGCGCGACAACCTCAGGCTCGACGCCAACACCTACCGCGTGCTCCTGCGCGGCCTCGAACTCGGCAAGGGTGTCGTTCATGCCGAACGGCTCATGGCGCTCGATCCCTCCGGCGCCGCTCCATCCATCCAAGGCGTCAAAGGCCAAGACCCAGCCTTCGGCCTGCCTGCGATGTGGATCCTGCCCGCCGATCGGGCCAAGGCAGAGGCGGCCGGGCTCACCCTGGTCGATCCGCCCTCCGTCATCACGACGCACCTGTCCGAGTTGCTCCGCCGCCACGCCCACGAGCTGATCGGCCGCCAGGAAGCACAGGAGCTCATCGCCATCGCCGGCAAGGAGGCGCCCAAGCTCGTCGAGGATGTCGTCCCGGGGACGGTCTCCCTGGGAGAAGTCGTGCGCGTCTTGCGCGCACTCCTGCGCGAGGGCATCTCCGTGCGCGACATGCGAACCATCCTGGAAGCAATCGCCGACGCCGCACCGCGGTCGAAGGAGACGCCCTGGCTCGTGGAACAAGCGCGTCGCCGCCTGTGTCGTCAGATCACCTCGCGCGTGGCTGGCCCGAACGGGGTGGTGAAGGCGCTCACGCTCGAGCGCGCCACCGAGGACGCGCTGCGCGCCACCTTGGGCGCGTCCGATGGAGAGCCGGCGCTCGCGCCAGACGTGGAACTGGCACGCCGCCTCATCGCAAACCTGGAGACGAATGCGAGCCGCCTTTCCGGCACCGGCTTGCCGGTGGTCCTCCTCGCGCCACCCGATTTGCGACGCCCGTTCTTCGAGTTCGCCGCCCGCTTCATCCCGGACCTGTGGGTGGTTTCGGCGCGGGAGCTCGCGCCTGGCACCACCGTGGAGCCTGCCGGCATCGTGCAGGCCGCCTTACCCCCGAAAATGGAGAGCGCAGCTGCCTAAGTGAGGAAAGCCATGAGCGCACAGATCCGCACCTTTCGCGCCAACGACCCCGTCTCTGCCCTCGCCGCGGTCAAGACCGCCCTCGGGCCGGATGCCGTCCTGATCTCCACCCGCACCGTGGAGGGCGGTCTCTTCCGCCGTCCGCAGATCGAGGTGACCGCGGCCGCCGGCCCTCCGCTCGAGGGGCCTGTCTCTTCTCCCCCTCTCCCGGACACTCCACCCAAGGAAGAAGGCCACCCCCTCGGAGCCGCGGCCCGCCTCGCCAGCTACGCGCGAGGCACCCGCGTGCAAGGGGACGCCGACGAGTCGCGACCACGCGACGATCGGCTCGCCTCGGAAGTCTTGCTCCTGCGCCGTTCGGTGGAAGAGGCGCGCCGGGCCCTGGCCACCGTCACGCGCGAGGCGCGCGCCGGACGCGACCTGCAGATCCCGCCTGCAGCAGCCGAGGTCCATGCCCGCCTCATCGCCCGCGGTGTCGAGCCGCTGCTCGCCGAGGAGCTGGTGCGACAGGCACTGCAGCTCTCCCCTGCGCCGCGCCCCCACCTCCTCATCGGAGCGGTGCGCGACCTCTTGGGAGAACGCCTCGTGCCCTGCCGCGCCCCCTGGCTCCACCAGGGTCGCCACGTCATCGCGCTCGTCGGCCCGACCGGTGTCGGCAAGACCACCACCATCGCCAAGATCGCCGCCCGCGCGCTCCTCGAGGCGAAGAAGCGCGTCGCCTTCCTCTCCATCGACACCTATCGCATCGGCGCCTGCGACCAGCTAGCACGCTACGGCGAGATCATGGGAATGCCCCTCATCACGGCGCGCAATCGCGCCGAGCTCGTCGGCGCCTATGAGCGCGTGAGCGACGCCGATCTCGTGCTCGTCGACACCGCCGGGCGCTCTTCGGCCGAGGACGTGGCGCGGCAAGCCGATCTCGTGCGCACCCTGCCAAAGGTCCAGTTGCACCTCGTCGTCTCTGCCGCCACCGGCGCACTCGACCTCGCCGCCATCGGCGACCGCTACCGCTCCATCCAGCCCGATCGCCTCCTCTTCTCGAAGCTGGACGAGGCAGCAGGCCCGGGCGCGCTACTCTCGGCAGCGGTCCGCATCGGAAGACCCGTGAGCTGCGTCGCCGATGGCCAGCGGGTACCGGAAGACCTCCATGCACTCACGGGTCCGGAGCTGGCAGACCTGGTGCTCCCGGAGGAGCCCCTCCTCGACGCCTCTACCGAACACCCCACCCCCTAGCCCAAGAAGTACCGAAGGAGAACCGACAGTGGACCAGGCCGACACCCTGCGCAAGCAGGTGAACCACGCTGCAGCGGCACCCCCTCTGCGCGTGATCGCAACCACGAGTGGCAAGGGGGGCGTGGGAAAGACCCACGTCGCCTGCAATCTGGCGGTGCTCGCCGCCCGCTCCGGGCGGCGCGTCCTCGTGATCGACGCCGATCTCGGGCTCGCCAACGCGGACATCGTGCTTGGCATCGCCCCGCACTATCACCTCGGACACCTGCTGGAAGGAACGGTCCCGCTCGAGGGAGTCCTGGCCGAAGGACCGGAGGGCGTGCGTATCCTGGCCGCCTCCACCGGCGTGCAGGAGCTGACCCAGCTCGACGACACCCAGAAGCTCAGGCTGGTCACCGCGCTCGACGAAATCGAGGACCGCTTCGATCTCGTCCTCATCGACTGCGGCGCGGGCATCGGCGACAACGTGCTCTTCTTCGCCGGCGCGGCGCAGGAGGCCCTCCTCGTCATCTCGCCCGAGCCGACCAGCCTCACCGATGCCTATGCCGCCGTGAAGGTGCTTTCACAACAGGCGGGCGTCGAGCGCTTCGCAGTGGTGGTGAACCCGGTCCCCACCGAGGCGCACGGGCGCGAGGTGTTTGGCAAGCTGACACAGGTCACCGACCGGTTCCTCACCGCCCGGGTCAGCTTTCTCGGCCATGTGCCGCGGGACGAAAACCTGCAACGGGCGCTCATGGCGCAGCGGCCGGTGGTGGACCTCTTCCCCCGCTCGCCATCCAGCCGAGCCTTCCAGGACCTCTCCAAGCGGCTCTTCGACCGCCCGCCTCCGCCCTCGTTGCAGGGTGGGCTCAAGTTCCTCTGGCAGCGGCTGCAGCGCGAGACCGCCCGCGCGTGAGACAATGCCGAACCGGGCTCACGCCATATACGCAGCAGGCTGCGACGAGGAGAGCGCGCTCATCGCCCGCTACGGACCGCTCATCGATCGGGCGGCGCGCCGGCTCTCTGCGCGCACGGCAGGCGCGATAGCAAGCGAAGACCTTTGGTCGGCAGGCGCGCTCGGCCTCCTCGAGGCAGCCCGCCGATTCGATCCAGTGCGAGACGTCCGCTTCGAGACGTTCGCCGACCACCGCATCAAGGGCGCCATGCTCGACGAGATGAGACGACTCGATCACGTGCCCCGCCGATTGCGCGCAAAGGCGGGCGAGGTGGAGCGAGCGCGCGCCCGTCTCGAGCACAAGCTCGAGCGCGAGCCGACCGCGGAGGAGCTCTCCGAGGAGGCACAGGTCAGCCTCGACGAGCTCTCTTCGCTCGCCGCCGTGACGCAACCGCACCTCTCGCTCGAGGACACCCTCATGGCACCGATCGTCCCCAGCGACGAGCAGGTCGAGCGCCGCGAACAGGCCCGGGCCTTGGCGACCGCCATCGCGACGCTCCCGGACCGCCTCCAGCTCGTGCTCTCCCTGCACTACGTGGAAGGCCTCACCTACCGGGAGGTCGCCAAGATCCTGGATGTTTCCGAGCCGCGCGTCTGTCAGCTCCATGGCGAGGCGCTTGCGAGCCTGCGAGACGCACTTTCGGCGAGGTGACCGCCGTGCTCATCTCGCTGTGCCTGATCGTGCGGGACGAGGCAGACATGCTGCCCGCCTTCCTCGAATGCGTTTGCGGCGTGTGGGACGAGCTCGTGGCGGTAGACACTGGTTCCAGCGACGCTACCCCGGACATCTTGACCCGCGCGGGCGCAAGAGTGCTCCAGCGGCCGTGGGATGACGACTTCGCCGCCGCCCGGAACCATGGCCTCGAGCGAGCACAAGGCGATTTCGTGCTCGTCCTCGATGCGGACGAGCGGGTCGGACTCGCTCTCGCGCAAGAGATACGGCGCGCGGCTGGGGACGAGCGCTGCGGGGCCGCCTCCCTGCTCGTGGAGAACCGGCTACCGCACGGGCACGTGCGCCGATCGCGCCTGCTCCGCATGTTTCGGAACGACCCTTCCATCCGCTACCGACACGCCATCCACGAGGACGTGCACGAGGAGGTGGCCAGCTTCCTCGCACGGACAGGGCTTCGCCGTGCGGATCTCGAGTCGCCGCTTCTCCACCTCGGCTACGAGCGCTCGCGCGCCGAGCTGAAGAACAAGAAGGAGCGCGACACCCGCATCCTCCGCGCGGCGCTCGCGCGCGACCCCGAGGACCATTACGCCCGGTTCAAGCTCCTCGAGCAGGCTCGCTTCTGGCAGGACCGCTCACTCTTCGCGACCACCGCGAAGGAAGCGGCCGCCGCAATTGAAAG
>Ga0335081_10006765_pt1 | contig 18280 bp, 13 predicted proteins | sample Lox_Sample_35_FD_206713 | JGI IMG/M metagenome (GOLD analysis project Ga0335081, IMG submission 206713) | Soil microbial communities from Loxahatchee National Wildlife Refuge, Florida, United States - Lox_Sample_3.5 | ecosystem: Environmental > Terrestrial > Soil > Wetlands | place: USA... | reverse complement strand
ACCTTCGATGTTAGTACCGCTAACTTTCCAAACCGCAGGTGAGGGTCGCCACCAATCAACACCCCGCCCTCCTTGACCCAAAGGCGACAGCCGCCGAATCCGGAGCCGCGACCCGAGCCAGAGGAAAGGAACCCCTCCGAGGAGAAGACCGTTCCCCTCCTAGCTCACCATAATCGCCCACATAATTTCAATTGCCCGCGCGCGGGGTCTGATTGCGCGTCCGTTAAAAGAGCGGTCCGTCCGACCCGGCGCCGCCGTCCATTCGATAAAAGTCGGTCACATCGGGCCGCACCGTCGGCTGCTTGGTCGGTTCCGTGCCGGAGATATACATCTCCACCGGCGCATTGGCTTGATCGGTCGGCGCCAATTGCCCGGAGGAGGGATCCACCTTGGCGAAGGTGATGTCGTCAGGGATCTCAAAGACGGCCTGCGGCTGCAGCGGCAGCGCGCTGCGCATGAAATCAACCCAGATCGGCAGGGCGACACGGGCCCCGGCCTCCCTGTCGCCTAACGACCGGCGGTCATCAAATCCGACCCAGACGCCCACGGCCAGGTTCGGCGAATAGCCGACAAACCAGGCGTCAGCAAAATCATTGGTGGTGCCGGTCTTGCCGGCCACCGGGCGGTTCAATACCCTGGCCCGCTGGCCCGTCCCGTGCTGGATGACATCCTGCAGCAGATTGGTCATCAAATAGGCGACGGGCTTGGAGAGCACCTCGTGCTGGGTCGACTCGTGAAATTCCAGGATCTGCCCGCTGGCGTCGGTGACCGACCGGAGCATCATCGGATCGACGCGCACCCCCTGATTGGCGAAGACGCCGTAGGCGGAGGTCAGTTCCAGCAGCGTGACGCTGGAGGAGCCCAGCGCCAGGGACAGATCGCGATTGAGCGGACTTTCAATCCCCATCTGCCGGGCCAGATCGACGACCGGCGGAATCCCGACCTGATCGAGCAGCCGGATGGTGGCCAGATTGCGGGAGTGGATCAACGCCTCGCGCAGGGGAATCGGTCCATAGAACCGCTCTTCAAAATTAACCGGTTTCCAGATCTTGTCCAGCTCCGGATCGTGGTAGACAACCGGCTCATCGATCAGAATAGTCGACGGGGTCAATCCCTTCTCAAGCGCCACGGTATAAATGAAGGGCTTGAAGGCCGAGCCGGGCTGGCGCCTGGCCTGCAGGGCGCGGTTGAATTCGCTCCGGTGAAAATCATACCCCCCCACCATCGCTTTAATACCTCCGGTGGCCGGATCGATGGCCAATAATGCCCCTTCCACCAGCGGTTCCTGTTCAAGTGAAAATATGGCCTTTTTACCACTTTTATCCAATTTTAAGACGCCAACAGAAATCACATCTCCTACCGAAAGGATCTCTGAAGGCGTAAAATCTACTATATTCTCCACTTTTGTAAAATCTGGTCCGATCAACTTCCGGCTGGCCCACTCCATGGCGCTCTTGGAGATGGTCCCCCTAATTTCACCAACCGCGACCTCCACCTGATCCGTGCCGACCTTGGTGACCACCGCATCCAGCAGATCGCCCGGCTTGATCTGCGCGCTGCGGAGCACGCCCGCTTTCGGCTCCGAACCCGCGCCGGACGGCGACGAGTCAGCCGGCATCTGCTCGGGCGAGCGGTGGTCGATCGGCCCGCGAAACCCCTGCCGCTTATCCAAGTCCCTGAGCCCTTCATCGATTGAGCGATTGGCCGCCTGTTGGAGCGCGACATTGAGCGTGGTATAGACCCGGAGCCCGCCCTTATACACGGCATCGTCGCCGTATTTGTCCTTCAAATGCTGCCGGATGGTTTCAATAAAATAGGGGGCGATCTCTTCCATCGTCGTCGGCCGTTCAAAATAGAGATCCTGCTGGTAGGCGGCTCGAAATTGGTCTTCGGTGATGAAGCCCACCTCCACCATGCGGCGCAGGACGACGCCCTGCCGCTGCTTGGCCCGCTCCGGGTGGCGGTAGGGCGAGTAGTCGCTGGGCGCCTTGGGCAGGCTGGCCAGAAAAGCCGCCTCCGCCAGCGTGATCTCGCTGGCGTTCTTGCCGAAATAGGTTTGCGCCGCGGCCTGCACACCGTAGACGCCCTGCCCGAAATAGATCTGGTTCAGGTAGAGCTCGAGAATCTGCTCCTTCGTCAGCAGTCGCTCGATTTTTCTGGCCAGCAAGGCCTCCTTGATTTTCCGGGTCAGGCTCCGCTCGGGCGTCAGAAACAGCGCCCGTGCCAGCTGCTGGGTGATGGTGCTCGCCCCTTGCCGGATTTGAAATGATCCGAGGTTGGTGACGAAGGCGCGCAGAATGCCGATGGGATCGACGCCGTGATGCTCGAAAAAGCGCGAGTCCTCCACAGCGACAATCGCCTGCCAGACCACTTTGGAGACCTGGGACAGGGGGACCACCAGCCGTTTTTCCACGTAGAATTGGCCGATCAGCTCGTTGTTGTCGGCATAAATCTGCGTGACCTGGCTGGGGCGATAATTGCGGACCGCCTGCACATCGGGCAGATCGCGGGAGAGATACCAGACGGCACCGGCGACCGTCCCCGCGCCCAGCAGCGCGAGAGCGAGCACCGCAAGGCTCCAGCGCAGCCAGCGCGGCCAGCCGCGGACCTCCGCCACATGTTGTCCGAAATACCCCATCAGCCCGCTCCCTTACGGAGCGTCACACACGTCCTTCCGTTTGCCGCGCCCGCGCCGTGCATGGTCATGCATCATTGTACCACCAAAGGTCTGTTCTCCGTCCCCGTCGTCATCATCTGCATCTGCGCCGAAGAAGAGCGTCAGCGTCGGGCCGGACATTCGGATGACTCGCACAGGACGGGCTTGGCAACGGAACGCCTCTTGGGTCTGAGTCGTGATCCGGCCTACTTCCATCCGATGGGCTGATAGCCGCGGTCGCGCAGGCACTGATCGACATATTGCTTTTGAACGGGGTCCAGTTCCCGATCGAACGCTTTTTCCGTGGCTCCCGCCGCGGCGCCTCCGGCGGCGCCGATGGCGGTCGCCTGTCCCACATTTCCGGTCACGGCGCCGACCGCCGCGCCGATGATGGCGCCTCGCGCGCCCTCCTTCACCCCCTCCTTCGCCGCTTCCTTCCCCGTCTGCTTTTCAAGCCCCGCCTCAACCGACAAGCGGATGCAGTCATTCACATCCGCTTGGGAGCCCTCCATCCCCGCTGCATTGAATTTGTCATTCGGATAGAGGACCGGCCGCTGCGGCCCGGCGCAGGCCGCCGCAATCAGCAGAAAGCCCACTATGAAGAACAATGAACAGGCGCGGCCCATCACATCATCCCGAGCAGACTGTTATGCTATGACGCCGCCGCACCGAATGTCAAAACGCTCGCCGTCCTGCCCTCAGGCGGCCGTGACCGGTCGCGCAACGGACCCCGATGACGCAAAGCGGAGTGGCATCAGAAGGGATGCGGTCCGGAGGGAATCCGCTTCACGGGCGGCCCGAGAAGGCTCAGGCTTCGGGTGCGGCATTCACCCAGGCATCCAGCAGGGTATAGGCGACGGCGAGCACCACCGGTCCGATAAAGATGCCGATCAATCCAAACGCGATGAGGCCGCCGACCACGCCGGAAAATACCAGCAACAGGGGCAGATCGGCTCCTTTCTTGATCAGAATTGGACGGAGGAAATTATCGAGCGTGCCCACCACCACCGTCACAATCAACAGAAACGTGCCCCAGCCGGCCGCCCCGCTCCAGTAGAGCCAGATCACGGCGGGAATGAGCACCGGCACCGCACCGATTTGGGCGACCGCCAGCATGAACATCAGGGCGGTGAGCACAGCCGCGAACGGCACGCCCGCCACCGCCAGTCCGATGCCGCCGATGACCGCCTGCACCAGCGCGGTGACCACCACGCCCAGCGCCACCCCGCGAATGGCCTTGGCTGCCAGCCGCACGGCCACCTCGCCGTTCGAACCGGCAAGGCGGTCCCCAAACCGGAGAATCTGTTCCGCCGCGCGTTCGCCCCTCGCATAGAGGACGGCAGAAATCAGCACGGTGATCAAGGACTCCACGAACACCACACCGAGCCCACCCACCTTCGCCGCAAACCATTTCGCCACCGTGACGGCATAGGGAGCCGCCTTTCGGGCCAGCTCCCTGACGTCCTCGGTCCCCAGCTGGTGCCATCGCTCCGCAACCGCAGGGCCGACCAGCGGCAGCCCGACCAGCCAGCTTGGCGGGGAGGGCAGCGTGAAACCGGCCAGCGACTTCGCCCAGTCGACGATCTGGCCGGCGTTGGCCACGAGCGTGCCGACCAGCGCGATGAAGGGCAGAATCAGGAGGAGGGACAGCGTCAGCGTCATGACCGTCACCGCCCAGACGCGCCGGCCCCGAAGGCGCACCTGCAGGGCGGTCATCACCGGCCAGGTTGCCACCACGATCATCGTGGCCCAGATGATGGCGATCAGGAAGGGCAGCAGGATCCAGAGCGAGAACCCGATCAGCATGCCGAGAAAGAGCACGGCCAGCACGGTGCGGGTCAGGTCATGTGCGAGCGGCATCGGTTATTCCCAGCCTGTTGCCTGCGTTCTCATGATTGTCACGAGCCGGCGACCGACCGCGGCCGTTCAGGATCGTCAGCCGCTCCTCATTCCTGCCGGACGCCATCCGGTCCCCGGGACGGATGGTCCGCAGTTCAGGGCCCCCGTTCTGATCCATCCGTTTGTCTCCTGACGCGGCCTGGCGTCCCGACCCCAGGTGACGACACGAAACCGTGCCGATGGCCCCGCCGCTCAGTTCTTCCGCCAGCCGCCGTCCGGATTGAAGGAGGTGATGCCCCTTGCCGCCTTCTCGGTGTCGGAACCAAGGTCCTTCTCGAAGACGACGCCCTGCTGATCGACCAGAAAGCTCATGATGCCGGAGACGCCGTATTTGGCCGGATAGGCGAGAACGGCGAAGCCGCCGATCATGGCATCCTTGTGCACCATGTAATCGTACGCGCCGCCGTCGGCGGCCGGTCCCTGCTTGGTCAGCATCCGGTAGTAGTAGCCATGATAGGCCGTCCGGGTTTTCGCCTGCGCGCGGTACCCCTCGCGGGTCGCCTCGCCGATGAGCGGTCCCAACGGGCTTTCGGGCTCGCCGGGTCTGGCGGGCCAGTAGAGGCCGTCCTTCTTGCCGGGGCTGCTGATGAATTTCTGGGCATACTCGAGCAGCCCGTCGCCGTTGCGGTCCCTCGTGGCATATTCACGCTGGGCGTCGACGATCGCCAGCAGCGTCTGAATCGTCGAAAGTTCGTTCCGGCCGATGCGGCGGTTCAGAATCTCCTCACGCCCCTGCTCGGGGTCGAACCGCCAGCCCTCCTTCGATGCCACGATGGGAAAGGGGAAGGGGTAGTCGTCATTGCCGACGAGCAGGACGGCCTTCGCCTCGCCTTCCTTCTCTAGAGAGTGCTTCTCATCGTAGGCCGTGATGAAGCGCGCGACGGCCGCGCGGTCGGCGATCCGATCGCCCGAGGAGAGCCATTGCCCGGCCGAATAACCCAGGACGTCGAGCGCCGCCTCGCGGCTCCCCGACTTCAGGGCGTCGATCAGGCCCTGCGAGGCGGCTTCGGGCGAGGAAAAACTCTTCGGCGCGCCATCTGTTGATACGGCCATCCGGTCGGAGGGGGACGATGCGTCGGCCATCCGGACGGTCCCCGCCGTCGCGGAGGCGATCAGAAGCACGATGATGATCCGCCTAACGACGCCCACCGCCGCCTCTCATGCCGCCGCCGAAGCCGCCCCGGCTGACCGCGCCGCGATTGCTGTAGCTCCGAACCTCCGGCCCCTTTCCGACGCCGTCAAACGCGCCAGGCTGTGGCGCGGCGCCCGTCGAGGGACGCCCTTGCTCGACCCGGCCGCGATAGTTTTCACGGGATTGAGAATTTGGGGCGCGTCCCTGACCGTACCGCTGCTGCACGGCCGGGTCGCGATAGGCCACGCCCCTCCGGTGCTCGGCGTTGTGGTGCCAGTCCGTCTGGTTGATTTTCGTGCGGTTGAATTCGTTGTACTTGAGCGGATTGACCTGGACCCTGTGATGGTGCCAATCGCAGCCCCCCCAGATGGCGCCGCCCACGATGATGCCGGCGCCGAACCAGATCCCGGGTCTCCCCGGACGGTAGTCCGGCGGATACCAGTAATAGGGCGGATAGGCGGGGTACCACCAGGTGCCGTAGATGGAGGCAGGATCGTAGACGGGGACATAGAAGACCTCCGGCTCGGCCGGTTCGAGGATGATGATCGTCTGGTCGCCGCTGCCCTCCGTTTTGACGGTCAGCTCCTTGGAGCTGTTGAGATGGCCCGCCTCCTGCGCCTTTCTCCGCAGCGCCTGAACCGTGTTCATGACTTCCTCTTGCTGGGCCAGGAAGGCGTCGCCCAGCTTCTGCATCCAGCTGAGCTGCTCATTCATCATGTCGAGCACCCGGGGCACGGCCGTCAACGCTTTGACGCTGGGATCCCAGGGCTGTGTCTGCATCGCCTCCTCCAGCGCCTTCCCCTTGATGCCGGGATTCGACTTCGACCAGCGCGCGGCCTCGACCACTTCAAGCGGATAGGTGGAGGCCATCAGCACCTGTGCGAGCAAGTCGTCCGGATACAGCGCGATCGGAGCGAGGAGCTGGTCGAGCTCCTCCTGCTTGAAGCTCTTCCCCGCCGCCTGGGGCGGTTGGGCCTCACTCCAGGCGGCCGACAGCCACAAGACGCCGCAGAGCAGGCAGTATAACCAGGCTCGTGTCGAACGGATCTTGATGGAATGCGCTCCCACCATGCCCCTCAAGGTAAGAGGAAAACCAGTCTAAAACAGGTTCCCGGGGTTGTCAACAAAACCGCCGTCCGGAACAGTCGCCGTCATGCGTTTCATGACCCGACGTGAGCGGATCGCCACCGTCGATGGGATTCGCGGATCAGCGCGATGGCCTCATCCCCGTTCGCCACGCAGCGCGGGATCGACAGATCCTCCGGGCTCGCCAATGGCGGGTCGGCGGACAGCATGGCGCTGCGCGCCCAGTCGACCAGGCCGGGCCATATCTTCCCCACGAGAATCAGGGGCGTATCGACAAGGTGACGGACCTGGAGCAACTGCCAGATCATCAACGTTTCGAGGACCGTGCCGATGCCCCCCGGCGCCACGAGGAACGCGTCGGAGGTCAACACGAATTGGTGCAGGCGCGTAAAAAAAGTCCGGTGCTCGAACGCCTCGGTGACAAACGCGTTCACCTCCTGTTCGAAAGGGAGATCGACCCGGATGCCCACGGACCGGGCCCGCCCCGGCGAAGCCGCGGCGCCTTCGTTCGCCGCCTGCATCAGACCGGGGCCGCCGCCGGTGATGATGTCGCAGCCCATGTCGGCCAGCGCCGCGGCCACCCGTCTGGTCTCCTCATACGCGAACGTTCCCGGCTTCGCCCTCGCCGACCCGAAAATCGTCACCCGGTAGCGGTCGCGCCGGGCGGGCCGCAGACGCGTCAAATTATTGACGACGTCCCACAGGCCGACGATCGAGTCGCCGAGCACGTTCTTGACGGCTTCCTCATCGGTCAGATTGACCGCATCGGATGGCCTGCCGCCGGCTTCCTCGCGGCTCATCGTGCGCCGTTCCCCCACGGCAGGAGCGTGCGTGCACTCAACCCGGTTCCCTCCGGCCCGCCGGCCGATGGACGAACGTTCCCCCGCATGGCGCGCCGCCTCACGCGCCGTCCCTCATCTTCCGGTACCGGCGGATCAGATTGTTGGTCGAGCTATCGTGGCCGAGCAGGGGCTCCGATGTGCTCTCCAGCTCCGGCACGATCCGCTGCGCAAGCGCCTTGCCCAGCTCAACCCCCCACTGGTCGAAGGAATTGAGGTTCCAGACGGCCCCCTGGGTGAAGACGCTGTGCTCGTAGAGCGCGATCAGCGCGCCGAGCGTCTCCGGCGTGAGCCGTTCGGCGAGAATCGTGTTCGACGGCCGGTTGCCTTCAAAGACGCGATGCGGGACCAGCCGCTCCGGCATGCCCTCCGCCCTGACCTGCGCGGCCGTTTTGCCGAAGGCCAGCGCCTCAGCCTGCGCGAAGAGGTTGGCCAGCAGGATGTCGTGGTGCCGGCCGAGCGGCTGGAGGGGCCTGGCGAATCCGATGAAGTCGCACGGAATCAGCCGCGTCCCTTGATGGATCAACTGGTAGAAGGAATGCTGCCCGTTGGTGCCCGGCTCGCCCCAATAGACGGGGCTGGTCTGGTACGCGACGGCCTGGCCGTCGATCGTCACGTGCTTGCCGTTGCTCTCCATGATCATCTGCTGCAGGAAGGCGGGGAAGCGCTTCAAATATTGCTCGTACGGCAGCACCGCCACGGACTCCGCGCCGAGGAAATTGGCGTTCCAGATCCCCATCAGACCCAGGAGCACCGGCAGGTTGCGCCCGAACGGCGCGGTCCGGAAATGCTCGTCCATCCAATGGCAGCCGTCCAGCATCGCCCTGAACCGCTCCGGGCCGACGGCCAGCATCGTGGAGAGGCCGATGGCCGACGTCATGGAAAAGCGCCCGCCGACCCAGTCCCAGAAGCCGAACATGTTCGCGGGGGTGATGCCGAACTCCCTCACGGCCTCCGCGTTGGTCGAGACCGCGACGAAATGGCTGGCAACCGACGCCCGGTCGCCGCCGAGCCCCTTTACCGACCAGTCGCGCGCCGTGTGCGCGTTGGTCATGGTCTCCAGCGTCGTGAACGTTTTCGAGGAGACGATGAAGAGCGTCTCCGCCGGGTCAAGATCCCCAACCGCCTCGGCGAAATCGGTGCCGTCGACATTGGAGACGAAGCGGACGGTCATCGTCCGGTCGCTGTACGACCGGAGCGCCTCATCGGCCATCGCCGGCCCGAGGTCCGAGCCGCCGATGCCGATGTTGACGACGTGTCGAATGCGGCGGCCGGTGTGGCCTTTCCATTCGCCGCTCCGCACGCGACGACTGAAGTCCGCCATCCGGTCGAGCACGGCGTGGACCTTGGGCACCACGTTCTCGCCGTCGACCATGAACGTCGCGTCCCGCGGCGCGCGCAACGCCACGTGCAGCACGGCCCGCCGTTCCGTGACGTTGATCTTCTCCCCGGCGAACATCGCGTCGATCCGCGCGCGCAGCCCGGATTCCTCCGCCAGCTGCAGCAGGAGCGCAAGGGTCTCACCGGTGACGCGGTTTTTCGAGTAATCCAGGAAGAGCCCCGCCGCTTCGGCGGTCATCCGTTCGCCGCGCGCCGGATCGTCCGCGAATAGGTCGCGCAGATGCGCGTCGCGTATCGTCCGATGGTGGGCGGTCAGGGCCTTCCACGCCCGCCGCTCAGTCAGTGGTGCCAACTGTCCCGGCATCATCCGAGCTCCATGTCCAGGGTCGAGGGGGCTCCGAGGGGGCCGCCGACCTCCACGCATTGTACTATGGGCACGCGCCGCCGGCGAGCGAAATTGAAGAACCCCGCCCTTCTTGGCGGGGACCGCGCTCGCTGACCGGGCTCATCTCGCCCTCGCGAGCTGTTCCTTGGCCGCGTCGACCACGTGCTCCGGGGTAAACCCGTACTTGTGCTGCAACTCCTTCAGCGGCGCCGACGCGCCGAACGTCTCCATGCCGATGCTGCGGCCGTGGCGCCCGACATACCGCGCCCAGCCGAGGGTCGACGCCTGCTCCACCGAGAGGCGCGCCGCGACCGATTCCGGCAGCACCTGCTCACGGTACTCCGGATGCCTGCCGCAGTAGTACTCGAAGATCTCCCACGACGGCATGCTGACGACGCGGGCCTTGATCCCGTCGGCCTTGAGCCGTTCGTACGCGTCGAGGCAGAGCGCCACCTCGCTGCCGGTCGCGAGCAGCAGGATCTCGGGCCGGCCGCCCTCGGCGTCCGCGAGGATATAGGCGCCCCGCCGCACCCCCTCGGCCGAGGCGTACCGCGCGCGGTCCAGCGTCGGCACCGCCTGTCGCGTCAGGACCAAGGCCACCGGCTCGTGGCGGAACCGCATGATCACGCGCCAGGCTTCGACCGTCTCGTTGGCGTCCGCGGGCCGCAGCACGATCAACCCGGGGATGGCGCGCAGGGAGGCGAGCTGCTCGACCGGCTGGTGGGTCGGGCCGTCCTCGCCGACGCCGATCGAGTCGTGGGTGAAGATATGGATCACCGGAATTTCCATCAAGGCGCTCAGGCGGATCGCCGCGCGGCCGTAGTCGCTGAAGATCAGAAAGCCCGATCCGAAGGGCCGGATTTTCGACAGAGACAGCCCGTTGAGGATGGCCCCCATGGCGTGCTCCCGGATGCCGAAGTGGAGATTCCGGCCCCCCGGGTGGTCGGCATCGACATCCCCGGCGCCGTCGAAGGTCAGTCGCGTCTTGCACGAGGGGCCGAGATCGGCCGAACCGCCGAGCAGCCACGGCATATTCTTCGCGATCGCGTTCAACGCCTGGCCCGAGGCATCCCTGGTGGCGACGCCCTTGGGCGAGGCCGGAAGCGCCGGCAACCCTGTATCCCATCCGTCCGGCAGCTCCCGGCGGAGCATGCGGTAGGCCTGGTCGGCAAGGTCGGGGAACTGATGCCGGTAGGCCGCAAACCTGGCCGTCCAGGCGTCGCGGAGCGCCTTGCCCCGCGCGCCGATGCCGGCTTGAAAATGCTCGAGCACGCCGTCGGGCACGAGGAACTTCGCCTCTTCCGGCCAGCCGTACCGCCGCTTGGTCAGCCGGATCTCCTCCTCGCCCAGCGGCTCCCCGTGGGCCGCGCTCGTGTCCTGTTTGTTCGGCGCCCCGTAGGCAATGTGGCTGTCGACGATGATGAGGGTCGGCCGGTCGGTCGTCGCCTTGAAGGTGCGGAACGCGCGTTCGAGCAGCCCCAGATCGTTGGCGTCGCCCACCCGCGTGACGTTCCAGCCGTATCCGATAAACCGTGTCGCCACATCGTCGCTGTAGGCCAGCGCCGTGTTCCCCTCGATGGTGATGCGATTGTTGTCGTACATCCAGCAGAGGTTGGCCAGCCGGAGATGGCCGGCCAGCGACGCGGCCTCTCCGGAGATTCCCTCCATCAGGCAGCCGTCGCCGCACAGGGCGTAGACGTCGTAGCCGAACAGATCCAAACCCGGCCGGTTGAAGTGGCTCGCGAGCCAGCGGCCGGCGATGGCCATGCCGACGCTCGTTGCCACTCCCTGCCCCAGCGGCCCCGTGGTCGTCTCGACGCCCGATGTCCAGCGGTATTCGGGATGGCCGGGGCATTTGCTGCCGAGCTGCCTGAACCGTTTGATCTCCTCCAGCGTCACCGCCGGCTCGCCGAGCGTCTCGTACTTGGGATTGACCGCCTTGACCCCGGTCAGGTGCAGCAGGGCATAGAGGAGCATGGAGGCATGGCCGGCCGACAGGACGAACCGGTCGCGGTCTGGCCAGATCGGATGATCGGGATCGAAGCGCAACACGCGCTGCCACAGGCAATAGGCCACCGGCGCCAGCGCCATCGGCGTGCCCGGGTGGCCGGAGTGCGCCTGTTGCACGGCGTCCATCGCCAGCGTGCGGATCGTATTGATGCACAACTCATCCGCGGCGGCGGTCGTCGACCTCGCTGGAGACATCGGGCTGTCCTTCCCGTTCGTCACCGCCGTCGTTCCGTCCGGCCGAGCAGGCGCCGGGTGTGCCGGGCGATCATGAGCTCCTCATCGGTGGGAATCACCCAGGCGGTCGCGCGGCTTTCCTTCAGGCTGAGGCGGGGGCCGCCCTCCGCGTTGGCCTTCTCGTCGAGCTCCAGCCCGAGCCACTGCGCGTCCCGACAGACGCGGGCGCGGATGGAAACGGCGCGCTCGCCGATGCCGCCGGTGAAGACGAGGGCGTCGAGCCCGTCCAGCGCCGCCGCGAGCGATCCGAGCTCGAGGCGGATGCGGTAGACGAACAGGTCCAGCGCCTCGGCGGCGCGCGGATCGTCGCTGTCCAGCAGCACGCGCATGTCGCTCGATATGCCCGACACGCCGAGCAACCCCGATTCCTCGTACAGCAGCCGCTCCAACGCGCGGGCGTTCATCCCATGCCGGTCGAGCAGGTAGAGCAGTACGCCGGGGTCGATCGCACCGCACCGGGTGCCCATCATGAGCCCGTCCAGCGCCGTGAAGCTCATCGTCGTGGCGACGCTCCGGCCGCCCATCATCGCGCACAGGCTGGCGCCGTTGCCAAGATGCGCCACCACGGTGCGTCCCTCCGCCGCGCGGGCGTCGATCCGGGGCAGCGCCGACGCGATGTATTCGTACGAAAGGCCGTGAAAGCCGTAGCGGCGCACGCCTTCGTCCGCGTAGCGGCGCGGCAGGGCGAAGGCCTGCGCCACCGCCGGCTGGACGCGGTGAAAGGCGGTGTCGAAGCAGGCGACCTGGGGGAGTGTCGGCGCCATCCGCGCCGCCGCCTTGACCGCGGCAAGATTATGCGGTTGATGCAACGGGGCCAGCGGGACGAGCGTCTCCAGTTCGGCCATCGTCTGCGCGTCGAGCCGCACCGGCTCGTTGAACGCCACTCCACCGTGCACAATTCGATGCCCGACGGCGACGATCCGGTGCCCGTCGAGGCCGCCCCGCCGTCCCCAGTCAAGCAGAAACTCGATCGCGCCCTGGTGATCGAGCGCGGCGCCAGGCGGCCACTCCCGTTCGCCGACGACGGCGTCGGCGGTCCGGGCGACGAATCTCGGACGGTCCGGCAGCCCTTCGAGCTGGCCGCGCAGCAGGGGGCGCGGCGGCTCGTCATTGAGAAAGACCGAAAACTTCAGACTTGACGAGCCCGCATTCAGAATCAGCAGCGCGTCGGACACGAATGCCGCCTCAGCGCACCATCAGCCGTTCCCGGTGGATGACCGCGAATCGAGACAGGACCGATTCCCGTTCATCGATCTGGCTGATGCTGCACAGATCAAAGAGCCCTCCGTAGCGGACGTCCCCGGCCACGAGCGCCCGCATCCGTCCCCCCTTCAACAGCTGATAGCCGTCCACGTGGGTCCATCGGGGCTGACGGCCCCAATTCCGCTCCTGACCAAGACGGGTGTAGAGATCATACGGAATGCAGATCAGCCGGAACTTCACCGGGTCGAGCCCCAGCCGCTCCCGGACGATGGCCGAGCCCTGCTCGCGCAGCCGCATTTCGATCTCCAGCCGGGACAACCCGGCCCGACGGCCCAAGCCGAGGGCCTTCAGCAACTCCGAGGGCTCCGCCGACACCGCGTCTTCGGGAAAATCTTCGACCAGCATGAACTCGCTCTCGGGAAAGAGCGGCAGATACCGCACCCCGCCGCTGTTCACAAAGGGATGGAGCGCAAAGAGCGTCGTGGCCTCAAGCAGGGGGTCGACGAGCTCTTGCGGGACGGCCGCCCGTTCGATCAGGGGGCGGAGATAGGCCTCCCCGTTTTTGGCCACTTCCTGCGCGGGAAACGAGGGATGCCACCCATAGCGGTCGAAGGTCTCCGCGGCATGCTGCACCAACTCCGGGTATTTGAGCGAGAGCTGGAGATGCGCCAGCCCGAGCTTCCCCGCCCGCTCGACCCCCGCGTCAGGAAAGGGCTGTCCAAGCTCCTGCGGATAGACGGGCCGCGCACCGGACGGCGCCGTCCGTTCGGCGGCCGGCGCAGCGGCCGCTTGGGAGGGGCGGGCCTTGAGCATCTCCTGCGCGATCCGTTTGAGCTCCTCGGCGTCGCCCCGCTCGGCGGCTTCCGCGGCCCGGTGCTGAAGCCGGCCGACGTCGTCCTTCCCCGCCGCGGCGACGGCCTGCTGCCCCTCGGCGATCGGGAGCTTGGCGAAGTAGTCGCGTCGGGCGGCAAAGAGCGGGGCCCACTCCTGCTCTTCCTGCTCGAGCGCGCCCAGCGCCGCGACCAGTTGATCGCGCAGCGCGGTTTTGGATTGCCCCGTCCTGCCCAGCAACGCGTCGAGCGCCCAGGAAAACGGATCGACGGCCACCTCCGACCCGCCATAGACCTTGTCGGCCAGGTCAAGATCGGCTTGCGTGACCGGAGACGGCCCCTTCAGGGCGGCCACTTCCGTCGCCAGCTCCTGCACCCGCTCCCACTCCTGTTGCGCCACCGCCCGGCGCGTCTCCTGCATCAGCCGTTCCAGCTGGGCGGGCTGCGTTTTCAGCCGGTCATACTGCGCCCGGGAAAAGAGCGGCTCCAACCGCGACGCGGCCCGCTGCAGGTAGAGATCGCGAAAGACCGTATCATGTTCCGCCGCGATCATCAGATGCTGAACGACCTGGATCCCGCCGGACGGCTCCTTGCCCGACGCCTTCACTCGAGCCATGGTGATCCTCCCCTTCCCTTCACGCCACGCGCTCTGTCACCTCGTATCATGGCCCCGACCGCAAACCGCGCCAGGGTGCGCCATGTGTCCATCAGAACGGCCAGGTCCAATTCGCGATCTCCGGCCGGTCGGTGCCCTGCTCGTGGGCGTAGTGCATGTTGTCGATGATCGCGTTCTTCATCTCCTCCTTCAAGTGCGCGGCCTTCGTGCGGAGCTTCGGCACCCGGTCGATGACATCGATGACCAGGTGGAACCGAGACGTTTCATTCAGCATCGCCAGCTCGAGTGGGGTATTGATGTTGCCCTTTTCCTTGTAGCCGCGCACGTGCAGGTGTTCGTGACCCTTGAACCGGTAGGAGAGCTTGTGGATCAGCCAGGGATAGCCGTGGAAATTGAAGATGATCGGTTTGTCCGTGGTGAAGAGGCTGTCGAAATCGCGCTCCGTTGACCCGTGCGGATGCTCGGAGGCCGGCTGCAGCTTGAAGAGATCGACGACATTGACGAACCGCAGCTTCAGATCCGGCGCCCGCTCGCGCAGGATGGCGGCGGCGGCCAGCGCTTCTTGGGTGGCCACGTCGCCGCAGCAGGCCAACACGACGTCCGGTTCTTCACCCGCGTCCGTGCTCGCCTGCCTCCAGATGCCGATGCCCTTGGCGCAATGAACGATCGCTTCGTCGATGGTGGTGAACTGCAGATGCTTCTGTTTGTCGGCCACGATGACGTTGATGCAGTCGGTCGATCGCAGGCAGTGATCCGCAACCGCCAGCAGGGTGTTGGCGTCGGGCGGCAGATAGATGCGCGTCACACTCGCGCTCTTGTTGGTGACCAGGTCGATGAAGCCCGGGTCCTGGTGCGAAAAGCCGTTGTGATCCTGCCGCCAGACCGTGGACGACAGCAGAATATTTTCAGAGGCGACCGAGGCGCGCCACGGCACGTGGTTCTTCGAGATGTCCAGCCACTTCGCGTGCTGGTTGAACATCGAATCGATGACGTGGGCGAAGGCCTCGTAGGTGTGGAAGAGGCCGTGCCGGCCGGTGAGCAGATAGCCCTCCAGCCAGCCGACCAGCGTATGCTCGGAGAGCATCTCCATCACCCGTCCGTCGCGCGAGAGTTCGCTGCCGTCGAGATCCTCCGGCAGGAAATCCGCCATCCAGGTCTTCTTGCTCACCTCGTAGATCGACTGCAGCCGGTTGGAGGCCGTTTCATCGGGGCCAAAGACGCGGAAATTGGTCAGGTTGTTGCGCATCACATCTCGGAGAAACTCGCCCAACGGTTTGGTGTTCTCATGCAGCACTTTCCCCGCCTGATTCACCTTCACCGCATAGCGGCGGAAATCGGGCAGCTTGAGCTCCCTGCGCAGCAACCCGCCGTTGGCGTGCGGATTGGCGCTCATTCGCCGGACGCCCTTGGGCGCCAGCGCTTTCAGTTCGGACTTCAGCCTGCCGGTCGAATCGAACAATTCCTCGGGCTGGTAGCTGCGCATCCAGTCTTCCAGCAGTTTCAGGTTCGCCGGATTGTCGCGCACGTTGGAAAACGGGACCTGATGCGCGCGCCAGAACCCCTCCACCTTGTGCCCGTTGATCTCCTTCGGCCCGGTCCATCCCTTGGGGGAGCGGAGCACAATCATCGGCCAGCGCGGCCGCGCGGGATCGTTCGATTGGCGCGCCGTCTTCTGCAGGGCGCGGATTTCGCCGATCGCCTCGTCCAGCGTGGCGGCCATCGTCTGGTGCATGACGACCGGGTCGCTCCCCTCCACGAAATAGGGTTTATAGCCGTAGCCGACGAACAGCGCCTCCAGCTCCTCACGGCTGATGCGCGCCAGAATGGTCGGATTCGCGATCTTGTAGCCGTTCAGGTTCAGGATCGGCAGCACCGCGCCGTCGCGCGCGGGATTGAGAAATTTGTTCGAATGCCACGCGGTGGCCAGCGGTCCGGTCTCCGCCTCGCCGTCCCCCACCACGCAGGCGACGATCAGCCCGGGATTGTCGAACGCCATGCCGTAGGCGTGGGAGAGGCTGTAGCCGAGCTCGCCCCCCTCGTGGATGGAGCCGGGGGTCTCCGGGGTGACGTGGCTCCCGATATGGCCGGGAAAGGAGAACTGCTTGAAGAACTTCCGCATCCCATCGGCGTCTTCGCTTTTGTCCGGATAGATCTCGGAGTAGGTGCCCTCAAGATAGGCCGGCCCCAGCACCCCGGGGGCGCCGTGGCCCGGCCCGGCCACAAAGATCACGTCAAGGTCATCCTTGACGATCAGCCGGTTGAGATGCACCCACACGAAGGAGAGCGCCGGGCTCGCGCCCCAGTGGCCGAGGAGCCGGTGCTTCACATCGTCGGTCTTCAAGGGCTCCTTGAGCAGCGGGTTGTCCTTCAGGTAGATCATCCCCACCGACAGGTAATTGCAGGCCCGCCAGTAGGCGTTCATCAATTCCAGCTCTTTGTCGGTTAATGGGTTGCCCATGACAGCCTCCAAGGTGTTCCTTCCAAGTGCGTGTGTTCCGATCGCGGGGGTGGCGCGACGCGCCTCACGCCCCCACCGATTTGCCTTCCATGGCCGCGGTGTACCGGCCCAGCGCCGCGGCGCTGTCGCACATGGCGCGGTGATAAAAAAGCCGCTGGCCCGCCTTGAGATTTTCGCTCTTGCCGCTCCACGCCTTGAGCGCTTCGTCCTGCAGCGCGCGCCCGTACGAAAAACTGAGCTTCCAGGGCTTCGGTCCCTCGAGCTGATTGATCGCGCTCAGATGCACGGTGGCGGCGAGATAATCCTGCCCGCCGGAAAGAAAAACGATGCCGGGCACCGCGGCCGGCACGTGCCGCTGGAGGCAGCGCAACGTGGCGGCCGCCACCTCCTTCACCGAGGCTTGCTTGGCGCATGCCTTCCCCGAAATGACCATGTTCGGCTTGAGCAGCATGCCTTCGAGCGAGACCTGCTGATCGTGGAGCGCGTTGAAAACGGCGTGCAGAACGCCGCCCGTCACCTCTTCGCACCGCTCGATCGTGTGCGAGCCGTCCATCAGCACCTCCGGCTCGACGATGGGCACCACCCCCTGCTCCTGGCAGAGGGCCGCGTACCGGGCGAGCGCGTGCGCGTTCGCCAGCACGCAGGCCGCGCTCGGGAGCGTGTCGTCGACGGCGATCACGGCCCGCCACTTGGCGAAGCGCGCGCCCATGGCGCGGTAGTCGATGAGGCGCTCGCGGAGCCCGTCGAGCCCCTCGGTGACGGTTTCGCCTGGTGAGCCGGCAAACGGCTTTGCGCCGTCATCGACCTTGATGCCGGGCAGGATCCTCTGCTTCGACAGCAAATCGGCCAGGCCGGCTCCTCTCGAGCTTGTCTGGCGGATCGTCTCATCCTGGAGAATGACGCCGCTGATGAACTCGGCGATCCCGGGCGTGCTGAAGAACATCTCGCGGTAGGCACGGCGGCTCTCGGCGGTCGATTCGATTTTCCTGGCGCCGAGCCGCTTCGTCACGGTCGGGACGGTCTCGTCGGCGGCCAGGATCCCCTTCCCATCAGCCACCAGCGCACGCGCGGTGATGCCCAGCTCAGTGGTCTTCATCGCTCCTCCCTTGATCATGCCGAATACTCCTCCACCCGGGTGGGGGCCGTTCTCGGATGCGCGCCTTTCGGCTTGTCGTCCGGCACGAGCTGGGCGTTCCATCGCTTCACCGCCGGAACATCCCGGTAGTAGCTCAGGATGTTCAGCGTCGCGGTGTCGAGCAGGAAATGGCGTCCCGCCCCGGCCGGCAGCCCGAGCCATCGGGCCGCGAACACCCTGAAGACGTGACCGTGCGCAAAGAGGACGACGTCGCCTCCGGCCGCGCGAACCCGCGCGATCACCCGGTCGACCCTGGCGCCGACCTGCTCCGCCCGTTCCCCGCCGGGGCAGCCGTCTCGGAAGATCATCCAGCCCGGGGCGCGCTCGTGAATCTGCTTCGGGGTGAGCCCTTCGTAGTCGCCATAATCCCATTCCATCAGATCGCGATTGATCTCAGCCCGCCCGCCCAACCCGGCCAGATCGCAGGTCTCGCGGGCGCGCTGCAGCGGGCTCGTC
>Ga0335081_10006764_pt1 | contig 18281 bp, 16 predicted proteins | sample Lox_Sample_35_FD_206713 | JGI IMG/M metagenome (GOLD analysis project Ga0335081, IMG submission 206713) | Soil microbial communities from Loxahatchee National Wildlife Refuge, Florida, United States - Lox_Sample_3.5 | ecosystem: Environmental > Terrestrial > Soil > Wetlands | place: USA... | reverse complement strand
TGATATTGGTCAGGGTCACAGGACCGTCCAAGGTTTTGATATGGACATGGCCATCACTCAGGTCGCGCACATCCATATTGGCGGTATTACCCTCAAGAATGACGTCGCCGTGCAGCTTTTCTGCATGGATAGGGCCGGTAGCCGAACGCAAACTGACATTGGCATCGGCGGGAACGAAGACCTCATAGTCTACGCGTCCGGTTTCAGGGTCGGCACCGGCGAGAAGATGTGTAGAGACAGAAACGCGGCTGCCGCTGTGGCTGGAATCAATCTCGGCTTTATCAGAGTGGAGAATGGCAGTCACCACAACGTCGTGGCCAACGGATGGCTTGACTGAGATGGGACCAAACTGATTTATGACCTCGATGCTGGCATGGCGATGAACTCGAAAACGAAATTCCTTGCGGTTTTCTGCGGCGGCGATAACCGACGCCACTAGCACCAGCGCTATGATCAGCCCTCCAACCCTGCTTCTGCGGTACATAGTCGACCTTCTCCCCACATCGGTTCGGCGCGTGTCATATCTTACGGAAGAACACGGTGCATTGCCATCTCGTACACCATAGCTCTTTGCTCGTAGGCATTCGTCAGGTGCTGCTGCGAAATTTCATCATTCGGATTATTGCGTGCGGCTAATTCGGCATCGTGAATATAGGCTTCTACGGCCCGGAGATTCGACTCGTAGGATGCCCGCATACCGGGAGCCTCGTCTGCGACCAGTTTGATCATGGGATCTTCCGATATTGAAACCGAAGGAGATTGCAGGGTGGAGCTCTCAACGACGGGATTAGTGATCCTCCCCTGGTGCGCAACTTGGGTGCTCACTTGCCAATGCATGATGAGAAGTCCCACGCCATACACCAAGGCGGCGGCAATCGGCACCAGCCAGGCGAAGCGCCAGCGCGGAGCATGCAATGTGGCGGAAACGAGTTGCAGTTGGGGTTGACGAATCAACCCGTCCCGTCGAAGCGCTGTTTCAATGTTGTTCCAGACTCGCGGGCTCGGTTCCTGATCCCCCAAAAGTCGAGCATTCTGCTCAATCGCGTTCAGATCAGAAAGCAAATCCGCGCATGCGGAGCAGGTCCTCAGATGCTCTTCCTGCTCTAAATTGTGGCCGCCCTCAAGCTCAGGCAAGACCCGTTCAAATTCTTCACAGGTCATACTACCTTCTCCCCGATATCACTTCTTTGGCTCCTCACGGCTTGGTGGCCTTTTCGGCTCTGCTCGTTTTGAGGAGGTCTCGCAACCTCATTCTAGCTTTGTGCAACTGCGACTTGCTGTTGCCGATGGAGCACCCGACGATTTTGGCAATCTCGTTGTGCTCGTAACCTTCGACATCATGCAGCAGAAAAACCGCCCGATACCCTGGAGGCAAGTTTGCAATTGCATGCTCCAGCTGTATCCGGTCGATGGATCCCGCTAATCTTACATCGTCTGCCCCAGGTTCTTTCTTGTGGGTTTCCTCGTCGGTCTCAAGGGTCTCCTCCAGAGGAACCACCGGCAAGCCTTTTTTGCGCAACTGCATCAGCACCACGTTCACCGCCATTCGGTGCAGCCAGGTAGAAAACGCTGACTCACCGCGGAAGGTGCCGATCTTGCGAAATAACTGCAGAAATGCTTCCTGAGTAAACTCCTCAGCCGAAGCCGTATTGGCTGTCATGCGCAGGCACAACGAGTACACGCGTCGCTTGTGCAGATGGTAGAGAGCTTCAAAAGCCTCTGCATCCCCCTGCTTAGCCCGCTGAATTGCCTCAGCCTCAGATACCTTGTCGCCCTGCAGTTTTCTTGCGCCCGTCAAGTTGCCTTAACCCGGTCGCATTCAGTGTGATGCGGCCTCAGTATTATAATGTTGTCCTGCTTGCAGTTACTTCGGTGCCAGAAAGACTTGTTGCGCCGAGTCAATTTTGGTCTCAGGACTTGTCCCGGTAACCGGTCACCAAAGCATCCACCGCCTACATCCTTATAGATTCAGCAGTTGTGGCCGAAGACCCAGAAACAGGGGTCAACAACTTGTCAAGACTTGGTCACAGTTTATGCCACCGCTGTGGAGGTGGTTATGCTTTCTAACCCATGTCCATGAGGTCCAGTTTCGCGATGCCGTAGGAGGAAGGAAAAAAGCACGCCCAGGAATCCCAAAATAGAAAAAATCCACATGCCCAAGTGGTAGCCCGCGGGATTTTGTGGGCCCGCATGGCTATAGTCGTTTGCCCAGCCGACCAACAAATTGAATCCAGCCAAGCCGATGTTCTGGATCATGGTCATCAGGCCATACGCGGTGCCCAGTTTATTTTGTTCGACGATGTAGGCCACCGAAGGCCACATCACTGCCGGAATCAAAGAAAAGGCAATGCCCATCATCGCCATGGGCACGTAGAGGCTGATGTGGGTGTAGCCCATCATCAAATAAACCGGGATCAGCAGACTAGAACCTAGCATCATCAGCAGCGCGCGTTTGCCTAGCTTGTCGACAAACCAGCCAAACAGGGGAGTGCCAAACATGGTAGAGGCGGTCAGGATGCTGACGAGGAAGCCGCCTAGCTGCCGGGAAGTTCCGTGGGCCTCGATAAAAAACTTAATGGCGAAGGTTTCAAAGGGAAAGATGCCCGAGTAGAAGACGATACACAGGGCAACGATGTACCAGTATGAGAGGCCAAACTTGAAAATATCGCTGAAGACCACTTTGTCGGTCGAGCCTTGTTGTCCTACTTCAAAGTTCTTTTCCGCATAGGCTTCCATGATCCAGTAGACAATGGCTCCTGTGACACAGAACGTAGCAAAGCCTATAGAGATCAGCAGAGGATTGCGCCAGTTTGAGTAAGCTGAACTTGCCCAAGTTGGTGAGTTTTGGGCAAGCCAGGTACCGAACCGGGCGATCATGAGATTGACGCCGAAAGCAAAACTCAGTTCCTTGCCGCGGAACCACTTTGCTGTGGCAGTGGTGACAGCCACGATCAGGGACTCGGCTCCCAGGCCGAAAATCAGGCGACCACTCGCCATAACCGCCAGGCTGGGAGATAGCGCCGTCACCATAGAGCCGATCAGGCAGATACTTCCGAAAAGAAAGATGGCTTTACGTGTGCCGATACGATCGACGATGTAGCCGCCGATCAGCACCATCAAAACGTTGGGAATGCTGTAAATCGCCTGCAATAGGCCGATGTTCGAGTCGGAAAAATGAAGCTGTTTGGCCAGCAAGTCAGCCAATGGGCCAATGCAGTCGTAAACGTAGTAGTTCCCGAACATTGCCAAGCTGATGAAGATCAGGACGGTCCAGCGATAAGAAGTAGAGGGTCGAGGCCGGCCTTGACGTACGTCGGGGCTGACAGAGACCAAAATTAATGCTCCTGGTGAGAACTGAAGAAGATAGCAGAAGCTGCGCGGCACCGTCTGTGTCTTTCTTCCTACGCGCTATTGTCGGCCGTGCCCCGTGATCCTGCAGGTTTCGAGTCTTTTCCCCTAAGGTGAGCCACTTTATACAATCTTCACCTTAAGTCATAGCAATACGGGTATTTAGCAGTAGGTGAAACCCAACCTTGCGGCTGTGCACTGGCATCCAAGCTCAGGCCACCAAGAATGCAAAGACTCGCTCCCGGCGGTGGCGCTGAGGAGCCTAGATTTCCAAGGAGAAGTGAAAAAATGAAACGTATCGCCATAATCATTGGGCTGGGTGTTTGTCTCGCATTGCCGTCCTGGATGGTAGCCCAGGAGGACCATGGGGAAGTGGGAGTTTTTGCCGATTATCTCCGATTTGCGCCGACAGACTCCGTCACCAACTTTGTTGGAGTCGGCGGACGGCTGGGGATAAATGCCAGTCCGCACGTCGCGATCGAAGGGGAAATGAACTACGACTTCAAGCGGAATTTCACCAACACCATCAGCAACGGCATTAGTACGAGTTTCGTGACTACGGGAGTTCGACCGCTTACTGGCTTGTTTGGTCCCAAGATTCAAGCCGGCACGACTGGGCCGTTCCGAGTTTTCCTCACCGGCAAAGTTGGATTCATTAACTTCAGCACAAGCGGCACTGGAGCAGTGACAGGCGGGCAGTTCAGCAACGCCGTGGCAGGGGTTGGTGGGGCCGGAACGCACGTAGCTTTTTACCCAGGTGGCGGAATTGAAGGTTTCATCGGGCCGATTGGATTGCGGCTGGAAGCCGGTGACGAGATCTATCTGAATAACGGCACCTACAATAACCTGAGGGTGACGTTTGGCCCGCACATCCGGTTCTAGCCGCGAAACTAGAAGACTTACGACGGCAGCTCTTGTGGGCTGCCGTTTTTGTTTTCACTTTCTCCTGAGCATGATAAAGTGTTCGCACTGGATTGCCGCGTCCTTCGGGCATTCTGGAGGAAGAAGCCATGGCGCAGATCTACGATCTCGTGAAAGATCGCCGGGTGTACTCGGTCAACGCGGATACCACCGTTCTTGAGGCAGCGCGACTTATGATGGAACACAACATCGGCGCCTTGCCGGTTTTGCGGGACGGGCAACTGGCCGGGATCTTCTCCGAGCGCGACATTATGAACCGCGTGGTGGCGCTTGGTCGCATGCCGGGAACCACCAAGGTTTCCGAAGTCATGACGCCGAATCCGAAATCCGTGACCAGCAACGAGACGGTTGAGAACAGCCTGTTTCTGATGCGGGAGTTTGGCTTCCGACACCTGCCCATTATCGACGACGGACAGTTGAAGGGCGTGGTTTCGCTGCGCGACGTCCTGATGCGCTATTTCTCTCAGAAGGAAGTCGAAGCCAGACGCATGGCGTCGTAGCTTCAAGGTCGAGTTATCTACGCCGCAGAAGCAGGTCGCCGCGGCTGGGCGGTAGGGAAAACGGGAATTCCATTGTGCGGTCACCTACCGGAACCCGCAACACAAACTGCTCCTGAGATTTCCAGTTACCGATCCATTTACTGTTGGCGTTGAAGAAAACCCAACCACTGGCTTCCGTCGTCAGCGGATCCAGACGGATTACGCGAAGGCTGCGTGATCTCAAGAACCGCGCGGTTTCAGTCAGACTTCTGCTTCGATCTTCCTGTCCTTTCGCGGCTAATGCCGGTGCCTCGACTTGTAGCTTATCCGCGAATTCATCAGGACTGATGGCCTTCCGCAGGCTGTGATAGTGATTCACGAATTCCAAGGTGAAGTCAGCGGAGTTAATTGACACCTGCTCCCTGCCGCGATACCGCACAGTCACAAACACCGCAAACAGAGGTTCAACCCGGAGCTTGGCTTTTCGCACCTCGTCGGCATCAACGGCGATTATCACGCCCAGATCGTCAGTCCAAATTCCGTAGCGGTATTTGCCGTCATCATCGCTGAATGTGCAGCCGGGGTTGTTTTCGGCCCAGCGGACAGTCATTTGTCGCTCACCGGCGCGGGAGATCCGGGAGCAGCAGAAGAGGACGAAAACGATAAGAGCGCTGAAGGTTGCGACTCGCCTGCGGGAAGGGCTTATTTGCATACTGAAACAACCCGTGTCTCTGGTGGAAAGCAGTTTCCCAGATGACGGTTCTCAGTTCTCAGATCAGTCTATGATGAATTGAAAGGCTCGGGATGACCCATTGGAGCACTGGCGCAATGAGAGTTCGGATTCAGGAAAAACCAGCTAGTCTACGTGCTCGCCTTCTTCGAAGATGCCCTCCGCGGGCAAGACGTCGCGCTCGCCCGCGATCCAGACATATAAGGTTGGTAACAGGAAAACACTCAATACCAGAGCCGCAATGAGACCTCCGACAATGACAATGGCAAACGGTCTTTGCGAATCGGAGCCGATGGCATGCGAGGTAGCCGCCGGCAGCAGACCAAGAGTTGCGACCAGCATGGTCATCATGATGGGCCGCAATCTAAGTACGGATCCCTCGACCGCGGCATCTTCGATGGAGTATCGGCGTGCGCGAAGCTGGTTGATGTATTCGAGCATGATCACGCCGGCCTGCACGCACACGCCGAATAGCGCAAGGAAGCCTACACCAGAAGAGACGCTGAAATGCGTTCCGGTAATGAGAAGCGCCAGCAATCCGCCGATGGGAGCAACCGCGATAGTTGCCATAATGAGCAGCGCCCACTTGAACGACTTGAACATGGTGTAAAGGATGATAAAGATGATCAGGATCGTGATTGGGAGCACGATGAGGAGGCGGGCGTTGGCGCGCTTGGCGCTAGCGTATTCACCCTCCCATCCAATGCGGTAGCCGAGCGGCAGCTTTACCTGGGCGTTAACTTTACCTATGGCTTCTTCCACCGTGCTTCCCAGGTCACGGCCCCGGACGCTGTACTTGATTGCGATGTAACGCTGGTTGGCTTCGCGATAAATTTCTGAGCCGCCGTCAACGATTTTCGTTTGGCAGAGCTGCGCGAGCGAGACGCGAGCGCCCGTGGGCGAGAGCAGGCGAACGTTCTCAATGGCTTGCATCGTGTCGCGATATTGGGGCAGGTAACGGAGAACGAGATCGTATCGGGCTTCGCCCTTCAGCACCTGGGTTAGCGCGGAGCCGCCAACGGCTGTCTTGATCGCATCCTGCACGTCAGAGACATTGATCTCATAGCGGGCGGAGGCTTCGCGATCGACGCTCACATTTAGATTGGGTTGGCCCTGTACACGGAATATTCCGAGGTCTTCAATCCCTCTAACTCCACGCATGACCCGGACAATCTGGTCAGCCTTGTCGTCCAGGACCTTCAAGTCATCACCGTAAATTTTGGTGGCGAGTTCGCCTTTTACACCGCTCACGGCCTCTTCCATGTTGTCTTCGATGGGCTGAGAAAAGCCCCAGTCCACACCCGGAATCTTGTTGAGTTCCCGGTTCATGGCTGCAATCAACTCATCTTTGTTGCGGTGGAAAATCGGTCGCCACTGCTCCTTGGGCTTGAGATCAACAAAGTATTCCGTATTAAAGAATCCGGTGTTATCGGTTCCGTCATCCGGACGTCCCACCTGGCTGGTGCATTGCGGCACTTCCGGAAAAGAACAGAGGATGACGCGAGCTTGATTGGCGACGCGAATTCCTTCTGTCGGGCCTGTGCTCGGCGCGAGGGTTCCGCGCACCCAAAGCGCGCCTTCGTCTAGATGAGGCAGGAACTCGGAACCTATGACGCCGCTGAAAGCGAGAAAGGCCGCAAAACCGACGGCAGCAGCGCAAAGCCCAACTGTCAGGACGCGGCGGCGAATCGCCCAACGAAGCGCCACACGATAGCGCTCGGTGACGAATGTCATAACCGGGTTATGCCATTCGTGTGCTCCCTTGGAAAACGCAAAGTTAGCCAGAACGGGTGCCACGAGGATGGAAAACAAAAGGGCGCCGAGAAGTGCAAAAGCCACGGTCCACGCCATGGGATGGAAAAGACGGCCCTCCACCCGCTGGAGAGTAAAAATCGGCAGGAAAGCAGTAATCGTGATGACGATCGCGTAGAAGACCGGGCGTTGAACTTCGTGGCAAGCAACGCTGATCCGCTCGCTAAACGTCTGGGAGCCGTTGTTCTGGCTTAAGTGGCGCACGATGTTTTCGATGAGAACGATCGCGCCTTCCACCAACACACCAAAGTCCAAAGCACCGAGCGAAAGCAGGTTTGCCGGGGTGTGCTGCAGATCCAAACAAATAGCCGCAAATAAAAGAGAGAAGGGGATGGTTATGGCGACGATTAACGCTCCACGAACATTTCCGAGAAATAAGAATAGAACGATGGAGACCAGGATCATGCCCTCGGTTAGGTTGTGGAGCACGGTGTGAGTGGTGAAATGGACCAGATCGCTACGATCAATAAAGGGAACGACTCTTACACCCGGGGGTAATATGCGGCTGTTAAGTTCCTTGACTTTTTCGTGAATGCCTTCGAGCGCTGCTTCCGCGGTTGCACCCTTGCGCAAGAGCACAATTCCTGAGACGACATCATCGTTGTCGATGATTTTGTTACCTATGTGAGCCGCCCTGCCGAACTGGCCCAGGCGGATTTTCGGCCCTTGCTCGACGACCGCGATGTCTTTCATGCGCAGCGGCGTGCCATTCTTCGCATAAAGGACGGTCTCGGCAATGTCGTGCGAGCGGTCGACCAGGCCAACTTCCCGGACGTTGATCTGCTGCAATCCAGCCTGAATAAAGCTTCCACCGGCGTTGGCGTTGTTGTTCGCGAGCTGCTGTTCGAGCTGGGAGAGGCTCAGCCCGTACGCAACCAGTTTGTTGGGGTCAAGGCGAACCTGATATTCGCGTGTCGGGCCACCAAAGCTAGCTACGTCAACGATGTCCGGAATGGATTTGAAATTCTTTTCAATAACCCAGTCTTCAAGGGATTTCAGTTCCATTGGGTCATAGGCTGGATTAGTACTGTGCAGTGTAAAGAAGTAGATTTGGCCCACTGGGCTCCAATCCGTGCCCATCAACGGAGTTACGCCGGGAGGCAGCGTCACTTGACTCAATCTTTCCAGGACGCGTTCGCGGTTCCAGGCGTTGTCGGATCCGTCGGAGAAGACAAGCTTCACATCGGAAAGGCCGAAAAGCGAAAAAGAACGGAGATGCACCACGTCGGGGATGCCATTCATCGCGATCTCGAGTGGAATCGTGACTTGTTGTTCGATTTGCTCAGCAGAGATTCCCGGCCACTGGGTGATGATGTCGACATAGTTGTCAGCGACATCGGGATACGCCTCAATCGGCAATCGCTCGAATGAGACGATGCCTGCGGCGAAGAGAATGATCGCCAGGGCCAGCACCATGAGGCGGTTGTTGAGAGCGAAATCGACGATGCGGCGAATCATTACTGTTCCACAGTGTTTTGCATTGGCAAAGCGTTGGAAACTACTTGATCACCCGGCTTGAGGCCAGAGATGATCTCCTGCAGGTTTCCAGGGACCGGGTTGCCGATGACCACTTCCAATCTTTTGAAATGTCCGTTGCTGAGCGACATATAGACCCACTCCCGGTCGTGCAGATGCAACACAGCAGTCGTTGGAATGGCAGCGTGCGTCTCCGGCTTCTTGCCATAAAAAGTCGCGGTGACGAACATTCCTACACGCATCAGGCCGGGATTGGCGACTTCGATCCGCACCTTCGCGGTGCGGATGTTGGGGTCGAGGATCGGCAGGACATTATCGATTCGGCCTTTGAAAACCTGGTTTGGATATGCGGCGAGACGAATGTCGGCGGACTCGCCCATGTGAACAGCGTCAAGGTCGTTTTCGTAAACGTCGCATATGATCCAGACGTAAGAGAGATCGGAAATCGTGAACGGATTGGGCCCGGAAAGGCCAAGCACACCGGATGCAGTGGTGATCTGCTGATCAGTAATGACGCCGGAGATTGGGGCGACAACGTCGACGATGGCCGATGGATGCTCTTTGTCGACTCCCAGCAGGCGTAACTGCTCCAAAGCGGCGTCCAGGTTTGCTTTGGCGTCGTCTTCAGCGGTTTGCGCGGTTTCGAGCGAGCTCTTGGCGACCGCTCCCTTGTCATAAAGAAGCTGCGCGCGCTGCAACTGGACTCGTGAGAGCCGCTCATCGTTAACTGCCTTGACATAGGTCTGATAAGCACCGGAAACGTCATTGCTCTGAACGCGCAGCAGCAACTGGCCTTTCTTCACCACGTCGCCGAGCTTGGCTTTGACTTCGACCACGCGCCCCGCAGCCAGCGAGACGGCAGGCACGGCACGAGCGATGTCGGGCTGGACCACCCCGGTGACGTTCAAGCTGGGAGAGGCTTTATAGGCAACGGCGGTCACAAGCGGAAACTGCTCGGGATGGTCAACTTGAAAGTTGTTGGGATCGAAGTCGGGCACGACTTCTGTCTTGGGCGGAGCCTCGGCCTGTGGGTTGGCTTTGCTCTCGCTGCAGCTCACGAGCAACAGAGTCAAGCTAAGGCAAAGGGAGGCAATCCCGGTTAGCCGAAGGCTTGCGACAGTCTTCATGGGATCACCTCCCGTCCCACGGCCATATTCAATTGCGCGGCGGCTACTAAGTACGAACCCACCAGATTGACGTAGTTGAGTTGCACGCTGCGGTAATCAGCCTCTGCAGTGAGAAAATCCAGCAGAGATGCGCCGCCGTTGCGATAGGAGAAGAAAATGGCGTCGCGCACGCGGACAGATTGCTGGAGGTACTTTGCCTTGTACGGCCGCAAGAGATTTAGCGTGCTATTCACAGTGGCATAGCCGGAATCGACATCGCTCAGAACGGCTGCCTCCGTTGCGTCCCGCAACCGTTGATTACGTGTGATGTCGAGCTGCGTGCGCAATTTTTCCCCTTGATTGCGGTCGAAGATGCGAAGTGGAATGCTGACGCTTACGCCCAGCGTGTCAACCGCGACTGGGTTGTTGGTGGAGGCATTGTGCGTGTACCAGGCCGAGAGCGTCGGGTCAGTCGAGCCATTCGCGACGGCGAGCTTGTGGTCAGCTTCGGCTTTGTCGATGGCCTCAATCGCGGCTTTCAAATCCGGGCGGGAATCGAAGGCCATTTTTCTCAATTCGTCCTGCGGAAGAAGCTGATCACTGAAGTCATAGGTACCGGTAACATCGAACTGCTCAATTGAGGTGCGGTCGTTCAGTAACGTGAGCAGTTGAATCTTGGCGGTACGGAGGTTGACTTCAGCTGTTTGAAGATCGGATTCGTACTGCACGCGTTCCAGTTCCAAGCGATCGAGATCGATTTGTGCGATGTCGCCGGCATCGTAACGATCTCGGCTGATCTGCAGGATATGGTCGTAATAGGCCAGATTGTCCTTGGCCAACTGCAGCACAGCTTTTGCCTGCAAAGTAGAAACGAAGGCCCTGCGCAAGTTGAATAACAACGTACGATCAAGGTCTTCGTGGCTGTACAGGGCGACCAAAGTTGCTGTTTTCGCGCTTTGCAGCCGGAGTTGTCGCTGGTGTCGACGCTCGATCAGGTAGCTGATCCCGGGGGATTCAAAGGTTCCGGTAAATGGCTGCCAGACTCCATGATTCGGAGCGATTTGAGTTCCATCGACCGTGAAGTCGAACGTCGGGTTTGGAGGAAGATTGGCGGTGATCTCTTGGGCCCGGGACTCATCCACACTCAGCCGATCGGCGAGTAAGGTTGGGTTAGTGGCTTCAAACCGGCTTCGTACCTGCTCCCACGTGAGCGTCTGTTGCGCGAAGGCGCGCAGTGAGTAGCTGAGCAGAAACAGAGCGGAATAAAGCCAAAGCGTTTTCTGCATTCCTAACTCCATCGGTATTGGACCAGTCGGGCGGAATGTAGCCCTGGCAAAAGCTAGCCAAATCACAAGGGCTTAACCGCTGAGAATCCGCTCGGAGACGGGGAAGCGAGCTAACTAGGACAGAATGCTGACCGGGGGGCCACGCGAAACTTTTTCGCGGACGGGCGCTGGACCCGGAACACCGGGGCAGGTAATACAAACCAGACCGCAAGGCTCATCGCAGAGATGGGAGATTTCGGCTTTCGTAGAGAGAAGACTGCCCGTATGCGTCCAAGTTCTTGCGGTTGAATGCTTCAGTTGCCGCGTGGAGAATCCGGATTCTTCCATCTCGGGACGCATCGCATTGAGATCGTCCGTAGCAGAGATGACGGGAAAAAGAAGAATCAGGGCGCATCCGAGGAGCAAAAATGGGTGGTAATGTCCAAAGGATCGCGGGGCGCGCGCATGTGCTGGCTTGTACAGCCAAATCCAGATAGCGGGCACGATAAGTGCCAGCCAAAGAATGTTGAGCAGCAACTCCATTTGTGCAAGCTACAAATATAACAAACAAGAGTTGGGATCGGGGAGACATGGCCTCGATGATTGGCTGTGAGCGATCCCGCGCAAGAATAGTGACGAATGCCTCCGACGCGAATGAGGAATACATCTGCGAATGCGAATCGCTGCTAAGCGCGTTGCGCGGCGGCTCGACGATGGGAATCCGCACCGTCACCATCGTCCCTGCATCGGTTGAAATGATGTCCAGTGTTCCGCCTAGTTCCTTGACGCGCTCGCGGATTCCGGCCAGCTCAATAACCATGAGAGGCGAACAGCGGGCCGAACCGGCGCGGTCGTGGCCGGCCTGAAGCGAGGTCAGTTAGCACGAAAGCCGCGAAAGAAGCGGCCCTCACACTTTTCTGGCGCGGGTCAGAAGATAGTCCTGGCGCACAACATTGCCTTCGGAATATTGATTGACAATCGCGTCGAAGTCGCGACGAAAAGCTTGCAGTCGCTCCGGCTCCGTTGCGGTTAGGTGCCGGACCATTTTGATGACCGGGCCAGCCGAAGTTTCCACTCTCTGACGGAAGTGTTGCACGCTGAGCGCCGGCACCAACATGCAATCGCGATCGAACACTACTTCTTCGACTGCATCCCCCAGCCGTTCTCGAACGATTGCCGGATCGCCCCACAAACTCGGTGATGCAATACCCAAGGGTGGCGCTGGCATGTAGCGCGCTGCTAGCGCCGCAGTGCTGCCGACGAGCAATTCTGGAGGCCAGGTTGAAAAAGCAATTGTGCCCCCGCGCCGGAGTACCCGTAGCATCTCCGATATGGCAACTTCAGGCTGCGGCGCAAACATATGGGCGAACTGACTCAAGACGACGTCGAACTGTTCGTTAGCGAACGGCAGCTCCTCAACATCGGCTTCGAGCCATTCGACTTCGACGTCAGCGATCCGCCCATTTTCTCTCGCCAGGGCAAGCAACTCAGGAGTCAAATCGGCTCCGGTCACATTCGCTCCCACGCGTGCGGCTGTGATCGCCACGACCCCTGTTCCACATCCCACGTCCAGGACACGCATATCCGATTTCACCCCGGCGTGACGAACAAGGCGTGCAGCCGGTTGGGTGGTCATCATTTCCAGCGGACCAAACTGTGCCCAACCCTCTTTTTGCATTTCCTTGAAAGTGGTCAGAGAACTCATGAGCTAGCCCCTCTCGAATTGCAAGTGATGACGTCGTGACAATTTTTGCCCACAGTTAAAGACCCAAGGATTATAGGCTTTGACTTTGGTTTAAGTTTTGGACCACGCCGCTCAAGGTCACGAAAGGCTCACATCGCGTCGAGACCGTTTCTTAGACTTTTGACAACTGTGCTGCTCTGGCGTGCCTCGCTACACTTTTGCAATCGGTTCGGAAAAATAGAGGAGGTCGCGTGACATGCACTTGCAGTGGCTGAGTCAACACAGCATCCCGTTCACGCTGATCGTGGCTTACATCCCACTGGTCGCGACCGTGGCTACCACCATTTTGAGTATTGTCCTGGCACGCGCCACCCTCCGCTACGCCGAATCCAGCGATAAGAGCCTCGCGCTGGCCCGCCAAGAATTTGAGCGCCAGTGGTCTCCAGAGCTGCACATCAAAATGGAAAAGCTCTCTTCGCGGCAAGCAAGAATTGTGGTCACTAATCTTGCCCGAATCTCGGTCCTGCTCCAAATGGTGCAGTTGCGGCGAATTTCCATGGGCGTGCCTTCCTTGCGGTCGTTCATCAACGAACCATTGGTCGGTGGCACCACATGGGCTGAAGAGCTCGGCAAGAGTCTCTTCGCTTGCACTGGCGACGACTATGAAGGCCAGATCGGCGCCGCGATGACTTTCTACGCTTCCGGACGGCTTTTCCGGACGGAATGGTTCCGCTTCCGGGTCGAGGTCAGGCGTGGCGAAATCGTTCGCCTTGATCCTGTGAACATGGCGGCGCGTAAGGTTCGCGTGGTGGAAGGCGCCGCTAAAGCTCCGCCGGAGTTAGCCCAGGACCTCGTTGGGGTAAACCAGTCCCATTGAACGCCCAAACCGTAGCCCTGCCGCGACTCCGACTCAGCGAACACCAGGTCCTAAGAAAGAACATAGGCTCCCCTGCATCTCGCCCCCACCTGTACGCATCTATTTGCAGGGTAGTAACTTTAGGTCTCCCGGCGGCTTAGTTCGCGATAAAGTAGTGGAACCCCGCATGCTATACTGCCTTTAGAATGTGGTGAGTTGGGCGCATTTTCAGCCCAAAACGAAGGAATGCAAAATGGTTGGTAGTTCGCGTCGCACCCTCTTCCTGATCGTTTTTGTCCTTATAACTTGCGGTTTCTTCGGCATGCTCTTCGGCCAGAAGATCACGCCTGCGGCATCGTCGAATGGCGATTCTGACGTGCGCGACAGCCTCCGCCAATTTACCGAGGTCTACAACCTCATTGAGCAGAACTATGCCGAACCAGTGAACGCGGACAAAGCAATCTATAACGGGGCGATTCCGGGTATGCTGCATGTGCTCGATCCCCATTCCAACTTCTTCGATCCCAAAGCCTATTCCCTGCTTCGCGAAGACCAGCGTGGCAAGTATTACGGCGTGGGCATGACCGTAGGGCCTCGCAATAATAAAGTGATCGTAATCGCGCCCTTTGTCGGCACACCCGCATATCGCGCCGGCATCCGCCCGGGCGACATCATCGTTGCGGTAGATGGCAAATCGACCGACAACATGAGCACCAGCGACGTCGCCGATCTGCTCAAAGGCCCCAAGGGAACTACCGTCCACATCACTATCCTGCGCGAAGGCTTGGACAAGCCTCTGGAATTCGCCGTCGTACGCGACGAGATTCCCCGGTACAGCGTCGACCTGCATTTCATGGTTCGCCCCGGCATCGGCTACATGCACGTCAGCGGCTTCAATGAGACCACCGAAGCCGAGGTCCAGAAGGCGCTGGATGAGATGGGCGATCTCAAGGGATTGGTCCTCGATCTGCGCGGCAACCCCGGTGGACTCCTCAGCGAAGGTGTCGGAGTCGCCGACAAGTTCCTGCACAAGGGTCAATTGATTGTTTCGCATCATGGCCGTAACTCGCCGGAGAAGCGCTACGTCGCAACTCATGGCAATGGCGGCAAAGACTATCCGTTGGTCGTATTGGTCAATCGGGGCACAGCGTCTGCTGCTGAAATCGTGGCAGGAGCCATTCAGGACCATGATCGTGGCTTGATCATCGGTGAAACCACCTTCGGCAAGGGATTGGTGCAAACCGTCTATCCGCTGGCGGAAAATACCGGCCTCGCCCTCACCACGGCAAAGTACTACACGCCTAGCGGACGTCTCATTCAGCGCGATTATTCGAACATCTCCCTCTATGACTACTATTTCGAGCGCGAGACCGATAACAACACAGCAAATCGCGAAGTGAAGCTGACCGACAGCGGGCGCCCGGAGTACGGGGGTGGCGGCATCACGCCGGACAAGGAAATTCCCCCGGTGAAGAGCAATCATTTCGAGGATGAGCTGCTCGCCCACTACGCCTTCTTCAACTTCGCCAAGCGCTATGTTGTCAATCATCATCCGACAGAGAAATTCGAAGTCGACGATGTGACCATGAGTGAGTTCCGCAAGTTCCTCGACGAAGAAAAGATTCCCTTCAACGAAGCTGATCTCGTCGAGAACAATGATTGGGTGCGCGCCAACATCAAGAGTGAAATCTTCATTGACGCTTTCGGTCAGAATGAAGGTCTGAAGGTTAAGGAGGAAGCTGACCCTCTCGTATTGAAAGCTCTTGATCTCATGCCTGAGGCCAAACAGTTGGCCGAGAATGCTCGCCGCGTTGTTGCCGAGCGCTCCAGCGCTCACGCGTTGAGTCGCTAAGTGTTCTTTTGTATTCAACAGGCCCGGACTTCCGGGCCTTTTCCTTTGTTGGCGTTAAATATTGATTTGTGTCATCCCGACTTTGAAACCGACCTACCAGCCCCAAGCCTTGGGATTGACGGCTTACATTCAAGATTCTAGAATCCGCGCATCGACTCCCAGCACATCTCATTGCTCATAATCCCTCGTGCACTCTGGATTGTCCCCGCCGTTGTCGGCGTGATCGCCGGATACACCGATTACCGCTGGCGCCGGATTCCCAACTGGCTGACGGTTCCTGCCTTCTTTTTGGGAATCGCGCTCAATTCTGTGGCTCGTGGCTGGGCTGGCGCGGAATACTCGCTGCTAGGCGCAGGACTCGGTCTGCTGATCCTCTTTCCCTTTGTGCTCGTGCGCAGTCTCGGTGCGGGCGACTGGAAACTGATCGGCGCTCTCGGCGCTTTTCTCGGCCCACACAACCTGTTAACCGTGCTGTTTGTAACCGTCCTGATCGCTGGCCTGATGGCGCTTATTGTGGTGATCTGGAAAAGGCGCTTCCTTCAAACCATGCGCAACATTGGACGTATGCTAGCCGCAATGATGAGCCTGCACCTTCCGGGCAAAGAGGTCTCGCTCGACAATCCTGAATCATCAAAGATTCCCTTCGGGGTCGCCGCCGCGGTCGCGATTGTCCTATTCGCAGCCTCACAACTCTGGAATCGTCGCCCGTAAGGGTTACACCAAATCTTACCTGTCATTCCGAGCCGTCCATCGCCGCGCTGCGCGGCGAAAGGGCGCGAGGGACCTGCTTTTCTCGATTTTCCCGAAAACCGAGAGTGTATGCTCGGGCTACGGCGCCAGCATCAGCGACTACTTCTTTTCCTGAACCGCCGCCGAATTCGGTTTGGCAGATACCTGATCAATCTCGGTCAAGAGTTTTCTTGCTTCCTGAATTTCGGCCCGGTTCTTGGTCACGCTTAGAAACTGCTGGATGTGCTCGGAGGCTTCTTGATACTCGCCCTTTCGCGCAAGAATCATTCCCAACAGATATTGCAGCTTTGGGGCCTGATGCGCGTCATCTACTCTGATTCCCTGGCGAGTGTTCTTCTCGGCAGCGTCAAGGTTCCCCAACTGATAGTTGGCGGCTGCATTTAGAAAATAAGCACTAGGAAAATTTACGGGGTTCAAACTGATCAGCTTATCCGTAGTTCCCACTACCTCGGGCCATTGGTTCGCACGATATGCCAATTGCGCCAACCCGTCATAAGCATTCACATACTTTGGATCCGCTGCAACCGATTGTTCGAACGATTTTTTTGCCGATTCCGTCTCATTCTGCTTGATCTGCACCATTCCAAGTTCTGTCCATGCGACAGCGTATTTCGGGTAAATTTCAACTGCCTTTTCCAGTGATTTCTGTGCCTGTTCCCACTTTCCCTTTTTCTCTTCGTCACGCGCTTTTTCGAGTGCCTTCTTGGCCGGTTTCGGCGCCAGCATGCTGGTGACACTGATACTTGTTCCTTCTACGTGCTCGAGGCGATGCAGCGTGATCGTCCCGAGGTCTATGCTCTCCAGCTTGCTGATGCGACTGGCAAGTTCAATGACCGGCGAGGAAAACCCGGCCAAGACCGCCTGCAGTTCACAGTCGCGCCAGTCACGTTCGTCCTGCATGCTCTCGCTGCGGGTCATAATGGTCGAGCTCGCGTCACTCGTGTCCGCCACGGCAGCAGAACTCGTATCGCCAAATTGAAAGCTGAACGAGCCGCGCAGATCGGTGTAGCCGGCCGTGTGCCGTTGCCCGTGACAAGTGAGCTGAATGGCCGCAGGATCGCTCAACCCGCTGCCATCATCGAGTGTTACCTTTCCAGAAAGAAATGCCGTGACGGGAACCGATATTGCAGAGCTGTTTTCCGACGGCATTGTCGTGCTCGTGCCAGGCATGGCGCCGGAACCGCGATTGCCTCGCACTTGGGCCCAAACTGGTAGCGAAAACCAAAGGAGTAGCAGAACGGGTAACAGAGACCAGATACGCATGGAACCACCACCGTTGCTTAGATGCCGGTCAGCAGGTGCCATGATATACGCACAATGGCGGAGAATTGGAGCAGACGGACATTTTTTACAAATCGCGCTGGAATCGCTAGATTTCAATCCATAGCGTGTCCGCTGAGTTACGGAAGCTACGAGCCTACGGCTTGTGAGCAATAGGTCGGCAAGATTGCCAATCTTGACGCGTCTGGATTGCTGCGAATCCGAAGCGGCAGTATCATGAACGCTATGGGGTTCTCCGAAACCATTTTCCTGTTCTTGCTCGCGCTGCTGATTTTTGGCCCAAAAAGATTGCCAGAAATTGCCCGCCAGGTGGGCAAAGCGCTCAATGAGTTCAAGCGCGCTTCCAACGAGTTCAAGGCCCAGCTGGCGTCTGAAATTTCGCAGATCGAACTGGAAAATCAAAGGCAGATTCTTCCCCCTGCAGCCGAACCGGCCGGTTCCGTAGCTACGCTTCCACCCGCCAGCCCCCTAAACAGCTCAGCCCCAGCTGAATTCAACCTAATAGAAGAAAAAGCCCTGACGAAAGTTGCGCCCGATGCCTGAGATCGTTGCCGAGCTCCCGTCCGGCAAAAGCGAGCAGGAAACCATGCCCGCCATGAGCTTTCTGGAACACCTGGAAGAGCTGCGGCGACGGCTGATTTACAGCATCATCTCGGTCGTGGTTGGCTTTTTCCTTTGTTGGGGATACGCAGAGAACATTGTGGGTTGGATGCAAAAGCCG
>Ga0335081_10006763_pt1 | contig 18285 bp, 11 predicted proteins | sample Lox_Sample_35_FD_206713 | JGI IMG/M metagenome (GOLD analysis project Ga0335081, IMG submission 206713) | Soil microbial communities from Loxahatchee National Wildlife Refuge, Florida, United States - Lox_Sample_3.5 | ecosystem: Environmental > Terrestrial > Soil > Wetlands | place: USA... | reverse complement strand
TTGGCGACTTTTCCGGCCACGCCAACGAGACCGACATGCTGATGCGCAACGCGAATACCGGCGCATTCGAGATCTACGACATCAGCAACAACGCCATCGCCAGCGCCGCACCCATGGGGCAGGTCGGCCTCGAATGGCAGGTGGTCGGCTTTGGCCCGATCAACGGCGCCGGCGCAAGCGACATGCTGATGCGCAACACCAACACGGGCGCCTTCGAAATCTACGACATCGCCAACAACCAGATCACCAATGCGAGCTCGATGGGCCAGGTCGGCCCGGCCTGGTCGGTCGCCGGCATCGCGGTCGATCCGCCAACGGCGCCGGCTTCGCAACTCGCACAATCGATGGCGTCGTTCGCGCCGGCAGGCGGCGTAGACATTGCCGGCACCGCCATGTTTTCGGGGGTCGCCCCGCTCAGCGCTGGTGATGCGCCCGTCCCATCCGCCATCGCCGCCCATCCGAACGCATAGGGGGCGCGCGAAGGCCGCGCCTGTTGCGCGTCCGCCGCATTGGATGGGCCGCTCGGTTATGTTACGCACGGCGAGATCATGCCGTGCGCGCGCAACCGGAGGCCTTAGCAGATGACGACGAAACCCATGAGCGGCGGACAAATCGGCCGCTCGGTGCCACGCCTCGAAGCACGGGAAAAAGTCACTGGCCGCGCCGAATATACCCATCTGATGCGGCTGCCCGGCATGCTTTACGGCAAGGTGTTCCGCAGCACCGTGGCGCACGGCCGTATCAAGTCGCTCGATGTCAGCGCCGCCCGGAAGATACCAGGCGTGTTCGGCGTCATCACCCCTGAGGACGTCGTCAAAGTCATCCCCAATCCGTATTACGGTCCGGCGTTCCACGATCAGCCGATCCTGGCGATGGAGAAGGTGCGCTTCGTCGGCGAGCCGGTCGCCGTGGTGCTCGCCGCCGACCCGCATGTCGCCGAGGCGGCCACGCAGGCGATCGTCGCCGAATACGAAGAGCTGCCGCCGGTGCTCGATGAGGTCGAGGCGATGACCGCTTCGTCCTACGTCCACGACGAGCTGAAGCCCGCCGCGACCTTCGCCGACCTCAAGCATCTCAAGGGCCAGAAGAACACCAACCTCGCGCTCAACGCCAAACTGCGGCGGGGCGACGTCGACAAGGCGTTTGCCGCGGCCGCACAAGTGTTCGAGCACGAGTTCCGCACGCAGAAATGCCTGCACGTGCCGTTCGAGCCGTTCGCGACGATTGCCGACTATAAGGACACAGGTCTGACCATCTACAGCGGCGCGCAGGGCCCGTCCTTCGTGCGAACGGAAATCGCGCGGCTCCTCGGCTGGCCGGAAAACAAGGTGCGCATCAAGGTGCCGTATCTTGGCGGCGGCTACGGCGGCAAGCTCTACATCAAGCTCGAAGCGCTGGTCACGGCGTGCTCGATGGTGGCACGCCGGCCGGTGAAGATCGCGCTCACCATGGAAGAGCAGTTCTATCAGATCACCAAGCATCCGGCGACGGTGCGCATCAGGACCGGCGTCGACAAGACGGGCCGCATCACCGCGCGCAAATGCGAAGTCTTCTGGAACGGCGGCGCCTATGCGGATATCGGCCCGCGCGTCACGCACAAATCCGGCTTCACCGCCGGCGGTCCGTACGACATCGACAACCTATGGATCGACTCCTGCGCGATGTATACCAACATGACGCCGGCCGGCGCGCTGCGCGGCTTCGGCATGCCGCAACTCACCTTCGCCTACGAGAGCCACACCGACATGGTGGCGCGCGCGCTGAACGTCGATCCGCTCGAGTTCCGCCGCAAGAACGTGCTGCGCAACGGCCGGCCACAAGCGACCGGTACGATTCTTAAAGATGCGGCGCTCGAAGCGGTGCTCGAGCACGTCGCCGATCGGCTGCGCTGGTCGGAGAAATTCGATCGGGGCTCGGGCACGGTGAAGCGCGGCCGGGGCATCGCCTTCGCGCTCAAGGCCTGCGTGTCACCGACCACCTCGGTCGCCATCGTCAATGTGAGCGCCGACGGCAGCCCAACGCTCTACATCTCGACCGTCGACATGGGGCAAGGCTCCGACACCGGGATGGCGCAGATCGTCGGCGAAGTGCTCAACGTGCCGGCCGAGAGCGTGCGCGTCGTTGCGCGCGACACCGATGTGACGCCCTACGACATGGGCACGCTGGGCTCGCGTTCGATGTTTCACATGGGCCACGCTGTGCGGCTTGCCGCCGAAGAGGCGCGGCAGAAAATCGAGGCGCTGCGCTGCGAGGTCGGCGAGCCCGAGGGCAGCAACACGCCGATCTCCGGGCTGTTCATCAAGAAATACGGCATGAAGGCCGGCAATATCGTCGGCAGCGGCAGCTATCGGCCCGGCCACGTCGAGCCGGATCATGAGACCGGGCTGTCGCCTGAGATCACGCCGTTCTGGATGGTTGCCGCCGCCGGCGCCGAGATCGAGGTCGACACCGAAACCGGACGCGTGCGCATCGCCAGGCTGATCAATGCCGTGGACTGCGGCACCAAGGTCAATCCGCGTATCGTCGAGACGCAGATTTCCGGCGCCGCGTTGATGCAGCTCGGCTTCACCATGTCGGAGAAGATGAACTACGACGGCGGCCAGGTGACGAACGCATCGCTCGCCGACTACAAGATCGTCGGCATCGGCGATCTGCCGGGCGTGATGATCAACGAGGCAATCGACGCCTTTCAGCACAACGCCCCGTTCGGCGCCAAAGGCGTCGGCGAGTCCTCGACCATGCCGGTGTCGCCGGCGATCGCCAACGCCATCGACGACGCGGTCGGCGTGCGCCTGACCGAATTGCCGCTCACGCCCGAGGCCGTGTTCCGGGCGTTGCGCGAGAAGGAAGGACGGCCGCTCGCCGACGCGTAGAACGCGCGGCTGTCCTCGACCCAGTGGGCGGCATTCCACCGGCGCTGCGACTGGAATGTCCCTTCCCTTTGCGCTGTCCCTGTCCTACGCTTTTGCCACGCGCGACACGCGCGACATGCGCGACAACAAAAATGCTGACGGGGTGGGAACGATGGCCGGCGAAACGGATGTCTATGTATCGAGATTTCTGGACGAGCACGGACTTGGTGCATTCCAGATCAAGCTCATCCTCTGGTCCACCCTCATCGCGTTTATCGACGGCTATGACATCGGCGCCATCGCGTTTGCTGCCCCGCACCTTATTCATGATTGGCACATCGCGCCGAAGTCGCTCGGTCTGGTGCTCACCGCCAGCAATTTCGGCGTGCTGTTCGGCTCGCAAATTTTCGGCTGGATCGGCGACCGCTACGGCCGCAAGACCTCGTTGATCCTCTGCAATATCCTGTTCGGCATCTTCACCTATTGGGCCGCTTATTCGACCAACCTCACGGAATTGTTCTGGCTGCGCACGATCGCCGGCCTCGGCATCGGCGGCGTCATCCCCAACGTGGTGGCGATCAACGCCGAATCGGCGCCACGCAATCTGCGCGCCACGCTTGCCATCATCGCCACCGGCATGGTGCCGATCGGCGGCGCGCTCGCCGGCTTTGCCGCAGCGGCGCTCGTTCCGCATTACGGCTGGCAAGTCCTGTTCTACATCGGCGGCGTCGCTCCCATCGCCTTTGCAATCATCGCCATGTTCGGCCTCCCCGAATCGATCAAATACATGACGCTGCACGAGAGCCAGCGGCCCAAGATGGAACGGCTGATCGCGGCCATCCGCCCCGATTACAAGGTGCCGCCCAATGCGCGCTTCGTGATCGAGGACGAGAAGCAATTCCCCAGTTCCAGCCCGAAGTACCTGTTCCATAACGGATTGGAAGTGATCACGCCGCTGACCTGGCTGATCTTCATTTTCAATCTAATGGGCTATTTCTTCCTGATCTCCTGGACGCCGACGATCCTGGTGGCGGCCGCCAAGGCGTCACAGACTGTCGCGGCGCTCACCGGCGCCGGGCTGCAGGTCGGCGGCACGGTCGGCGCACTGCTGCTTTGCTGGTGGCTGCAGCGGCAGCGCTTCCTCGCCATCGCCATCCTGTTCCTGATCGCCGTGCCGGTGGTCGCAGCGATCGGCTACGCCGGATTGGCGTCGACATCCGCGCTGGTGATTGTCGCGTTCCTCGCCGGTCTCGTGGTGCTCGGCATTCAGTCGGGCATCAACGTGGTCGGCGCGATGATCTATCCGACATCGCTGCGCGCCAATGGCTCGGGCTGGCAACTTGGGCTTGGCCGGTTCGGCGCCATCATCGGCCCGCTGGCCGGCACGCTGCTGGTCGGCGCTTTCCCGATCCAGCAGCTCTATCTGTTCGCGGCGATCCCGTTCGCGCTCGGCGCGGTCGTCACCTTCATCATCTACGTGCTCAACAATGCGCGACTGAAGGCGCATCCGGAGCTGGCGCAGGGGCAGTAAGATTACCCGTGTCCACTGCGCGGGCGATTGCTAGAACGGCTCGTACCCGCGCAGCGCCGGAATCACTTTGTCGCCGAACAGGCGGATGGACCGCATCAGGTCTGTCTCCGGCAGGTCGGAGAAGTTGAACTCGCCCATGAACACGTTGAACACGCCGTTCTCGGCTGCGGCGCGGATTTTCGCCGCGACCGTCTCGGGCGACCCGATGAACACCAGTTCGTGCTTGAGCAGATAATCGGCATCGAACAGGTGCTGCATGATCTCGGACGCGCCGGGCTCGCCGCGACCGACGAACATCTTGGCGTGGTCGGCGGCGCGCTGCTGAAAGGTTTCGCCGGGCTTTGGCGGCGCCAGAAATCCCTCATAGGCACGGCTCGCGCGGAATGCCGCGGTCTCGACCGCCTTGGCGTCGGTGTCGTCGACATAGACGACCGTGCAATAGGCGATATTCGGCTTCGCGGCATGGCCGGCGACCCGCCAGTCGGCCAAGAACTTACGATAGCGCGGCGCGGCGTCGGCGCGCGGGTAGACCAGAAAGTAGCCGGGACTGATGCCGTTCTTTGCGCAGAATTCGAGCGTCTGCGGATCACGGCTCATCATCCATAGCGGCGGATGCGGGCGCTGGACCGGCGGCACCGAAATGCGGGCGTTGTCGGTGTGGAAATCGTGGCCGTGATACGAGAACGGCTGCGTATCGCCGAACGCGGCGCGCAGATAATCGACGAATTCGAGCGTCGGCGACTTGCGCTGCCCGTAGTCGAGGCCGAACGGGCGGAAATAGTCGGGATTGATGCCGGGCACCAGGCCAAGCTCCATGCGGCCGCCGAGCATCTGGTCGACGATCGCGATTTCCTCGGCGAGCCGCAGCGGATGGTAGAGCGGCACGATGTACCCCATTGGCCCGATGCGCAGCCGTTTGGTCCGCGCGCCGGCGCCGACCGCGTAGAGCGACGGCGACGACATCCAGCTTTCGTCGGGGCGAAAATGATGCTCGACGCAAAACGAGTGATCGAAGCCAAGCTCGTCGCACAGCGCGAGCTCGCGCCACAGCTGCTCGTAGCGCTGGTGCGGCGTCATTCCGGGCTTGCCCCAGATATGGGAGAAATGTGCGAATTTCATGGGTGGCAGCGCCTTCCGTCCTCACATGTGCTCGTGCGGCATGGTAGCAATAAACGCTGCGCGATGCGCTTGCGAGAATAGGATTGCGCCATGCGCCACAAGCACGACGTTTCAAGAAGGTGACAGGCAGTGAACAGCCCAGCCAGCAATCAGAACGCCGCCAAAACCCATTGCTACGATTACCTCGACCGCAATGCCAAAGCCATCGCCTGCCTCAACGACAATATCTTCTACTTCGCCGAGCTCGGCATGCAGGAATTCGAGACCGCGAAGCTGATGACGGCGCTGCTCGAGGAGGGAGGCTTCAGAGTCGAGCGCGGCATCTCGGGCTTTCCCACCGGCTTCTGCGCCACGTTTGGCGCCGGGCACCCGGTCATCGCCATCCATACCGAATACGATTCCAATCCCGACAATTCGCAGGCCTCTGGCGTCGCCGAACAGACTGCGATCGTCGACGGGGCGCCCGGCCATTGCGAGGGCCACAATGTCAACGGCGCGGTGCTGATCGCCACCGCGCTCGCCGCCAAGGGCGCGATGGAAGAATTCGGACTGAAAGGCACGCTCAAGGTGTTCGGCGCGCCCGCCGAAGAGCAGCTCGTCAGCCGCCCCTATTTCGTGCGCGACGGCCGGTTCGACGATGTCGATCTCGCGTTTCACAATCACATCGCCGGCAATTTCGGCGTCGGCTACGGCCTGATCCAGGCAGCCTTGGTCTCCGCGACATTCACGTTCCACGGCGAGACCGCGCATGCCGGCGTCGCCCCATGGCGAGGCCGCGACGCGCTCGACGGCGTGGTGCTGATGGATATGGGACTCGCGCAGTACCGCGAGCATATGACGCCGACCATGCGCATGCACCGCGTCATCACCGAAGGCGGCGATCAGCCCAACGTGGTGCCGCGGCGCGCTTCGGTGTGGTGGTATTTCCGTGACTCCACCGCCGAGGGCGCCGGCAAATTGTTCGAACAGGCGAGGCGAATCGCCGAAGGCGCGGCGCTGATGTCGAACACCCGGGTCGAGACCGATGTCATGAGCGCGGTCTGGCCGGTGCGCGGTAACCGCACGCTCGCCGAACTGGTCGAGCGCGAGATCGAAACGGTCGGCCTGCCACGCTGGAGCGCGGAAGAGGATGCGCTGGCGCGCGCCGTGCAGGCGAAAGTGAACGTGCCTGTTGAAGGTCTGGCGCGGCAATATGTGCCGATGAAGGGGCCGGCGGTGCAGAAGGCCGCCGCCAATGACGCCGGCGATATTTCCTGGAAAGTGCCGATGGTGAAACTCTACTTTCCAGCGACAGTGCCGAATATCAGCTTTCACCATTGGGTGGCGGGCGTTCCGCTCGCCACCTCGATCGCCCACAAGGGCGCGGTCGCCGGCGCCAAGGTCATGGCGGCGTCGATCGTTGAATGCTTCAGCAACCCGGCCGTGGTGGACGAAGCCAGGCGCACCTTCAAGGAGGAGCTTGGCGGCACCGAATACCGGTCACTGTTGCCGCCGGGCCAAAAGCCGCCCGTGATACTCAACCGTGCGACGATGGAAAAATTCCGGCCGCTGATGGCACAGCATTACCTCAAAGAGAGACCGGAATTCGTTCCGTAAAATTTCAATGTGCGAATAGCGAACTTGCGAGTAGCGAATAGTAGGTTGCTCGCTTTCTATTCGCTATTTCGCCACTCGCTATTCGCCGCCGCATCAGTTCTCTGCAATCGATTCTTTCAGGATCTGCTTGACCTTGGGATCGACGTGACGGATGCGGTCGAAAATCTGCTCCACGACCGGCGCGCCCAAGAGGTCGGGAGCCTCGCCGGTGATCTTCTTGTAGCCGCCGATGAAACCCGGGTCGGCCGCGACCGCAAGAAACGCTTTGCGCAGCGCCGCCACTGCCTCGGGCGGCGAGCCTTTGGGGAGAAACATGCCGCGCTGCATCTTGGTAGCGATGTCATTGGTCAGCAGCAGCGCCTGGTATTTCGCGCCCGACGGCGCCTTGCCGAAGGCGTCGTGATAGAACTGATCGAACACTGGCAGGCCGCGCTTCTCCAATTCGGGATTTCCTGCCGGCTTGCCGTCGGCGCCGACGATCGAGAACTGAAATAGCGGAACGCCGATGCCGGTATTGATGAGCTGCGGGATAACAACGGTCTGATAGCCGGGCAGCGAGCTCGAGGTAAAGTTCACCTCGCTTTGGATCATCGCCTTGTTGAGCTGGGCGGTCGAGGCGAACCCGGTCACCATCTTGTAGGGCAGGTTCATCACTTCGAGCACCAGGCGCAGCCGGGTGTCCTGCGACGAGGCGCGGCTGTAGCCGCCCGCATAGACGGTGCGCGCCCGGGAAAAATCCGACGGCTTGGTATAGCCGCCCGGCACGATGTCCTTGCGCGCATAGACGACATTCCAGCCACGCGCGGCTGCAATCGGGATGAGGTCGTCCATTTTGATCTTCAGCACCGGATCGTCGGTGATCAGGACGGTGGCGCTCATGGTGAAATAGCCGACCGTCAAGCCGTCCGGTTGCGAGCCGATATTGAGGCCGAGCTGGTTCATGGCGGTGACGCCGCCGGCGCCTGGCAGATTGCGGATGATGACGGTCGGATGGCCGGGAATGTACTTGGCCAGGTATTGCTGGTAGACGCGCGCCTCGGTATCGGCGTTGCCGCCGACCCCGTAATTGACGAGCATCGTCAACGTCTTGTCCTTGTAGAACTGCGCCAGCGCCGGCCCCGCGGGCAACGCCAAAGCAGCAATGAGAAGAAGGCGCAGCAACATTATATTTTGCCCCGCTTGCTCGGTTTCTCGGATGCGAGTTTCGCCGGCGGCGCCGGCTGAACCTCCCCCCTTGTTCCGCCGACTATACCAGAAGCAGCGACATCGCGAAGATGAGCGCGCCGCGCTGAGGCACAGCGCCGGCGAAGGACGTTTTGCGGGCGCAGGGTGACGTCGTAGAACCCTTGCGCGGGAACATTTGGCTCGGGCGACGGTCTAAATGGACAGTAGGGACAGTTCCGAGCGAACACTTCTTGATCAGCTGGCGCGCGGCGACCAAGCGGCCTGGGGGCAGGTCTTTGGCGCCTATCGCGACAGGATTTACGGATTTTGCCTGCGGATGATGCGCAATCGCGAGGAAGCCGAAGACGCGAGCCAGGAGGTGTTCTTGCGAGCCGTCCGCGCCATCGGAACGTTTCGCGGCGACGCATCGCTCAACACCTGGCTGCACCAGATTGCCCGCAACGCCTGCGTGACCCGTCTCGCCGCCGCCAGGAAAAATATCGAGGATCCGGCGGAGCGCAGTTGGATTACCGATCTCGCCAGCGACGAACCGGGAGCCGACCGCTCGTCGGCGAGCGCTGAGCTGCGCGAGGCGCTTGAAATTGCCATCGGAGAACTCGAACCGGTGTTTCGCGAAGTCATCCTGCTGCGCGAGATTGACAATCAATCCTACGAAGACATTGCGCGGATTACCGAAAGCTCGGTCGCCACAGTAAAGACGCGCCTTTTCCGCGCCCGCGAGAAACTCAAGATACGCTTGGCGGAGTTTCGCTGATGCGGTGCGAGGATTTGCGCGTCGAACTGTCGGCCTGGATCGATGGCGAATTGAGCCCGGACGATGGCGCCCGCGTCGCTGCGCATCTGCAGACCTGTCCCGATTGCAGCGAATACGTGCGTGCGTTGCAGAACAATTCGTCCCGCGTGAGGGCGTTGCGAACGCCTCGCGCACCGGCGTCGGTGACCGAGGCCGCAACCCGTCAGGTCATGACCCGGCGAGCCGCCGCGCCACAGGCGCATCAGCGCTTTTCGTTTGCATGGCCCCTATCCGCGCTCGGCGTCGGCCTCGTCGCATTGGCCGCGGTACTTACGCTTGTGATCGTCGCCGGGCGGCAGCAATGGCTGGGTAACCCGAGCGACAAGACCGATTCATTTCATGCCGCTGGGAGCAGTACCGCCAGCCCGATGCCAAATGGGGCCGGATATCATCTGTCCTCGGTGCCAGACGACATCACCGGCACAATCCCGATAACCCGAGGCTATGACTTCCGCGGGGCGCAAAACCGTCGCGACATCAGCACGTTTAATGCGCGCGAGCGCTTTGCCTGGGATCACGGGGTGTGGCGTCACGACCGGCGGTTCGGCCGCGACGGCTGGTGGTGGGACGTCGAAGGCGCCTGGTACTGGTACGACAAGGCGACGGACGGGCCGCCCGCTATCGTGTCCGATATCCGATTCGCCGCCGATTCCGGGCCGGTCGGTTCGGCGCCACAACCGCCAGAAACCTCGCAACCAAGGTAGCCGCACACAGATTTCGTTGCCGGAACGGGAACATTTGCCGCGAGATACAGTCTCAATGAGGGGAAGGCGTGGGCTCAATACAGACAAAACTCCCGGTTTTTGCGTGCTTTGCGTCCGGCCGGACGTCTGGGCGCGCCGATAGACAGCGGGGTTCCAATATCGCTATCCTCAAAAAAACAGGGAGAACCGCGATGCGGTGCCGTTGGTTTGTAGCGACCTCTTTGTTCGTCACGGCCCAACTGTTTTTCGGGATTGCGAAAAGCCACGCTGCCGATCTCCAATGGGAGGTCGAGAATCCCTACCGATTTTTCAAGCATGAAGCGTCGTTTGCAGCGCAGGAAAGAGCGTTCGACGCCGTGCGGGGTGCTGCCGGACAGGCGTTGCCCGGCAACATTCTGTGGCGGGTCGAACGGCGGCTGAACGATCCCGATTGCAAGAACCGCGCTACGCCCTCCTCCTGTCTCGACACGGCCGGAAAATATTTCGAGCAAAGCCGCCTCGGCTGGGCGTCGCGCACGCTCGATTTCACCTGTTTTGACCGCAATGCGCGCCCGCGCCGCTACATGAAGACTTGCGACCGGCAGTATTCGTGGGGCACCGCGAAAGAAGACTACATTATGCCGGATGCCCACACCGTCGACGTCTTCCTGTCGCCGGAGCAGCTCGCAGCTACGGGTACGGGCGAATGCGAGTGGAGCTGGCAGGCGCGCCGGCCCAATTCGCCGGTAGAGACGCGCAAGCAGCCATGCAAGGCCAAGCTCGTGATCAAGCGCGTGCCGTATTCGCTCGATCGCAATCTGTCGGGCGTATCGGTCAAGGTCAAACTGCCCAATGGCACCGAATTGGCCGATTCAAGCATCGTCGTCGAAGACCTGATGGTGGTGGCGCTCGGCGACAGCTTTGCGTCCGGCGAAAGCAATCCGGATCGCCCGGTGACATTCAGCGCCACGCGGCAGATGGTCTACGACCCTGTCAATTTGCAAGCCAACCAGAATCTCGCCAGCCGCGGCAACGGCGATTACCACGTCGCCTCGGCGGAAGATCAGTTCAATCTCAAGGCTCTGCCCAAGCGGCTGATGGCCGACGAGGTCAAGGACCTGATCTACGAACCGAATTCACACGAATTTCTCGATGCTTTCGAGAAAGCGCGCGCGCAGTGGCTCAGCCCTGATTGTCACCGCTCCCAATACGGCTATCCGTTCCGTGTCAGCATGGGGCTCGCGCTCGAGGACCGGCATCGCGCCGTCACGTTCGTCAGCCTAGCATGCTCCGGCGCCGACATCGTCGAAGGCCTGTTCACGCCGAGCGATGCGCGCGATGAGATGTCGCTCCCCAACGGCCAGAAGAAGACGCCCGCGCAACTCGATCAACTGGCGAGCCTGATCTGCCGCAGCGACAGCGAGCGCACCCACGCGGTAAGCTACCGCCTGCCGGCTTACTCGGCGGGCAGCACGTCGATCAGTGAGCGCACCATCACGATGCGGTGGTGCCCGCCGCAGGACCGCAAGCGTCCGATCGACGTGGTGCTGCTCTCGGTCGGCGGCAACGATGTCGGCTTCGGCGCGCTGGTCGCCTACGCGATCACGTCCAGCGCATCCGATATCGCCCCGGTTGCCGGCCTCATCGGCCACGAAATCCGCTATTCTCCGGCAGTGTCGGAAGCTTATCTGCGAGTCCTCGATCGCCGGATGGAGGCTGTGAAGGACGCGCTGCGCGACGGCTTCGGCATCGATCCGGCACGCGTACTGCAGAACGCCTACGAGCCGATCCAATTCGACGAAACCGGCAATGTGTGCGGCAAGGTGCCGACACTCGGCCTCGATGTTTATCCCAAGTTCAAGTACGACCACGAGCGGATCGCGGAAGTATCGCGCTTTGTTTCTGAATTGGAGAAGCGCCAGGAGTGCATTGACGACGCCGGCAAGCCGGGCTGCCCGGCAGGCCTCGCCACCGGCCGCGGCACCGGATTCCAGTTCATTACCGACCACACCGCCGAATTCCTGCATCGCGGAGTGTGCGCCCGCGATCCGCACGCGGCGATGAGCGACCAGGTCAACATGGGCATGCCCCGGATGTCGGCCGCGACTCAGGATTTTGTTCCTTATTCACCGGCGGGCGCCACACCCTACGCCCATCACTGGCGCCTGGTCCGTGGCCCGAACGACTCCTTCCTGGCCGCTAACACCCATAAGGAAGGCATCTCGGCATTCGATGATTTGCAGCCGCCCTACGCAGCCCTGATCAGCGGCGCCTTCCACCCGACCGCGGAAGGCCATGCCATCGTTGCTGACCATGTGCTGCGCCACGTCAACGAATTGCTGGCGAAAAGGTCTCTCGCGGCCGCCAAATAGGCACAGGCATAACGCGTTTTTGCCTGAAACTCTCGCTGCACGCGAGCTGTCTTTAGTTGACTCTCGGCCGTATAGGCCGTTGAATCCTCACGGGAAAGGCGCAGTGGGCACAAGGCTCACCGGGGGCACGGGGCAATGGGGTCCCGCATATGGCTGCTATCGGCCCTGGCGCTGGTGTCTTTAATGGCAACGGCGGCCGAGGCCCAGGTTATTCCGCCGAGCGAACAGCCCGGGCGGGAACGGCAGCGTTTTATCCAGCCACCCGCCCCGCAGGCGCAGCCCGCAGGTCCGGTTGTGACCCTGCCCAGCACTGTCGCGCCTGAGGGCGCCGAGAAAGTATTTGTTCTGGTGGAGGCCGTCGAGATCACCGGCTCGACGGTCTACGACAAGAAGCAGCTCGCGGAGTTCTATGCGGGCATGGTCGGCCAGCGCGTCTCGCTCGCCGCCGTCTATGCGCTCGCTCAGAAAATCACCTCCAAATACGGCAACGACGGCTATGTGCTGTCGCGCGCCATCGTGCCGCCGCAGCAACTCAGCCCCGATGGCGCGGTTGTCCACATCGAAGTCATCGAAGGCTATATCGACAAGGTAGAGTGGCCGAAGCAGCTTGCCCGCTACCGCGATTTCTTCACCGCCTACGCGGCCAAGATCACCGCCCAGCGGCCAGTCAACATCAGCACCATCGAGCGCTATCTGTTGCTCGCCGGCGACTTGCCGGGACTGAAATTCAAGACCAGCCTGCGGCCGTCAGCGACCGCGCGTGGCGCCGCAACGCTGGTTGTCGAGGTCGCCGAAAGGCGCATCGACGCCAACGCGCACATCGACAACCGCGGCACGCCAGCGCGCGGACCGTTCGAATATTACGGCCAAGCGACACTCAACAATCTGTTCGGGCAGCATGAGGCGTGGACCTTCACCTATGCGGGCGTCGTGCCGCTGAAAGAACTCAACTACGCGGCCCTCGGCTACAAACAGGTGCTCACCAGCGAAGGGCTGACATTCTTCGCCGACGGCAGTGACGCCTGGGGGACACCCGGTACGGTCCAGCTCGAGTCGCTGCTCTATCGAACGCTGGGGCCCTACGCCGATGCCGGCTTCTCCTATCCGGCGCTGCGATCGCGTGAAAAGAACATCACGCTATCGACCCTGGTCTACGGCAGCGACAACGAAAGCAACGCGTTCGGCGCGCCATTCACCGACGATCGGCTGCGCGGTTTTCGCAGCAAGGTCGACGCCGATTTTGCCGATCAGTGGCAGGGCATCAGCCAGTTCAACGTCACGCTCAGCCAGGGCATCCTGGGGCTGGGCAGCACCACCAACAACAACCCGCTCGCCTCACGGCTGGTGGGACGCGTCGATTACGACAAGATCGAAGCGACGGCGGCCCGCACCCAGGCGCTGTTCGACCGCTTCTCCGCCTATGTGTCGCTCTACGGCCAATATGCCGGCACGCCGCTATTGGTGCCCGAGCAGTGCGGGTTCGGCGGCCGCTATTTCGGCCGCGCCTTCGATCCCTCGCAGCTGCTTGGCGATTCCTGCTTCGAGACGATCGGCGAATTGCGCTATGATCTGCCGGCCAAAATGCTGCGCTACGTGAATACGGTGCAGCTCTACAGCTATACCGACTACGGCGACCTTTACACGCGCGACGCCGCGCCGGGGACGCCGCAGGTCCAGCAGGCCGCCTCGGTCGGCGGCGGCGTCAGACTTGACTGGTTCGATCACGTCGATGCCGACCTCTCGGTTGCGAAAGCAATCGCTGGGCCGCTCAGCGACACCCGATTCTTTTTCATTCTGAGCGCGCACAACTGAGGCAGGCGATGGCTCGGCGATGGCACCATGCGGTTCTGACGGCAACGGCCCTGCTGCCGCTTGCCGTCGCGCCCGCTTTTGCCGGGCCGAACGGCGCCAGCGTTGTCGGCGGCGCCGCGACGGTGCAGGGCCAAGGCACCGCCAACGTCGTCGTCAATCAATCGAGCCAGAACGCCATCATCAACTGGCAGACCTTCAACATCGGTTCGGGCGAGACGACCAAAATATTCATGCCCGGATCGAACTCGACCCAGCTCGATCGCGTCACCGGCGGCGGAGGGCCTTCCCAGATCCTCGGCACGCTTACCTCGAACGGCAAGGTGTTCCTGGTCAATCCGGACGGCATCCTGTTCGGCATGGGCGCGCGCATCAATGTCGGCAGCCTGTTGGCGACCACCAACAACATCGCCGACAAGGACTTCATGGCCGGGACCTACAAATTCACCATTCCCGGCAATCCGAACGCCTCGATCGTCAATGCGGGAAGGATCACGGCGCAGACCGGCGGTTTCGCCGCGCTGGTAGCGCCCGGCGTGCGCAATACCGGCACGATCACCGCGAAGCTCGGCACCATCGCGCTCGCTTCCGGCAACGCCTTCACGCTCGACATGTACGGTGACAACCTGATCACGCTCGGGGTGACCGATGCGATCTCATCGCAGGTGGTCGACGTTTCGACCGGCCAGCCGCTGAAATCGCTGATCAGCAACGAAGGCAAGCTCAAGGCCAACGGCGGCACCGTCACGCTCACCGCGTCGGCGGCACGCGCGGTGGTGGATTCCGTCATCAATAATACGGGCGTGATCGAGGCCAATTCGATCGGCAACCGCAACGGCATGATCGTGCTCGGCGCCGCGACCGCCGGCGGCAAGCCTGCGGGTGCGCCGACGCAGACGGTGAAGCTGTCCGGCACACTCTCCGCCAAGGGCAAGCGCAGCGGCACGAGCGGCGGCACCATCATCGTCACCGGCGAAAACATCGCGGTGAGCGGCGCGCAGATCGATGCCTCGGGCAACGCCGGCGGCGGCAAGGTGCTGATCGGCGGCGACTGGGGCGGCGGGCATCCCAACAGCAGTCTCGTCTCCAATGGCAGCGCCTATCTGGAGGCCAATGCGATCCCGAACGCCAATACGGTCTCGATCGACGCCGCGACCACGATCGACGCCTCCGCCACCGCGACGGGCAATGGCGGCAAGGTGATCGTCTGGGCCAATCAGGCGACGACGTTCCTCGGCACTGTCATGGCGACGGGCGGTGCACAGTCCGGCAACGGCGGCTTTGTGGAAACGTCAGGCGCGACCCTGACCTTCAACGGCAGCGTCAACACATCAGCGCTGAACGGCAAGACCGGCACGTGGCTGCTCGACCCGACCGATCTCACGATCGATGCGGCGGGCGCCGCCACGATTTCGCGCGGCCTCATCAATAACGACGTCCTCGTTTATACGAACTCCGATGGCACGAGCGGCCAGGGCACGCCATCGAACGGCGACGGCAATATCATCGTCGCGTCGGGCATTTCATGGTCGAGCGGCAACACGCTGACGCTCAACGCCTACAACAGCATCGACATCAACGCCTCGATCTCGGGGAGCGGCGGACTGACGCTGATCGCGAAGAATGCGATTTTGGCGACCGCCGACGTCAACGTCGGAACCTTCACGCTGCAAAAGGGCGCCTGGAGCCAGGTCGGCTCGCTGCCCGCGTTCTCAGCAAATAACTTCGTCATCAACGGCGGCTCGTTCGTGCGCGCCACCGGCGGCGACGGCTCCGCCGGGTCGCCGTATCAGATCGTCGACGTCTACGGGCTGCAAGGCATCGGCACGATGCTTTCGAGCAACTACGTGCTCGCCAATACCATCGATGCTTCGGGCACGGCGACCTGGAACAGCGGCGCCGGCTTCGTGCCAATCGGCACCTTGCAGAACGAGTTTACCGGTTCGCTCAACGGCCAGGGCTACACGATCAATAATCTGACAATCAATCCCGGTTCGTCCACGGCGTATATCGGATTGTTTGGAGCGATCGGGCACAGCGGCTCGGTCCAAAATCTCGGAATCGTCGGCATCAACCTGACGGCCACGCAATGGGACGGCTCGGGTGACCTAGAAATTATTTTCTTGGCAGCATCGCGTCGGAGGTTGTCGCCGCTCGCCTCATACGCCCATCTCCGCAGCTCCCGCTGTCGCTTCGCGGACCAACAAACACACGAGATTCCGCGGCCTAACGACCGCTTCGCAAGCTGGTCCCCTACCCCAGAACTCGTGACGCGGTTTCGTCCGATATTTCTACGAGCATAGGCACCAAGTCTAGACCTAGAATTAGAATTACGGTGACAGTGCAATTAATCCACGCCACCCATTCGATACCGTTGCGGCGAGTGTGTAAGAGTTGTGTAAGCCAATCGGGTTAAGCAAGAAGGCTAAAATCAACGAGATTTCCGGGCATCGAATTATGTGCGTCCTGGCGAAAAGTCGGGCGCGGCTACTGACTCTCCGGCTTTTTCGGCGCCAAAGCTAGAAAACCAGCGGTTTTCCCGCGCTAATTTAGGTGGTGCCCGTGGAGGATATGCGGCAACTGAGAAGAATCAAAGGGTTGTGCTTTCCAACCCCGACCAGACTTTTCGTTGAGGTAAAACAAGTTTCAGGCAATTTTCCCAACCCTACTCCTTTCGGAAGGGCTCTAGCAATGTCGCAAGGGTAGCAGCCTGTTCGTAGGTCAAATTAATAGTCACGGTCACGAACTGTCCTTCGATTCTTGTCCCCAAGAATATCGCCGCGGCCTTCCGGCTCGTAAAGCCCATCCCTAATCGCCCGCAGCCGCAGGCGGCCCGCTTCCGAACGTGAAATCGTCAGCATGGATGCCACCTGCCGAACCGTAAGCTTCCGGATGCTCCTGCCCCCCCGCCCAGGTGGTGTTTTCCGTCAAGTTCGGCAGCTTGACAGCGGCGGATTTCATCAAAAGGCAGCCGCAAGCAGAGAAAACAAAGCAACCGAAGCCTCCATTGTCTTGAAAATCATTTTTGCCTCGAATGAATTTAATCGTCGTCCGGTCGTTGGCTTAGGCCGCCTCCGTCTTCAACTCCACTCGCTCCACAATAGACGGATCGTCATTCTCCGGTTTGTTCACCCGTGTCGATATCGGCCAAATTTTTCATCGGCTCGGCCGGATAAGGCCGCATCAAATCGTCAGGGTCAGGCTCCTCACTGAGCCAACGCAAATATCGCGGGCATCGAGGCCTTCCACAATGCCGTAACGCGATGCAGACCAGCTGGCGACTCAGACGCAAATCGGGCTACAATGGCAAAAGCATCGCCAATGCGAGGACAAAGCTTATGGAGGAAATTCTGGCCGACTATCGCAGGGCACTTTCGTGCTCAATTACCTACTTGGGAATGTTTGGCGTCGATCACGATCAACGCATTATGGATAAGTTGATCGTGGCCGAAGAAAAGGTCCGGGAAAACGGGCTGGACGGCACGCCAGCGTACGTTGAGATGATCAAGCTTGCGGAGCGGGATGCAGACGCCTTCCGAGCGCGAATTTTCTACTGACGTTAATTGCGGCGTTAGCTCGAAATTTAAGGCCCCGGCAATCTGCCGGGCCCCGTTGTTATTTTGATGATCTTTGCAATCTGCTCGGACTACGCTTGCCACGCGCGGCACAGAGCCTTTCAGAGTCTAGTTCGCTGTTCCGATTAAGCAGAATACGTCCTGATGAACTTTAGAACTCCGAAGCGAGACTGGTAGAGGTCATGAGCGACAGGGATGACGAGGATCGATTTGATCGTATTTGTGAGATGCTAAGCCGACGATTGTGCCGCTATGGCCTTCGACCCTCACCGAATAAAAGGTTTGGCGGCAATACGGGATGGGGAAAAGACATAGCGTTTTGGAAGAGAGATAGAGCTCGGATTTATCTGTATTTCGATGGTATGATCGATCCGAAGAAACGGCACCTTTGGTGGGGTTTTCAGTCGCGAAAAAAGAGCGTGATTGACCAGCTAAGGGATGAGCTATCTTCGGATTATTCGCCAGTCTTGTTTGTGGATGAAGATTGGGATTGGGTTAGCGACCAAATCAAGCCTGCCAAAAAGCAAGAAATCATTCTGAATGACGGCTTAGTTCTTGAGCAAGAAGGGACGGCGAAATATTACTTCGGAAAGTACGATGTTTCCGACGCCGCAGACGATACTGTTCTAGACAAGGCCGAAGCATTCATCCGAGATGTAATAGAGTCGATTACGCCAGAGCTAGCCGAAGAACGTGACGAGAAAGAATTAGCTGAATTCCGCAAGAATGATCCAACCACTTACAAACAGCTCATTTTGGCTCGCCGGGGT
>Ga0335081_10006761_pt1 | contig 18286 bp, 13 predicted proteins | sample Lox_Sample_35_FD_206713 | JGI IMG/M metagenome (GOLD analysis project Ga0335081, IMG submission 206713) | Soil microbial communities from Loxahatchee National Wildlife Refuge, Florida, United States - Lox_Sample_3.5 | ecosystem: Environmental > Terrestrial > Soil > Wetlands | place: USA... | reverse complement strand
ACGAACACGTTCCCGAGCTGGGAGCTCGCGCACCCGTACCGGATGATCGCCCACAACGGCGAGATCAACACGCTGCGCGGCAACGTCAACTGGATGCGCGCCCGCGAGTCGCAGCTCGCCTCCGAGCTCTTCGGCGCCGACCTGCCCAAGGTGCTGCCGGTGATACGGCCGGGCGGCTCGGACACCGCGACCTTCGACAACGTCCTCGAGCTGCTCGTGCTCGCCGGCCGCTCACTGCCGCACGCGGTGATGATGATGATCCCCGAGGCGTATGCGGGCCGCGCCGATCTGAGCGACGAGCTCAAGGGGTTCTACGCCTACCACGGCTGCCTGATGGAGCCGTGGGACGGGCCGGCCGCCATCGCGTTCACCGACGGCCGCGTCATCGGCGCGACCCTCGACCGCAACGGGTTGCGCCCCGGGCGCTGGCACGAGACCGTCGACGGCTGGGTCGTCCTCGCCTCCGAGACCGGGGTGCTCGACAGCGTCCACGGGCCTGCGCAGATCGTGCGCAAAGGCCGGCTCCAGCCGGGCAAGCTCTTCCTCGTCGACGTCGAGCAGGGGCGCATCGTCCCAGACGAGGAGACGAAGCTCTCCACAGCGATCCGCAAGCCGTATGCGAGATGGGTCGCCGAGGAGACGCTGCGGCTCGCGGATCTCCCCCAGGCACCGCCGCAGGCGGCGCCCGTTGAGCCCCTGCGCCGCCGACAGCTCCTCTTCGGTTACGCGCAGGAGGACATGAAGGTGATGCTCGCGCCGCTCGCGCGGAATGCCGAAGAGGCGGTCGGCTCGATGGGCAACGACACGCCGATCGCCGCGCTGTCGCGGCGCAAGCCCCTCCTCTACTCGTACTTCAAGCAGCTCTTCGCGCAGGTGACGAACCCGCCGATCGACTCGATTCGCGAGGCGGTCGTCATGAGCGTCCAGGCGAGCGTCGGCTCGGAGCACAACCTGCTCGACGAGACGCCCGAGCACGCCCGGCAGCTCGTGATCGAGAACCCGATCCTGCGCGACGACGAGCTCGAGCGGCTGCGTCACGTCGCCTCCGACGTCTTCAAGGCGCATACCGTCGACACGACCTGGCCGGTCGCCGAGGGCGCCGACGGGCTCGAGCTCGCGCTCGACCGAATCTGCGCCGAGGCGAGCCTCGCCCTCGCCGCGGGCACGAACATCCTCATCCTCTCCGACCGCGCCGCCGGCCCGGCGCGGGCGCCGGTCCCCTCGCTGCTCGCGACCGCTGCGGTGCACCACCACCTCGTACGCGAGAGCACACGCCTCCAGACGGGGATCGTGGTCGAGTCGGGCGAGCCGCGCAGCGTCCACAGCATCGCCGTGCTCGTCGGCTACGGCGCGGCCGCCGTGAACCCGTACCTGATGCTCGAGACGATCGCCGAGCTCGTCACGGAGGGCTGGCTGCCGGAGGGAATGACCGTCGAGCAGGCGCAGGCGCGCGCGGTCAAGGGAATCGGCAAGGGCCTGCTCAAGGTGATGTCGAAGATGGGCATCTCGACGATCCCCTCGTACTGCGGTGCGCAGATCTTCGAGGCCGTCGGACTCGCGCCCGAGCTGATCGAGCGCTACTTCACGTCGACGCCGTCGCGGATCGGCGGGATCGGTCTCCGCGACCTCGCAGAGGGCACTCTGATGCGCCACGCGCGTGCATATCCCGGCTCGGGCGACGACCTGCTGCCGGTGCTCGGCCTCTACGCATGGCGGCGGGACGGCGAGCACCACCAGTGGAACCCCGACACGATCTCGCTGCTCCAGCACGCGGTCCGCGCCGGCGGGTTCGAGACGTACGAGCAGTTCTCCCGCATGGTCAATGCCGACGCGGCACGACGCTCGACGCTGCGAGGGCTGATGACGTTCCGCTTCCGCGAGGACGGCGGCATCCCGCTCGAGGAGGTCGAGCCCGCCGCCGAGATCGTGAAGCGCTTCTCGACGGGCGCGATGTCGCTCGGCTCGATCTCGCGCGAGGCGCACGAGACGCTCGCCGTCGCGATGAACCGGATCGGCGGCCGCTCGAACACGGGCGAGGGCGGCGAGGATCCCGTGCGCTACGTGCCCGACCAGAACGGCGACTCGCGCCGCTCGAAGATCAAGCAGGTCGCCTCGGGACGCTTCGGCGTCAATGCGAACTACCTCGCGCACGCAGACGAGCTCCAGATCAAGATGGCGCAGGGCGCGAAACCCGGCGAGGGCGGCCAGCTTCCCGGCCACAAGGTCGACCGCTACATCGCGAGCGTGCGCCTGACCACACCCGGCGTCGGTCTCATCTCGCCGCCCCCGCACCACGACATCTACTCGATCGAGGACCTGAAGCAGCTGATCTACGACCTTCGCTGCGGCAACCCGGGCGCGCGCATCTCCGTGAAGCTCGTCGCCGAGGTCGGCGTCGGCACGGTCGCGGCCGGCGTCGCCAAGGCGGGTGCCGACCACGTCCTCATCTCGGGCCACGAGGGCGGCACCGGCGCCTCGCCGGTGTCGTCGATCCTCCATGCCGGCATCCCGTGGGAGATCGGGCTCGCCGAGACGCAGCAGACGCTCGTGCGGAACGACCTGCGCTCGCGGATCTGGGTGCAGACCGACGGCCAGCTGAAGACGGGCCGCGACGTCGTCGTCGCCGCCCTGCTCGGCGCGGACGAGATGGGCTTCGCGACGGCGCCGCTCGTCGCGACGGGGTGCGTGATGATGCGCGCCTGCCACCTGAACACGTGCCCGGTGGGGATCGCGACGCAGGATCCCGAGCTGCGCGAGCGCTTCGCCGGCAAGCCGGAGCACGTCGTCAACTTCTTCTTCTTCGTCGCCGAGGAGGCACGGCGGCTGATGGCGCAGCTCGGGATCTCCCGTTTCGACGACCTCGTCGGCCGCGTCGACCTCCTCGACGCGGACGAGGCCCTCGCCGACTGGAAGGCACGCGGGATCGACCTGTCCAACCTCCTGCGCATGCCCGAGGCGGCGCCCGGCGCGCCGTTACGGCGCACCGGCCCGCAGGAGCCGGCGCTCACCGACGCGCTCGACTGGACGCTGATCGACGCCGCGCGCGAGACGATCGGCGGCGGCTCCTCCCTGGAGGCGTCGTTTTCGATCCGCAACGTCAACCGCACCGTCGGCGGCCTGCTCTCGAACGCCGTCACCCGCGCGCACGGAGCGGCCGGGCTGCCCGAGGGATCGCTGCGGTTCACGCTCACCGGCGCGGCCGGCCAGTCCTTCGGCGCCTGGCTCGCGCCCGGCATAGAGCTCACGCTCGTCGGCGACGCGAACGACTACGTCGGCAAGGGCCTCTCCGGCGGCGTGCTCGCGCTGCGCCCCTCCGAGGCCGCCGCCTTCCGGGCGGAGGAGAACGTGATCGCGGGGAACACGATCCTCTACGGCGCGACCGCCGGCCGCGCGTTCTTCCGCGGCGTCGTCGGCGAGCGCTTCGCCGTCCGCAACTCCGGCGCGCACGCCGTCGTCGAGGGCGTCGGCGACCACGGCTGCGAGTACATGACCGGAGGCGTCGTCGCTGTGCTCGGCAAGACCGGGCGGAACTTCGCCGCCGGCATGAGCGGCGGCATCGCGTACGTCCTCGACGAGGACGGCACGTTCGAGAGCCGCTGCAACGGGGAGCTCGTCGGCCTCGAGCACGTGGAGGGCGACGACGCGGAGACGCTTCGCGCGCTCGTCGAGGAGCACGGGCGCCGCACCGGCTCGCCGGTTGCGGCGCGGCTGCTCGCCGACTGGTCGGGCTCGCTCGAGCACTTCGTCAAGGTGCTGCCCCACGACTACAAGCGCGCGCTCGAGCACAGCGACCGGCCACTCTCCACCGGGGGCGAGGGCTTCCTCACCGCCGAGACCGAGACGACCGAGGCAGCGGCGTAGCGTCATGGGCGAGCTCGGAGCCTTCCTCAAGCTCAAGCGCGCGGAGACGCCGGAGCGGCCGCCGGCCGAGCGGATCGCAGACCACCGCGAGTTCGTCAAGACGCTGCCGCTCGTCGAGCTGCGGGAGCAGGGCGCCCGCTGCATGGAGTGCGGCGTGCCCTTCTGCCACAGCGGCTGCCCGCTCGGAAACCTCATCCCGGACTGGAACGACCTCGTCTACCGCGACCGCTTCCGCGAGGCGCTCGACCAGCTGCACCGGACGAACAACTTCCCGGAGTTCACCGGGCGCCTCTGCCCCGCGCCGTGCGAGGCCGCGTGCGTGCTCGAGATCGACGAGGGCAACGCCGTCTCGATCAAGCAGATCGAGCTCGCGATCGCGGCGCGCGGCTTCGACGAGGGCTGGATCGTCCCGCAGCCGCCCGCTGCGCGCTCCGGCCGGACGGTGGCGGTCGTCGGCTCCGGGCCGGCCGGCCTCGCCTGTGCGCAGCAGCTCAACCGCGCAGGCCACCTCGTCACCGTGTTCGAGCGAGACGAGGCCGGCGGCGGCCTTTTGCGCTTCGGCGTCCCCGACTTCAAGATCGACAAGGGCGTCGTCGAGCGGCGGCTCCGGCAGCTCGCCGACGAGGGTGTCGCCTTTCGCTACGGCGTGGACGTCGGGGGCGATCTCGACCCGAGCGAGCTTCGCGAGGGCTTCGACGCCGTCGTGCTCGCCGTCGGCTCGCGCGTCCCGCGCGACCTCCCGATCCCGGGGCGGGAGCTCGAGGGCGTGCACTTCGCGATGGAGTACCTGTATCAGCGCAACCGCGCGGTCGCGGGCTCGGCCGCGCCGTCGATCACCGCCGCGGGCAAGCACGTGATCGTCGTCGGCGGCGGCGACACCGGCGCGGACTGCGTCGCGAGCGCGCATCGCGAGCGCGCGGCGTCGGTCGCCCAGATCGAGCTGCTCGGCGAGCCGCCCGCCTCGCGCCCCGACGACCTCACGCCGTGGCCGCTCTGGCCGATGAAGCTGCGCACGTCCTATGCGCTGAAGGAAGGCGGCGAGCGCAGCTTCGCGATCTCGACCACTGCACTCGCCGGCGCCGGCCGCGTCGAGCGGATCGACTGGATGCGAAACAGCGGCGCGCCGCCGTTCGAGCCGGTGCCGGGCAGCGAGGAGTCGCACCCGGCCGAGCTCGTCCTGCTCGCGATGGGCTTCCTCGGACCGGAGCCCGCGCTGCTCGAGCAGCTCGGGGTCGAGACCGACGCGCGCGGCAACGCCGACGCGGCCGAGTTCGCGACGTCTGCGCGCGGGGTCTTCGCCGCCGGGGACGCCCGGCGCGGGCAGTCGCTCGTGGTATGGGCGATCGACGAGGGCCGCCGCTGCGCACGCGCGGTCGACGCCTGGCTCGCGAGCGCGCCGGGACGCCCCCGCCTCGTCCGGCGCGCTCCCCTGTCGCCCGCGCCGCTGCGGGATTAGGCAGACTCGTCCTGTGGCGGTTTCACGGAAGATCGCGATCCTCGGCGGCGGCCGCATCGGCGAGGCGCTCCTCGCCGGCCTGCTGAGCTCCGGCTGGCGCGGACGCGCCGACATCGTCGTCACGAGCCGCCGCGAGAGCCGCGCCGCCGAGCTGCACGAACGGCACGGTGTCGAGGCGACGACGGAGAACCGGGCGGCCGTTGCCGGAGCCGAGCTCGTCGTCGTCGCGGTGAAGCCGCAGGACATCGAGAAGCTCCTGGAGGACGTCGGCGGCCTGCTCTCACCGGAGCAGACGGTGCTCTCCGTCGCGGCGGCGATCCCGACCGCATACATCGAAGCTCGCATCGCCGAGAACGTGCCGGTCGTGCGCGCGATGCCGAACGCGCCCTCGATGGTGCACGAAGGCATGGCGGGCGTCTGCGCCGGTGCGCACGCCGGAGAGGCGCAGCTCGCGCTCGCGGAGGAGGCGCTCGCGCACCTCGGTCGCGTCGTCCGCGTGCCCGAGAGCGCGATGGACGCCGTCACCGCCCTCTCCGGCTCCGGGCCCGCGTACTTCGCGCTCCTCGCGGAGGCGATGATCGAGGCCGGCATCCTCCTCGGCGTCTCCCGCGAGATCTCCACCACCCTCGTCGTGCAGACGATGCTCGGCACCGCGAAGCAGCTCCGCGATCAGGGCGTGCATCCGGTCGAGCTGCGCGAGTCCGTCACCTCGCCGGGCGGCACGACGATCGCCGCGATCCGCGAGCTCGAGCAGGCCGGTGTCCGCGCCGCGTTCCTCAACGCGATTCAGGCCGCGATGAACCGTGCCCGCGAGCTCGCGGAAGGCCAGTCCTGAGCGCGACGCCTCTCAGCCGCTGACGGCGCGCCTCAACCCTTCGCGACGTCCGCGAGCATCGCGTCCGCGACGGCGATCAGATCCTCCGTACGCAGGCGCAGCGACGCGTCGTGGACGCCCGCATCGAGCACGATGTGCTCGCAATCCGCGAGCCTCCGGTCGACGACGACACGATCACCGGCAGGCCCTGCGAACGGCGGCACTGCTCCGAGCTCGAATTGCGGGTACGAGCCCGCGAGCTCGCTCTCCGTGAGCAGCACGACCTCCTTCGCCTCCACCGCCTGCGCGAGCTTCGCGAGGTCGAGCCGGCTCGACGCGGAAACGACGGCGCGAACGTTTGCGCCGCTCTCGTCCCGCGCCACCACCGTCTTCGCCGTCTCCTGCGGTTGCACACCGAGAGCACGGGCCTCGCCTGCCGCCGTCAGCGTGCGGCGGTGCGGCAGCAGCTCGAACTCGACATGCGCCTCGCGGAGGTGCTCGACGAGGATGTTCGGCGAGGCGGCCAGCTCGACGTCCGGCCGCGGCCGTTGCTCGTGCCGAACGACCGTGTCGCTTCCCGGGAAGAACACCGTCTCGTGGCCGTCGTCCCAATGGACGCGGTAGTGCGGGCGCTCCACTGTTCCGAGCACCTCGAGGATCTCTCCCGACCGTGCCGTGTCGCCGACGCGGCGGCCCGTCACCTCGATGACGTCGCCGCGGGCGGCGATCTCCCGCTCCTTCGTGGCCATCTCTCCTCCTTCTCCGATCGCACCTCAAGCCTCGCCCGCCGCCCCCTGCTCCCCATCCGCGCGTGCGCGGATCGAGGCGACGCCGACAGTGGAAATCCCCAGAGGCTGTAGGGGGCAGCCCGGATGCGCGTGGAAGCCGCGAGTCGGACGTTCCTCTCAAAGGAGGCTGTGCATGAGCGCGGGGCGCTTCTGCCCGGATCGCGATGGCTTCTTCGGCATCCGCTTCGAGTCGATCGGGGGGCTCGGCGCGCACCTCGCCGGGCAGATGCTCGCCGAAGCCGGCGTGCTGCGGCAGGGGCTGAACGGCTCGCACTTCTCCTCGTACGGCTCGGAGAAGAAGGGGACCCCCGTCAAGTCCTTCGTGCGCTTCGCCGCACCCGACAGGGAGATCCGCACGAGCAGCCCCGTGGAGACGCCGCAGGTGGTCGTCATCTTCCACGAGGCGTTCGGCCGCTCGCCCGCCGCCATCGCCGGCCTCGCGCCCGCGGGCACGGTGATCGTCAACACGACCTCCACGGCGGAGGAGCTGCGCGAGGCGCTCCGGCTCGACTACGGGACGATCGGCGTCCTCGACGCGCTCGGGATCGCGGTCGAGGAGAAGACGCGCGTGAACACCGCGCTCCTCGGAGCGGTCGTCCGGGTCTGCCCGTTCCTCGACCCGGACGCGCTGCGCGAGACGATCAAGGCGACGTTCGGGCGCCGCCACCCGGAGGTGGTGGAGGCGAACATCCGCACGTTCGACCGCGGCTTCGACGAGCTGCGCCTCACCGAGTTCGAGGCGACCGGCCCGGTCGTGGAGCGGCCGCCCGCGCGGCAGGCGCCGTCCTTCGGCTACCTGGAGGCGCCGATCGGCGGCGTGATCCTCGAGGCCGGGAACAGCGTCGTCAAGGATCTCAGCACCTCGCGCGTCGGCTTCGTCCCGGAGCTCGTGCTCGAGAAGTGCGTCCACTGCGGCCTCTGCGACATCGTCTGCCCCGACCTCTGCATGGTCTGGGACGAGAAGGCGGACGGGGTCCGGTTGCTCGGGATCGACTACCAATACTGCAAGGGGTGCCTCAAGTGCACCGAGGTCTGCCCGACCGGCGCGCTCGTCGAGGTGCGCGAGGAAGAGGGCTGGGCCGCTCGACACACCGTCCCACTCTTCGCGGAAGTGAGCTGACATGGCAGTCGCGGTCAAGAAGGCGAAGAAGACGAAGGCTCCGGCGCAGCTGACGCTGTTCAGGACCGGCAACGAGATGGCCGCCCTCTCGGCGGAGCACATCGACTTCCACCTGATGGGCTACTACCCGATCACGCCGTCGACCGAGATCGCCGAGATCCTCGACGAACGCAAGGCCGCCGGCGCGCACCGGATGGTGATGATTCCCGCCGACGGCGAGCACGGCGCCGCCGGGATCTGCTACGGCGCCGCGGTCGGCGGCGGCCGCGTGTTCAACGCCACGAGCGCGCAGGGCCTGCTCTACGGGCTCGAGCAGTACCCCGTGCAGTCGGGTACGCGCTTCCCGATGCTGCTCGACCTCGCCATGCGCACCGTGAGCGGCCCGCTCGACATCCGCGGCGACCACTCCGACGTCTACTACGCGCTCGACACCGGCTGGCTGATCTTCATGGCGCGCGACCCGCAGGCCGTCTACGACCTGAACGTCTGCGCGCTCCGCGTCGCCGAGCGGGCCGACGTGCGCCTGCCGGCGATCGTCGCGTTCGACGGCTTCTTCACGAGTCACCAGAAGCGGCGCGTCTCGGTCTTCGAGGACCCGAAGGTCGTGCAGGACTTCCTCGGCCCGTTCACCGAGACCGTCTCGGCGCTCGACCCGCGGCATCCCGTGACGATCGGGCCGTACATGAACGATCCCGACCTGATCAACAACAAGTACCAGCTCAACCTCGCGATGAAGGCGGCGCTGGAGGCGCTCCCCGAGGTCTTCGCCGAGTACGAGGCCCTGAGCGGCCGCCGCTACGACGTCGTCGACCGGTACCGGATGGAGGACGCCGATGTCGCGCTGCTGCTGTTCAACTCCGCGGCGGAGACGGCGAAGGACGCGGCCGACCGCCTGCGCGAGCAGGGCATCCGCGCCGGGGTCGTCAGTCCGAATGTTCTGCGGCCCTTCCCGGCCGATGAGCTGCGCACCGCCCTTCGCGGCGTGCGCGCGCTCGTGATCGGCGAGCGGGCGGACTCGTACGGCTCCGGCGGCGGACATGTCGCGCACGAGGTGAAGTCGGCGCTGAAGGACGATCCCACGAACACCACGGTCTGCCTCACCCGGGTCTACGGGCTCGGCGGCCGTGACTTCTACACGGAAGACGCCGAGGCGCTCTTCCGGCTCGCTACCGATACGGCCGCGGGCCGCGCCGTCCATCCCGCCTTCGACTACTACGGCGTCTTCGCCGGCGACCCCGAGCACGTCCCCGTACGCCCCGGCCTGCCTGCTCTCGGACGCGCCGAGACGATCAGCGGCGTCGTCAAGGTCGGCGTGAACGAGAGCACCGGCCGCCTCAAGGTCGAGGCGCCGCCGGCCTGGCAGCTCGTCGCGCGGCCGAAGCGGATCGCCCCGGGCCACGGCGCCTGCCCCGGCTGCGGCGTCTTCCCGGCGCTCGACCAGTTCCTGCGCGGGATCGAGGGCGACATCGTCGTCCTCTACCAGACGGGGTGCGCGATGGTCGTGAGCACCGGCTACCCGTACACGTCGCACCGCGTCACGTACATCCACAACCTCTTCCAGAACGGCGCAGCGACGCTCTCCGGCGTCGTCGAGATGTTCAAGGAGCGGCAGCGCCGCGGCGAGCTCCCATCGGGCGAGGACATCACGTTCGTGATGGTCAGCGGCGACGGCGGTATGGACATCGGCACGGGAGCCGCGATCGGCACCGCACTCCGCAACCACGGCCTGATCATCGTCGAGTACGACAACCAGGGATACATGAACACGGGTGCGCAGCTCTCCTACTCGACTCCGCTCGGCCACCGCACGGCGACGAGCAACGTCGGGCCGGGCGAGCACGGCAAGTCGTTCCACCACAAGGACATGCCGCAGATCATGGCGGCGACGAACATCCCCTACGTCTTCACCGGCGTCGAGGGCTTCCCGGACGACCTGCTCGCGAAGGGCGCGAAGGCCCAGTGGTATGCGCAGCACGAGGGTCTCGCCTACGGCAAGGTGCTCATCTCCTGCCCGCTGAACTGGCTGACGACCGACCGCGTCGGCACCGACATCGTGCAGGGGGCAGTCGACTGCTGCTTCTTCCCGCTCTACGAGATCGAGCGGCACAAGACCTCGCTCACCTACGACCCGGAGCCGCTCGGGCGTCGGATCCCCGTCGCGCAGTGGCTCGGGACGATGGGAAAGACGAAGCACCTGTGCCGCCCGGGCTACGAGACGGAGCTCGCCGAGATCGAGCACGAGGTCGACCGGCGCTGGCAACGGCTGAAGGCAATGCACGACCACCCGCTGCTCTAGGAGATGTGATGGCGATCATCCTCGAGAAACGCGAGCTCACGCCGGTCACCTGGCTCTTCGTCGCGGACGCGCCGCTCGTCGCCTCGCACGCGCAGCCGGGGCAGTTCGTGATCGTGCGCGTCGACGCCCACGGCGAGCGCGTGCCGATCAGCATCACGAACTTCGACCGCGAAGCCGGCACGATCACGCTCGTCGTCCAGCGGGTCGGCAAGACGAGCGGGCTCATCTGCGCGCTCGAGGAGGGCGACGAGCTGCTCGATCTCGCGGGACCGCTCGGACTGCCGGCTCCGCTGCCGGAGACCGGGCATGCAGTCCTCGTAGGCGGCGGCTTCGGCGCAGGTGCCGTCTACCCGATCGCGCGCGAGCTGTGCATGCGCGGTGTCGAGGTGACGTCGATCGTCGGGGCCAGGACCGCCGAGCTCCTCATCCTGCGCGACCTGCTCGAGCCGATGAGCGACCACTACCTCGCCTGCACCGACGACGGCTCGATCGGCTACCACGGCTTCACGGCCGGCCTCCTCGGCGAGCTGCTCGCGGAGGACGGCAAGCGCTTCACGCACTGCTATGCGATCGGCCCCATGCCGATGATGCGCGCGGTCGCCGAGACGACGCGCCCGTACGGCCTCGAGACGATGGTCTCGCTCGATCCGATCATGCTCGACGGCACGGGCATGTGCGGCGCATGCCGCATCTCGATCGGCGGCGAGACGAAGTTCGCGTGCGTCGACGGGCCGTTCTTCGACGCGCACCTGGTCGACTTCGACGAGGCCGTCGTGCGCGGGAAGATGTACGTCGACGAGGAGCGGCTCGCACTCGAGCTCGCCGCCGGGAGGTGAGAGGCGATGCCGATCCTCTATCCGACGAAGACGACGATGCCGACACTCGACGAGATCGAGCGCCGGTCGATGTGGGACGAGGTCGCCGTCGGCTACACGGTCGAGCGCGCGCTCGCGGAAGCGCGCCGCTGCATCCAGTGCCAGGATCCGCTCTGCGAGCAGGGCTGCCCTGTCGGCGTGCCGATCCGCGACTTCATCCGCCGCGTCGCGCTCGAGGACTTCGGCGGCGCCGCCGAGCTCATCCGCACGAAGAACGTGCTGCCCGCGATCTGCGGGCGCGTCTGCCCCGTCGAGCACCAGTGCGAGGCGCAGTGCTCCGTGCTCGCGCGCCTCGAGCCGGTCGGGATCGGCAGGCTCGAGCGGTTCGTCGCGGACTGGGAGCGCGCGCATCCGCACGACGGCGCACATCGGCGGAAGAAGCAGCGTGCGCAGAAGATCGCGATCGTCGGCTCCGGCCCGGCCGGATTGACCGCTGCGAGCGACCTCGCGCAGCTCGGCTACCAGGTCACCGTCTTCGAGGCGCTGCACGCGATCGGCGGAGTGCTGCGCTACGGCATCCCCGAGTTCCGCCTGCCGAAGGCGATCGTCGACGAGGACGTCGAGCACCTGCGCGCGGCCGGCGTCAAGTTCGAGACGAACGTGATCATCGGCAAGACCGTCACGATCGACGAGCTGCTCGGCGAGCTCGGCTACGGAGCGGTCTTCGTCGGCACGGGTGCCGGCTCGCCGAAGTTCATGAACATCCCCGGCGAGAACCTCAAGGGCGTCTACTCCGCGAACGAGTACCTCACGCGCGTCAACCTCATGCGCGCGTACTCATTCCCCGACTACGACACGCCCGTCCAGCGCCCGACGCGCGCCGCCGTGATCGGCGCCGGCGACACCGCGATGGACGCCGCGCGCGTGTCCATCCGCCTCGGGGCCGAGGAGGCCCACATCGTCTACCGCCGCACGCAGGCGGAGATGGGCGCTCGGGCCGAGGACTACCGGCGCGCCGCGGAGGAGGGCACGATCTTCGACTGGCTGACGCTCCCGAAGCGGTTCCTCGGCGACGACGACGGGCGCGTGCGCGGGATGGAGTGCGTCCGCATGGAGCTGGGCGAGCCCGACGAGTCGGGCCGGCCGCGGCCGGTTCCGATCGAAGGCTCCGATTTCGTGCTCGAGTGCAACCTCGCGGTGATCGCGCTCGGCACCAACCCGAATCCGCTCGTCCCTGCGACGACCTCGGGTCTCGAGACCGACGCGCACGGCTGCGTCGTCACCGACCCCGAGACGGGCGCGACGAGCCGTAAGGGCGTCTACGCCGGCGGCGACATCGCGACAGGGGCGGCGACGGTGATCCTCGCCATGGGTGCCGGCCGCCGTGCGGCCGGCGCAATCCACGAGTACCTCGAAGGAGAGCGGCAATGACCATCATCGGCCCCGAGGCGTCGGGCTTCATGCCGGCGTGGCTCGCCGATTCGGCACTGTTCGACGACCGCTCGGATGCCGGGCGGCGGCTGAGCGCCGGCCTGACGGCCGAGCTGCACGCGCCGGTGGTGGTCGGCCTGACGCGCGGGGGCGTCGAGATCGCCGCAGAGGTGGCCGCGACGCTCCACGCGCCGCTCGACGTCGCGATCGCGGAGCGGATCCATCATCCCGCGGAGCCGGAGTACACGATCGGCGCCGTCGCTCCCGGCGGCGCGTGCCACGTTGTCGACCGCAAGGGCCTGAGCGAGGCGCAGCTCGTCGTCGCGACCGCGCGTGCGCGGGCCGAGGCCGGCCGGCACGAACTTCGTCTGCACCCCCACCGGCGCACAGTCGCCCTCGAAGGGCGCGACGTCGTGCTCGTCGACGAGGCGATCATGACCGGCGCGACGATGCTCGCAGCGATCGCGTGGGCGCGCGCGGCACGTCCCTCCCGTGTCGTCGCCGCAGTCCCGGTCGGCAGCCTCGCCGGGCTCGAGCTCGTGCGACCGGCAGCCGATCTGCTCGTCTGCCTCTACGAGTTCGAGTATCTCGGCTCGCGCGGCGTGTGGTTCGGCGAGTTCCCTGCCCTCGAGGACGAGGACGTCCTCCGACTCCTGGAGGCATCGCGATGACGACTGCGATCCGCGTCGAGTTCAGCCGCACGTGCGACGCGAGCGACGCGTTCCCGACCGTGTGCGAGCACGTCGACGGTGCTCGCCTCGGCGAATCGGCCATCGAGGTGGACTGCGCTCGCGCCGAGGAGACACACGTCGTCGCGGAGCTCGAGCTCGCGCTCGACGAGTGGCTCGTGGAGCGCGACCTGCCGTTCGCACCGATCCCGGCCGGCCCGCACACGCTCGTCGTGCGCCCTCCCGGCGACTGACGAAGGAGGTCGTCCTGAAGGCTCACCGGCCCGTGTGCAGCGCCGCCGGGCTCCTCGTCTTGCTCGCCGCCGGGGCGGCGGTCGCGCGCGCCGGCGGCAAGACCTGGGAGGAATAGGACCTGTACCGCGGCGTGCGAGCCGCTCTATTCCTGAGTCGAGCTACGACCGCCGGCTGACGAAGACGTTGTCGAGCGCCGAGCGCAGGCCGACCGCGAGTGCGCCCATGAGCACCGCTGCGTCTCCGAGGCTCGAGATCTCCACGCGCGGCGGAAACGGCAGCCACTCGGCCAGCAGCGGACGGACGCCCTGCAGCAGCTCGGCGTTCGCTCCGATGCCGCCGCCGAGCACGACGAGGCCGACGTCCGTCACGGCGGCGATCGGGGCGATGTGGACCGCGACCCGCCGTGCCGCCTCCCCGAGCACGGCGCTCGCGACAGCGTCCCCGGAGCGCGCCGCGGCGAACACCGAACGGACGTCGTACGGCGACACGAGCCTCGTCTCCGCTCCGTCGGCCTGCGCCAGGCGCTCCGCAAGCCGGGAGAGCGCGACCGCGCACGGGTCGAGCTCCTGCTCGAGCCCGGCCCGGATGTAGTCGAGCTCGCCGGCGGCGCCGTGATGGCCTCGCTGGAGCTCGCCCCTCAGGACGAGTCCCGCGCCGAGGCCGGTGCCGACCGAGAGGAAGATGTAGTCGTCGACTCCACGCGCGACGCCGCGGCGTCCCTCGCCGAGGGCGGCGAGATTGACGTCGTTCTCGACCGTGACGGCATGGCCGAGCCGCTCGCCGAGCTCGGCGCCGAAGCGGCGCCCGTCGAGACCCGGGATGTTGAGGGCGAGCCGCACGGTGCCGCTCGGCGACTCGACGACGCCGGGCACACCGACCACGACCTCGTCGATCAGCTCGGTCGAGAGGCCGGCCGCGTCGAGAAGCCCGTCGCGAAGCTGCGCGATCGCGGCGAGCGCGCCGTCGGCGTCCGCGCCGCCGAGCTCGACGTCCTGCCGCGCGCGGACGGCACCGGACAGATCGCTCACGGCGCCGCGCAGGAAGCGGGCGCCGAGGTCGATGCCGAGCACGAGGGCGGCCTCCGCGACCGGCTCGAAGTACGTCGCGCCGTAGCTCGGCCCCTGCGGCCCCGTGAGGGCCTCCCGGACGAGGCCCGCCCCGAGGAGGGTCTGGAGGGCGAGCGACACGGTGGGCTTCGAGATGCCGGCGCGGCGTGAGATCTCCGCCCGCGAGATCGGCGCCCCGGCGCGGATCGTCTCCAGCACCGCCTCCTCGTTCAGGCGCTTCAGGAGCGGCGGCGTGGCCGGTCGCGGCGTTGTCATCTCATCGCCGATTTTGGTCAATAACCCTAACCATAGATATCGGTGAAGTCACTGATTGATTCGCTTTCCAGGCGTTGTTAGGGTCATCGCGTTAAGGTACCTAACGAGGCGGCGCTGCTTCCGCTTCGGGGGGTGGCGAAAACGGGGAACGGCAACCGCCGAAGGAGGTTTCTATGAAGCGCGTGGCTGGAGCCGTCGCGCTGCTCGCCGCACTCGTGCTCGCGCTCACGACCGCAGGGGTCGCCGGCGGAGCTCGGTCCGGGGCGCAGGCGACAGCGCACAGCACGGCGTCGACGCAGCTGACCGTCTGGGTCGGCTGGAGCGCCCGCGAGCTCGGCGTCTTCAACAAGGTCGCCGCCGAGTACGGCAAGACCCACCCGGGCGTGACCGTCAAGGTCGTCGGCAGCATCAACGACGACAAGATCGTCGCGGCGATCCGGGCCGGCACCGCGCCGGACGTCGTCAGCTCCTTCAACTCCTACAACGTCGGGGTCTACTGCGGGACGGGCGGCTGGATCGACCTGACGTCGTATCTCAAGCAGTCCAACATCAGCGTCTCGCAGTTCCCGCCGGCGACGCAGTACTACACCCAGTACGGCGGCAAGCGGTGTGCGTTGCCGCTGCTGGCCGACACGTACGGCCTCTACTACAACAAGGCGCTCTTCAGCGCGGCGGGCATCACGTCGCCGCCGAAGACGATCGCCGAGCTGACCGCGGACGCCAAGAAGCTGACGGTTCGCAATCCGGACGGCTCGCTCAAGGTGGTCGGCTTCGACCCGTTCATCGGCTTCTACGAGAACGTGCCGGAGCGGTGGATCACCGCGTTCGGCGGTCAGTGGACGGACGCACAGGGCCATGCGATCCTCGCCACGCAGCCCGGCTGGACGAAGTGGCTGACCTGGATGAAGAGCCTGATCAACTGGTACGGCTACAAGAACCTCGTCCGCTTCCAGGCGGGACTCGGGGACGAGTTCTCCGCGTCCAACGCCTTCGAGGTCGGCAAGGTGGCGATGAACCTCGACGGCGAATGGCGCGTCGCGTTCATCCAGGCCGAGCATCCGACCCTCGACTACGGCACCGCGCCGATGCCGACCAACGAGCCGAGCCTGTACGGCTCGGGGTACATCAACGGCACGATCATCGGCATCCCGAAGAACGGCAAGCACACCGCGCAGGCGTGGGACCTCGTCAAGTGGCTGACGACGAACGACCACGCGCTCGCCGAGCTCTCGAACGGCCTACGCAACGTGCCTTCGACGACGGCGTCGACGCACTCGAAGGAGCTGACGCCCGACGCGCACTTCGCGACGTTCCTGAAGGTGTTCGCGAACCCGAAGTCGAGCACGTCGCCGATCACGGCCTCCGGAGTCTCGTACACGAACGCCGTGCAGAGCTTCGTCACGAAGTGGCAGGCGGGCTCCGTGAAGGACCTCGCGAGCGCACTGAAGACGCTCGACGGCCAGCTCGACGCCCAGGTGAAGCAGGCGGGCGGCGGAGTGCCCTAACCGATGGAGGTCGCCCAGGAGACAGCCTCGGCGGCCGTCGGCCAAGGAGAACGCCGGCGGGCCAGGAGACGGGGGACGTGGCGGCGGCGGCGCCTCGTCCTCCTGCTCATGAGCCCCTGGCTCGTCGGCTTCTCCGTCTTTTTCGGCTACCCGCTCGTGATGAGCGCGTACCTGTCGTTCAACCACTACGACCTGCTCTCCTCGCCGCGCTGGGTGGGGCTCGCGAACTACCGCTATCTGTTCAACGTCGATCCGCAGGTCTGGACGGCGGTGAAGAACACGCTCTGGCTGATCGCCGTCCTCGTGCCGCTGCAGGTGCTGTTCGCGTTCGGGATCGCGCTGATGCTCGCCCGCGCCCGCACGGGTGTCGGGGTCTTCCGGACGATCTTCTACCTGCCTGCGCTCGCGCCGCCGGTCGCGGCGACTCTGGGCTTCGTCTACATCCTCAACCCGGCGACGGGGCCGATCAACACGATCCTGTCGCACCTCGGCATCCAGGGCCCGCTCTGGTTCCAGGACCCGGCGTGGTCGAAGCCGTCGCTCGTCGCGCTCGGGCTCTGGGGCATCGGCAACACGATGATCATCTTCCTCGCGGCGGTTCTCGACGTGCCGCGCCAGCTCTACGAGTCGGCCGAGATCGACGGCGCCGGCCCGCTCCAGCGGCTGCGCTGGGTGACGCTGCCCACGATCAGCCCCGTGATCCTCTTCGCCGTCATCCTCGGCGTGATCCAGGGGCTCCAGTACTTCACGCAGGCGTACGTCGCCGCCGGGGTGGCCGCGGGCCAGGCGTCGCAGGCGGCCGACGTCACCTCCGTGAGCCTCGGCTATCCGCAGGACTCGACCCTCTTCTACCCCGTGCTGCTGTACCAGCACGGGTTCGTCGACTTCCAGATGGGCTACGCGTCGGCGATGGCGATGCTGCTCCTCGCCGTCTCCTTCGCGGTCACGCTCGTGATCGTCGTCAACTCTCGCCGTTGGGTGCACGTCGGGGCGGTGCGCTGAGATGGCCGCTGTCGAGGTCGCGACGGCACCGCTCGTCCGCCGCCGCCCGCCTGCTCGCGTGCGCCGCCGACGGCTGCTGGTCGGAATCGCGAACCACAGTCTCCTGATCGCGGCGTCGATCGCCTTCCTCGCGCCGTTTCTCTTCATCACCCTGACGGCGCTGATGACGAACGACCAGGCGCTTTCGGCGCACCTGTGGCCACGCCCGTTCGCGTGGCACAACTTCATCAGCGTGTTCACGAAGGCGCCGCTCTGGCGCTGGACGCTGAACACGCTCGAGTACTCGGTGCTCGCGACCGTCGGCGTCGTCGTCTCGAGCGTGCCCGTCGCCTACGCGCTCGCACGCCTCCGCTGGCGCGGCCGCCAGGTCATGTTCATGGTCGTGCTCGTCGCGCTGATGCTGCCGCCGCAGGTGACCGTGGTGCCGCTCTACGTGATGTGGGCGAAGTTCCATCCCTTCGGCTTCAACTTCATCGGGACGCTCTGGCCGGTGATCATCCCGAACTGGCTCGGCGACGCGTTCTCGATCTTCCTGCTGCGCCAGTTCTTCCTGACGATTCCCGAGGAGTACATGGATGCAGCGCGGGTCGACGGCTGCGGAGAGCTGCGGATCCTGACGACGGTGGTCGTCCGGCTGGCGAAGCCGGCGATCGCCGCGGTGGCGCTCTTCTCCTTCCTCTACACGTTCAACGACTTCTTCCTGCCGCTGCTCTACACCGGCGAGAGCGCGCACCACTGGGTCCTCTCGATCGGCCTTTCCGAGTTCCGCTCGCTCCACCAGGTGCAGTGGAACCTGACGATGGCGGCGACGCTGCTCGTGATGGCACCGGTGATCGTGCTCTTCTTCCTCGCGCAGCGGGCCTTCGTCGAGGGCGTGACGCTCACGGGGGTGAAGGGTTGAAGCTCACGGTTATCGGTGCGGGCTCGACATACACGCCCGAGCTCGTCTCGCA
>Ga0335081_10006758_pt1 | contig 18288 bp, 16 predicted proteins | sample Lox_Sample_35_FD_206713 | JGI IMG/M metagenome (GOLD analysis project Ga0335081, IMG submission 206713) | Soil microbial communities from Loxahatchee National Wildlife Refuge, Florida, United States - Lox_Sample_3.5 | ecosystem: Environmental > Terrestrial > Soil > Wetlands | place: USA... | reverse complement strand
TTGCTGCGCCGCGATGATTACTATTAGAGACTAAGTAGGATCGGAAGTCTTAACGATCTAGTTTTGAGAGGAACATTGGATGCCGGAACTTGAACCCTGGTACAGAGTCGCGGTCCCTCGTGACGAGGTGCGCCAGGGGCGGTCCTTCAATCCCGACGAATTTGCGATCCACCTCGAGCAGGTGGTCGCCAAGAAGGGGACCGAGGACTATCGTGATCCAGAGAAATTCTTTCTCCGGAACGTCTTTACACGCGCGCTGAAAGAACACGCGGGCATGGTTCTCCAGCGACTCAGCGGCGTCACGCAAAACGCGTCCCCGGTGCTGACCTTGGTGACCCAATTCGGCGGCGGCAAGACCCACACTCTGGCAACGCTCTATCACCTTGCGACTTCAGGCAAGGCCGCGGTTGGCTATTCCGGCGTCAGCGACCTCTTGACGGCAGCGGGACTGTCTGAATGTCCGACGGCGAAGGTTGGCGCTTTCGTAGGAAACGCATGGGACCCGAAACCCGGGCTGGAGACGCCATGGCTGGACCTCGCCGACCAACTCGCTGGACCCGCCGGAATTGCAGCGTTGGGTCCCGCTGCCCAACAGGCCGCGCCCGGAACGGAAGCATTGGGTCGGCTCTTCGAGGCGGCCGGTGGCCGGGTCCTGATTCTCTGCGACGAGGTGCTCAACTTCTGCAATCGGCACCGGAATCTGACCGATGGGTTCTATGCGTTTCTACAGAACCTGACGGTGGCCATGACGGGCACCACGCACAGCGCGGCCGTGATCAGCTTGCCGCGAAGCCAAGTCGAAATGACGGATTGGGACTTGCAGTGGCAGGACAAGATCACCAAAGTCGTTCGGCGTGTGGCCAAGGACCTAATCGCAAACGATGAGGCTGAGATCAGCGAGGTCGTGAGGCGGCGGCTTTTTGAAACTCTGGGACCGGAGAAGCATCGACGGCAGGTTGCCACGATTTACGCGGACTGGTGTTTCGAGCGGCGCGCGCAACTCCCATCAGAATGGACGGCGGTGGATTCTTCCACAACCGGAGCGAAGGCGCGGGAGTTCCTACGGGACCGGTTTGAAACCTGTTTTCCTTTTCATCCAGCGACGCTCTCGGTATTCCAACGAAAGTGGCAAACCCTGCCGCAGTATCAACAGACACGCGGGACTCTGGCGATGTTGGCGCAGTGGGTGTCCTGGGCGTTCGCCAAACAGCACCAGGAACAGACCGTTGAACCGCTGTTAACGCTGGGGTCCGCGCCGCTGCATGTGATGGGATTCCGCGGCGCGGTACTGGGGCAGGTGGGAGAGTCGCGGCTGGCGACGGCGATCGAAACTGATATCGCTGGTCCGATGGCGCGGGCGCGGGCGTTGGATGCCGATACCAAGGGTCCACTCAAGGATATTCACCGCCGCGTGGGCACGACCATATTCTTTGAGTCGTCCGGTGGTCAGCGGGAACGGATCGCTCACTTGCCGGAACTCCGATTCGCGCTCGGCGGACCGTCGGTGGATACGACCTCGATCGATTCCGCGGCTATGAATCTGGAGGCGAAGGCCTTCTACATTCGCAAGGTCTCGAATGACGGGTTCCGAATCCACCATCAGCCCACGTTGAAGAAGGTCGTGAATGACAGGAAGGCGTCGCTGGACTTCGAGAAGGATGTTCGGCCGTTGATGCAGAAGGTGGTGCGGGAGCAGTTCGAGCGGAACAGCCCGATCAGAATTGAGCCTTTCCCAGCCGAGTCCGTGGACATCGACAACTCCCCGCGGCTCCAGGTGGTGGTAGTCGGTCCAGATCGAGAGTGGGCTCCCACGGGTGCGACGCGGGAAATGATACGAGATTGGACGCAGAAACGGGGCGAATCGGCTCGCGACTATCCGGCAGCGCTTGTGTGGTGCGTGAAGAAGGCCGGCAAGGAGCTGCGCGAGAAAGCCGAGCTTGTGCTTGCCTGGCGGCGCGTTCAGAAGGAATTACAGGATGGCACCCTCGGTGCCGATGTGCAGGCGGCCGATCTGAGGGGCGTTAAGGATAGCCTCGATGACGCCGAGGATGGCCTGGTGGAGGAGGTGTGGGCCAGCTACCGGTTTGTCGTGATCGCGGATTCGGGCGAAGCGGACGGCCTGCGCGTGATCGATCTCGGGTCGGGTCACGCGAGTAGTGGGGAGACGCTCGGTGGCCGGATCCTCGCGGCGCTGAAATCCGAGAGCCGGTTGAACGACAGCGTAGGGGCCAGCTATCTCGAACGGAACTGGCCCGCTGCGTTCAAGGAATCGGGTGCGTGGCCTCTGGCGAGCTTGCGGAAGTGCTTCTTGGACGGGTCGCTTACCCGGCTGGTCGATCCAGACAAAGTGCTGCGGGACAAGATCCCGGAGCTGGTGGGTCGCGGAGAAGTAGGCTTCGCAGCGGGCGAGCGCCCTGAAGGTGGATTCAATCGCCTCTGGTTCAACGAGATGCTGCCGCCGGAAGAGATAGAGTTCGTTTACGACGCCTTCGTCGTCAGGAAGGATCGGGCCAAGGCGCTCCGAGCCAGTGCGATGGCGTCCGGCCCTGCGGCTGTCCAGGGAACTATCCCTGAAGCTACCCCGGCGCCCACTGAGTTCACTTTGGCCAGCCCCGACTCCGGCCAACCAGCGATCGTCGATAGTGGGGTTGCAGCGGTACACACGAAGACGCTCCTGCGTGTGAAAGGTGCAGTTCCGCCGGAGTTGTGGAACCGATTCGGCTCGAAGATCATACCGAAGCTGCGGTCTGCCGAACAGCTCCAAGCACGGGTCGACCTGACCGTCGAAGTTGAGCATTCGGCCTTGGCATCGCTTGAAATGGAGATCCGGCAGGTGCTGGCTGATCTGGATCTAATCGGGAAGGTGGTCGTCGAGGAGGATCATCAGTAGTTTGTCGAAATGCCCGTTCTAAAACCGCTACGCGCAGCTTGATTGCTGTTTACGGTGCGGGAGTAGCCAATGCTGGCGGCGATTCCCTATTTGAAGGCTCCAGTGCGTGCCAAGTGGTTAATAGCGCGATGGAAGAATGGTGAGGTTTCGGCAAGCATGCGCGCTGCCTTTGAAAAACTTTCATTTCGCGAACTACATCACACCGCCGGGCTACGCCGGTGCCATTCCGTTGCCTGCTCGTAGGCATGCGCCAGCGCCATCCAGGCTATGAATCGTGAGCTTTCGGTGAGCTTGCTTATCGGGTGATGGTGCGAACCAACCGGATTGCGTCAGGCTCGCCGATGCTCGGCAAGCAAGGAATCCATGTCGTCACCGACGCCATAGCCGAAGTTATGGCTGATGACGTGTACGCGGTCGAGCCGGATGATCAGTGGGTTGCGGTCGCTGGCGGGTAGCTGGGAGATGGTCTTCAGAGCCTGTTCGAACATGCGAACCAGTGCATCGAAGTGGGCCTCATCTTGATATCCGACGTCGTTGCAGAATCCCGCCGCGCATTCGCAGTAGAACACCATCAGTTCCGCAAGCCCGGCCGGATCGCCGACAGCTTTCTTGAAACTAGAGATCGCCTGTTTGGCTTTTACGACGGATGTATCCTGGTTCCGCAATACATCCGGCCAGAGCCAGCGATCGAGCGTTTCCTTGTAGGGTTTCAGAATGTCCTCGCCCAGTCCAAAACGGGCGTGAAGGAACGTCTGGTTGTCTTTGTGGGCGGCATAGAGGTCCTGAATCAGCCCCAGTAAACCCAGCCGGTCGAAACTCGCGAGTTCGGCCTTAACATCTGTCCAGGTAGGCTGCGATCCTTTTTGGCGCCTTGGCATATGTGCTCGGTATATTCGTGGCCAATGAGTTGTTCGGCTTCAGAGAATACAGCCCTGCGCGACCCAGTAATGCCAGTCGCCGATCGCTTCCTGGGTTGATTCGTCCGCACCGATGGCCTCCAACTGCGAGAGAGGAACGGCCATCTTCCGACCCTGCAAACGGATTTGCACCAGCATGTCATGCTCGCAGACATCCTCAGCGGCCATCCGTAAGACCTCCACAGTTTCACCTTTCGTGAGCGGCGAGACAGCCCTCGCGGCCAGACACCTCGCTCGTACCGGGAACCTGATCTTGTTTTCCAGATAGTAATACCAGCTCATTGCCTGCTCTTCCGGCCCGGCATCGACGATCGCTTCGTTGTGGATGCGGTCTTCCCGCTCAGGGTCCCGCTTGGGTCTTTTCATGATTTTGCTCCCAGGATTCGGCGGACGGAGGTGCGGCCGATCTGCAGTCGTCGGGCGATTTCGGATTTACTGATGCCCGCGCGGTGCAGTTTCCGTATCTCGGCAGCATGCACGGCTGCAGTCGGGGGCCGGCCGAGCCGCTTCCCGTTCTCCCGTGCATGCGCCAAGCCAGCACGAGTTCGCTCCCGCAGAATCTCCCTTTCGAACTCTGCGAAGACCGCCAACAACCCGGCCATTGCACGACCGGCTGGGGTGGTCAGGTCCAGTGCCTCTGTCAGCGAGACGAATCCGACGCCAAGATGTTCCAGTTCCTGGAGCGTGGCCAACAGATCCGTTACCGACCGACCCCACCGGTCCAGTCGCCATACGAGCACCAGGTCGATCTCCCGGCGATGGGCGGCTTCCAGTACTTTCTCTCGGGCTTCCCGCCGCACCGCCCCGGAGTTCACGTCACGGACTTGCAGGGCAATCGTCCAGCCCCGCCGGGCTGCATACTCCCGCATCGCACGCTTCTGCATAGCCAAAGTCTGCTGATCGTTGGTGGAGACACGGGCATACAGTCCGACCCGCAACATTTTCGGTGCTTTCCGTGTCTGGCCAAAAACGTGGTCCGATTTTGCCTGCTCAGAGGTCCGCTTTCTGGGCATTTCGGAAGGCCCCTCCCACCATGGCCACAGTCGATCCTTTTCGGCCAGGCAGGGCTTCAGGATACACTAGCCGCGGCCAGCGTGTCGCGGTAGTTCCACGGCATCCAGTCGGCGGGATGGGACGCCAGTTCCGCCGCGTGCCGCTCGAGCTCGATCAGATATTCAAACGAGTTGGCCCCGCATAGCTGGCAGGTGTGGATGAGGCTCATGAACAGGTCGCCCACCTGCGCTCCGTGCAGCGTGCGATAGAACAACGCGTTCTTCCGGTGCAGCACTGCCCGTTTCAGCGCCCTCTCGACGATGTTGTTATCGAGTGGGGCGCCAGCTTCCCGTAGGAACAGCGTCAACGCGCGCCAGTGGCGCAGCAGATAGGTGATCGCCTTGCCTAGCCCGGAGTTCGGCTCCACTTTGCGCTCCGCAAGCTGCACCTCCAGCCAGCGGTGCAGTTCCTCCATCGCCGGACCGCTGCGCTCCCGATGAAGTTGCAGCCGCTCCTGCGGCGTCAACCCGCATTCGCGGGACTCGGCATCGTGGCCATACACCCGGCCCAGCATCTCCAGCACATACCGGCACTCGTCAGGAAAGTTCGCTGCCACTTCCACGAACTGCCTCCTTCCATGGGCCAGGCAGTTGGCCAGCAGGATCTCGACACCGGTGGGTAGTTTCGGAACATTGCGCGACAGCGCATCGCACATCTGAATCGGTGATGGAAGTTGCGCTGACCGCTGTTGCAATACCTCCGCCATATTCTCGCCGGCATGTTGGCGGCCGGTGAAGTACAGCGCGATTTGGCGGCCCCGGCCAGTCGAAACGATGCCGCTGGTGAAGACACCCGTGCGCTCATCGGATGGCTCGCGCTCCAGGTGCAGAACCCGCATGCTGGTATCGTCGTTATGCAAGACCTGTCCTTGCGCCGCCTGCCGGATTAGCTCCTCGTGCGCCGGTTTGATCACTTCCGCAGCTTCCTCGACGACTTCCCACTGGGTGGCCGCTGGCATCGGTATGCCCAGCTGGGCTTCCATCTGCTCCAGCCTGTAGAACGGGATGCCGCTGCCGTACTTGAGCTGCGCGATCATCGCTGACGCCGTCTCATCGTACTTCTCCGGCCCCACTCCTTCCGGTTCTGCGGCCGTGAACACCTGGCCGCAGGCATTGCAGCGCAGCCTTTCCAGCTCATAGACGGTAGCGGCCAGCGGCGCCTGACCCACGATCCGTACCAGGGCTTTGGGTTCCTTCTGCGTATAGACGTTGCCGCGCACGCAGTCCGGGCAGCGATCGCCATGCGCCAACTGGGAATGCCTCACGGCAACCTTTTCCGCGCCGCGATAGGCATCGGCGCCGTTACGCCCGTGTCCGGTTGCCGACCGGTCTGCTTGCGTGAGCATCTCTTCCGGCGCGGGCTCGGCGCCATCCCCGAAGACAGAGCTGGTCTTCTCCGTTTTCAACTGCGGCAGGAGCCTGTCGGCCAAGGCATGCAGGGCTGTTTTCAGCTTCTCGCTATCTGATTCGCTCAGAGGAGCGTTCTTGGCTTCATCGATGATCCGGTCCAGCTCTTCCACGTTCACATCGATTCGCCGGCGCGGCGTTTTCGTTTTCATAACTGGCTGAGTAAGTCGCGAAAGTCCCGGTTCAGTGGATAACCGAGTACTTCTTTGATCGAGCGGTTCGGCACATAGCTGTTGGATTGCTTGCCGCGGCCAGTGGTCTTGCCCAACAGCACCCAGTTGGCTGCGCGGTAACAGGTTCCCCGGAATCGTTCCGGATCGACGAACGTTTCCAGGAAGTAAATCGGGTGCCCGTAGAGGCGCTGCCAATCATCGGAGATTCGCGCCGCCATCCGGCCCAGAATATGCGACGCCAGGTGCTCTACGCGCACCCATGGCAGAATCAGGAAACGAGTGTTGTAAGCGAGGAAACGGATGTTGCGGCGCCGCGCCTCCGCGCTCCAACCGATGTAGCGGTCGCGGCTGCCCAGATGACGCGGAGCCGAAGAGAACGCCAGGCAAGCCACCGGCCGGCCCTGCGCCCAAACCAGATACTTCAGATGTTCTCCCACCGGCTGTTCGTAACCGAGATAGTGATGCTCTTCCATCAGGCTGTTGAACAATGGCTCGTGGGAGGTGCGGCGCGCCAGTTCGAACCGCAATGGCTGCAGGTAGCGCAATCGGGTTTCGATCGGTGTGGTATCGATCCGCGCCATCTTCGGCCGGACCCTCGTGGCCAGCGGATTGTGCCGGACGTAACTCACCGCCGGCAAGGTGATGTGGCCAGCTCGCTCCAGCATCAGCAGCAGGCCGCGGCACACCATGTCGCGCAACGCGCCATTGGTTTGGCGCCACTGCCAGGCTTCACAAAGCCGTGTCGATAGTCTTCGGCGGTTGTCCTGCGGATGCTGCTCGATCAGAGCACGTATATAAAGGATGTCTTGCTGGCGGATCTCCCGCCCCCGGTACCGGAACTCGGCCATCGCCCAGTAGTATGCGCCAGTTTTCCTTGGAACGCAAGGGCGGAGACTATTTCACGGCGTTCACTCGCCGCCACATCGGCGCCGCGCGGACGCGTGACACATCTCCGGCGGCCATCAGCAACTGGGCTTCGTAAGCTTCCAGCCCTTTGGTCGGTCCTTCGCCCTCCGGCCACCACACGAACCTTCCCCGGGAAAGCCGCTTCTGCGCCAGCCAGTATCCCTGGCCATCGTAGGTGAGGAGCCGGATGGCGGTCCCGCTGCGGCTGCGAAACACAAACACGCAGCCGGAAAATGGATCTTCGGCGAGCTTCTCCTGGCAGAGCCGAGCCAGCGAGTCAATGCCCTTTCGTCCGTCGACCGGCTCGATGGCCACCAGCACGCGCATCTGCGCGGTGATCTGAATCATCCTTCGGCTTCCCGCCAGGCGCGTAGCAGGCTTGTCCAGTCCGGAGGTGTGGCCGCTTTCCATTGGATACGCATCTTGCTTCCGTTGGCGGACTCGAACTCGATCAGGTACTCGGCCAAGGCCGCCGGTTGCGGTGTGATCAGCTCCACGAATGCGGGTTTGGTCGGCTTCCGCCGGGGACTGGAAACTCCGCTGAGCCGCTTCTTCAGCTGCATGTAGTCCAGCCGGAGGGGATGTGCCACCGGATAGATCCCGTGCTGCCGGGCCAGTTCAACTGCGGTCTGCCACAACGGCTCCGGCAGCTTCGTCCGTCGCGGCTGCGTGCTACGAAACTGATCCAACTGCCGTTGCAGTTGCACGATTGGTTCGGGAATGGGTGTGCTGCTTTTGCGGGCCACCGCTGCGCTTGAATGAACTTAACAGGGCAGCTCAGCCGGTGTCACGCATACTTGCCGGAAACTCACTATGAATCCGATCCCCGCGATCCTACGCGTCACACAACTTCGCTGCGTCGTCGAGCGATTGGATCGGATCTTTCCCGGCGGGAAGCCGAAAAACGGGGACTGGCTGCACCGTCCCAAGCCGCATGGATCCTGCGAGTCACGCGGCACGGCACGTCGGCGCGTGGACGGTGTTGCCTGGAAGGTGTGAAAAAAACGGTTGTACAACCGCTCGTTCACACTCGCGGCTCGGTAAGCGCTTTCGCAACAAGGAGTTCTTTCCGAGCCACGAACGTAAGAGAGTGGTGTTTAGGATTTTTTCACAGCTTCCTGTCCCAGTTTTTCTTCCGTCTTCCATGACCTGCATGTGATAGATGTCGTACAGCAGCTTCACCTTAGGCGAATCTACTGGGCCGAGGGCGGCGCACATCACCGGGTTTGCTGCAATGTCAGAAAACGTGTATGAAGTTGTCAAACCATGTTGGCGAGACTGAACGGTGGCGCCATTCGAAATCCCAGAAGCTGGTAGGGTCAGTGCTGTCACTTGATTCGGTAACGGTTACTGTTCCATCAGTATTAACACTTTCCACGATCGCAACGTGTCCAAGGCTGAATTGACCCGGAGACGAATTGCGCTGCGCGATCGAATGAACCGTGGGAGTTGAATCGACTCGGAACGTGCCACTCGCTTGAGTCGCCCACAGAGCGGCATTTCCATGGAGTACGCTCAGGGTGCCGGAATTAGCCCCTAACTCAAGCATTCGACCATACGCGTACCAGGTGCAATTCCCCAAAGCGGTACCGAGCTGTCCATTTGGTGGATTTGTCGCGCTTGGCGCGAAACCACTAGCCCAAAAGATATTCTCGTTCGAGCTGTAGTAGCGATTTGAGAAGTCCGGCCGGGGAACGTCACCGGCCAGCGGTGCAAGCGCTATTACAGATTCTGCGCTCCAACCGGGTTGCCCATTCTGGTTCGGAGGTTCAGCATCCCAATTGATTTCCCACCAATTTCCGGTGAAGCCGCCGGCCGTTCCCAACATTGGGCCGGCGATTACGGTTCCATGAACGCCGTTAAGCTGGGTGAACAGCTCGGCCAGTTGTGTATTTCGAACGACTACCCCGGCAGATGCCGCCGCCATCACTCGGGCGCCCGACTGAATTACAGAGGAACCTATGGCGATCGTGACCACCTTGGACGCCGCTCCCGCCATATTGAGAACCGTCGGCACCGCGTTGCCGGCAGGGGCATTCTGCGGTACTTGCGCGTTCACCTGGTAGAGCCCAACAAAACCAGGAGAGAGGCCCGAAAAGACGACAGCGGCCGGAACGTCACCTATTGTGACAATGGGATTGGTCGGAGTGACCGACAGAGGTGTTGCCAGCGCGGCGTAGCCAGTAGGAGGCTGGTTCGTAACTGGACCCAGGCCAGTTGCATAAATGGTGAGGTATTCGCCGGGATTTACTGGGCGGCTCTGCGCATTTGGTATGCTTCCCGCAGGCGCAGCGTAAATCGCTGTATTTGAAATGACAATAATCCCTTGGCCACTCGGCAACTGAAGGACGCCCGGTGCGTACGTAGCCAGACTCACTGTCTGCGGAGCGCTGGTTTGGCCTGCTGCTGTCACGGTGAGTGATGTTTGTGTTTGGCCAGCCAGCTCCCAGGGAACCTGGATGTTCAATTGCCCCGACGAGACAAAGAACAGAGGCGTCCCATACCGGGTGAAGGCCGCGCTGGTTCCGGCCAGGACATTTTGCAGTGGGTTTGACGTAGCACTGGCAGTGGAAGATGCGAGATTCGTGCCGAACACCGAAGCAATGCTGCCCGCTGCGACGGGGGCCACGAAGCTAGCGCCGTTTACTACCCCACCAGAATTTATCGAAGGGACGAGCGCAGCAGAAACCTTTCGGATGCGGTTAGCACCCTGGTGGGCAAAAAACAGTTCACCGGACCCGTCCGCGGCCAAGCCATATGCGCCTACCTCTACGCTGGTGGCTGGCCCGTCCCCGGAGAAACCGCAAACTCCGTTCCCTGCTATCGTGCTGATGATCCCGTCGGTAGTGACTTTTCGGATGACGCACGCGGGATCGCTTTCGGCAATAAACATGTTGCCCGCATTATCCAGCGCCACGCCAACCGGAAAGCCGACCTGAGCGCTGGTGGCGGGCCCACCATCACCGCCATAGCCAAAGACACCATTGCCGGCGGCCGTGGTAATGATCCCGCTGGTGTTAACCTTGCGGATGCGACAACCCTCCGAGTCGGCAACATAGACGTTGCCCACAGCATCCACCGCCACACCCTCAGGATGGTCAAGCGATGCGCCGGTCGCAGGGCCGCCATCGCCGGAGAAGCCCCCAGTCCCGTTGCCCGCCACGGTGGAAATGATGCCGCTTGGAGCTACTTTGCGGATGCGGTTGTTTTCGATATCAGCGAAGTACAGATTACCTGCTGTGTCCACGGCCACACCTGCGGGGGAATGGAGCGATGCGCTAATGGCCGGGCCACCGTCCCCGGAGAAGCCAGTGGCTCCGCTGCCGGCCACCGTACTGATAATCCCCGCCGTGCTCACCTTGCGGATGCGTTCGTTGACGTCATCGGAGAAGTACAGGTTGCCCGCCGCGTCCAGCGCCAAGCCGTCAGGTCCGTTAAGTGAGGCGCTGGTCGCGGGGCCCCCATCGCCGGAGAATGCCGCGGTCCCGTTGCCCGCCACGGTGGAAATGACCCCGCCCGTGGTTATCTTGCGGATGCGGTAGTTAAAATAGTCGGTGAAATACACGTTTCCGGCTGCGTCCAGGACGACCCCGCACGGACTATGAAGCGATGCGCTGGTCGCGGGACCCCCATCGCCCGAGAACCCCGCAGTCCCATTGCCGGCCACTGTGCTGATGATCCCCTGCGCGTTACAGAGCAAAGGCGCGGCAAAGACGGCAACCGCTGTTAGTCCGTACCGGGACAGGTGGCGCGAAGACCTTGATCTCGTGCCGCTCGGCCAGCACGGATCTTGGGACCTATTGGCCAAAAAGCGCAACCTCCTACAAAGCCCAGTTTCCAATTCGAGTGCTCGGCAAGCACATTGGCCCAATTGCTCTGCCTGCTTAACGTGAAGATTTTAATCAAAGCGGCTGACGAAGACAAGCCAACCGGACTTCTCTTACGCGGCGCACAACCTCATCGCGATTGTATCGCTAACAGAGGCGCTGCTGGCCGTCATGGCGCGGCTACCCCTTTCTTCAGCAGCGCCGGCCAGTTCACAATCACCGTCAACGGCTCCGCGGCTTGTTGCCAAGCGCGTTGTGGTTGCCTGTCCCCCTGGCCGATTCTCGGCGAACCTCTGCAAGGTAGCCGGCGCGCACCTTATCATCGGACGCGCCGCGGTCGCAAAGAGCGTTTTCCCGGATCAGGTCACTACAGCATCAGGCTACGTACTTCAGAGGCCCGATCCATGGAAATAGCCCACGCCACCTCTCCTCAAGAACGGTGATCCGGTGGTGACGGCTGGTCTCCGCCCGGCGGGCGCGGCTTTCAGAGTTCGATAATCGAACATTGGAGCCCACGTAAGGAATTCATGTGGTCGTCGTCGCGCTCCTTCGGCCCAAATAATATGCACGCCCAGGGCCTTTCGTTGATTTTGTCGCCCCTTAAGAAGCGAAGACAACACTTCCGAACAAGAGCGCTTGGGCAAGCCCGTGGCGCAGGGCGCGGGGGAGTTAGCTCGGGTTTGTTACTCAGCTCGCATCTAACAGCCGGGAGGGCGAATCGGGCAGATGCGTCGCCCACTGGGGCGAGCGACAATGGAATTTGCCAATGCTCGCGCGCCGCTCGATTCAGAAGCTGCTTGATGACATCGCAGCATACCTCGATCCTCAGCACCTCGAAAGATTTGTGGCGCATCTGAATCGTAGTAACCGCGACTCGATCGAGGCAGAGTGGGAATTAATAACATTAGCGGCCCTGGCTTCAATGGGTACCATTCAATATGAGCCGGACCTTGGCGGGACCACACGGCTCGATGTCCGTTTTCGCACGATGTCAATCAGGTTCGTGGCCGATGTGCGGGTCGTATCCGATGACACATACGACCGTCAAAATCCGGTCACGCAATTGTCGAACGAGCTATTCCGCTACTCTTTGAAGCTGCGGGAGGTGGGTATTGAAGGCGGCTTCGATTTTCGAGTGAGTGCGATTGAGGCGTGTCCTCAAAAAGGCGAGTACAAAACCAGGCTTGTGCTCCCGGCGGCGCACGAGTTCCGGAGACTTATCTTCAACAAGCAGTTCCAGCAGTTCCTTGCGGAAATTCGCCGTGAGCCCTCGAAGGTCCATTACCATGTCGTCAATAACGATCAGGCGGCAGTCTCGATCGTCTTCAATCCCGGCGGTAACGGATTTCGGTCTTACAGTCATCCGGCCTACAACGTTGCGCACGACGTTACTCATAATGTCGTTTACAGAGCTTTAGAAGATAAGTCGCACCAAATCAGCTATGCGGGAAGACGAGATCCTGGAGAACTTGCGGGCATTATTCTATGCGACGGCGGCTGCGGCATGTTGCGCGCACGGGCGAGCGTCGGTGTCGTTCCACTTGATCGCGTGATCCGCACTTTCCTTGGAAAGAGTCACACTGTTGATTTCGTGTGCGTCGTCGATGTGGTTCGAAGGTTGACCTCTACGAATTCGGGTCCTTCCGCCTTCGAGGCCCGGGTCTGGTCACTACGGCACCCAGAGCTTCTTCAGGTACTTCCGGATCAGCTGAATCATACACTCCAGAAGCTGCCAGCTCCTGTTCGATCCCCAGTGAACACGATGAATCACTTCGAGTGGGCGGCTGGTTCATTGCAGCGTCTCTATTCAGATTACAAGGGGGATATTTGGATGTCGGCCAACTCAATTGAAATATCGCTCCGGGCGACCATGGAGTACTTAGCTGGTCGCATCGACAGGGCCCAGTACGAACTTGCGGTACCGTCCGATTGGCTTGCTCACTTGGGCCGAAACCTCGAGCGGGGCAGCAGCATTACCGAGGTCTCGATTTCCCGGAGTCCTGATCGAAACGATGACGGCCTTGTGATAACCTTCGGCGACGACGCGGATCCTGCCATGTCGCCGTTTCGATCGAGCAATGCTAGAAAGCTGGGTGATTGATCCGGCGTCAGGAGGCAAGGCCGTCATCGCCGATTACGCCCACCCGCATCTATTTCTGAAAGAGAGGATCTGGTCAAGCATGACCTCACCCGAAATCGACGCTCTTGTGGTAGAAATTCGCGAGCTGCACGGGCCGATTGAACTCCTCATTGGCGGTTTCGCGAGGTGCTCGTGCTCCTGACAAACAAGAGCCGAACCTTAGCAAGCGATCGCTTGCAGTGGTGCATTTCGCGTTTACTGACTCGCTCGTGCGCCTGAGGACGGTGTTCGAGAAAGGGCGCTCGCGGTTCTGCGGCCTTGAACGCACCGTTGTGGAGCCTTAATGGACACTATTTCGGTTCAAAGGCGATCGTGGATGGTTTCCGGATGGCGCGCGGTCCGACCGGAACTGTAAAGATCAATTCTAACCGGCCGAGTTATGCTTCCGATGCCCTGCAATTGGGACTAGACCTATGGCCGTTTGGATGCGGAAGTTCTAAAATAAACTACCAGTGGAATCGTCACTCAACGGTAAGACACCTGAATACCTCGGTGCCGATCTGACGGACCGGTATTCCAAGACTTGTCGCGACGTGGATGTCTGCGGGCTAACACCCGGCGACGACAAAAGCCTTGCCGCGAAATTTTGGTTCTGGCGCTGGGACGCCTTCCCCGTTCCGCTGCGCGTCAATGCAATCGCGAAGGAACTCGCCGGCACACGGGCCGCCATGCTCGACGGCCCCCAGGGCCTCGCTAAATCGGGCAATAGTCTTCGCGTTTGCGAGAGGCAGTCTGCGGCTGTCGGCAAGACTCCGGACACGCGACCGGACTTGGCCAAACCGTTTGCCGGTTTCATACGCTCTTCACTCGATTTATTCGCCGCTCTGAAACGAGCCGGTACAAATATCAGCCCTGCTGGCTTTGTCGGTGGGACGTCGGAAGTATATCCGGGGCACATCTGGACGATCCTTGCTGGTGGCCGACCTCTTCCCAAAAAATCTACAGATGCAGGTCGTTTGGTGCGAAAACGAATTCTGGAAGCTCTTGGAGTGTTCGGTCTGCCTATTTTGCCGACCCATGATCAGAACGACGCCTGCCTCTCTGCGCTCATCGCGGCAGCGGTAGACGGTAGGATTCCCGGAGTGATTCCCCTCACAATCGGTTCGCCGCTTTTCGTGGATACGAACGGTGTACTTCGTGAGGGCCCCATGGTTGTTCCCAGGCTTACCTCCGAGGCAGCGGAGTTGATTGCAAACGTTCTCCACGAGTTTGGACCTGTCGACGGGGCCGGATCTGCCGCGGCTGCCACTCTGCGGAACGGCCGTGTTGGCTCTGACGCTATTGGCTCAGGTCCCGGGTGTATATCGGCTGACGATCTCCTTGATAACCTTATCGCGAAGGCCCTAGCGGGCCACCCCCAGGTGTACACGTACTCAGGGGCGTACCGGCGCCTCTTTAAAGACCCGTATCGGAAATGGTCGCAAGCGTACGCCGATCGGGTCATCAAGGCTGCTCGCCATACGAGCCCGCGAAATTTGCCTGGCCTCGGACTCGTCCGTTTGGACGCATTTGTTGTCTCCAAAAGCGATGGACTTCCGAGTGATGGCCATTGGCCGCACGCGGAATACGATCGTGAGGACTGGGAGCGCGCCCTTGGCCAAGCCGAGCGAATTATTAGTTGAATTTGTAGGCTCGAAGCTCTCGCATATCTGGCGGGGCCATCGGCCAGTGACGGCAGCTGGCGGGGATAAAGTAACCGGAGTGGTCAGGATGACTGCAGAACGATTAGTGATCACAAAAGGTCCATGGCGACATAGTGGGCCGAATCGATGAAGGGAAATGAAAGGATTTCACCACCGGCGCGCGTTCGAATCTGATATGTTCGCCGTCGCTTCATGGAGCAACTCCGTGCCCACTGCGAACTAAATGGAAAAACTGTCCATCCGTCTCTACGTTGGCGGAAGCTATCGCGAACTAAGACAGCGTTATCTGGTGTTATCGGTAGCTATTCGTCTCGAAAGCGACTTCAGCTCCCGCCGACCGGCCCATCAACAAGTCAGGCGTTTCCCGTCAACTCAGCTCTGAACAGGCCTAGTTTCGGATGGTGCATTACCCGACTAGAATCGGTAACAGTGAGGACAGGGCAGCGCCCGTCTCCTCACGACGTGTTTGGCATGTTGCCCACACGATCGACGAAAAGAAATGCGATAATCGCTGCAGCTGCGCCCATCCGCTTGTCGGGTGGACCTTGCCGCAATGGCGGCGTGTGGTAGCTTCGGACCGGATTGTTGCTGGGGAAGGACCTTACCAGCAAGATAATTGGAAATGCGCGGCTGGGGGTTAGCGGAATGGGTGCGAATCAGAAGCTCGTCATGCAGTTGAGGAGGGATCTGGATCGCGAGATAAAACAGATCAAAGCTGACTATTTCGCCTTGAAAGATGGCAACCCTTTTGTTCTCTGGTTTGCTGAAGCAAGGATAACTGGAGAACGGGCGAAGGCTATGGAAGGCATAGTCGGGCAGCCAGGCGATATGGGAGTGGATGCTCTATACGTGGATGAAGGCTTGAGAATAGTTCACGCTGTTCAGGGCAAGAAACACGACAATCTAAGCGCGAACGACAGCAATGACTTGCTCAAGTTCGCAAGACGCGCTACTGACCTATGGAGTCCCAGATTCGCTCAGGTGCTCAAGTCCATGGACAAGCCTGGAATCCAGGCCAAAAAGCGGCTGTTGGAGGCGCACTCGAGACTCCATGGCAACAGCAAACCGGCTTTCTTGCTGAAAATGTACTTTGCGACGACCGGCAGGATCACACCGGCAAGAGAAAGGGAAGCAAGACGGATCGCAAGAGCCTCGGGCAATACGGAACTCGAGGTTGTGGCTGGGCACGAAATCCCAGCGCTGTTCCATGAATGGCTGATAGGCACTTGCCCGCCGCTCCCTGAAATGGAGATTCGGGTGAACGGTAAGGACACGATCTTTCACGAAGCTGGGCGCCTTCAGGGTTGGATCTTCACGGCGACCGCCGACGAGATTGTGGGTCTTTACGACAAAGCCAAAGAGCGGCTCTTTGCGCGGAACATACGCGGCTACAGGGGCGACACTACGATAAACGACGCAATATTGGACAGCGCGAAGAAGAACGCTGATCGTTTCTGGTTCATGAACAATGGGATCACCATCGTCGCCGACCGAGTCGAGGAGGTCAAAACTGGTGCGAAGGTACGGATGCACATGTGGAACCCACAGGTGGTTAATGGCCAGCAGACGATTAGGTCGCTGGAACAGGCCAAGGGGAACCATTCAAAGGTTCTCATTCGGGTGATCCGGCTGGATCAGCGAGACGGTGCGGGAGGCTTTGGCGGAGTCGTCGGCGATATCGTCCAGGCGACAAACCGTCAGAATGCCGTCGGTTCCGCGGACCTTATGGCCAACGACCCCGAGCAGGTTCGCATAGAAAGGGAGTTCGCGAAGCTCCAATACGCCTATGAGCGGAAGAAGCAGGCGGGAGCGGAGTTCGCAGTAAAAGCGGCCAACCGAGTTAGGGTGAAACGAGAAGAGCTGGCAAACGCTCTCGCCAGCACGACGTCGGAAATGGGGCCGCACACGGTGCGGAGACCGGACTTGTGGCAAACACAATACGACAGACTCTTCATGGGCAACCGTAAAGTCACCGACTACCTTGCACGCTGGTGGACGGCCAGGCAGCTGTGGAACGTTGATACTCCGCTCAGAAAAGAGGCCCGGTGGGTCGTACTTGGCTGCCTCTGGCGCTGGCCGGTTGTGTCTCTCAACGGGTGCCTATCTTCGAGGGCGCGAAGACGGGCTTTCATCGAGGCATGCCAATTCAAGGACGGGACCATCCTTCGCCCACTACGAATTGCGGCGAAGCAGTTCTTCGCATGCGCGAAACCGATTTACGTGAAAGCCAAGAAAGCGTACGCAGAGAAGAAGAAACAGGAAGGCGAGCCATTCAAGGTTCTAACCCCGGATGCGTATTTTCGGCAAAAGGGCACTGACGAACAGGTGTTGAAGGCTGCACTACACGAGCACAGCAGAAAACACAAGATTACGCTTGCGCTCAGGACGTTTCAGACGCGCTTACATGACGCAGTCAACGGCGAATAGGCCCTCGCTGACGGCGTAGGGTTGACCTAAAGGACTAAGCTCCCGGATTGTCGGGCATCCGAAACCTAGCCACCTGGACGTATAAGTCGCTGACGCGTACTTCTGCTTGTGCCATGGATTTCCCAGCGAGTGGTCGAATTGCCCGTTGTTCGCCATTATCGGACGCTATTTGCGATTCAAGGCTGCGCCGAGGACTAGGGGTCGTCGAGCTTCAGCGATTCGCAAGCCAACGAACAACCCGTCGCGCCTTGCAACGCGCGTGTGTCGCACGAAGGGTCTCTTGGCTTCTGGAAATAGAATCGCCTTTAGTCTCCCAGCACCTCACACATCTCCCTCCCTGGCTATGTTCCGCTGGAGCGCATCTCTTTCAGCCTTGGCTCTCGCTACTCGGTCGCGGCCAAGGAGAAGGATCTCGGTCAAACTTAAACCCCTGAGGTCTTCCACGTCGTCGTCACCAACTGAACCGCGACACTCACCGCGTTCCCTTGCCTCTGCAACACGCCGCCGTCCTTCCTCAATCCTCTGGCGCAGCTGGCGCGAGCATCTCGTTTCAACATGAGGCCCAAATCGATTCTCAAGCTTTCGGAGCCGTCTGATGATCGTCTGCATCCTTATTGTTCCGTTTCTTGAGCCTCTTGTTCGAGGGCCGCAACGCGCGCTTCAATGTCTTCTATCTCGATGGCCTTGGTTGCGTGATTCATGACGCATTCGGCCGCCCGTACCCGGACGGACGCTGGCGTATTGGGGTCAATCATCGTCTTCAGCAGGGTGGTGGCGGCGGCCGAAGAACCCTGCTGAAGCCGCGCAATGGACTGCGAGAAAGCCGCGCGCCGCGCCGCTCGGTACGCAGCGTCGAACTCTGGCTCCTTCATCCAGCGCAGGAGCGTTTTCGGTGAGATGCCAACG
>Ga0335081_10006756_pt1 | contig 18293 bp, 14 predicted proteins | sample Lox_Sample_35_FD_206713 | JGI IMG/M metagenome (GOLD analysis project Ga0335081, IMG submission 206713) | Soil microbial communities from Loxahatchee National Wildlife Refuge, Florida, United States - Lox_Sample_3.5 | ecosystem: Environmental > Terrestrial > Soil > Wetlands | place: USA... | reverse complement strand
CCATGACGAAGAATATTTTGGTGTGTTCCATGACGGCAAATTTCCTCCCGGTGGAAGATCGGACAATGCTGTGCAACACCCGAACATTTCGCACAGGGAACTTCCGGAGGTCTGAGCCTTCGAGCGGACTCACGGCTACGCCCTGCGGGGCGCTCAATCTCGTGATCTCATCCTGGAAGTGGCGAACGAACGATGGAAGTAACAGCAATAAACTCACGCTGGCGAAAGTCCAGCTACAGCGGCAACGGCGGCAACTGCGTAGAGGTCGGCACCGATCAGGCCGTTCTCGTGCGGGACACAAAGGACCGGCAAGGCCCGGTCCTCCGCGTTCCTGCTGACAAGTGGCAAGAACTGCTCACCAAGGTTAAGAGCCTTTAGCTTTAAGCTCTTCAGGAGGCCCGTCCCGAGTCTGGGGCGGGCCTTTTGCTATGGCGACGCAATGTCGCGAGTCAAGCTCCGAGGGTATCGTTACACGGCTGTAGTTTGACAGCCCTCGCCAGGCGCGTTTGTAGTGTGGATCTTGCCGGCGCAAACCCGCTAGCGCCGAGAGAGGGCAGGACATGGCAAGGGACTAGCCGAGCGAGTTGCCAGTCGAGAACTATGTAATCGCTCGTCTGCATCTTTCTCCAATGGACGCGGGAGTTTTTATCGGCGGTCCTGACGATTCCGCTACGACCGGCCTCGCGCGGATGGCGGCCATATCGTGATGGCCGACTCCGAGGGCAACGAGTTCTGCCTCGATTGATCAGCCGCGCATACGGCTCGCGACGCCCGAGAAGTCTCGCGACGCCCGAGAAGGCAGCGCCACCTGTGCAGGAGTGCTCTCGGATCGGGCGAGGGGTCGGCTGCGTCGAGAGTGATGACCGTCGCCGCCACGGTTGAGGGGTGCGGGATCGGCTGGCCGTCCTCATGGAGCCCGGCCAGGTGCAACTCGATGGCCTGGCGCATTTCGGCCAGAAGAGCTTCCTCGGTATCTGCCAGTGCGACACAGCCAGACACACAGTAAGGTAATGGCCAGTTTCGCAGGAGCCTGGCAGGCCGCGTGAACGCCGCAGGACAAAGGAGCCCGCATGCGCCGACCGATCCGGCAGTTCGTGCGCATCGAGACGGTAGCCGTGCTGGTCACCGCGTGGCTGGCCGGCGCGCTCGGGCTTGGGCTTGCCACAGGCGCGGGCGCGGTGCCGACGGTGGTACTGATGGCGCTGGGGCCGCTGGCTGGAGGCCTGCTCCTGCTGCTCAGGCACAACCTCGACCTGGCCAGCCGGATCGGCAACCTTGCCGTCCAATCCGAGCGCACGCTCGACGCCGTGCGGTGGGTCGGCGCCGACGTCGAGAAAGGGATCAGGAAAGATACCCAGCAGACATTCCGCCAGCTGGAAGCGTTGCAGAACTTGAGCGCCGTGCTGCCGGTCAGCGACGTGCTGCCCGCCACCCGAGGCTGGGCCGCGTCGCCGGACCTGCTCATGGTGCTGGTCGACCTGGTCATCGCCGGACGGCCGTCGCTCGTGGTGGAATGCGGCAGCGGCGCGTCTACGCTGTGGCTCGCGCTGGCGATGCGGCGGTTCGGGATCGACGGCCGGATCATCGCGCTTGATCACGACCCGGTTTTCGGCGGTAAGACGCGCGATTTCCTGGCCAGGCATGACGTCTGCGATCTCGCCGAGGTACGCGACGCCCCGCTGGAGAGCTTCAGCCTTGATGGCGAGACCTACTCGTGGTACGCGAGGCGGGCATGGGAAGACCTGACGGGGATCGGCCTTCTCTTCGTTGACGGGCCCCCCGCGGCCACCGGTCACCAGGCCCGTTATCCGGCGCTGCCGTTGCTGATCGGGTCGCTGAGCCCGGTTACCATCGCTGTCCTCGACGACCTCGTCGTGCCGGACATGCAGAAAGCACTGCAGCGCTGGCTTGACGCGTACCCGGATTTCCGCGCCGAGATCCTCCCGCTGGAGAAACAGGCCGCGGTGCTGCGCAGAAGCTAGCCGGAACGCGACATTAGACCGTCCTTACATGCGCTGAGCCTTCTGTGCCGCTAGCTTTCTTCCTATATGAGGGGAAGCTGGGGGAAAGGGAGGGCAAGAGAGCCATGTCTAGGTTCCTGCGTATGAGCGCGGCCGCAGCCGGCGGCATTACGGCGGCGTGCATCGCGCTCGCGGGCGCGACGCCCGGAGTCGCGTCGGCGGCCGTGCAGACGTCGGAGGCGGCAACTGCCCAGGTGACGGCGGCGCGCGTGGCGTCGCCCGGGTACGTGCCGGCGAAGCGCACGCTTGCCTACGGCATGGCCGGCAACGACGTCAAAGCACTCCAGCGGCGGCTGACACAGCTCAAGTACTACCCAGGCGCTGCGAACGGCCAGTTCGGCTCGGACACGCTGGAAGCGGTCTGGGCGTTCCAGGAGGTGCAGGGGCTGAGCACGGACGGCGTGGTCGGTTCGCACACAGAGCGCGCGCTGGTAAGCCCGCGTGCTCCGCAATCGCGCGATCCGCGCGGTGGCGCGCTTCGCGTGGAGGTCAACCTTCACCTTCGGGTGCTTCTCCTCTACCGGAACAATCAGCTGTCACTGGTCAGCCACGTCTCCCCGGGCGGCGGATATTACTACTGCAGTGAGGGCTCCTGCGGTTACGCCATCACGCCGACCGGCCACTTCACGACCAAGGTTTTCATGCCCGGCTGGGTCACGGTGCCGCTGGGCGAGATGTACAACCCGGTGTTCTTCATCGGTACCGCCTATGCGATCCACGGCGACACCGACGTTCCGCTGGAGCCCGCCTCGCACGGCTGCGTCCGGATCCCGATGGACATTGCTGGCTTCTTCCACACTCTGGTCAGGACGCCTGGCACCCCGGTGTACATCTACAACTAGCTTGGGATTGGGCAGAGTTTCCCGCAGTACTGCGGGTTTCTCTGCCCAACCCCGCGGGGGCGTTACCCGGGCCTGCCGGGGTCATCGGACTGCGCCCAGCGCGGCGCTGATCGTGGCGATGATCGCTCCCCCGAGCGTGACCGAGACGAACGAGCTGAGGAAGGCAGTGCCGAAGAACCGCCGGCGAATCCAGGCCAGCGCCAGGAGTTCGAGCGCGATGGCCGCGAGCGCGAGCAGCACCGCCGATCGGTACTGGGGGATAAGGAACGGCAGCGTGTGCAGGACGCCACCCAGGAACGTGCCGGCGCCGGTGATCGCGCCGCGCAGGAATGGGCGGCCGCGCCCGGTCAGGTCACCGGTATCGGAGAGCCCTTCGGAGAATGCCATGCTGACGCCGGCGCCGATCGCGGTCGCCAGCCCGGCGAGGAACGCGTAGCGCGGCTGGTGCGTGGCGAACGCGACGGCGAAGATCGGGGCGAGTGTCGACAGCGAGCCATCGATCAGGCCAGTCATCGCCGGCTGCGCCCGCTGGAGCAGGAACGATCGCTGGTCCCGTGGTCCGTGCGCGCGTGCCATGGCGCAGCGGTCGTCGTTCCTGGTGCCGGCCTGGCCGGTTGCGGAAGATGTCGTTGCCATGCCGCCGATCCTGTCGGCTGGACGGCGTGCCGTCGTCATCCGCAGGAATCGACTTCTGCCTGGTCAGCGGGGATGCCGGCCGGTGCAGCGGTACCACGTGGGGAGTAGCCGGCCATAGCGCCCGCAGGCGGATGCGCTCGCGGTTGATAAGGCGCTAGCGCAGGGACCGGAACCCCACGCCGGCGCTTGGTATGGCCAGATAGCGCCATCTTGGATCTCGACGACAGACCATCGGTCTCCCTATCGTGCTCGTGTGCGGATCGGGGCGATGGCTCGGGCGGGAGATCGCATGACAAACACCAGGAGGCAAGCGAGAGGGGATGGTCCGATGCAGTGGCGCGAGGCCACCGTCGGCAGGATGGACACGACGAGTTCGGGGTATCCGGCTCCCGCGTTGCCGGCGGGACGAGATCTTCCCTGCGTACAGCAGCCGGAGGTGTTCTTCGCCGAGTCCCCGCAGGGTGTGGAGCGGGCGAAGGCCATATGCCGGGGATGCCGGGCCAGGATCGCCTGCCTGGCCGGCGCGCTTGAGCGCGGTGAGCCCTTGGGTGTCTGGGGCGGCGAGTTGCTGGTGTACGGCGCGATCGTGCCGTGTAAGCGTTCTCGGGGACGTCCTCGCAAGCCCGACGTGGCCGCGTAGGCGGTCACCAGCAGCGAAGTAACGGCGCGAGCGTTATCTGGCCAGGCGCGGGCCGTGGGAGGCGAGTGCGCGGTCCAGCATGCGCAATGCGCCCGGCAGCTGGCCGGTGCTGACTGCGCCGAATCCGATCAGGAGACCCGATTGGGCCGGGCCGGTCTGGAAGCAGTCGTGCATCCCGGAGGTGGCGATTCCGTGCCGCGCCGCGGCCTGCAGCACCTCCTTCTCGCCGAGCCCGTCCCGCAGCGTGGCGGCGATGTGCAGTCCGGCGTTGGAGGCGCGGGCGGTGAGGTGGCTGGCCAGCGGGCCGGAGAGTGCCTCAGTGAGGATGTGGTGGCGCTCGGCGTAGACGCGCCTGCTGCGCCGGATGTGTTTGTCGAGCAGGCCATCGTCGATGAAGCCGGCCAGGGCGGTCTGCATCGCGATCGGCGGATGCCAGTCGATGAGCTGCCTCAGCGCGGTGATCGGCTCGGCCAGCGGCTGGGGCACCACGGCGAAGCCGAGGCGGACCGACGGGGAAAAGGTCTTGGAGAACGAGCCGACGTACACCACCCGGCCGGTCGCGTCGAGTGCCTGCAATGGCTCCAATGGCCGGTCGACGTAACGGAATTCGGTGTCGTAATCATCTTCGATGACCGCGGCGTCGTGGCGTTCCGCCCAGCGCAGCAGCGCCCTGCGCCGTGGCATCGACATGGTCATGCCGAGGGGATATTGATGCGAGGGCGTGACGTACACGATGCGTGCGGAGGGTGGCAGCAGGTCCACGATCAGGCCCTGGTCATCGACGGGCACGCCAACGACCCTCGCGCCGAGCACGCCGAACAGGCGTGCCGCGGGCACATACCCGGGGTCCTCGATCGCGATGCAGTGGCCGGGTTCAAGCAAGACCCGGGCGACCAGGTCGATGGCATGCTGGGCGCCACAGGTGACGACCGTGTCTTCCCCGGCCCGCACCGATCGCGACCGGGCCACCCAGCCGGCGATGGCCCGCCGCAACCTGATCCTCCCGGCCGGGTCGCCGTACTCCCGATGTTCGGCGGCGACCGCGGCGGTGACCCGGCGGCGCCACATCTCCGCCGGGAACAGCGTGGGGTCCGAGAGGCCCGGCCGGAGATCCGCACGGCAGCCGTACGGGGGCGGCCGGAAATACGGTGACCAGCCTGCGAACCTCGGGCTGGGGCGAAGGGCGGCCGCCGCGCCCGGCCCCTTGGCTGGTGCCGGGGACGCGGATGCCACCACGCTGCCGCCGCCGGCGCGTCCCTCCGCGTAGCCCTCGGCCACCAGGCGGCCATACGCCGTCGTCACCGTATGCCTGGACACGCCGAGCTCACTGGCCAGCTGGCGGCTGGGGACGAGCTGATCTCCGGGCAGCAGGCGGCCCCCCGTAATGGCCCGGCGGAGTTGCTCGTACAGCTGCCCGGTCAGCGACTGCCCGGATTCCGGGTCGAGGAAGATGTCCACCAAGCGGGTATATCACCAGTTTGGTATGGCCGAACAGTGCCATTTTGGATCTCGACGGCGAACCATCTGCTCCATAGGGTGCTCGTATGCGGATGGGGCGAGATGGGCTTGCTGAGGCGGGCCGTGGCTGAGGTCCAGCAGCTACTTGATGGCCTTTCCTTTGGTGAGTCGCTGCGCTGGCATCAAGACCGTCTGTGGCTGGCCGACTGGGGCGCGCAGGAGGTTGTGGCCGTCGATGGCGAGGGCCGGCCGGAGGTGATGGCCCGGGTTGATTTCCCCGCGTTTCCGATGTGCATCGACTGGCTGCCCGACGGCCGGCTGCTCATTGTCGCGGCGCGCGACGGCCGGTTGCTGCGCCAGGAGCCGGACGGGTCGCTGGTGACCCACGCCGACCTGAGCGGCCTGGCCAATCGTGCGCATCCCTGGAACGAGATCGTCGTGGACGGGCGAGGGAATGCCTACCTCAACAACCAGGGCTTCGACTTCCCCGGAGGCGAGTTCGCGCCCGGAACGATCGCCCTGCTCAAGCCGGACGGGGCAGCCCGGCTGGTGGCTGACGGGATCGCCTTCCCCAATGGCATGGCCATAACGCCCGACAACTCGACGCTGATCGTTGCCGAGTCTTACGGCCAGAAACTGACGGCGTTCCGGATCGCCGCCGATGGCAGCCTGGCGCAGCCGCGGGTGTGGGCCGACCTCGGCGACGGCGTGCCCGACGGCATCTGCCTCGACGCCCAAGGAGCCATCTGGTACGCCGACGTGCCCAACAAGCAGTGTGTGCGGGTCCGCGAGGGAGGAGGCGTGCTGCAGACGATCCAGCTAGACCGCGGCTGCTTCTCGTGCGCACTTGGCGGCACGAACCGGACCACCTTGTTTATGGTCGCCACCCACTGGCGCGGTACCGGGCGCATGACCGATAGGTCACGAACCGGCCAGCTGCGGACGGCCCGCGCGCCGGCCGCCGGCGCCGGCTGGCCATAAGCCGGTATCTTCCAGGCGGACCGGCTCGGGAAGGGGTGCCTTCCCGGCCAGGAGCCGCAAAGCCAGGCCGGGGAACAGGCCGGCGGAGAGCAGCCCGGCCGCGAGCAGCGAGGAACTTGTGGTAACGGAGATCAGCCTGGCGGCAAGCCCGATCTGAGTGGCCACGATGACAAACGTGAGCGTGGTGGCCTGCATGAGGCCGGCGACGAACGCGTGCCGGCGGCCGATGAGGCGCACATACAGCAGCGCGGGCAGGCCGCGGACGATCAGCAAGGCGACCAGGAACAGCGGTACCTCCGCTATCGCGGCTGGATGAGCGAGCAAGGCCTTCAGATCGAACTGGACACCGGTGGCAATGAAGAAGATAGGGATCAGGAACCCGAAGCCAATCCCCTGCAGCTTGATCTCGAACTGCGGGTGGGGAGCGTGGCCGGTCAGGTCGATCATTCGGACCAGCAGCCCGGCGGCGAATGCGCCCAGAATGGAGGCGAAGCCGAACCGGTAGGCCAGGACGCCAAAGGCCAGCGCCAGCGTCAGGGTGGCCCGTACGCGGAGCTGCGCACTGCGGTCTTCGAGCCGGTCCAGCAGCCGTTCCAGGGCCGTCAGCCGGCGGACCCGCGCGAGGGCAAGCCCCAGCACGACGACCAGCGCCAGGAAGATAGCAAGCGAGGCCAGCCGGTCTGCTGAGGTCGTCGAGGCGGCCGAAAACAGCAGTGACAGCAGCATGATCGTGACCACTTCGGCCAGGGCGCTCGCGGTCATAACCAGCCGTCCGAACCGGGTGTTCTCTTGCTCTGAATCCTTCAGCAACGGCAAGATCAGTCCGGCCGAGGTGGACATCAGCACGATGGCCAGGAACAAAGGCCGGCTGGGCCTGTTGATCGCGCTCAGCGCGTAAGCGCAGGCCACGCCCAGCGCTGCCGAGACCAGGAAGGCGTAAGCGGCCAGTCGCCCGAGCGTCCCCCGCAGGCGGTCCACATCGATCTCCAGGCCAGCCAGGAACAAGAGCATCCCCAGCCCCAGATCGCTCAGCACCGTAATCGGCGCATCGATATGCACCCAGCCCAGCACCGACGGGCCGATCACGATTCCGGCGATCACTTCCAGCACGGCGCCGGGCACCGGCACGGCCGGCAGCAGGCCCAGCACGACCGGAACGGCTACCGCCACGGCCGCGAGTATCAGGACGCCATTGAATGAAATAGCCACGCGCCCCCCAGGAAAGCTCAGCCTGTTGGCCGACACGCGAGCGGCGCGCCGGAGTTGACCGCGAGCAGTCGCTCCCCGCTGGTCTCAGCCACGGCCTGCGCCACCCAGCGAGAGGATCACGCTAGCCTGGTGCGGTACCTGAGGTAAACAGGCTCGGGGCAGTCCCCTACCGGTACGCCCGTTGCCTACCCTAGAGTTGCGCGTGTTCCTAACGTCTACGAGGGGTAGGGGAATTGGCGGCAGACGCAGAAAGCATCGGGGGCCGGGGCCCAGGCGAACGGCCCTTTCCTGACCGGCCCGCAGGCACGGACACGCTTCCCCAGATTGACCACATTCTCGTTTTAATGATGGAGAACCACTCCTACGACAACTATCTCGGGATGCTGGGCCGGGGGGCGGGTGAGCAACCGCGGGGAGACGGTTTTACGATCGGGGCGGATGGCCGGCCGACGGCGGCAAATCCCACCGCGGGCGGCGGTATTCAGCATGCGTTCCGGATGCCGACGACCTGCCAGTTGTCGGGTAAGCCCTCCCAGGAGTGGGAGCAGGCCCATGTGCAGTTCGATGGCGGCCGCAACGATGGATTCGTGAAGTCGGCGAGCGGCCCGGTCGCGATGGGTTATTGGACCAGCCAGGACCTGCCGTGGGCCTACTCGCTGGCCGCCACCTTCCCGCTGGCGGACCGCTGGTTCGCCCCCATCTTGGGCCAGACGCAGCCGAACCGCCGCTATCTGCTGGCGGCCACGTCGGTAGGCATGGTAGATGACGTGCTGCCGGAGGACCTGGTGCCCGCCCCGGAGGGGACGATCTTCGACCGCCTGGACGCCCATCACATCCCATGGCGCAACTACTACTCGAGCTTCCCCCCGACCAGCTACGTGTTTCTCGGCGATGCGGTCCGTGGCCATGCCAGCGTCGTCCCGATCGCGCAGTTCTTCGCCGACGCCAAGTCGGGGAACCTTCCAGGATTTGCGATCATCGACCCCGACTTTGGTCACAGCTCCGGGGAGAACCCGCAAAACATCGTGCACGCCGAGGTGTTCGCCGCCTCGGTTGTCCAGGCCGTCATGGAGTCACCGGCGTGGCCGCGCACGCTGCTGGTGTGGACCTTTGATGAGGGCGGCGGTTACTACGATCACGTGCCCCCGCCTGAGGCGGCCGCGCCGGACGCCATCCCGCCGCTGCCGCCGGCCGGCCACTACGACGGTTTCGCCCGGTATGGCTTCCGGGTGCCGGCGGTCGTCGTGTCCCCGTGGAGCCGGGCCAATCACGTGACCAGCGTGGTGCATGACCACACCTCGATCCTGGCGATGGCCGAGCGCAAATGGAACCTCCCGGCCATGACACACCGCGACGCAGCCGCCGCCGACCTGTCCGACTTCCTCGATTTGGACCAGCCGCCATTCGCCGAGCCGCCCCAGCTGGCTCCGCCCCTGGCTGGCCCGGCCCAGACCGCTTGCGAAAAAAGCGGTCCTGGGCCAATACCGCCGCCCGGATCGGTGACCCCTGGTTAGCGGGCGGGTGAACAGCGCCGTTCGGACCAGGGGTTTGTGTCATGGCGGCAAAAGGGTACTGTCGGGCCACTGCTGCGCGTTAGTTGAGTATTCGCCAGCTCGCTGGCTCCAAGCCGAGGGCCTGGAGGTGGGCATGGATATGGGTGCCCCGGAGCCGCTGTTTGCCTCGCCGCAGGCGGTCGTGCAGGCAGCTGACGGCAATGCCGGTGGCGGCAGCGTGGTCCTTCGCTCGGCCGATACGCTGGGGGCCTATCCCGCCACGGTGATGCACAGCGTGCGGGCGTGGGCGGAAACGGACCCGGCCCACCCGCTGGTCGCCGAACGCGGGCCCGGCGGAGCATGGCGCACCTGCGGCTACGGCGAGGCGGTGGCCGCGGCCAACGCGATCGGCCAGGCGCTGCTTGATCGTGGCCTGGGACCGGACCGGCCGCTGCTGATCTTGTCTGGCAACGGCGTTGACCACATGCTCATGACGCTGGGGGCGATGACCGCCGGCGTTCCGGTCGCGCCCGCGAGCGTCGCGTACTCGCTGCAGAGCCGCGACCACGCTCGCCTCCGGGCTATCGCCGAGCTGATCCGCCCGGGCGCGGTGTTCGCGGACAACGCCGATCGCTTCGCCGCGGCCCTCGATGCGGTCGGCGCGGCGCCGGCGATCGTTAGCGCGGGTGACAGGCCCGGAGCGGAGCGGCTCGACGAGCTCACGAGGACCATGCCCGGCCAGGCCGTTACGGCGGCGTTCGACGCCTTGGACCGGAATGCGGTCGCGAAGATCCTGTTCACCTCGGGCTCGACCGGGGCGCCGAAGGGTGTCCTCAACACCCACCAGATGCTGTCCGCCAATCAGCAGATGATGCGGCAGGTATGGCCGTTCCTCACCTGGGAACGGCCCGTGATCGTCGACTGGCTGCCCTGGAGCCATACTTTCGGCGGCAACCACAACGTGAACATGATGCTTACGTCCGGCGGCACGCTCTACGTTGACGCGGGCCGGCCAGCGCCGGGAATGTTCGCGCAGACGATCGCGAACCTCACCGACGTGCCCCCGACCATTTATTTCAACGTCCCGACCGGCTATGCCCAGCTCGTGGCGGCGCTGGAATCAGATCCGGCGTTTGCGGCACGGTTCTTTTCCAGGCTTCGGCTGATATTCAACGCCGCGGCGGCGCTGCCCGCTGCCGTGCGCGGCCGGCTCGAGAAGCTAGTGGCGCGCAACACCGACCGCTCCGTTCCGGTCACCGGATCCTGGGGGACGACCGAGACCGCCCCGGCGGTGACGACGGCGCATTTCGGCTACGATGACGCCCGCTGCATCGGCGTGCCGCTGCCGGGCACACAGGTCAAGCTGGCCCCGGCGGAAGGCGCGTACGAGATCCGGGTGAAGGGCCCGATCGTGACACCGGGCTACTTCGCGCGGCCGGATCTGACCGCGGCGGCCTTCGACGAGGAGGGCTTCTATTGTTCCGGCGACGCGGTGGTCCTGGCTGACCCGGAAGATCCGAACGCCGGGCTGGCGTTCCGGGGACGCCTCGCTGAGGACTTCAAGCTGACGACCGGCACGTACGTGCGGGTCGGGGCCGTGCGCCTGGCGTTGCTGTCCGCTTTGCCCGTGCTGTCCGATGCGGTCATCGTGGGCGAGAACCGCGAGTTCGCGTCCGCGCTCGCCTGGCTCAACGCGGCCGAGGCAATCAGGCTGCTAGGCGAGGAACCGCGGCCGCAGGGCGAGCTGATCGTGCATGAGACCGTGCACCGGACGCTCGCGCAGTCACTGGCTGACCATAACGCCGCCGCGGGCTCGGCGGCCCGCGTCGAGCGGCTCGTGCTGATGGCCCGCCCCGCCGACCTGGACGGCGGCGAGATCACCGACAAGGGTTACGTCAACCAGCGGCAAGTGCTCATCAACCGGTCGACGCTGGTCGAACTGCTCTACGCGCAGCCGGCGCACGCCCACGTCATCGTCGCGGGAAGGATTATGTGATGCGGTACGAGAACGTAGCGATCCCGGCCGGGTTCGCGTGGAGCTCACCCTTCACCAAGTGGCAGGGCTCACTGGCCGAGGTTTCCAGCCTCGATCTGGCCGCCGACGTCAGCGCCCGGGCGCTGGCCGAGCGGCGAGTCGACCCCAGCCAGCTGGCCGGCCTGGTACTGGGCTGGACGATCCCGCAACCGGACATCTTCTACGGCGCCCCTACGCTGGCGGCGCGGCTGGGCGCCGGGACCGTGAGCGGCCCGATGATCAGCCAGGCCTGCGCCACGTCCGTCGCGTGCCTGGCCGCGGCGGCCGGCGCGGTCACGACCGGGGCGGGCGTGCAGCTGGTGGTCGCCACCGACCGCACCAGTAACGGGCCGCAGTTGCTCTATCCAGCACCGTCGGCCGCAGGCGGCGCCCCGATCTGCTCCCATTGGGTGCTGGACAGCTTCGCCCGTGATCCGTGGGCCGGCACGTCGATGCTGGCCGCGGGGGAGAACGTAGCCGCCGAATCCTCGATATCCCGCCGCGACCTCGACGAGCTGGCCGCCTTGCGGTCCAGCCAGTACCAGAAGGCGCTGGCCGACGGCCGGGCCTTCCAGCGCCGGTACATGGTCGAAGCGCAGATCCCGCAGCGCCGCAAGCCGCCTCGGGTGATCGACGCCGACGAAGGCGTGCGGCCCATCGTTGCCGACGAGATCAGCGCCCTGCCGCCGGCGTCCCCGGACGGGCGGCACACCTTCGCCACCCAGACCCACCCGGCCGATGGCACCGCCGGCGCCGTCGTCACCACGCTTGACGAGGCCCGTGAGCTGGCCCGCGGCGCCGGCGTGGCGCAGCTCCTCGCGACCGGCTTCGCGCGCGTGGCGCCGAGTCACATGCCCCAGGCACCGGTCCCGGCGGCCAACGCGGCGCTGGCGGCCGCGGGCCTGACGATCGGCCAGGTCGACGCGGTGACCACGCACAACCCGTTCGCCGTGAACGACATCTACTTCTCCGAGCAGACCGGCTTCCCGCTGGACCGGATGAACTCCTACGGCTGCAGCCTGATCTTCGGCCACCCGCAGGGCCCGACCGGGCTGCGCTCGATCGCCGAGCTGATCGAGGAACTGCGCCAGCGCGGCGGCGGGATCGGCCTGTTCACCGGCTGCGCCGCCGGAGACTCCGGGGCGTCGGTCGTCCTGCGGGTGACAGAATGAGCCCGTCGTTAAACGCGTGCGAGTACCTGCTCGACCGGCGGCTGGCCGCCGGCGACGAGAACAAGCTTGCGCTCACCGGCCCCGGCGGCGAGCTGACCTACGGGCAGCTGTACCAGCAGGTCCTGCGGGCGGTCGCGGCGCTGCGCGGCATCGGCCTGCAGCCCGAGCAGCGGATGCTGATGTGCATGGCGGATTCCCCCGCGTTCGTGATCGCCTACCTCGCCGCGATGCGGGCCGGGGCGATCCCGGTCCCGGTGTCGACGATGACGAACGCCGACGTGCTCGGCGAGCTGCTGCGCGACTCGCGGGCCCGGTTGCTCGCGGTGACCGGCGAATTCGCCGGGCTGGCCCGCGAGGCGATCAACGGCGCGCCGGACCTGCGCGCGGTGCTCGGGCCGGGCGACGCGGCGGGCCCACCGGGAGGGCCGCCGTGGTACGGGCTCCACACGCTGCTCTCCTCGGCCCCGCCGGACCAGTACGTCTATCCGACCACCGCGGACTCGCCCGCGTTCTGGTTGTACACGTCCGGCACCACGGGCGCGCCGAAGGGCGCGATGCACCGGCACGGCGCCATCCAGGTGGTGTGCGAGACCTACGGCGCGCAGGTGCTCGGCGTCACGCCGCAGGACCGGTGCCTGTCGGCGGCGAAGGCATTCTTCGCGTACGGCCTGGGAAACTCCGTGCTGTTCCCGCTGTCGGCGGGTGCCGCGGCCGTGCTGGAACCAGCCCCGTCCAGGCCCGCGGTCATAGCCGGGCGTGCCCGCGAGTACGGCGCCACGCTCTTCTTCGCCGGCCCGACGTTCTTCGCCAACATGCTCCGCGCCGACCTGCCCGCGGATGCGCTGGCAGGCGTGCGGCTGGCGGCGTCCGCCGGAGAGGGGCTGCCGACCGCGCTGTACACGCGATGGACCACGCACTTCGGCGTGGACATCCTGGACGGCATCGGCATGACCGAGATGCTGCACATCTTCCTGTCAAACCGGGCCGGCCAGGTCCGTCCGGGCAGCACCGGCGTCGCCGTTCCCGGCTACGACCTCAAGATCGTCGACGACACCGGGCTCGAGGTACCCATCGGTACGCCCGGCACCTTGCTGGTGCGAGGCGCATCGGCAGCCACCGGGTACTGGTCGCGCTACCATGCCTCGCGCCTGGTGTTCCAGGGAGAATGGCTACGTACCGGCGATACGTACATCCAGGACACCGACGGCTATTACACTTGCCTCGGCCGCACCAGCGACATGCTCAAGGCGAGCGGAATATGGGTGGCACCGGCCGAAGTCGAGGCCCGGCTGCACGCCCATCAGGCCGTGGCGGACGCGGTAGTCGTGGCCGCCCTGGACGGCGACGGGCTGGAGAAGCCCGTCGCGTTCGTGATCCTGCGGTCCGGCCAGATCGCTACCGAGACCGAGCTGATCGAGTTCTGCCGCGAGGGCCTGCCCGCATTCAAGCGACCGCGCAGGATCGTTTTCGTCAGTGAGTACCCGACCACGCCCACCGGCAAGGTCCGCCGCGTCGACCTGCGCCAGATGGCTTCCGACACCGGCCTGCTGTCGAAACCATCCGGCTGATTCGCGCTGCCGCCTGGCGGCCCCTCAGGACAGCCGCTCGAAGATCATCGCCATGCCCTGGCCGCCGCCCACGCACATGGTCTCTAGGCCGAAGGTCTTGTCGTGGAACTGCAGGCTGTTCAGGATCGTCGAGGTGATCCGTGCTCCCGTCATCCCGAAGGGGTGGCCGATGGCGATCGCCCCGCCGTTGACGTTCAGCTTGGCCTCGTCGATGCCCAGGTCCCGGTAGGACGGGATCACCTGGGCGGCGAATGCCTCGTTAATCTCGACCAGGTCGATGTCGTCGATGGTCATCCCGGCTCGCTTCAGCGCCTGCCGCGAGGCCTCGACCGGCCCGAGGCCCATGATCTCCGGTGACAGCGCGGTCACGCCGGAGGAGACGATCCTGGCCAGCGGTGTGATCCCGAGCTCGGCCGCCTTGGTGTCGCTCATCACGATCACCGCCGCGGCGCCGTCGTTCAGCGCGCAGCAGTTGCCCGCGGTGACCGTGCCGTCGGGCCGGAACACCGGCTGAAGCGTGGACAGCTTCTCCAGCGTGGTCCCGGCCCGCGGCCCGTCGTCGGCGGACACGACGGTGCCATCCGGCAGCGTAACCGGGGTGATGTCGCGCTGCCAGAACCCATCGGACAGTGCCTTCTCGGCCAGGTTCTGCGACCGGACGGCGAACTCGTCCTGCTCCTGCCGGGTGATCCCGCGCAGCGCCGCAAGGTTCTCAGCGGTCTGGCCCATGGCCAGGTAGGCGTCGGAGATCTCGCCGTCATCGCGCGGGTCGTGCCAGACGCCGGCGCCACCCTTGGCCTGCTCGGCGGTGCGCGCTCCGGCGGGCGCGAACACCGGGTTCATGGTGTCCGGCAAGCCGTCACTGCTGCCCTTGCCGAAGCGGCTCACGCACTCGACGCCCGCGGAGATGAACGTGTCGCCCTCACCCGCCTTGATCGCGTGGAACGCCATCCGGGTGGTCTGCAGCGAGGACGCGCAGTACCGGGTGACGGTGGTCCCCGGCAGGTTGTCGTGGCCGAGCAACACCGCGACGACACGGGCCATGTTGTAGCCCTGCTCGCCGCCGGGCAAGCCGCAGCCAAGCATCAGGTCACCGACGTCCGCCGGGTCGAGCTGGGGCACCTTGGCGAGGGCCGCGGTGATCATCTCCGCGGTGAGATCGTCGGAACGGACGCTGCTCAGTGACCCCTTGAACGCCCGGCCGACCGGCGAGCGAGCGGTGGCGACGACGACTGCCTCGGTCATGGGAACTCCCAGGGCTGGATGTTAGCTCGACAGCTCGACAGTAGGCTCATGCGGTCGCGTGTGCCATAACCGGCGCAGGCATTCAGGCCCGCGTCGGCGTATCACCTCTCCGAGTTCCTGGTTAGCTTCCGGCCCAGCTGCGGCCAATCGCCTGGGCCTCCCAGATGACCTGGCGGCTCACCCGGCCAGGCCGAGCCGCCGCAGCGCCTCGTCGTGCGGAACGTATGAGGTCTGCCCGGCGGCCTCCCGGGCACGCCAGTCCGCCAGTGCTGCCTGGTCTTCGGCGTCCTCTAGCTCCTGCGCGCTGGCGGCCTGTTCCAAGGCCCGCAAGCGCAGGAAGTCGGACACCGGCACCACCACCGCGGCTTTGCCGCCAAGGTGGATCACCTCGTACGACCCGGTGTCCGGGCCGCTCGCTGGGTCCCGGTCGGCTGGCTGGGCGGTCATCGCGCTGCCTCCTGTACGGGGCTTCCGGGCTTTGCTATCCATCCTGGCATGCCTGCGGGCCGGAGAGGTGCCATGCCCTGCAACCGCGCCGTGGTGTTGGCGCTGAATGCCCACGGTAGGGGCTGGCGATGCCGGGACGACCACCGGCGGCACCAACACCATGCTGTTCAGCGCCGGGATCAACGGCGAGAACGATGGGCTCGTGGGCTCGATCAACGCGGTCCAGTAGCCCGGCCGGCGCGCCGGGGCCAAGCCGCAGCGGCCCGGCTCCGGCGCCGTTACCCGGCGCTCACCAAGGGCGCCATGACTCGGATTCCGGCGCCTGTAACGCTATCGATCCGGATGGGCCATCGTGTCGACCACAGCGGTGGCGGCGAGGATCAGGATCTCGTTTTCACCCGGCGTTATCTCGACTCCGTAGGTGTCACGGACCCGGAACCATCGCTTGGACACCTCGGCGACCCGCTGCCCGTCGCGCTCGATGGTGTACTCGTGATCGACGATGTTGCCCTGGACGTGCAGATCGGGGCCGTCGACCTTGACCGTCCACCGTTCGCGCAGCGGATCGATCATGGCCTTCTGGACCATAGCCATCCGGTGCCCGTCCGGATCCTCGATCTCCATGCTGTCCTTGACCCGCAGCATGCGTTCCTGGATCTTGCACAGCTCGTGGCCGTGCATGTCCTCGAACCGGATGGTCTTGCGGATCCGCAGCGCCTTGCCGTCGAGTCTGAAGACGTGCTCGCCGCGGTCGTTTTCGATCACGTAGTCGTCCCCGATGGAGATCATGCGCTGGCGCATCTGGTAGCGCGTCGCCTCGCGGTCGCCCGCGCGGCCTTCGCGGCGTTCCTCGCGGCGCTCCTGCCGCCTCTCCCTGCCAAACAACGTCCCTGCCTCCGGCTCTACGGGTAAACCCACACTTTCTGCGGGACATCCTTGCGACCAGTCTTAGCCCCGGACCGGGCGCACATCACCCATGCCGGGGGAGTAGCGATCCCCCTGACGTACCTTCGGTGACGACCCCGCTTGAGGGTAGTTCAGCGTATGTCCGGTGCCAACCGCCGAGCGACCGCTGGCCCGATCCAAGCCGGAGCCCGGGATCTCAGGACGCCGTGCCGGGTTCCGGGAGGTGGCGTGTCATGATCGAGCCAGGTGAAGGGAGCGCCGTGCGGTATGAGATCGTGGCGGAGGCCTACCGAGACCTGGAGCAAGCGAGCGGCCGGCTGGTGCTGGTAGACCGGCTGGCTGTGCTGCTGGCCGGCACCCCGGACGGGCTGCTGCCGGTGGTCTGCTACCTGTGCCAGGGGCTGATCGCGCCGGAGTTCGCCGGGATCGACCTCGGCCTGGCTGAGAAACTCGCCGTCCGCGCGGTCGCCACCGCCACCGGCGCCAGTCCCGCAGACGTCACCGCCCTGGTCCGGCAGACCGGTGACCTGGGCCTGGCCGCCGAGGAACTGCTGGCCGTGACCGCCGCCGCCCGGCCGGCCAGCCTGACCGTCGCGGCCGTGGTGGGCACGCTGCACGAGATCGCGGCGGCGGAAGGCGCGGGCTCCCAGGGCCGCAAGCTGGACCTGCTGGCCGGGCTGCTGACCCAGGCGACCCCGCTGGAGGCGCGCTACCTGCTGCGCCTGGTGACGAAGGGGCTGCGGCTGGGCATCGGCACGCCCACCATCCTGGACGCCCTCGCCCAGGTCCATGCCGGCGGCCGGGCGGCCCGGCCGGTGCTGGAACGCGCCTACAACATCTGCTGCGACCTGGGCCGGGTCGCGGCCGCGCTGACCGACGGTGGCATCAGCGCGGCCGAGCAGATCACCGTGCGCCCCGGCAACCCGGTGCGCGCCATGCTGGCGCAGCGGCTGGCCGAGGCGGCCGAGATCCTGGCCAAGCTGGGCGGGGCGTGCGCGGCCGAATACAAGTACGACGGCATGCGGGTGCAGGCGCACCGCACCGCGGACGGGGCGATTGAGCTGTTCACCCGGCGGCTGGAACGCGTCTCGGCGCAGTTCCCCGACGTGGTGGCCACCCTCGCCGCCGGGCTCGGCCCCCAAGAGGCGATCCTCGAAGGAGAGGTCGTCGCCTACGACGCGGCCACCGGGGAACTGCATCCGTTCGCCGAGGTCATGTTCCGGCGGCGCAAGCACGGCATCGGCCAGGCCATGCTGGAGGTACCGGTGGGCTTGTTCTGTTTCGAGCTGCTGTACGCCGACGGCGCCGACCTGACCCAGCTGCCGTACCCGCAGCGGCGGGCCGCGCTCGCGCGGGCGATCACCGTCACCGACCGGTTGCAGCTCACCACGACCACCGAGGTCAGCGACCCGGCCGCGCTGGACGCGGTGTTCGAGCAGGCGGTGACCGACGGCTGCGAGGGCCTGGTGTGCAAGTCGACCGGCCCCGGCTCGGTCTACCAGGCCGGCGCGCGCGGCTGGCAGTGGATCAAGCTCAAGCGGGACTACCGCACCGAACTGTCCGACACCGTCGACCTGGTGGTCGTCGGCGCATTCGCCGGCCGCGGCCGCCGCGCCGGCCTGTACGGCGCGCTGCTGCTGGCCGCCTACGACGCCGAAGCT
>Ga0335081_10006755_pt1 | contig 18293 bp, 16 predicted proteins | sample Lox_Sample_35_FD_206713 | JGI IMG/M metagenome (GOLD analysis project Ga0335081, IMG submission 206713) | Soil microbial communities from Loxahatchee National Wildlife Refuge, Florida, United States - Lox_Sample_3.5 | ecosystem: Environmental > Terrestrial > Soil > Wetlands | place: USA... | reverse complement strand
ATCACGATCGAGGCCTGGAAGAACACCTTCCGGCCGTACATGTCGCCGAGCTTGCCCCACAGCGGCGTCGACACCGTCGAGGCGAGCAGGTAGGCCGTCACCACCCAGGACAGATGGGACAGCCCGTGCAGGTCGCCCGCGATCGTCGGCAGCGCGGTCGCGACGATGGTCTGGTCCAGCGCGGCCAGCAACATCCCCAGCAGCAGCGCACCGATGATCACCAGCACCCGCCGCTGGCCGAGGGCCTGCGGCCGCTGATCGGTCACCATCTCGGCATCGGCCCCGGCGGTCACGGCATGCTCACCTCTCCTCCGGCATCGCCGGGCGCCGGGTACCGCCGAGCGCCCCTCGAGCCATCGACGCTGGTGGATCCCATCGTGGCATAGCGTCCGATCTGCGCCCAGAGCACCCCGACGGCGGGCAGGCGGGAACGCGCCGGCCTCGGTGGACCGGTGCGTCAGCGGCGGGTGAACACGGCATGGATGGTGAGGGTGCCGGATGACACCTCGCGCCGCAGGAATGTGACCGACGGGCGGTCCTGGCTATCCGGTGCCGGCCTCGGACAGGCCGCCCCCCTGGAGCGGGGGCAGCGCGCCCGCGCGCATCCGCCGCAGCAGCCGGGTGCCGACGGGCCGTACCAGCGGGTGGGTGCCGCCGTGGCGTTCGGCTTCGGCCTGCCAGCGTGCTCGCCGCGCCGCCAGGGTCGCCGGGTCCCGCAGTTCCGCGCAGTCCAGGGTGTCGTGGTTGACGTCCACGACGATCGTGTCGCCGTCTTCGATGAGCGCGATCGGCCCGCCCAGCGCCGCCTCGGGTGAGGTGTGGCCTATGACCAGCCCGACCGACCCGCCGGAGAAACGGGCGTCGGTCATCAGCGCGATCGTGATGCCGCGGCGGCGGCACAGCGCGGTGATCCGCGACGTCGGATCGAGCAGTTCCGGCATGCCCGGCGCGCCGCGCGGGCCCTCGTAGCGGATCACCACCATGTCGCGGTCCTCGAACCGTTCCGGCTCGGACGCCAGCGCCCCGATCAGCGCCGCCTCGCTGTCGAAGACGCGGGCGCGCCCGGTGAACCGGCCGTCGGCCATGCCGCCCTCGAGGCCGGCCAGCTTGATCACCGCGCCGCCATCGGGGGCCAGGTTGCCGCGCAGCATCCGGAGGCCGCCCGTCGGCTTGAACGGAGCCGACAGCGGGTGGATCACCTCGCCGTCCGGCGCGGGCGGGTCCAGGCGGGCGACCTGCCCGGCGAGCGTCTCCCCGGTGCAGGTGATGCACTCGCCGTCCAGCAGCCCGGCGCCGAGCAGCTCGCGGACGATCACCGGCAGGCCGCCCCGGGCGTCGATGTCCACCATCGAGTAGCGGCCGAACGGGCGGGCGTTCACCAGCACCGGCAGCGTGCGCGAGACCTGGTTGAACTCCTCCTGCGTGATCACCTCGCGCCAGAAGTCGATGCCCGCGGCGCGGGCCAGCTCCGGCGCGTGGAGCACGACGTTCGTGGAACCGCCCATGGCCATAGCCACCAGGGTGGCGTTATGCAGCGACGCCGGGGTGACGATGTCGCGGGGCCGGATGCCGCGCTGGGCCAGCACCTGCAGCGCGTCGAGCAGCTGGGCGGGGAATTCCTCGATGCGGCGGCGGTCCTGTGACGCCGGGCTCACCATGTGCAGCGGCTCCATGCCGCAGGTCGCGATGAACGACTGCATGGTGTTGTAGGTGAACATCCCGCCGCAGCTGCCATGGCCGGGCGAGGCCTCCAGTGCGATACGGCGCCGCTCCTCCGGCGGCTCCGCCGCCGCCTGGAAGCAGGACACGATGTCCACCGGCTCGCCGGTACGCGAGTCGATGCCGGGCCGGATCGACCCGTCGGACATGATCACCGCGGGCACGTTGCGCTCCAGGATCGCCGCCAGGGTCCCCACCGGCGGCTTGTCGCACGCCACGACGGCGATCACCCCGCGGAGGTCACTGCCCTCCAGGTGCAGGCACACGCCGTCGTTCGAGGTCTCCCGGCCGATCAGCGAGTACCGCATCTCCGCCGTGCCGTTGCGCTGCCCGTCGGAGATCCCGCCCGCGAAGTTCGGCGCGATCACCCGCACCGGCAGGTCGGCCTCGACCGCCCGGCGGCGCAGCTCAGCCTGGATCGCCTCGACCTTCGCCGGGACCCCGGCGTAGCAGATGCTGTCACCCAGGTTGCCGATCACGCCCCAGGCCGGGCAGTGGATCTTGTCCGGATCCTGGCCCAGCAGCCGGGCCGTCGCGACCGCCTGGGTGTCTTGCCCCGGCTTCCACTCCTCCGCGCCACTCACTGTCGATCCCTCGCATCCCGGGTTCCGAGCCGTGCTCGATGGTACCGAGGACAGCGGGACAGCGGACACGATGGCGGATCTCCGGGTCCGTTCGGTTCCGTACTTCCTGCTATTCCTTGCGGCCGACTCCGCCGAGCCACCACTGGCCGGCGGCGTCCAGGCGGCGGTCCAGGTCATCTCCGCGCCACTGCGTGACCGCGGTCAGGCCCGGCTCGACCAGGTCGAATCCGCTGAACATGCGCAGGATTTCGGCGCGGCTGCGGTAAGCGACGGGCGCGTCGGACCGGGCGAAGATCTCCTCCTTCTGCGCGACCAGCTCCGGCGGATGTCCCTCGCTGGTCAGGTGGGAGAGGATCAGGTAGCTGCCGGGCGAGACGCGGCGGCCGAAGGCGCGCACGATGCCAGCCGGATCGGCCTCGTCCGGGATGCCGTGCAGGACGGCCACGAACAGCACCGCTACCGGCTGCGAGAAGTCGATCAGGCCGGTCACGCCCGGGTTGGCCAGGATGCTCTCGGGTTCGCGGATGTCCGCCTCGACCACGGTGACGGAATCGGAATCCATCAGCAGCGCCCTGGCGTGATTCACCACCACCGGGTCGTAGTCGACGTAGACCACGTGCGCGCCCGGGTCGAGTTCCCTGACGATTTCGTGCACATGGCCCTGGCTGGGCAGGCCGGTACCCAGATCGAGGAACTGGCGGACGCCCTGCGCCGCGGCAAACCGGACCGCGCGGGTAAGAAGGTGCGCGGACCCGGCTCCCGTTCCCGGCGCAGAAGGGTAATTCCCGTGCGAGTGCCGGAAGATTGGCGGACGGTGAAGCTGGGGTAGCGCACCGCATAGTACCCGAGGCTTCCCAGCCCGGCGGGTCCGTACCGGTACGCGCCATTGCTGACGGTGGCCACGGCGGCGCCATCGATCCGCGCCGAGATGGTGGTGCCGCGGATGGTGAGGCTCAAGGCGTAGGCACGGGCAGCGGTGACGCTTCCCGAGGCGAGCGTCACGACGGCCCGGCCGCTGGCCACGATCTGCCAGGCGCCGTTGCTGCGGATCTTCAGCTCATAACCCCGGAAATGGCTGATGGTGGTGCCCCGGAACCCCTGGAACCGCGCGATCAGCACGGCGCCGGGTGCCGAGGATGGCGTGCCGGACGCTGCTCCCAACGCTGCTCCGGGCACTATTCCGGGCGCTGCTCCGGGCACCGTTCCGGACGCCGGGAGGATGACCCGGGCCGAGACGGTGTAGTCGCGCCAGGAATTCTGGCCGATGATCGCGTACGGGGCCGGTGACCGGCCGAGATAATGCCATTCCACGGGCTCCCCCGCCGCCGTCTGGGTCAGCACGCCGTGCACGTACCCGAACGACCCTTCCATCGGGGCGAGCATGCTGGCCATGCCGGCGCTGTCGGGGGTGGCGGCGTACCGCACTGGCATCGGCCCGGCGGCCGGAACGGGAGGCGGATGGCCGTCCGCCCGTGACTGCCCGGTGGTCGTGGTGAACGTGTACACGTACCCGGGTTGCAGCAGGACGGCGAAGGCGCCCTGGTGAGGGATGATGTCGCCGCGCTCGACGAACTGGCCGGGCCCGCGCAGGTTGGTGCTCCAGACATGCACCACCCGCGCCGGCAGGCCGCCGGTGACATGGATGGTGACTTGCTGCGCCGCGGTGGCTACGGAGGTCTGCGCGACCATCGACCAGGCGGAACGGCCGGGCGCCAGGTAGGTGTCGTACGAGCCGCCGGCGGGCAGGGGGCCGTCCGCCCCGGCCGCGTAACGCCAGCCGGGAGCGGTGAACTGAGTGGTCTGGGCGATCACCCAGGTCAAGGGCGTGACGTAGTAGAAGCCGTCCCAGGGACGGTCAGCCCAGACCAGGCCCCGGTTCTCGTGCGGGAGATCCGGCGGGATCGCGTCGACGAGCGGCCACACCAAGATGCCGGTGACGCCGGCCTGACCGTAGGCGCCGTCGAGCGCGCGGGCCAGGCCGCCCGGCCCGGGAAGCGCGGGGTTGATCCCGGTGGAGGGGGTGGCCCCGAGTTCGGATTCCCACAGCGGCTTGCCCATCCGGGCCGCCACGGCCCGCGCCTGAGCGGCCACCACGCAGCGGTACCCGCTAGTGGGCAGCCCGCAGGTGTCGTGCACGCCCAGGACACTGACCGCCCGGCCGAAGGACGGATCGGCAACCACGTTGTCGGCGACGGCCCGCCAGACGGGCAACGGCGAATACCCCATCCGCCCGCGCCTTACCGCGACTTGCGGGGCCTGGTCGGCGGCGACGATCTGGGTACCGGCGAACCCGGCGGCGTCCAGCGCCGCGCGCAGGTTAACGAACCAGGCCAGCTGGGGCGGGGTGCCCTGGTAGTGCTCGTTCCAGCCGCCGACGTAGCTGATGGTCAGGCCGTTTTCCCGGGCACAGCGGAGCCAGTCGACGACATAGCCCACGTCCGCGCGGCTCCACAGGCCTCCCTGAGGGTCGCGGACCCAAGCCGGAGCCGACCACTGCAGGCCGTACAGCTTGATCGCGGGATTACGCGCCAGGGCCTGGCGGGCCAGCCAGAACTCATAGCCGGCCCCGCAGTCCAGCTGGCCCCTGACGGCCTCGACGGAAGGCTCCGAGCCATCGGAGGAGAAACCGCCGCCGCCGATCTCCAGCTTCAGCATCTGCAGCGAGGCCCCGTAGTGCGGCGAGAACAGGTAGTCGAGAATCTGCGCGCGCTCCCGTGGCGGATAGTCGATGAGCAGCCGGGAGTTGCCGCCGCCGCCGCTGATCGCGCCGATGCCCTGGAAGGCGGGACCGGGGCGGGCGCCGTCGATGACGACCGCGGCCCGGTATGGCGTGAAGACGGCGGCCACCGGCGGTCCGTAGGGCGGCCTGACCGACGTCGCGGCGGTAATCGTCGTGCTGAACGCGGCCGCCAGCGCCACCGCGGCCACCACCCGAGCCGGGCGGCTCCACATACTCACGGTCATCCCCCCGCTGCAGGCCCCGGCGACGGAGGATGTCGCCCGTATGAGGTAACGGGGAACCAGCGGGAAAAGTTGCGACCGGACCCGGCAGCCGCCCGGCGTGTCTTAAGTGGATACAGTTCAGCAGCCCGCCGTGTGCATCACGGTAAAGCATGCGCCGAAGGGAGCCTGACAGATCGGCGACGGCGGCCATGGGGTCAGGCCGGGGCTCAGCGGCGGACGCGGTAGCGGATGGGCGTGGCCTGCGGCGTGTCGATCACCCGGACGATCTCTAGCTCGACGCGCGACGGCAGCACCTCGAACAGCCGGCGACCGTCAGGGCAACTGACCGTGTCGCGGGGCAGGGCCATATCAAGCCTGCGCCGTAAGGACCTTCGGAGAGATAACCCGCAGAGTTTACCGGCGAGCGATGTACCACGCGCCACCGCTGTCACAGGGACCGTGATTGCGTGTCGTCGTTACCCCTATGACGGGAGTTTCGACCCACAATCATGAACCCTGCCCGAATTGCCCGGTATATCCCGACGCGCTTTTGCCGGTTCCCATCATCGTGGATCGCTACCCCCCGTTTTCCGCGGGTTACGATCCACGATGATAGGCTCCGCCCGGATTGCCCGGTTTATTCCGCGTGCTTCCGGCGAGTTCCGCGATGATGCGGTCCCGGCACAGGCAAGCCGCCGGCCAAGATCACCACGGCGAGCTAATAGCGGACGGGCCCTAATTACGCGCCTTGCCTGAGTGCCGCTACCAGGTCTGGGTAGTCAGCAAGCTGATATGGCCGGTTTCCTGGCTCGGGTGGCCCATTATAAGATTTGATCGCTGGCGGGTTCGGGACAAGTGGCACGCTCAGGACCAGCCGGTAACCCGCGTGTTCCCAAGTGGCGAGCACTGGCTGATCCGCGCTTTCCGACGGCCACCGGCCGTCAGGCAGGTAAACGCCTGCGTACTCCAGGCGGCCGCCCATCAGGTTCCCCATGCCGTTGACGGCGCCAGGGGTATTAAGTTGCCCCGATGCGCCCTGGTTGACCAGCAGTGGACCGTTAGCGGCCGAGGCCGGGCTGACGTGGTGTCCCACCCAGTAGAGCCCGATAGCGTCGTGGGCCTTTATCCACGCCAGCATGTTCGTGATGAACAGCGGGTCGTCTTTACCGCCGAAGTCATGGAAGTCGAGTCCCCACTCGGGGACGATGACCGGTTTACCCGTGGCTTGTGAAAATTCAGCAGTCCAATTCAAGCCGCCAGGCCGGGAGGTGAGGATCTGCCGCCACTTTTCCGCGTAATCACGCGCGCCAGATGCAGTGTGCGGGTAGGTGTTGTTAGGGCCGCCGTACCAGTCGAAGATATCGGTTCCGATGTAGTCAACGTAAGCACTCCCAGGCCAGCACTCGGCTACCGCCGCACTTTCCATGAACACAGTCCACAGGAACTTGAAATGCTGACCGGGCACTGACCGCATAGTCGTGACTATCTGCCGCCACGCGCGGATGAAGGCATCCGGCTCGGACGCTGGCGCGCGCTGCTCGCTCCACTCGTACCACGCGCCGTTCATCTCGCGGCCAAGATCTATTATGGTATTGCCGAGCCCGTCCTTGACCAGCAATTTGCCAAGATCATAGAATTTCGAGTTGTAATCGCCCGCCGCCGCCGCGACGAGAGTCGAGCTGGTTGCCTCGAAGTAGCCCTCCGAGGTGACGCCTTTCCCTTCATTCAGGAGGGCTTTCAATTCGCGGGTTAGTGCTTTAGCCGCAGGCTTTCTGGCAGTAGTAGTCGTTGGCGGATCCCCGCATGCTGCTATGGCACCTAGCACGCCAGCAAAAACCACAAGTACAACCAGGATACGAAAGATCTTCCGCGGGATCTTATCTATCGTGGACATGTGGTCTCTTCACCGGCACCGCCGAGCTTTTGACTCCTTGGTTTGACTACCTACCACCGATCATACGTAAGTTTCCGGAAGTCTTGCGGTCTGGAGTTGCGGCGCGTCGCGGTGATGGTGTGATAGGCCGGGCGGATCGGATGACCTGCGGCACGTGATGTTGTTTACCGCGTGTCGTGGCTGGTGCGGCTAGGGTGCCGGCAGAGGTGAGCGCTGACCCATCGGATCTTCCCGGGGGGGCCTCGTCCTCACGCGGCAGGGTCACGGACGGCCCCCGGCGAGGCGGACACCCCGGCCCACGCCGCGATCCGCAGCGACGGCTTCGCGCCGGGACACGCAGCCTGCCCGCGTAGACGCGCCAGCGCGCGGGGAACCGCCGGGCGGGAAACCACCCCTGAGCCACCGCCGGCGGCGGGGCTCTCCGACCGGAGATGATTGACGTCTTGACGCTGAAATTGTTAGCGCTCATACTCCGAACATCCCCCGCAGTAAGGCATCTGCGTCGCTCGCGACCAAAGATGTGAGCGCTAACAATGACTGGCGCGACCCTGCCCCGCTGATTCGCGCCTCCCGGCAGCCGAACAACCGTCAACAGGTTCTCGGAAAGGAAAGGCAGACTCAGCGATGACTGTCAGACCGCGACTCCGGCACGCGAAACGGGCGCTGCTGGTCCTGGCCGCAGCGACGGCACTGGCCGTCGGCGCGCTGTTCGCCGGCGCCGGCGCCGCCACCCCGGCCCGGGCGGCGACGCAACTCCCCTGCGACATCTACGCTGCGGCCGGCACTGGGTGCGTGGCCGCCCACAGCACTACCCGGGCCCTGTACGCGGCCTACAACGGCCCTCTGTACCAGGTCAAGCGCACCTCCGACGGCACCACGACGAACATCAGCACGCTCAGTGCGGGCGGGTACGCCAACGCGGCGGCGCAGGACTCGTTCTGCTCGGGGACGTACTGCACGATCACCGAGATCTACGACCAGTCGGGTCACGGGAACAACCTCACCATCGGCCCGGCCGGCGGTAACGGCGCCGCCGATATCGGTGCCAACGCGGCGGCGCTCCCGGTGATGGCAGGCGGGCACAAGGTCTACGGGGTCTACATCTCCCCGGCATGGGTTACCGGGACGACCACACCAGCGGCGTCGCGACCGGCTCTAAGCCGCAGGGTGCCTACATGGTGGCCAGCGGCACGCACGTCAACAGTGGGGATCACCAGCGTGACCTCGAGCAGCTCCTCGACCCTGAAGGCCAACGCGACCTGGATCGTCGAGCCGGGCCTGGCCAACAGCTCGTGCATCTCCTTCAAGACGGACAACGGATCCGGCGACTACATCCGCCACTTCGACTTCCAGCTCTTCCTGGAGCCGAACGACGGCACATCCCAGTTCGCGCTGGACGCCACCTTCTGTCCCAGGGCGGGCAACAGCGGCTCGAACTACTCGTTCATGTCATACAACTACAGCTACAAGTACATCCGCCACTTCAACTTCGTCGGCTACATCGCCAGCGACGGCGGCTCGAACGCGTGGGACGCGTCCAGCTTGTGGCAAGCCGACACCACATGGCTGGTTGCCTCCCCGTGGGCGTGATGGCCCGCAGCACGGCCGCGGCGATCTGACTCGCCCGCTGGTTCGGGGGCGGCGGTCCGGCCGCAGACTGCTGGCAGCAGCGGCCGGCAGACTGCTGGCACAGGCGGATCAGCCCCCACGCGCCTGTGCCGGACCGGGTAATCGTCAACCAGTGTGGCCCGCCGGCGTTTCCCGGTCAGGTTCCCGCAGGCCAGGGACGGGCCGCCAGGACCGCCAGGTGCAGCGACACGAGCGTTTCCTCCAGGCCGGGAAGAGCGTCAGTCCGGCCCGCGCGGACCAGGGATCTCACCAGTTCGTCCGCGGCCCCGGCCAGAGCGAGATACACCTCGCCGGGAACACAGGGCCATTCCGGGTGACGCTCTCGCGCGCGCTGGTGCCATGTCCGGTTCAGGTCCGCGAACAGGCCGGCCGCGGCGTCGAGCCGGTGCACCGCGCGGGGGCCCGCCGTCGGCATGTGGATGTAGAAGACCCGGGCGAACGCCGGCTCGCCGGCGAGGAACGCGAGGTAGGCCCGGCACGCGACCCGGAGGACCTCCTCATCGCAGGTCCCGGCGGGCAGGGCGCGCGCCGCGGATACCACCTGGGCGATCATGAGCTCCCGGCCTCCGGCGGTCGCGGCCAGGAAGCAGTCCTCCTTGTCCGTGAAGTGGGCGTAGAAGGCCGCCCGGGACACCCTGGCCCGCCGCACGATGTCGGCGACGGTCACGGCCGGGTAGCCGGACTCCGACACCGCGGCGATCACCGACCGCAGCAGCCGTTCCCGCCGCGACGCACGCACGGCGGACCGAGACCGACTTCGCGAGCACGCACAACTGCGCGTTCTGGACCGCCCTGGAAGGGGGCTAACCGCAAGCGCGGTTCACGCGGGCCGGCCTGGAACCTGGACTACCTGATCTCCCGGGGAGTATCATTTGGTTGCGGTTGACAAAACAGCTGGCGGCTTACGCGCGCCCGGCTCGTGCTCTCAACCCCCAAGAACGCGAGCTTCCCACTAATGGGCCGCGCTCAGCTTCCGGCCGGTTTTCCGCCTGGCCTACGCTCCGGGCGGATGCGGCCCGCGCTGCGTATCCCCCCCACGTAGCGCGGGCCGGTCAGCCGCCCGCCCTCTCGCTGATCCTTCGCCGATGGCCGATCCGGAACCTGACCGTCGTGAAGAGGGGACCTACGGCCTTGGTGAAATGCCCGGGGTTGTGAGACAACCAGTACGTGGAAGGTACCGACCCGGGGCGTGAGCGCGCGGCCAGCTGGGCCCGGCGGGCCGCGGAGCTTGACGCGAGGATCCGCGATCTGCATGAGCGGAATGCCCAGCTGTCGGCCAGTTCCGGCCCGCCTGACCTCGAGGAGCGCAGGACCGCCGGGTCGACTCCGGACCAGGCCGCGCAAGCGCAGGCGCTGGCCAGGATGGCGAGCATGCGGGCTCTTGAGGCCATGAAGCGCACGGCGGCCATGCGCCTTCATGCGGCCAGCGCGCATGACCGGGCAGCCCGGCTTCACGAACTGCTCGCCGATGCCGGCCAGGGCGACATACAACAACACCGGGAGAGGGCAGCCGCGCACCGGCAGCAGGCCCGCGACGACCGGGCCGGCGCGGCCACAATGTCCCGCTCCCAGCACGCCGAGCCGCCCGAGCCGGGGCATAGTTGACGTGTCGGTAGCCAGAGACAGGAACGTGCATGGCAGCGACCCGAGGCCGGGACATCGTGGTGGTTGCTGCCTCGGCCGGCGGGGTCGAGGCATTGCGCGGGCTGCTGAGCCAGTTCCCGGTACCGGTACCTGCCACCATGCTGGTCGTGCTGCACGTTCCCGCCGCGGGCGGGAAGGTGCTGCCGAGGATTCTCGGTCGCGCCGGGCTGATGCCGGCCAGCGCCGCGGCTGACGGCGAGGCACCGCTGCCAGGCCACGTCTACGTCGCGCCGCCCGATTGTCACGTGCTCCTGGTCGGAGACAAGATCCGCCTCTCCCAGGGGCCACGGTACAACGGCCATCGCCCGGCCGCCGACCCCCTGTTCATCAGCGCCGCCCTCTCGGGCGGACCCCATACGATCGCGGTGGTCCTGAGCGGGACGCTCGACGACGGGGCCGCCGGCGCGGCCGCGGTGGAACGGCGGGGCGGGGTGGTGGCGATCCAGGATCCCGGCGAAAGCGCCTACGACGGCATGCCCAGGGCCGCGATGGCCGCCACCCGGCGGGCCAAGGTGCTGCGCCTGGCGGAACTGGCTGCCCTCATCGACACCGAGAGCCGCCACCCGGTGCCCGAGCAGGTGGTCCCGCCGGACCCTGAACTCGAGCGGCAGCTCAGCGTCTTTCTCGAGCCGGTCCCCCGGCTCCACCAGGTGCTCGCCCAGACCGCCGAGGACCAGGGGTATCCGATCTCGGCGAGCGGCTTCCGGGCCAGTGCCCTGTCCGCCCGCTCGTCGGCCAGGAAGATCCGCAAGCTGCTGGAATCCCCCGGCGGGGCCGGGGCATCCGACGACGACGACGGCGGCGACTAGGCCGGAGTAGCCTTGAAGGCTGTGTCAGACGAAGACAGCGATCAGGAGTTCGACGAGCTTCTCCTCATGCTGAAGGAGACCCGCGGATTCGATTTCACCGGCTACAAGCGGTCGACGCTGATGCGGCGGATCCGCCGCCGGATGGATGCGCGCGCGCTCAGTTCCCTGGGCGAATACCGCGATTACCTGGAGCTCGAACCGGAGGAATTCACCCGGCTGTTCGACAGCCTGCTCATCAACGTGACGGGATTCTTCCGCGACCCGCTGGCCTGGCAGGCGCTGCGCGAGGAGGTGCTCCCCGACCTGCTGTCCGCCAAGAGCGCCCGCCGCCCGCTCCGGGTCTGGAGCGCGGGATGCGCCACCGGTGAAGAGGCCTACACCCTGGCCATCGTGCTGGTGGAGACCATAGGCCTGGAGGACTTCATCAGCCGGGTGAAGATCTACGCCACCGACCTGGACGAGGACGCCCTGGCGGAGGCGCGCACCGGCGTCTATACCGAACGTCAGATCGCCGAGGTCAGCGAGGAATTCCGGCGGAAGTACTTCGAGGCCAGCGGGACGAAATATGCTTTCCGCCGTGATCTTCGCAGGCAGGTGATATTCGGGCGGAACGACCTGACCCGCGATGCCCCTATCTCCCGGGTGGACCTGCTGGTGGCCAGGAACACGCTGATGTACTTCAACGCCGAGACCCAGGCCAACATCATCCGTAAGTTCCACTTCGCGCTGTCCAACCCGGGCTTCCTGTTCCTGGGCAAGGCCGAGATGCTGCTCAACCACGGCGACCAGTTCGAACCGGTTGACCTGCGCGAGCGGCTGTTCAGGAAGCTCGGGAAATCAGTCCCGGCGGAGCCGCCCCGGCTGGTGCCCGCGAATGGCCCCGACAACGATGAGCTGGGCGGAGCTGGCCTGGAGTCCGCGGCCCTGGCCGCCGGGCCGGTCGCGCAGCTCGTGATTGACCGCAGGGGCAGGCTGACCGCCGCCAACATCCGGGCGGAGACGCTGTTCAACCTGCGGCCCAGGGACGTCGGGCGTCCTTTCCAGGATCTGGAGGTCTCTTACCGGCCGGTCGAGCTGCGGTCGATCATCGAGCAGGTCCTCACCGAGCAACAGCCGGCTGAACTCACGGACGTGGTCTGGCACCGCGCTCCCGGCGCGGAACCCGGCGTGTACGACATCACCGTCGTTCCGCTGTACCGCAACTCGGACGAACCGGTCGGGGTGGGAGTCAGCTTCCTGGACGTGACCAAGTACCGGCAGCTCCGCGACGAGCTGGAACGGTCCAACCATGACCTGGAGCACGCCTACGAAGAACTGCAGTCGCTGAACGAGGAACTGGAAACCACCAACGAGGAACTCCAGTCCACCAACGAGGAACTGGAAACCACCAACGAGGAACTCCAGTCCACCAACGAGGAACTGGAGACGATGAACGAGGAACTCCAGTCCACCAACGACGAACTGCAGCTGATCAATGACGTGCTCCGGCTGCGCGGTGAGGAACTCGATACCACCAAGGCCTTCGCCGCTTCCACCCTGCGCAGCCTCGGCAGCGCCGTGGTGGTGGTGGACACCGACCTGCGGGTGCAGGTGTGGGGGCCCGGCACGGAGGACCTCTGGGGCCTGCGCGCCGATGAAGCCACCGGCCGCGCCTTCGCCGAACTGGACATCGGCCTGCCGGTGGCGGACGTGGTACCCCTGCTCGAGCAGACTCTCGCTGGCGAGCCGGCCAGGACCGAGACGGTGATCGCGGCGATGAACCGGCGCGGGCGCCCGGTGAGCATGCTGCTGGAGTGTCTGGTGTTGCGTGGCGAAGACGGTACTCGCCGGGGCGTGATCATGGTCATGAACGAGGCAGCCGAGCAGGAGTGACGGGCACGGCCCTGTCACCGGCTGATTGCGCCTGATAGCGTCGTCGGCATGAACCCGCGGCCCGGTGACTCCCTGATGGAGCTCACCAGCCGGCTGAACGCCGCACGGCTGGAGTTCGACACCCAAGCGCAGCGATTCGAAGATGTCCGGGCGCGCCTGCAGGCCACCCTGGAGCAGGTCCGCAAGGGCCGGCCCCAGCGGGAGAAACTGCGTGATTCCGCGTTCGCCCGGCTGCAGGCCAGGCTGGACACCATGCCGGTGATCGAGCAGGCCAAGGGAATCCTGATGGCCCGGAACCGGTGCCGGGCCGAGGAAGCGTTCGACCTCCTGCGCCGGGCCTCGCAGAGCGCCAACGTCAGGGTCAGTGTCCTGGCCGCGCAGATAGTGGAGGAAGTCGCATCGCCCGGACCCGGGCCCGCGCCGAGCCGTCCGCTGCCTGCCTCAGACGGCGGGGGCAGGAAGATTACCGTTCGCCGCGCTCGGTAGCGGCGGGATCTTGAGGTGATCAGCCATGATCCGGCCGGTCATCTCCCCGTAGCGCTTCATGATCTCCAGGTCACGCTGGGAGGGGGAAAAGGGGCGTGGATAGTGGGTGGAGACCACGCCGAGCAGGCGGCCGGTCCGGGCGACAATCGGCGTCGACTGGACGGCGCGGAAGGCGGAGGCGGCCGCGATGTCCCGGTGAGGCGCGAACGACGCGTCGAGGCCGACATCGACGATGACCGTCTGGGCCCGTTCCCTGGCCGCCCTCCCGCACGCTGACCCGCCGTCATCGACCACCGCGAAGTACTCAAGGAACTCGGCGGCGAAACCGCACTGGGCGACGATCTTCAGGGACCCGGTCGCCGGGTCGAGAATCTGGACATTGCCGCGGTCCGCACCGGCGAGCGTCAGTGCTTCTTCCAAGATCCTGGCGAACAGCATCCCGAGCCGGGGCACCTGGCGCAGGTTCCTTGTCGCCGTATACAGCCGCCGAGCCGCCTGCGGCTCATCCAGATCCAGGCGGATCCACTCCGCGAACTGCTCGGCCCGCCGGGCCAGATCTTCCTGGCCGACCGCCCGCAGCCGGGCCGCCGAGCTGCGATGCAGGGTTTCCGATTCTTCAAGCAGCCTTCGGAGTTTCCGGTCCTGTCCTGCCCGCGCAAGCCACGGAAACGCCTCGGTCCATCGGGGGTCATAATCATCCCCGAGAGCACCCACGGGCCGATTGTACCGTTCACGCCGGGCAAGCCCGGGCACAGGCAGATCGGCCTGTCCCGCATAAATGCCCCGAGGCCGGGAAGGGCCCGGCCATGAACCCCCGCCATTCACCTGCGCAGGCCCCGATAGGCTTCCAGGCAGGCGGGCATCGCGCTGAGCGCACCTCCAGGAGGTTCCCGTGACGGACAGGATCGATGACGAGAGCCGGGCTCGGGCCTGGTCGACCGCATTGAATCTCCGGCAGCAGCTGGCGGCGACGGCAACCTCCATCGCGGAGACGGAAGACGGGGTGGCCGACACCCTTGATCGCATGGCGCGCGCCCGGCCCCGTGACGCGGAGCGACTGCGCGCACGGGCCGCGCACGCCCGGCGCTTTGCCGCCCGCGAACGGGCCCAGGCGGCGATCTACCGCGCTAGCCCGGGCGGCGTCCCGGCAGACGATAAAGGTGCCTGAACGGCCGCCTGAATCTTGATATCGACAATACGCCAGGACAGCGGCCTTGCATCAGTTCCCCCGGCGAGAAGGAGAAACCGCTCTCTCGCCCCGACGACGAATCCGCCCCTTGCCAGCTTTTTCATATGCTCATCAATTTCAGCTTGAATTGCGCATTGGTCGCCGGAAGCATCCAGCCAGTGACGCAAAATGCCGAAAAGAGCAGAGACAAGATCTGCAGACTCGCCGCCCAGCCCCTCGGGCCAGCTCGAGCTGAAACCATTCAAGCCATCAGCAAAGCGCAAGAGGGCTGATCCGGTGGTGAAGAACCTGTACCCCCCGGGTGCCGCCCGGGCCGGATCAGGAACCACGAGAGCCGGGCGGGAGCCCGCGGACTCACTAAACGCGGCGACCCAGCTTTCGTACAGCTGCTCCATTTCGGCCGCCTGTCGGCGCCGGTGATTTCCAGCAGCCTGGCCACCAGCGGCTGCGGGCACCGAGCACCAGCGTGCCGTGCCGCCCGTGCAGGGCCGACTGTTCCGTCAACCTTCAACCAGGATACGGACCCGCGGCCAGCCGCGGGCAGGCAGGCCCATCGACCCGCTGCCCCATGACGATCGCCGTCGATGCCCGCGGCTGACCGGCTCAGCGACGTGCGTACCGGCTCGGCAGGATGGCCCCGACGAGCCACAGGACCGGGAAGATGAAGCCGATGAGGCCAAGCACCCAGTGGCCCTTGCGGAAGCTGAGAACCCCCAAGACAAGGAGCAGGACAAGATAGATGATGCCCAGTGTGAAGCCCAGGACCATGGGTTCCCCTTTGTGGTATCCGGTCAGATCGGGCGTGCTTCACGCACGCGCTGAGGCCATTTCACCTCATACCGGGCCGGATTCCATCACTCCTTTGGGATGAAGACCGGCAGGAGCTCAGGACGGTGCGAGCAGCCAGCCCAGGGCGACGGGGAACTGCTGCTCCCACCACAGGTGATCGTGGCCGCCGACCCATTCCTCGTGACGGCATACAAGCCCGGCCCGCTGCAGCCGCTCCGCCCACTGCCGGGTGGCCCGCCGGAAGCCCGGCTCGAGCGTGCCGGCCGCGAGGTAGTGCCGGATCCCGGCCGAACGGGCCTGGCGGCTGATCCGCTGCGGGACCACGCCGGCGCTGAACGCGGCCACCGCGCCGAATACGTCCGGGCGGCGCTGCGCGACGGCGATCGCCCAGGCCGCGCCGTTAGAGAAACCGGCAGCGACCCAGGGCCCCTCGACCGGGCCGAACTGCTCCCCCGCCCACGGGACCACTTCGCCGGTGACGAACCGAAGGTACGCGTCGAAGCGCCCGCCACGGGCCACAGCCGGGGCTGCACGCCGCCGCCCAGCCGGACTTCGTCCGCCTGGCCTTGCCACAGCACGTGCAGGACGTCACCCTCGGCCCATACCGCCAGCGGCGGCTCGCTGAGCCTGGCCCGCAGCCCGGCAGGGTCGCGCGGCCGCCACACTCGCACGACATCCTGGCCCTCCGGCCAGCCGCCCGCGGCGTACTGCTCGGCAGCGCGGCTCCGGTTGCCCGGCAGCAGCGCCTGCCAGCGGGCCGCCACCGTCTCCCGGCCGGCGGCCGACCGCTCGGCGTCGGTGACCGACGGGTCGCCGGCCGGGATCTCCTCGCCTGCCTGCTCGTACGTCCAGACCGCGAGCCGGTCGCGGGCAGGCCCGGCGTTCACGGGGCGGGCGACGGCGGCGTGACCGGGGAAACCACGGGAGCGCCAGCGGCTGGGACCGGTACATCAGCGGCTGGGGCCGGCACATCCGCGGCTGGGGCCGGCACGTCATGGGCCACGCCGAGATCGTCCCTGACCCACCGCACCGGCCGCCGGTAACCGGGTGCGACCGCCCGGTGCGGAGGATCGTGTCCCGCCTGGAGATCGCACCGCAGCAAGGCGTAGACCCAGACATCGGTGCACCTCGGCGGCCCTGCGGCTTCGGCCCGCGGCGCGGGATCAGGCGGCGGTCCGGGCTCGGCCGCCTGCGCGGCGGCCACCTGCAGCGCCTCCTCAGGGGAGACGGCCTGCACCACGTCGCTGTAGAACCGCCCGTTGTCCGCCTGCTCGGTGACCACGACGCTGAATCCACGCTGCGGCGCCGGACCAGGCGCCGGACCAGGCGGGGGCTCAGCGACGGGCGGGGGCTCAGCGACGGGCGGAGGCCCAGCGACGGGCGGAGGCCCAGCGACGGGCGGAGGCGCAGCGACGGGCGGAGGCGCAGCGACGGGCGGAGGCGCAGCGACGGGCGGAGGCTCGGGGCCGGGCGGCGGAGGCTCGGGGCCGGGCAGCAGCTGGGGGGCGGCCGGCGGCGGGGGCACGACGGCCTGCTGGGCGGCCACTTGCAGCGCCTCCTGGAACGAGGAGGCCTGCACGACGTCGCTGTAGAACCGCCCGGTATAGGTATGCTCTCTCACCGCGACGCTGAACAGTGGCATAGGCCATCCACTCTATTCGGCGGGGCGCTGCTGCCGCGGACAACCAGGCGAGGTTCCAGGACCGCGTCCGTAGGGCCCGCGACGCGGCCCTCGAGGCGGTCGACGGCCGCGCGGACCGCCGACTGCGCCAGCAGGGCGGCCTCCTGGCTGACCGAGGTCAGGTCGACGGCGGTCAGCTGCGCGACGGGCGAGTCGTCGTAGCCGGTGACCGAGCAGTCGCCGGGCACCCGCACCCCCGCCTTGGCCAGCGCGTCGATGACGCCCAGGGCGCAGTGGTCGTTGAACGCGCACACGGCCGTGGGGAGCCGCTCGTGCCGGAGCAGCTCGGCGGCGGCGCGATGACCGTCGCGTTCGGCGTCGCCGCCGGGGACGACGCGCACGCGGTCGCCGAGGCCGTGCCGCCGCATCGCGGCCCGGTAGCCCTGCCGCCGGACGGCGGAGATGGGATGATGACCGCCGTCGACGTGGGCGATGTCACGGTGGCCGAGCCCGGCCAGATGGGCGACGACCAGCGCCTGGCCGCGATGGTCGGCGGAACGCACCACGTCGACGCGGTCCAGGTCCGCCCGGCGTCCCACCAGGACCAGCGGCAGCTCGCGGGCCAGCTCGCGCAGGCGCGCCGCCGGCAGCTGGGAGCCGAGCAGGATCACGGACTCGCAGCGGAAGCCCAGCAGCGTCTCGATGGCGCGGCTCTCGTCGTGCGTGGCGGTGACCAGGGACAGCACGATCTCGTAGCCGGACTCGGCCGCCGCGGCCTGGATGTTCTCGACCAGCTCGGCGTGGAAGGCGCTGCGGGCGTTCAAGGTGACGCCGAGGTGCTTGGTGCGGCGGAGCTTCATCAGGCTCGCGGTGCGGTTGGCCCGGTAGCCGAGCTGCTCCGCCACCGCGAAGACCCGGGCCCGCGTCTGCTCGCTCGCGCCCGGCGCACCACGGAACACGATGGAGACGAGCGCCGTGGAGACGCCGGCCGCGCGGGCGACGTCACGTATGGTCAGCGGCTTCGGCCGGGCCTGCGGCTCAGTCATCGGCGGTCCATTCGCTTCCGTATGTCTTGACATTGTGCATCCGGCGACGGAGTCTAGTCTAGACCGTT
>Ga0335081_10006754_pt1 | contig 18294 bp, 15 predicted proteins | sample Lox_Sample_35_FD_206713 | JGI IMG/M metagenome (GOLD analysis project Ga0335081, IMG submission 206713) | Soil microbial communities from Loxahatchee National Wildlife Refuge, Florida, United States - Lox_Sample_3.5 | ecosystem: Environmental > Terrestrial > Soil > Wetlands | place: USA... | reverse complement strand
TGTGCGGCCCTCGCGGTGGGGCAGACGCGCCCGTGTTACGGAGCGACATTGGGCACGACTTTGGAAGCGGGGCTGCTCTGGGAACAAACCGCCCGGCGCGTCGGCGTGGGGCCGCACAGCCGAGTGCATGGCGTGGGGGACGGAGCCGAATGGATTGCCGAACAATTCGCGCTGCGGTTCGGGGCGCACGGTCGGTATCTGGTCGATTTCTATCACGCCAGCGAATACCTCGCGGCCGCCGCCGTCACCTGTGCGCGGCGTGACCCACAGGCGTGGCGGCACCGCCAACAACAGCGGTTGAAAACCAACCCACTGGACGCCATCTTGGCCGCGTTGACCCCGCATCTGGAGCCAGCGCCCTGCGCGCCGACGGCGCGGCACACCAACGAAGCTTCTCTCACGCCGGTGCGCGACTGCGAGCGGTATCTGCGCAAGCGGCGTGATCAACTGGACTACGCCGGGGCGTTGGCGGCAGGACTGCCCATCGGTTCGGGGTTGATCGAGAGTGGGCATCGGCACGTGCTACAACGACGACTGAAACGACCGGGGGCTTGGTGGACGGAGGCCAATGCGCGGGCGATGGTCGCGCTACGGGTCCAGCGGGCTAACGGCGATTGGTCGGCCTACTGGCAAGCGATGCCCAACCTTACCAATTGACCACCACTCTTAATCACACCCAGACAAGACGGCTCAGCCGTTGCGTGCATCCCGCGGGGCACGTTCTGCCAAATTGAAGCGCCGCCCCGCATGAACCCTGCTTATGCAGGATTTCGCGTCTGGATTATCGCCGTGGCAGTATGCGGAATTTGGTTGTCGCCGCCGCGCGTCATGAAATCGCTCATCGTCAGCACGATGAGGATGGCCAGCCAGAAGAAGCCTGCGACGACGAAGACGCGGACGAGGTGTTCGCTCTGGCGGACGTGCATGAAAAACAGAATCACGAGCAGCCCCTTCGCAACCGCAATCGTCATGGCGGCAACAGTATTCAGGGGACCAAGATCGTAGAACGCAACGCACGTGGTCAGCGCCGTCAGAGCCAGCAGCGTGAGGAAAACGACGACGTAAATCTTCGGGGAAACAATGTGTGAAGTCATCAGTGGTGCCTTTCGACGAGGTAAAGCAGTGGGAAGAGAAAAATCCACACGATATCGACGAAATGCCAGTACAAGCCGGTAATCTCGACGGGCGTGTGATAGGCGCTTGAGAACCGGCCGCGCATCGTCCCAACTACCAGCCATGACAGCAACCCGATGCCGACGATCATATGCAGCGCGTGCAGGCCGGTCATGGCGAAGTAGAAACTGATGAACACATACGCCTGCCGGCGCAAACCCGGATCAAATTGGAAGTCTGGCCCGGGCACAAGATGTTCCTGGAATTTACGCGCGTACTCGACGCCTTTGATGGAGAGGAACACACAGCCAAGGAGGATGGTTGCGAGGAGGAAACCGGTCAGCGCGGTGCGTTTGCCGATTTGCGCGGAGTGTACGGCCATCGCCATCGTGAAACTGCTGGTGATGAGCACGGCGGTGTTGATCGCACCGAGTATCACGTCGAGATGGCGGCTGGCGGCGGCGAATCCGGCCAGATACGCATGTCGATACACGGTGTAGCCGGTAAACAATCCGCCAAACATCATGATTTCCGTGCAGAGAAACACCCACATGCCGAGCGTTGCGGCCTGCTGTTGTTGGGCCGCGTCGTCAAATTGATGCGCGACGGGCTCAGTCATTTGCATACGCATACGCCTCCTCAACCACCGGGGGTTCGGTGAAATTGTCCGTGGGCGGCGGCGACGTCGTCTGCCATTCGAGGCCCTTCGCGTTCCATGGATTTGGCCCGGCGGGTTTGCCGTAGCGCATGGACCAGATCAGGTACACCAGCGGAATCAGATAACCGATGCCGAGAATCGACGCGCCCGCCGAGGAAAGGACGTTGAGCACCTGGAACTCCGGCGGATAGAACGCATACCGGCGCGGCATGCCAAGGTAACCGAGGATGAATTGCGGGAAAAATGTCAGATTGAACCCGATGAAAATGATCAGGGCCGCCAGCTTTGCCCAGCCCTCGGGATAAAGCCGACCGGTCATTTTGGGCCACCAGAAATGCAGGCCGCCCATGTACGCCATAATTGCCCCTCCCACCATGATATAATGAAAATGCGCGATGACAAAGTAGGTGTCGTGCACGTGCACATCAATGCCGAGCGTGGCGAGAAACAGGCCGGTCAGCCCGCCGATGGTAAATAACCCGATAAACCCGAAGCAATACAGCATGGGCGCGTGATAGCTGATGGAGCCTTTGTAGAGCGTGGCCGTCCAGTTGAAGACCTTGACCCCGCTGGGGATCGCCACCAGCATGCTCAACAACGAGAACGCCATGCCGGCGTACACCGATTGACCGCTCACGAACATGTGATGTCCCCACACCAGAAATCCCAGCACCGCAATCGCGAGGCTCGATCCCGCGATGAAGGGATACCCGTAGATGCGCTTTCGTGAGAAGCAGGTGACCAATTCGCTGATGACGCCCATGCCCGGCAAAATCATGATGTACACCGCCGGATGCGAATAGAACCAAAACAGATGTTGAAACAGCAATGGATCGCCGCCCAACGCCGGGTCGAACACGCCCACGTGGAACAGCCGCTCCAGGCCGACCAACACCAGCGTAATCGCCAGCACCGGCGTGCCGAGGATGAAAATCAGGCTCGTCGCATAGTGCGCCCACACGAACAGGGGCAGCCGCCCCCACGTCATGCCGGGCGCGCGCAGCTTGTGGATCGTGATGATAAAATTCAGCCCGGTCAGGATCGACGAGAACCCGGTGATGAAGATCCCCACGACGGTCAGCACGACGTTGGTGTTCGAGTACACGCTGCTGTACGGCGTGTAGAACGTCCACCCGGTATCCACCCCGCCCGTCGCCGCCGCGGTGATTGTGAACAGTCCGCCCAGCACGTAAATATACCAGCTCGCGAGGTTCAGCCTCGGAAACGCGAGGTCGCGCGCGCCGATCATCATCGGGATTAAAAAATTCCCCAGGACCGCCGGTATCGACGGAATCAGGAAAAAGAAAATCATGATCAGGCCGTGCATCGTGAACAGTTTGTTATACGTCTCCGCCTGCACGAGATGACTGTGCGGCGTCAGCAACTGCAACCGCATCAACCCTGCAAACGTCCCGCCCAGTGCGAAGAACAGCGTGGCCACCACCAGATACATGATCGCAATGCGTTTGTGGTCGGTCGTCAGCAGCCACGACTTCACGCCGTAGTCCACGTTGAGGTAATGCACGCGGGGCATCCGTGGCGCGGATGTCTCCGGCAACTGCGCGGTCAAGGTCGGACTCATTGGTTGCCCTCCTCCAGCGGCGGGGACAGCGATTTGATGTAGGCGATCAAATCCAGCACGTCCTCCTCCTTCAGTTGGCCCGTATATGTCGGCATGACCGGTTGATAGCCGGCCACAATCTTTGCCTGCGGTTCAATGATCGACTCGCGGATGTATCCTTCATCAGCGATCACCGTCTGACCGGTCGTCAGCTTGACCGTCTTGCCGTAGAGCCCTTCCAGCCGTGGACAACGCTGTGGCGCGGCCTGGACATGGCACGTGATGCAGCCCAATCGTTGAAACAGTGCGCGCCCGCTGTCCACAGGGCTCGCGGACGTTGCCCTCCGACCGCTGAGCCAGGCCTCGTAGGCGGACGGTTCGAGCACGTACACCCAACCGATCATGCTGGAATGCTGGGCCCCGCAGTACTGCGAGCAGAACAGATGGTACGTGCCCAATCGCGTCGCCTGAAACCACAGTGTCGTGTAGCGCCCGGGCAGCACATCCTTCTTTACACGAAACGCCGGGACGAAGAGGCTGTGAATGACATCCTCGGAAGTCATGAGCAGTTTCACGGGCCGCCCCAGGGGCACGTGGAGCGTGTCGATCTCGCGCTGGCCGGTCGGCTGTTGGAATTTCCACATCCATTGTTTTGCGACGACCGTGATTTCCATCGCGTCACGCGGCGGATGGGTGCCCTGGAAAAAGATGTCCGCGCCCCACGCGAACATTACCAGCGTCACCCCCAGCGGAATTAACGTCCACGTCAATTCCAGACGCATATCATCGGCCACCGGTCGCGATCGTCCACGGTGAAACTTCACGGCGAACACGAGTACCAGCGCGAAGATCAGCGCCGCGAAGAAGACCGCGACCACGATCTCGAAGCCAAACAACCGGTCGACCTGTCCGCTGATCGTCGAGGCCCGCTCTGGAAACAATGGCAACCAGCGTTCCATGATCACGCCCGTTGTTTTTCCCGCCGCAGCAGCAGTGCAATGACCCCACCGAGCACCAGCACGGTCAGCACGCCAGCGATCCGCACCACGCGTGTAATGAGCAGCCCGTATTTCCCGCTGACGGGATCGTAGTGAAAGCAGTACAGGAGAATCTGGTCCACCACGGAGCCGATTTTCCCCGACGACGCTTCGATCAACGCCAACCGCAAATCACGCGCCGAGTATTCGACTCCGTAAAAATACCGGGACACCTTGCCCTGCGGCGTCAGCACCATGATACCGGCGGCGTGCGCAAACTGCTTCGTTTGCGGGTCGTACGCGTAGCGAAAGCCGACCGCATCAGCCAGTTGCCAGATCGACGCCTCGTCACCGGTCAGGAAATGCCAGTCGCCATCACGCCGGTATTCCTGCATCATGGTCTGCTTCTTCGCCGCCGCGAGGGCCGGGGTCTCGCGTGGATCGAAACTGACGCTGATGACGTTGAATTCCCTGCCCGCCGAGAACGTCAGCGTCCGGAAACTGCGCACCATGCCGTTCAACACCAGCGTGCACAACATCGGACACCGGTAGTAAACCAGTGACAGCACGGTCGGCTTGCCGCCCACGAGGTCGCCAAACCGGACCGGCTTGCCCGCTTCGTCGCGGAAGACCAGATTCATCGGCACCTGTTCGCCGAGGCGCTGATCGATGCCGACGCCCTGCAGCACCGTGGGCGGCTGTTGCGCTGCCATAACCGCAGCCAAAAGCAAGCTCGCTAGTATCATTTCGACAATCCTCGTTGCTCGACCAGTTTCATGGCGCGATCAATCGGAATCCGCACAATCCCGTTGTCGCGATCCACCCATGCGTAGTTGTCCAGCAGCGCATCCTCCGCCGCGCGCCAATGTCGCAGGTCGGCCGGGGCGTTGACCTGCAAACGTGGTTCGGGGGGGAGTTGCGACGATGCGCCGACCGGCAGCGGAGGCGGTTGCTCCGCCAGATGCGCCTGCCGCCAGAATTTCGACAGCCAGCCGGTGACCAGCAGCACGAGCACGATGGTAGCGAACAGCGAGAGGCCGAAAACGGCGATAGCGCGAATGTTCAGGTCGCGTTGTTCAGCCATGCGCCGCCACCTCCTCATCGAGTTGTGCATCGTACGCCGGCACGAGCGGTCGCGCGCGCAGTTGGCGCGCAAACAACGCGAGCCACAAGCCGCCCAGCACAAGAGTCAATGTGACATCGAGCCAAGTGACGTGAACCACCGGGAAGAAATTCGGCGTGACGATCCACCACAAATCCACCTGCCGCATCACCAGCAGTCCGGCCGCCAGCGCCGCCAGTTTCGTGGCATTGCGTTTCAGATCGCGCGACAGCAGAAAGAAAAACGGGACGGCAAAGTGGAACACGATCAGCGCGACCGCCACCCATTGCCAGCCGCCGCGCGATCGCGCGACGTACCACGGGATTTCCTCGCGCAGGTTGCCGGACCAGATGATGAGGTACTGCGAGAACGCCATGTACGCCCAGAGGATCACGAAGGTCAGCAGCAAATTGCCGAGATCGTGAAACTGCTGCGGCCCGGCAGTCTCCGCGAAGGTCTTGTCGCGCATCAGCCACGCAGCAATCACGATGGTTGTGGCCAGCCCGGTTAATACCTGCCCGACGCCGAGCATCACGCCGTAGATCGTCGAGAACCAGTGCGGTTCGAGTGACATCACCCAGTCCACCGCCGCAAACGTGATCGTCAGCCCATACAGGCCCAACCCAACGCCGCACAGCCCGCGGAGCCGGTGGGCGAGTTGGGGGTCGCGCTCGCGTTCGAGCCGGTCCGCCCAGCGATTGAGGAGCGCCGCCAACGCGATCCACACGCCGAAATAAACCACGGCGCGCACGACGAAGAATGGCGCGTTCAGGTACGGTCGCTTGTGCAGCATCGTCTCGTCGGTTGTCGGTTGCATCCAGGGATAGAGCGACTTCATGCCGAGCAGCACCGGCACAAACAACAGCGCCATCCATCCGATCGTGCGGGTCGCCGCCTCCAGCACGCGGCGCACGCTGAACCCCCAGCGTCCGCCCGCGATGTGATGGATCATCAGGACGACGAGGCATCCGAGCGGCACGCCGAGCCACATCAGATAGGCCGCGAGATACGACCGGAGGAAGTTCATTGCAATTTCCCCATAATCGTGGCCGGAACGTCGTTCGTCGTCGCATGCTGGCTCAACTGCAGCGCACGAATATATGCGACGATGGCCCAGCGATCCTCGGGCGATATCTGCGTCGCGTAACTCGGCATCATCCCGAACCCGGTCGTCGTCACGTCGAAGAAATACCCGACCGGCGCCTGCCGCAGCCGGTCGATGTGAAACGACTTCGGTTCCTTGAAACCGCGTTGGACAATCATGCCCCGTCCGGTGCCCACGCGGTCGTGGCACGGTGAACAGAAAATGTCGTACTGCTCGCGCCCGCGTTGGAGCAAAGTGTCGCTGACCGGCAGGGGAAACACGTCTGCGACCTTGCCGTGGATCTTGCCGGTGTAGAACAGTTCGTTCGTGCGCAGTTCGCCGCGCGCCACCGTATCCGGCACTTGTGGTCGGGCCGAACGGTCGTCTCCGAAGAACTCCGATTTCGCCAGCGGTTTGTAGCGCGGCTGGTTGTTCATGTCCTGCCGACAACCCGCCAGCAACACGATCGCGAGCGCCAGACTACGGTTCCACTTCATACACGCCCATCGGGTTGAGGTTCTCCAGAAAACGTTTTGTGGCGACGCCGTCGAACTGCGGGTCGCGGGCTTCGATACACAGGAAGAAACGGTCGCGCGAGGCCTGTCCAAATCGCTCGACGTTGAACAGTGGGTGATACGGCATCGGCAGCCCGTTCATCACGATCATCCCGAGCACCGCGGCCAGTGCCGCGCCGAGCACGGTGAGTTCAAAGGTGACCGGTATGAACGCCGGCCAACTGTTCAGCGGGCGGCCGCCGGCGTTGATGGGGTAATGGACCGTCGCCGAGAACCATTCCATGAAAAACGCGCCCCCGCCGCCGAGAATCCCGCCGAGCAACACGACCAGCGGCAGCCGCGACCGATGAAACCCGATCGCGTCCGCCAGGCCGCGCACCGGGAACGGCGAGTACGCGTCAATACGCCGGTAGCCTGCTTCGCGCGTTCGGTTCGCCGCCACGACGAGGGTCTCGGCCGAGGAGAACTCAGCGACCAATCCGTACAACCGTGGCCGTTCCGCTTTCATGACTTCTTCTCCTCTCCGGTAACCAACGTGCGCATTTCAGAAATCGAAATCATGGGGAGAAACCGAATGAACAGGAATAGTAGCGACAGGAACAACCCCAGGGACCCAAACAACGCGGCGAAATCCCAACGCGTCGGATAAAACATTCCCCACGACGACGGCAGGAAATCCCGATGGAGGCTCGTCACCACAATCACGAACCGTTCCAGCCACATGCCGATGTTGACAATAATCGAAATGACGAACAGCAGTGGCACGTTGCGGCGCACGCGACGCGACCAAAGCAGTTGGGGGATGACAACGTTACATGCGATGAGCATCCAGTACGCCCAGCCGTACGGACCGAGCGCGCGATTGAATGCGAGGAACTGCTCGTACGGGTCGGCGCTGTACCACGCCATGAAGGTTTCCATCACGTAGCCATAACCGACCATCAGGCCGGTGGCCAACATGACCTTGGCCATGTTGTCGAGGTGGCGCAACGTGATGAAGTCTTCCAGCCCGTAAAACTTCCGGATCGGAATTGCCAGCGATAGCACCATCGCGAACCCCGAAAAAATCGCACCGGCCACGAAGTACGGTGGAAAAATCGTCGTGTGCCAACCGGGGATGATGCCCACGGCAAAATCGAGACTCACGACGCTGTGCACCGACACCACCAATGGCGTCGCCAGCCCGGCCAGCAACAGATACGCAGTTTCGTACCGGGCCCAATGCTTCGCCGACCCGCGCCATCCCAGCGCCAGCATTCCGTAAACGACGCGCGGCAACAGCCCCTTCGCCCGGTCGCGCAGCGTCGCCAGGTCGGGAATCAACCCGACGAACCAAAATATGGCCGATACCGTGGCGTAGGTGCTCACCGCAAACACGTCCCAGACCAATGGGCTGCGCCATTGCGGCCACAGGCGCATCGTGTCGGGATAGGGAAACAGCCAGTAAAACACCCATGGCCGGCCGAGGTGCATCAGCGGAAACAGCCCCGCGCACGCCACGGCGAAGAGCGTCATCGCCTCGGCAAACCGGTTGATCGACGTGCGCCACTCCTGCCGGAGCAGCAGCAGGATCGCGGAGATGAGCGTGCCGGCGTGGCCAATTCCAATCCACCAGACGAAATTCACAATCGCGAAGCCCCACGCGACCGGGATGTTGATGCCCCAGATGCCGACGCCGCGTACCAGCAGTAGGTAAATCGTGGCGAGCAGTGCATTCATGAGGAGGAACGACAATGCGAAGCCGACGATCCAGCCGCGCGGCGTCTTGCGACGCAGCACGATCGAACTGATCTTTTCGGTCACCGACGCGTAGGTGTATCCGGGTTCGATGACCGGCGTCTGTCGCTCATCCGGCATGGTTGGTCAACTCCGGGTTCGGGTTGCGCAACCGCGCGAGGTACGTCGTGCGCGGCCGCGTGTTGAGATTGACGAGCAGGCCATAGTTCAGCTTCTCTGCCTTCCACTGCCTGACGCGGCTGGCGGGGTCGTTGATATTGCCGAACACGATGGCCTGGGTCGGGCACGCCTGCGCGCAGGCAGGCGTGATCTCGCCGTCGCGCACCACCCGGTTTTCCTTCTCGGCGGTGATCCGGGCGGCGTTGATCCGCTGGATGCAGTACGTGCACTTTTCCATCACGCCCCGCATCCGCACGGTCACGTTGGGATTGCGCTGCAGCTTCAGGCTCGGCGTCTTGTTGTCCGTGAACTGCAGGAAATTGAACCGTCGCACCTTGTACGGACAATTGTTCGAACAATACCGCGTGCCGACGCAGCGGTTGTAAATCATTTCATTGAGCCCCTCCTTGTCATGCACCGTCGCGCCAACCGGGCAGACCACTTCGCACGGCGCGTTCTCACATTGCATGCAGGGAACAGGTTGATGGTAGATGGCCGGATTCTCCAGATCGCCCTCGTAGTAGCGGTCGATCCGAATCCAATGCATCTCGCGCCCGCGCAGCACCTGCTCCTTGCCAACGACGGGAATATTGTTCTCCGACTGGCAGGCGACCACGCACGCGTTGCAACCGATGCACGCATTTGTGTCGATCACCATGCCCCATGCGTAGCCGTCGTACTTGTAACCGGGATACAGCGACTCCGCCGGCAATTCTTCGACCATGTGCCGGACAAACTCCGGGTCGGCCTGGTATTGCCCGATTGTTCCGACCCGCACCTGATGCCGTCCGTCCATCAATTGGTGATGTTGCGTCGTCGCCAACGACCGGCGGCGGCCGGACTTCGCCACCGTCAGCCCGGTATCGAACCACGGTGCGCTGGCCGTGCGAATCGTGTACGCGTTGAATCCGGCGCCGGTGCCGACGCGTCCCGCCCGCGTCCGACCGTAGCCGAAGTGCACGGTGACGCAGTCGTCCGGTTGTCCGGGCAAAACCCACACGGGGGCATCCACAGAGCGTCCCCGGTAGCGCAGTTCCACGATTTCCTCAGTCACCACTCCGAGCCGGTGGGCGGTGGTCGGACTGATCAACGCGGCATTGTCCCACGTCAACTTCGAGAACGGCTTCGGTAGTTCTTGAAGCCAGCCGTTGTTCGCAAACGCGCCATCGCCGATTGTCGGGTCCGGCTGAAAGATGATCTCCAGTCCTTCGGTCTTCGCGGTCGTCGGCTCGTCGAACTTCTGGAGTTGCACTTCGCGGGCAGGCGCCGCGGTGCTGGGGACGATCCCGTCGTGCAGCGCCGCGTGCCAGAGATCGTCGTCCACGAGGCCGTGTTGCTTCCAGTAGGCCCGGACAATGTCATGATTGGATTGATTGGATTGGCCGAGAATGACCGCCAACAACTCGTGCACCGACCGCCCGCCGTACAACGGGGCGATGAGCGGCTGTTGAATCGTGATCGTGCCGTCAAATGCGCGCGCGTCACCCCAGCTTTCGAGGAAATGCGCCGCCGGAATGTGCCAGTGACACCAGGCCGCCGTCTCGTCGTTGTGAAGGCCGAGATGGACGCGCAGTTTCACTTTGGACAGCGCATCCGTGAACTTCAGATCAGCGGGCGCCGTGAAGACCGGGTTTCCGGCCAAGACAATGAGGCATTCCACCTTGCCGGCGTTCATGTCCGCGACAAGCTCCGGAAGTGAATCGCCATCAACCGTGACCGGCTCGGTGTATGTGACGGTGGACCCCACGTTGCCCAGCGCGTGATTCATCGCGTGCACCAGCGCATGAACGATCGGCGGTTGTGCTTCGCCCGCGATTACAATACTTGCGCTGCGATGCGCCTCGAGATCGCGCTGGATTGCCGCCGGCAACTCGCGAGCGAACCGGGCGATCTCGGACGGCCGCATGGCGTACCGGTGGTCCGCCATCGCACCGGTCAACGTGGGCGTGCTCTCGACCGCGTAGAGCCGGTTCATTGCCGTGCGGTCGCCGCGGACGCGGCGCTTTTCGATGAAGTCGCGAGCGTATCGAAGGTTGGAAAAAAAGTCGCCGTCGAGCGAAAGAATCACGTCGGCCTTGTCGAAGTGATACTGCGTCTCGACAACCTCGCCAAACGCCAGCTTCGCGCCGCCCCGTGTGTTGTCGCGGCCCACCGGCTCATACGAATGCCATTTCGCGGCCGGGAATTTCAGGGGAAGCTGGGCAAGCTGATCGGCGAGAGTGGGCGACGTGACCGTGCTGGTGAGCAGGCGGAGGCCGGCGCCCTTGTTGACCTGCAACCCGCCGAGTTCATCGTGCACTGCTGCAACGAAGCTTTCCCACGTGTTGATCTGGCCGGCGTGGAGAACGACTTGCGAGCGGTCGGGGTCGTAGAGGTCAAGCACGGAGGCTTGGGCGAAAATGTTGGTTGCGCCGAGGCTGGCAGGGTGCTGCGGGTTGCCTTCGACCTTCGTGGGACGGCCCATGTGGCTTTCGACGAGGAGGCCGGTGGCGAAGCCGCCGTGGGTCATCGCCGTGGCATAGAACAACGGGATGCCGGGAATCAATTCCTCGGGAGGCTTGGCCGCGTACGGGACGATTTTCTCCTCCGGCTGACGCGTGCACGCGCCGAGGCCGGCCAGCGCAAGCGAGGCGCCCATCAGCCTCAGAAAGGTCCGGCGGCTGATGGGGTCGAACCACTCGGAGGCCTGCTCGGGGAATTCGCGATGGAGGAATTCCTCGAACTCTTTCGTTTGTTCCAGTTCGTCGAGGCTGCGCCAGTATTGGTTCATCGGTGGCATGTGTAACAGTCGGTTAGGCGTTTCACATCAATGTGGCGGTCGCGGATGTACTCCCGGGCCCGCGCCAACTGGTCGGGCGGCGGCGTCCATTCCATGTTGAAAATCTCGTCACGGGGACGCAGGAATCGTTCGGGTTGTTTGTGGCAATCGATGCACCAGCGCATGTAGAGCGATTGGGTGCGCCACGTCAGCGGCATTTCATCGACGCGCCCGTGGCAGGTCGAGCAACCGATGCCCTTGTTCACGTGGATGCTGTGGTTGAAGTAGACGTAATCGGGCAGGTCGTGGACGCGCACCCACTCCAGCGACTTGTCGGTCTCGAAACTCTGGCGCACCGGCTCCAGCATCGGGCTGTCGGCCCAGATCATGGAGTGGCAGTTCATGCAGGTCTTGGTGGGGGGGATGCCGGCGAACGAGGACTGCTCGACGGACGTATGACAATACCGGCAATCGATCCCGTCGTCAGAGACATGATGCTTGTGGCTGAACGGCACCGGCTGATCGCGGACGACATAGGCCTCTGTGATGTACGGGGACCGGAGGATTTGGCCGCCGAAAAGCGCGAACGCCGCAAGCATCAACAATGCGCCAAAGATGCTTACCTTTGAAATCGTGTTCGTGCTCGGATGAAAAACCTGCGACACAGTCACTCCAATTCCTGCTCGAAACCCGACGCCAACCCAAATATCTGTACAAATGCGCACATTATCGCGGAGTGCAAGTGGAAATTTATCCGGGGCTGCCGGGCACGATCGGTGCCGAGGCCGCGAGAGTTTATGGGACCGCGATGGTCGCGGAGCGCAAGTCGCTCGGGGAATGCCGGTGAATTCTCAACTGGACTCGAGGGCGCCAGGGGCCGGCGTTGGCTCGACCGGTTTGCCGCCCAGAGGCGAGGACTGGGAACGGACGAACTGACGGTTCCACCATGTGTGGAACGATTCCATGTACGTGTAAAAGACGGGAGTCAAATACAATGTGACCAGTTGCGAGAAGAGCAGCCCGCCAACAACTCCGAGACCGAGGGGCCGGCGGGATTCGGAGCCGGCTCCGTAGCCGAGGGCGATGGGCAGCGTCCCCATCAGGGCGGCCATGGTGGTCATCATGATCGGTCGGAAGCGGATCAGGCATCCCTGGTAGATGGCATCCCGCGGGCTTTTGCCTTCGTTGCGCTGGGCTTCGAGGGCGAAGTCGATCATCATGATGGCGTTTTTCTTCACGATGCCCACCAGCATGATGATGCCGACGAACCCGTAGATATTGAGATCGTAATGGAACAGCAGCAGCGTGATCAGTGCGCCAAACCCCGCGGACGGCAGACCCGAGAGAATCGTGATGGGATGAATGAAGCTTTCGTACAGGACACCGAGAATGACGTAGATGACAAGGATTGTCATCACCAGCAACACGCCAAGCCCTTTCTTGGATGCCTCGAACGCCTGGGCCGCGCCCTGGAAACTGTAGCTGATCGTCGCGGGAAGAGTTTGGCGCGCAATCTGCGAGACGGCATCAACCGCTTGGCTCAACGCGACGCCGGCTCGCAGGTTGAACGATATCGTGACCGACGGCAACTGGCCGAGGTGGTTGATCGACAGTGGACCGAAGTCCTTCGTCAGGTGCGCGACGCTATCCAGCGGCACCAGTTGGCCGCTGGACGAACGGATGTACAAGAGCGGCAGCTCTGCAGGGGATGTCTGGTATTCCGGCTCGAGTTCCACAATCACCTGGTACTGATTATTCGGCGCATAGATGGTTGACACCTGCCGCGATCCATAGGCCGAATACAACGCATCTTCGATCTGCTGTGCCGTGACGCCCAACGTGGAGGCCTTGTCGCGGTCGATCTCGACGTTGACTTGCGGGTTTTTGATTTGCAGGTCGGTCGTCACGTCCTGGAGTTCCCCCAGTCCGCGCATCTTGGTCTCCATTTCCCGGGCATGATCGTAGAGGCTCTTGATGTCCGGTCCCTGGATCGTGAGCTGGTAGAGGCTCTTCGTGAGCTGTCCGCCGATGCGAATCAGCGGCAGGTTCTGCATGTACACGCGAATCCCGGGGACTTTCGCCACTTTGGGCCGGAGTTCTTCGATGATCTCGTCCGCGTTCAACTGGCGCTGGTTCCGTGGTTTGAGGCGGGCGAAAATGCGACCCTGATTGAGACCGCCGGCGACCGAACCGATGTTGCCGATGGCCGACATGATGTTCTCGATATTGGGGTCGTGCAGAAAGATTTCCGCGACCGCTTTCTGGTGTTCCGCCATCGCGTCGAATGAAATTCCCTCTGCCGCTTCGGTGAACGCGAACAGGCTGCCCGTGTCCTCGCTCGGCAGGAAACCCTTGGGCATGACAACAAACAGGTACGCGGTGATGAGGAGCGAGACAACCAGACTCACCATGATGGCCAGTCCGTGCCGGAGGGCCAGTTGGAGCGTCTGTTCATAGAATTTGAGCATCTTGTCGAACACGTGCTCCAACCACATGTACGCCCGCCCGTGGTGTTCTTCCTTCGGTGGCCGCAGGAAACGGCTGCACAGCATCGGCGTCAGCGTCAACGACACAAAACCGGAAACCAAAATCGCCACGCCGATCGTCACGGCAAACTCGTGGAGCAACCGCCCAATGATCCCGCTCATGAACAGCACCGGAATGAACACTGCGGCGAGCGACAGGGTCATCGAGAGAATCGTGAAGCCGATTTCCTTCGAGCCGTCCAAGGCCGCCTGCCACTGGCTTTTGCCCATTTCCATGTGGCGGACGATGTTCTCCAGCATGACGATCGCGTCGTCCACAACGAACCCCACGGACAGCGTAAGCGCCATGAGCGAAAGGTTATCCACGCTGTAGCCCAACAAATACATCACGGCGAACGTGCCGATAATCGACACCGGCAGCGCCAGGCTGGGAATAATCGTGGCCGACACATTGCGCAGGAACAGAAAGATCACCATGACCACGAGGGCGATGGTCAGCACCAGCGTGAACCGCACGTCGTTCACGGATTCCCGAATGCTGGCGGAACGGTCGTACAGCGTGTTCAATTGCACCGATGGCGGTATCTGCGCACGGAACTGGGGCAGCAACTCTTTGATGCGGTCGACCACGCGGATGGTATTGCTGCCCGGCTGTCGCTGAATTGCGAGAACGACCGAGCGCGTGCGATTGTACCAGGCCGCGACCTTGTCCGCTTCGACGCTATCAATTGCCCGCCCGATTTCCTTGACGCGCACCGGCGAGCCGTTGCGGTAGGCGACGATGACCGGTTCGTAATCCGCCGCGCGCAGCAATTGGCCGTTGGCTTGAACAGTGAAGGCCTTGTCGCGCCCGTAGAGGACTCCCGTCGGCAAATTCACGTTGGCCCGGTCGACGGCGGACACCACCTCATCGATGCCAATCTGCCGGGAGGCCAGCGTTTTCGGGTCGACTTGCACGCGGACTGCATACTTTTGCGCGCCGAAGACCTGCACCTGCGCGACGTCCTGCACCATGGAGATCCGTTCCGCCATCAGCGTCTCCGCGTATTCGTCCACATCCGACATTGGGAGCGTCGGCGAACTCAGGGCCAAGTAGAGCACCGGCTGATCGGCGGGATTAACTTTGCGGTACGTCGGCGGACTCGGCATGTCCTGGGGCAATTGGGACAGCGCCTGGGCAATGGCCGTCTGCACGTCCTGGGCGGCGGCATCGATGCTGCGGCTCAAGTTGAACTGCAGCGTGATCTGCACGCTGCCGAGGAGGCTGACCGAATTCATCGAGTCAATGCCCGCGATTGTCGAGAACTGCCGCTCCAGCGGTGTCGCGACCGCCGACGCCATTGTCTCGGGGCTGGCTCCGGGGAGACTGGCCGTGACCACGAGGGTCGGGAAGTCCACATTGGGCAGGTCACTGACGGGCAACTGGCGATAGGCGATGACACCAAACAGCGTGATCGCCAGCATCACAAGCGTCGTGGCCACCGGCCGCCGAATGAAGTTTCCCGCAATCTGCATACCGGGTTCCTAGCTGGCGTTGAGCCCGCTCTTGATCTCGACCTTCCCGCCCGGCACGACGCGGAGCTGCCCATCGGTGACCACAACCTCGCCCGGTTGGACGCCCTTCTGAATCACGGTCTCGTCGCCAACAGCGCGGCCGACGACGACCGAACGCATCTCCGCGGTCTGGTCGGGGCGGACGACGAACACGTACTGTCCATTCTGTCCGGTCTGGATCGCGATGGTTGGCACCACGGTCGCGCCCGGCTCTTCCGTCAGTGTCAGGACAACATCCACGAATTGGCCGGGCCACAGCCGCCGCCGCGTGTTCGCGAACGTCGCTTTCATTCGGATTGTTCCCGTAGTGGTATCGACGCCGTTGTCCACAAAGGTCACAACGCCTTCTTCGGGTTCTGACTCCGCGGGAACCTTGACCCGCACCTTGAGCGGCCCGGCGGCCATGAAGTCTCTGACCTGTGGCAGGTATTGCTCGGGAAGTGCGAAGCTGACGTAAATGGGATTGATCTGATTGATTGTGATGAGAGCGGGGGTGTCATTGGCCTTCACGAGGTTGCCGACGTCCACCATCAGGTTGCCCGTTCGCCCGTCAATGGGCGATGTAATGTGGCAGAATTCCACGTCCAGCCGCGCCCGGTCGAGTGCCGCGTCCGCCGCCTGCTGGTTGGCCAGCGCATCGGCATATTCCTGCTGGGAGATCGTATGCTCTTCCAGCAATTTGCGATCGCGCTCCAGATCGTCCCGGGCCTTGATGGCCATCGCCTCCGCGGACTTCATGATCGCGATGTACGGGCGCGGATCGATTGTAAACAGCGGGTCGCCCATCTTCACGTCCTGGCCCTCGCGAAAGTGCACTTTCGTTACCTGGCCGTTCACCTGTGATTTGATGATCACGGTCGAATACGCTTCCACGTTGCCGATCATGCGGATGTCGACGGGAACCGTCTTCCGTTCGGCCTTGCCAACGAGGACCGGCGCAACCGGCGGGGCGTGCGGGGCCGTTTTTTGCGAGCAACCGCCCGCGAGGAATAGAACTGCTGCCGCCACAGTAGTCACACGAAGAGAAGATTTCATGGTCGTTTGCGTTTCAGCATCCCATCCAACCAGATGTCGGCAAATATCTCACTGACTTTCTTGACGCTGGCTCTCTGGTATCGGCCTCCGCCGAAGAGTTCCTGCACCAGAAAGTAATTGAAGACCATCCCCAGAAACGCGCGGGCCGACAGTACGGGATCGACGTTGCGGTACGCGCGCAGACGAACACGGCGTCGGATATAGCTGGCGAGGGTCTCGTAGTACTCGGCGACGTAGGTGTTGTAGAACCGTTCGGAAAGCTCGTGCTCTTCCATGCCGCTGAACAGCAGCAGGCGGGTCAACGTCGAGTCTTTGAAATTCCGTTCCAAAATCCCCCGCGCGATGGTTGCGAACATCGTCCGCTCGTCGCGGGCGGCGGCGAGTTGGTTCTCCAGCAGCCGGCGACCCGAGGTGGCGCGGCTCTTGGCGTCGATCACGGCCCAATACAGGTCCTGTTTGGAGGGGAACAAGCGAAACAGGATCGTCTCCTTGACGCCCACCCGGTCCGCGATGGCGCGCGTCGTCGTACCGTTGAACCCCTGGCGGGCAAACAACTCGGTGGCGGCGCGCAATATCTGGGCGCGGCGCTCGGGGCTGGGGACTTTCCGCCGGGAACTTTTCATGTTAGTGAACGCTTACAAACTAGAAGGTTCGCAAGAACTTGTCAAGCGGTAGTCAGGGATGTTATCAGGCGCAGGAGAACCGGTCGGCCCTGCAACGGCGTTGGGGCATTTCACGGGCAGGGCGGAGTCCGGGACGAGCCGCGCCGACTCGGTTTGGTGCAAACTGCGAGATGGACACCTGTGGGATTCTGACCGACCTGGTCGGGAATGTGGGGCGGCGGGGGAATATACTCGAGTGCTCCGGACACGTTGGGGCGTACACGAAGCGGCTGCACTATCTGGGCTTCCGCATTGCGAGCTGGTTGGGGAGGCGCAGGGGGAGCAGGAGTCTCTCCTGTCGGACGTGAGACGGCATGCGTTCGTATGCAAGAAAGCAGCCCGCAGCGTTGGCACCTAATCCGAATGCTATAGATAGAAAAGCGGGCGAGTTCGGTGAGCTGAAAAAGCCAGGCGGCCAGATGGTTTGCTCGATACCATGGGGTGGGCCGGTGAGACCTTCAGCAGCAAGACCCAGCGCCATGACGGCTGGTTCCGCTGACGGAAGTTACACTACCAACTTCGCCGACCTGAGCACGCGGATCTTTTTGACCAGCCCGCCGAGTTTGGTCACCATCGACTGCCACGATGTGGGCGGAGCGACCGGTATTCGCGCGCGTCACTGCCGCGTGCTGCTGGTACCGTAAGAGTTAGTGTCATAAGACGGGAGATAGAGATCAGGAGTGCAGCCATGGGGACAAAACGGTGCCGAACCAACCGAATCCGTGGTCACGACTCGGTGAACCATCCCCGTCGGATTGGGACCACCTTACGCTTTCGACGACATGGCCAAGTGAAGTTGTTCTTCCCGGAAGGATTCTCTTCCACCGGGTGCGCTCGGTTCATCTTGACGCCACGTCCCGCAGGGCCCTCGATTGGATCCTGCTCTTAGGCAA
>Ga0335081_10006753_pt1 | contig 18295 bp, 19 predicted proteins | sample Lox_Sample_35_FD_206713 | JGI IMG/M metagenome (GOLD analysis project Ga0335081, IMG submission 206713) | Soil microbial communities from Loxahatchee National Wildlife Refuge, Florida, United States - Lox_Sample_3.5 | ecosystem: Environmental > Terrestrial > Soil > Wetlands | place: USA... | reverse complement strand
CGGCCACCGGCTCTACCTGCAGATGTTCTTTGCCGTAAAGCACAGCAGCCATCATGTGGCTATTCACTTATGACCACCTCTGTGGCTGAACGATTATTTTCAACGATTTAGGTCCTGGATGCAATGCCAATTCAAATCCTGAACGGATTTTAACCAAGGGCAGGCGATGAGAGATTAGTGCCTCTACGGGTATCTCACCGCTAAAAACAAGCCGTGCCGATTCTTTCTGCAGGTCTATTGAAGCACTATAGCACCCGAATAGCGTCCGTTCGCCAACACAGATGTCGGCGCCCGAGGCCTCGATTCGCTCCGTGGCCGAGGTTTGCGCGAACAGCAGGATGCGCGCCCCAGGACGCGAGCACGCCATCGCCTGTTCCACGATGCCCGGAACCGATGCCGCGACAATCACCAGGTCCGCGCCCCGGCCTTCGGTGCGTCGCTTGACCTCGGAAGCCACATCCATCGAGCGCGGATCCCAGGCAAAATGCGAACCGCAGCGTGACGACAGCGACCGGCGCGCATCGATGGTGTCGGTGGCCGCGACCGTGGCGCCGGTGCGTGCCACCAGCATGGTGAACATCAGACCGATCGGCCCCTGTCCCAGGATCACCACGAAATCCTCCGGCTGCGGATCGCACTGCGCCACCGCCTTCAGACAGGTGTTCACCGGTTCCACCAGGGTGGCACGTTCGAAGGAGATAGGATCGGGAATCCTCTCCACTCCCGATTCCACGATCCAATCCATCACGCGCACATACTGGGCGAAGCCGCCGCCCGCGGGCTCGAATCCGGCGGTGATCCCGACTTTCTTGTATGTCGCGCACTGCGCGTATATCTTACGATGGCAGTAGAAGCATTTGCCGCAAGGGATATGATGAAACGCTACTACGCGATCGCCCACCCGGAATTTCGTGACACCCGAGCCGACCGCGGCGATCACACCCGCGGTTTCGTGCCCGTAGATGCGCGGCGGCGTCAGCAGATTGTGTTCGATCTTCTTGAGGTCGGTATGGCAGATGCCACAGGCCTCCACCTGAATGAGGATTTCCCCGGGGCCGATGGTTGGCGTCGGAATCTCTTCGACGTCGACGACACTACTGCCGCGATAGACCGCTGCATGCATGGTCTGGGGGATGGCGCTCACTTCAGAATCGGCAATCGGCAATAAATTCTCCCAGCGACATCGCGGCCCGGGCACAGCGCTTCCGTAACCGGATCAGTTCCGGTATGCGGGTAAGAGGCTGGCGCAATGAACTGCTAAGAATTTCTATTGTAGCGAAGTGACCGTCGGGCCGCAGAGCAGAATTAAAGTCATTCGCCATATCTTCGCTTGCAAGATCGGTAACCGCCTTGATGCAGAAAAAGGGTATTCCGTGAGCCGTGGCCCGCTCCGCAACCCCGCCGGCTTCCATCTCTACTGCCATCGCCCCGGAGGCGAACAGCCGCGATTTCTCAGCGGCGGTCCGCGCCACATGATCGATCGAGGCAACCACACCGCAACGTGCATTTTTCGCGCCGCGAGGCGAGAGCGCCGCAAACCTCCCGCCGCCCGAAGCCACCTCGGTCGCCACCACCACGTCGCCGACCTGCAAATCTGGATCGAGGGCGCCGCAGAAGCCCGTGCTGACTACTGCGGCCGGCCGGAACGCTTCCACCGCCCGATCGACTGCCGCCGCTGCCCGCTCGGCGCCAACTCCGTTCGCCTTCAGGATCCAATCCGAACGCGGCGGCATGCCCCTGAATTCCATCGCGTCCGCTGCCACGATCAGGACCGCCATTATGCTGCTGACCGGGTACGCGCTGCGCCCTGAAACCAATCGACTGCGCGGGCGAGCGCCCGCACGGCCGGACCGGGAGTGAATCCCAGCTCGCGGGCCGCCTTTTCGTGGCTGACCCACATCTTCTTTTTCGCCATGCGTACCGCCTCCAGCGGCACACGCGGCGGTTTCCCGGTGACGCCGGCCCATGCGGTGCTGCACGCGCCGGCGCAATATGCCACCGCATAGGGAATCTGCGTGCGGGGTGCTTTTCTGCCCGTGATCTTTGCCAGCATCTGCAAAATCTGGGCGAGAGTCAGGTTCTCGCTGCCCAGGATGTAGCGCTCGCCGGTGCGCCCTCTCTCGCGCGCTAACAGGTGTCCTTCCGCGGTATCGCGCACGTCGACCACGTTCAGCCCGGTGTCGATGAATGCCGGCATATCGCCATTCAGAAAATCCAGCACGATCTTGCCCGTTGGCGTCGGCTTCACATCATGATCGCCGATCGGCGCGGTGGGGTTTACCACCACCACTGGCAACCCCTCCCTGGCGAACTCCAGCGCCACCTGCTCGGCCATGAACTTCGACCGCTTGTAGTGGCCCACGATCTCCTGCAAACCGACCGGCGTTTCCTCGTCGCCGATCCCGCCATGCGGTACGCCGATGCAGCCCACCGTGCTGGTGTAGACCACGCGCTCCACTCCAGCCTTTCTGGCTGCCTGCAGCAGGCTGCGCGTGCCCCCCACGTTCGAGCGGTACAACTCCGATGGATCTTTGGCCCAGAGCCGGTAGTCCGCCGCTACGTGAAACAGGAGGCCGCATCCCGTTACCGCGCGCCCGAGAGATTCCGGATCCCTCAGATCTCCGGTCGCGATTTCCAGATCGAGCCCGTCGACCTTGCTCCCGGGCCGTACCAGCGCCCGCACCTGGTGCCCGCGCTCCACCAGCAACCGCGCCACGTGCCAGCCCAGAAACCCGCTCGCGCCCGTAACCAGGGTTGGTTTCATAGGCGGCCGCACCACCGCGGGATCGTGATTCCGACTCCTGAATTCTGAATTCTGAATTCCTGCTTTATCGCAGCATCCACGTCAACATCTTCATGTTGTCAGCCAGGCTGACATTGATCCCGTACGCCGCCGAGGGCTCGAACCCGCAATGCATCATGCAATGCTCGCATCGCGGATCGTTTCCCGGCCCGTAGCTGTCCCACTGCGTTTGGGTCATCAGGTCTTCGAAGGTCTTGTAGTGGCCGTCGGTGATCAGATAGCAGGGGCCTTTCCAGCCCTTTACGTTGTAGGTCGGATTGCCCCAGGCCGTACACGGCAGCTCACGCTCGCCGCGCAGGAATTCCATGTAGATCGGCGTCTGCCGCACGTTGTACTTGCGCGCCACACGGTCGAAATCCTTGAACTTCTCGTGGATGTCTTCTTTCGTCAGGAAGATCTCGCGATCGTTCACCGCGCTGTATCCATAGGCCGGCGCGATCTGGTGGCCGTCCACGCCGAACTGCCGCAGGTACTCGAAAAGCTCCTCGATCTCCCGCATGTCGGTCTCTTTGTAGACCGTGGTGTTGGTGCACACCTGGAACCCGGCTGCCTTGGCGGCCTTGATGCCTTCGATCGCGTCGCGAAATACGCCCTCGCGCTCGACCGCGATGTCATGGTTCTTCTCCATGCCGTCCAGGTGCACGTTGAAGAAGAAACGCTTGTCGGGCTTGAACTCACCCAGGCGCTTCCGGACAAACATGCCGTTGGTGCACAGATAGATCTGCCGGTCGCGCCCCAGGATGCCGGCCACCAGCTCGCCGATCTGTGGATACATCATCGGTTCGCCGCCGCAAATCGAGACAATCGGAGCGCCGCACTCGTCCACCGCCGCCAGGCATTCTTCCAGCGGCACGCGCTCGGTGATGGTATTCTCATATTCCCGAATGCGGCCGCAGCCGGTGCATGTAAGGTTGCAGGCATGCAGCGGCTCGAGCATCAGCACAATCGGAAACCGCTTGTTGATCATGGGATGCGGCTGGCGTTTCTCGCCGGTCTTGGGCGGCAGAATGCGGAACGGGTTCGACGCGTCGGCGGCCGATGCCACCGTCTTCTGCCACTCCGGCCGCGGGCGCATCTTGTTCCTGATAATGTACCCGGCCAGGCCGGCGGTCATCGAGAGCGGAAATCTCATAATCTATCCGTTCGAAGCGGCGCGTGTCTTCACGAACGAAGCCAGCGCCAGCAGCGGAAAATAATCCTTGTACATGTGGTAATTCAAATAAAACACCTTCGGAAAGCCGGTTCCGGTTGCCAGAGTTTCGTCCCAGCTCCCGTCCGCCCGCTGGGTCTCCAGCAAATATTCGATCCCGTGCTGCACGCTCAGGCTGTTCGGGTCGCCGCCCGCGATCAGGCCCATCAGCGCCCATGCGGTCTGCGATGGCGTACTCGGCGCGGGCGTAAACCCGCCGTTATCGTAGCTGGCGCAGGCCTCGCCCCAGCCGCCATCCGCGTTCTGGATCGATCGCAGCCATTCCCCGGCGCGCAGCACGTGCGCTTCCCGGTCGCTTTCACCCGACGCAGCCAGGCCTCGCAGCGCGAAGCACGTCCCGTAGATGTAAGCCACGCCCCACCGGCCGTACCAGCTTCCGTCGGCTTCCTGATGCCTGATCAGCCACTCCACACCCCGCCGGACGGCGCGGTGGTGGTTGGGCACGCCATGAGCCGCCAATGCTTCCAGCACGCGCCCGGTGATATCCGCGCACGTCGGGTCCAGCATGGCATTGTGATCCGCAAACGGGACCTGGCTCAAAAATTCCCAGTTGTTATCGGCATCGAATGCGGCCCAGCCGCCGTCGCCCGATTGCATCGCCAGGAGCCAGTCGATTCCGCGTTTGGAAGCGGCCGCGTGGGCCGCCCGGTCCGTTCCCTGGACTTCGCCGAGCGCCAGGAGCACCATCGCCGTGTCGTCGATATCCGGGTAAAACTCGTTGGCGTACTCGAATGCCCAGCCCGAGGGTTGGGTGTTAGGCCGCTTCACGCTCCAATCGCCCTTGCGCCGCACCTCGCGCTTCAGCAGCCAGTTTGCCGCCGGCGCCAGACCCGGATGCTCGGGATCGCTTTGCCCCAGAGCGTACGCCGCGATCGCGGTGTCCCAAACCGGCGAAAAACACGGCTGGAAGAAAAATCGTTCCCCATCGTCCACCATCAGGTTGTTGAAGTGCCGCAGCGCCTCTACCCGAACGGGATCGTCCTTGGCATAGCCCAGGACATCGAGAGCCATCACCGAGTACATCATGGGCGGGTAGATGGCGCCCAGGCCGTCGGAGTGCCGCAGCCGCTCCAGCATCCAACCCTTCGCCTTTTCGATGGCGCGGCGCCGGATTGCCTTGCTGCCGCTGCGCTCCCACCATTTCAGCAGCGCGTCGACCGTGAGAAAGACGTTGTGCCACGTCAACCACGACGGGTCGCGGTGAAATGCCGGGCTCACTCCGGGCAGCCACAGTTCGTCCAGATTGAAACCCGCGGGCACGGGCGCCTGCGGATTGGCCGCATGCACAATCGACAGGGATACCACGATGGCGCGGGTCCAGCTCGACATCTGGTACAGCAGGTCGAAAGGCAGCAGGGCTACCTCCGGCGGAATACTCGGACAATACTCCCGGGGATACAAATTGAACAGGCTGAGATTGACCTTGACGTAACTGTTCGCCGCTTGAATCCCGCCGAGCGCCAGGATGCGCTCCCGCAGCCTCGTCATGCACGAATCGCCGGCGGGTACGCCGGCCACCTTCAATGCGAAATAGGCTTTGACGCTGGCGCTGACTTCCGATGGCCCGCCCACATAAATGTTCAACCCGCCGTCCGCCAACTGCCGGTCCAGAATCGAGCGCACCGCCCGGTCGATGAGCGGCCTGGTCTCCGGATGCCAGACGCCATTCACCGGCGGATATAGCCACAACTGAAACAGGATGTAGTCCGATTCCAGCGTGGTGTCCGCGGTCAACTCCGCGCACCAGTGGCCGTCGCGGACCTGCATGCCGGAAAGATAATCGCCGGCCCGGCGCATGGCCTGTTCGGCCGCGCTTTCCAGCGTGTTGCGGACTTGAAGCGGCGCGCTCATTGTATGGTCGTCACCAGCTCCGCGGGAAGGGAGAAGCGCACATCTTCGTCCACGAGCTCGATCTCTTCAAGCTGGCGGAATCCGCGTTCCTTCAGGAACTCCATGAGATCCTGCACGAGGTGCTCCGGCGCCGAAGCTCCCGCCGTCACTCCGACGTTCTTCACGCCGTCCAGCCACACCGCATCCACGTCGCCGCGATCGTTCACCAGGTAAGAGCGCACGCCGAAATTGGCGCCGACCTCGACCAGCCGTTTCGAATTCGAGCTGTTTTGCGAACCCACCACCAGCAGCGCGTCGATCGCCTCGCTCACCGCTTTCACCGCCATCTGCCGGTTCTCGGTGGCATAGCAGATGTCCTGCGAGTGCGGGCCCTGGATCAGCGGAAAGCGCTCTTTCAGGCGGGTGATGATGTCGCGCGTTTCGTCCAGGCTGAGCGTCGTCTGAGTAAGGTAGCGAACCCGCGCCGGGTCCGGCAGATCGAGACTGTCCACGTCTTCGACGGTCTCGACCAGGTAACTGCGGTCCGGCACTTCACCGAGGGTTCCGATCACTTCGTCATGATCCTTGTGTCCGATCAGCACGATGCTGTACCCGTCGCGTGCGAAGCGCACCGCCTCCAGGTGCACCTTGGTGACCAGCGGGCAGGTGGCATCGATCACGTCCAGCATCCGTTCCTTTGCCTCCCGCCGCACCGACGGCGCCACCCCATGCGCGCTGAAAATCGCGCGGGCGCCTCGAGGCACTTCGTCTAATTCCTCGACAAAGATCGCCCCGGCATCGCGCAACTCGTCCACGACGTGCTTGTTGTGCACGATTTCCTTCCGAACATAAACGGGAGGACCGTACAAATCCAGAGCGATCCTAACCACATCGATAGCCCTGACGACACCGGCGCAGAAGCCCCTCGGCTTGAGCAGAAAAACTTTCTTTTCCGCGCCGTGATTAGGTGCGAAAGGCTTAAGAGGCATAGATACGGATGGGTTTAATTATAACAGGTGAATGACGCTGCTTTCCTGTTTTCCTGTGGCAGACTGAAATCATGCTGGAATGGACCGACCTAAATGTTGTAGATGGCTTGTCGTTGCGTATGGTTGCATGCGATTCCGGCCTGCGGATCATCGACTTTCATCTTTCTTCGCCCGTCGATGGCGCGTCGCGTAACGATTCCAATGCCGTCCTCCGGGAAACCACCCGGCAACTGCGTGCCTACTTTGCCGGCAGCCTGCGTGTTTTCGATGTTCCGCTAGATATGCAGGGAACCGCGTTCCAGAAGCGGGTCTGGTCCGAGCTGCTGCGGATCCCCTACGGACAAACCAGAAGCTACATGCAAATAGCGATGGCAACCGGCGCGCCTGAGGCGGTGCGAGCAGTCGGAGCCGCCAATGGCGCCAATCCGATTCCCATCATCGTCCCCTGCCACCGGGTGATCGGCAGCAGCGGCAAGCTCACCGGTTACGGCGGCGGACTGCCGCTCAAAAGGCGCCTGCTCGAGTTGGAAGGCGCCATGGCCATGGGACTGCGCTACACCTGACCGGGCGAACTCACCGTGCGAACCGCGTCGCCTTCTTGCGGGCATGACGCTCCAGTGCCAGCGCGATCAATCGATCCAGCAGCTCCGCGAACGGGATGCCGCTGTGCTCCCACATCTTGGGGTACATGCTGATCGACGTGAAGCCGGGAATGGTGTTGATCTCGTTGATGTAAAGCCGGCCCGTGCCGCTCTCGAGAAAGAAATCGACCCGCGCCATGCCTTCGCATTCGACCGCGCGGTAGCATTCGACCGCAAGACGGCGCAGCTCGGCGGTCGCCTCCGGCGCGAGATCGGCAGGCACCTGTGTCCGCGCCCGGTCCAGCAGGTATTTGTCTTCGTAATCGTAGAACTCGCGGCTGGGCAGGATCTCGCAAGGTAACGATGCGATCGGCGCTTCGTTGCCCAGCACCGAGCATTCCAGCTCGCGGCCCGCGATGCCGCGTTCGACGATGACCTTGTAATCGTACTGTTCCGCGAGGCGGACCGCGGCTTCCAGTTCCGCCGCGTCCCGCGCCTTGCTGATGCCGACGCTCGAACCGAGGTTGGCCGGTTTGACAAAGAGCGGGAACGGCAGGCGCGCGCAGGCCTCCGTCACGAATGCGCAGCCGCGCCGCAAAACGGCGTAGTCGACAATCGGCAACAGACGTTCCGCGCAGACACGTTTCATCATCTCCTTGTCCATGGAAATCGCGGAGGCCATGACGCCGGCTCCGACGTAAGGCAGGTCGGCCAGCTCGAGCAGGCCCTGCATGGTGCCGTCTTCCCCGAAGGTCCCGTGCAGCACCGGGAAGACCACGTCGATATCGGGGTATGCGCCGGGCTCGGGCAGTATCGGGCGCGGGCTCCACCTTCCATCCTTGCCGATAAAGTATTCGGTTTTTTCGTATTTGGCGGGATCGAGTCCCGCGAGAATCGATTGCGCCGAACGGACCGAAACCTCATGTTCGCCGGTACGGCCGCCGTAGATTACGGCTACTCGTATTTTCATAAGATGCGTTTGCCCAATCCGCTCATGACCAGCTCGACGGCGAGCTCGGCGGTGCGATTGCGCTCGTCGATGACGGGATTCACTTCGACCACCTCCAGCGCCAGCATGAGCCGTGAATCGCAAATCATTTCCATTGCCAAGTGCGCTTCGCGATACGTGATGCCCCCGCGGACCGGAGTTCCCACGCCGGGCGCGTGCACGGGATCGACACAATCCATGTCCAGCGAGAGGTGAAATCCCGCGGTACTTTCGGACGCAATGCCAATGGCTTGTTCCATCACGCTTCGCATGCCGCGCTCGTCGATGTCGCGCATCGTGAAAGCGCGCACGCCGCTGTCGCGTACGTGGGGCTTTTCCAGGTCATCTACATCGCGAAGACCGACGATCACAGTGTTGCGCGGATCCACCTTCGGCCGGTAGCCGGCCAGGCCGCTCAACAAAGGCGGCCCCATGCCGGCGATGCAGGCGAGCGGCATGCCGTGAACATTACCGCTTGGACTGGTATCCGGCGTGTTCATGTCTGCGTGGGCATCGAGCCAGATGAGACCGATTCGCTCGCTACGCTTGCGGAAATGGCCTCCCACACCGGTCACAGTGCCCACGGCTACGGAATGGTCCCCGCCCAGCACGAGCGGCAGGCTGCTCCGCTCCAGTGCATCATCCACGCGTGCCGCGAGCTTTTCGCACGCCTCGGCGATTTGCGTCAGGTATTTTGCACTGGCCTCGCCTTCCGGGCAGCTCTCCTTCTGTTCGACCGGAATATTGCCCCAATCCTCCACCTCGTAACCCAGCCGCGCCAGGCGCACATGCAGGTTCGCTACACGAACAGCCGACGGCCCCATGTCGACGCCGCGGCGGTCCTGGCCGAGGTCGAGCGGCGCACCAATGATCGCGATCCGGGAGTGGTGCATGTGTGCGAAATCTATTGTCTCGCAAGCGCCGCCGGACATGCCCGGCGGCGATCGAACAGCGGCTGCGGTGCGTTTTCTCACGCATCGCACGAATCGCGGTAAGTCGTCGCACCCGCGCCGCCGCGAATGTTCTCTATCCCTATTGATCGCTTATCCGCGCAAAGGTTATGATCCAATTCGCATGAAAGCACTTCGGCATCTACTCCTGTGCGTCTTCTGCATCACGATTGGCGTCTCGTCAGCGCCCTGTGCTTCCGTCCTTTTCCTTTCCACGGCCGCCGACGCGGAGCCGGGCACGAGCCAACTTTTCACTTCTGCCCTCTTCTCCCTCACCGGGAATGTTCTGACCGTCCAATTTACCAATCCGTCGGCGGATCTCACATCGAGTGCCAACCCGGTCCTTGCGATGCCTGGCACGGCGTCGGGCATGAGCATACCCGAGTTCGAGGATCAAGGCGTGGACGTCGGCATATGCGTCCGAAGCTGCAGCAATATGGCCGGCGGCTGGAACTACACGCTCTCCGGGGGCGGGATGGTACAGCCTCTGGGCACTGCTGCGTTTTCCGCTTCGAGTGTGCTCGGCGACGCGACGGCACCTAATATCAGCACCTACACCGTTGTGCTTCCCGGCAACTCTTCGGTCCTTTTCATTGCCCCGGCAATGTGGATTTCAGCTCCCGACATGGCTGCCGCGGACGCGCCTGAACCCGGAACTTGGGGATTGGCGGCAATCGCTCTGGCGGCGCTGGCTGCCCGCCGATTCCGCCGCCCCGCGTAAGCCTGCGAATACCACCGGTCTCCCCCGGGGGGATTGGTGTACAATTTCGCCGATGCCCCTACATGAAACCCGCCGCGGATTCCTGGCCATGGCCGCGTCCGCAGTTCCGGCACTGGCGCAGGCCCAGCGCGACTGGAGCAACCAACAGCCCACGCGTTATCCCGATCCCGACGTCCTGGCCGTCGACAAGAGCTTCTCCAAGTATCAGCTCTTCAACGCGGTCATCTACCGTCACTACGTCGGCACCAAATGGGCCGAGGGTCCGGCCTGGTGCGCGCAGGGCCAGTACCTTGTCTGGAGCGACATTCCAAACAACCGGCAGCTTCGCTTCCTCGAAGAAGACTCGCACGTAAGCACGTTCCGCAGCCCTTCGGGCTATAGCAATGGCAACACGTTCGATTTTCAGGGCCGCCAGCTTTCCTGCGAGCACGCGGGACGGCGCGTCGCGCGCTACGAACACGACGGCGCGGTGACCGTGATCGCCGACAAGTACAACGGCAAGCCGCTGAATTCTCCCAATGACATCGTGGTCCATCCCGACGGCGGCATCTGGTTCACCGATCCGCCCTACGGCATCCTGGGCAGCTACGAAGGCTTTCCCGCGAAGGCGGAAGTCAAGGAGGCGGTATATCGCGTGGACCCGAAAACCGCGCGCGTGGAAATGGTGACCGATGCGCTCGACAAGCCCAACGGGATCTGCTTTTCACCCGACTACAAGAAACTCTACGTGGTGGATACCGGCGCTCCGCGGGATATTCAGGTGTTCGACGTGGCCGATAACCAGCTTCGCGGCCAGCGCCAGTTCACGGACATGAAGTTGAACGGACGGGCGGGAGGTTCGGACGGCATCCGGGCGGACGTCGATGGCAACATCTGGTCCGGCGCGAGCGGCGGCCCGGGATACGACGGCGTGCACGTGTTTTCGCCGCAGGGCCAGAGGATCGGGATGATCCTGCTGCCGGAGATCTGCGCCAATCTCTGTTTCGGCGGACCCAAGCGGAACCGCCTGTTCATGGCCGCGAGCCAATCCCTCTACTCGGTCTACGTCGGCACCCGCGGCGCCCACGTGGCGTAGACCCGTGGGGCAGGTTACCGACCTGCCCGCGCGTTAGAACTCCGCGCTTCCCGGAGTCCTCGGGAACGGAACCACGTCGCGGATGTTCTTCATCCCCGTCAGGTACATCATCATGCGCTCGAAGCCCATGCCGAAACCGGCGTGGGCCACTCCGCCGAAGCGTCGCAGGTCGAGATACCACCAATAAGGCTGCTCGCTCATGCCGTGGGAGCGGATGCGCTCCACGAGCAGGTCGCCGCGCTCCTCGCGCTGGCTGCCGCCGATGATTTCGCCGATGCGCGGCACCAGCACGTCCATGGCGGCGACGGTCTTCCCATCGTCGTTGGCCCGCATGTAGAAGGCCTTGATTTCCTTCGGGTAGTCGGTGACGATCACCGGACGCTTGACGAGCTCTTCGGTCAGGTAGCGCTCGTGCTCGCTCTGTAAGTCGGCGCCCCAGTGGGTGGGAAACTCGAAGTTCTTGCCGGACTTCTGTAGCTGCGCGATGGCTTCGGTGTAGCTCATGCGCTCGAAGGTCGCGCTGACCAGCGATTCCAGCGTGCGGATCAGCTCCGGCTCGTACCACTTGTTGAGGAACTCGAGGTCGGGGCGGCAGGCCGCCAGTACCTGCTCGATCTGGCTCTTGAGAAACGCTTCGGCGAGATCCTGGTTATCTTTGAGATCGCAAAACGCCATCTCCGGTTCGATCATGTAGAACTCGGCGAGGTGGCGCGGCGTGTTCGAGTTCTCCGCGCGGAACGTGGGCCCGAAGGTGTACACGTTGGCAAAGGCCAGCGCGAAGATCTCGGCCTCGAGTTGGCCGCTGACCGTCAGATACGTGCGGCGTCCGAAGAAATCCTGAGTGAAATCGGCGGGCTTGACCGCTTCCAGGTCCAGCGTGGTCACCTGGAACATGCTGCCCGCACCCTCGGCGTCCGAGGAGGATATGACCGGCGTGTGTACGTAGAGAAATCCGCGGTCCTGGAAAAATTTGTGAATGGCCACGGTCAGCGCGTTGCGCACGCGGAACACGGCGCCGAACGTGTTGGAACGCGTCCGCAGGTGGCCCATTTCGCGCAGCGTCTCCAGCGTGTGCTTCTTCTTCTGCAGCGGATAGTGCTCCGGATCGGCCACGCCGTGGAGGGTCAGCGCGCGCGCTTTGAGCTCCACCGCCTGCCCTTTGCCCGGCGATGCCACCAGTTCGCCTTCCACGCTGATGCATGCGCCTGTCGTGATCTTCGCAACCATATCCTCCGGGACGACGCCCGCATCCAGCACCACCTGCAAATCGACGGGCGACGAGCCGTCATTGAGCTGGACGAAGTGAACGCTCTTGCTGTCGCGGCGCGTCTTGACCCAGCCGTGCGCGGTCACGGTTTCACCCGGGGAGCGCTTGAGCAGGCTCCGGGTGTAGCTGTCGGGTTGAATCATTGTTGTTCCAGACGGTCGAACACCTGCGCTACGCAGTCCAGCGGGTTGGCATACTCGGGACGTTCCTTCAACTCGAGCAATAGCGGCGTCTGGTCCTGGCGGCCGCGCAGCAGGCCCATGGCCTGCTTCCAATCGATGCTGCCTCCCGCGGCGACGATGGGGAAGAAGTGCGCATCGTCCTTCCCGTTGTTATCGTGGACGTGCGTCGAGCGGATCTTGTCCTTCATCAGGTTGAACTCGTGCTCCACGCCCGCGCCCATATGAGCGTGACCCGTATCGAAGACGTAGTTCAGCCGGATGTGGGTCAGCTCCTGGAATTGCTGGAGGCGCGTGGCGCTGGAAAGCTCGTTGGGGATGTTTTCGAGCAGCACTTCGACCCCGCGTGCCCGTGCGAAAAGTTTCAGCTCTTCCAGGGCCGAAAAGGCGGCGTCGAACTTGCGCAGGTCGAACTCCTCGCCGCCGACTCCCATGTGCTGAATCAGGTACCGGAACGGGATCACTTCGGAGATTTCGAGAGCTCGCTTGATCTCGTCCACCATCTCCAGTCGCCGCGCCTTCACCTGCTCGGTGATGGTGATGACCGCGTGCGGACCGCTGCGTCCCCAGATTTCATCGTTGTACATCGGCGAATGCAGCGAGTGGAGCTTGAGCTCGGAATCGCGGAACCAATGGCCGAGTTCGGCGATCTGCGCCTTGTCGCGGTAATCCAGGTGCTGGCGCGCGCAAAAAATCTCCACTGCGGGGATGCCGGCTTCCTGAATCCTGCCGAGCAACGCGGTAGTCAGCCGGTGATTGACGAACAGATGCGTCGATAGTGCGTGGTTCATTCGGGATCAGTGTCCTTCCGCCGTCGCTTCCGTGCGCGGGTCGGGCGCGCCTTCCAGCCAGCCGTTGTTCCAGCGGATGGCGGCGACTTCGCCCTGGGAGTTCACGCGCCGTACCGCATAACCGCGCTTCTCCAGCAGGGCGATGGTGTCCGGCGAATAACCCGCCTCCATGCGCAGCTCGTCCGGAAGCCACTGGTGGTGGAAGCGCGGCCAGTTGACGGCGTCCTGCACGTTCATCCCGAAATCGAGCACGTTCACGATCACCTCGAAAACGCTGTTGATGATCGTCGGGCCGCCGGGCGAGCCGAGCGCGAGTACGGGTTTGCCGTCCTTGACCACGATGGTTGGCGTCATGGAGGAGAGCGGCGTCTTGCCCGGCGCGATGGCATTGGCTTCGCCCTGAATCAGCCCGTACATGTTGGCTTCGCCGGGCTTGGGAGCGAAATCGTCCATCTCGTTGTTGAGCAGGAATCCGAGACCGGCCGCGGTAACCTTGCTGCCGTATCCGCCGTTCAGCGTATACGTCACGATGGCGATGTTCCCCTCGGCGTCGGCAATGCTGTAGTGCGTGGTCTCGTTGGCTTCCTTGACGTGGAAGACCGCGGCCTTGATCTGGCTGCTCGGAGTGGCGCGCTCGGCGTCGATCGACGCTCTCTGGCGGGCGATGTAACCGGGGTCGAGCAGCGACGTGAGCGGCACCTTGACGAAATCGGGATCGCCGAGATGTTCGGAGCGGTCGGCGAAATACCGGCGCATCGCCTCGGTCATGTAGTGCACGGCGGTGGCGGAGCCGGCGCCGGCCTTCTCGTAGCCCGTGCCGTCGAGCATGCCGAGCATCTGCAGAATGCCCACGCCGCCGGAGCTGGGCGGCGGCGAGGTCAGAATCGTATAGCCTTTGTAAGTGCCGGCCAGAACCTGCCGCTCGTGCACCGCGTAGGCCTTGAGATCCGCTTCCGTGATCAGGCCTCCATGGGCGGCCATGTCTTTGGCCAGCAACCTGGCCGTTTCGCCTTCGTAAAAATCCTTGGAACCCTGCTTTTCGATGCGATTGAGCGTGCGCGCGAGGTCGAGCTGGGAGAAGATCTCGCCGGCCTCATAATAATTGCCGCCGCGCTGGAAGATGCGTTTGCTCTCGGGAAACTGATCCAGGCCGCGGCTGTGCAGCGACTGGGCCAGTCCGTAAGAAACCGGAAACCCCTTCGATGCCAGTTCGACGGCCGGATGCACCAGCTCCGCCCAGGGTTTCTTGCCGTACTTCCTGCTCGCATATTCGAATCCGCGAACCGTCCCGGGGACGCCCGAGGCGCGGTAGCCGATGAGGCTATCCTGCGTGGCCTTGCCGGATGCATCCAGGTACATGTTGCGCGATGCTGCCTGCGGAGCGTGCTCGCGAAAGTCGAGGAAGGTGGTACGGCCGTCGGCGAGACGAATCAACATGAACCCGCCGCCGCCGATGTTGCCCGCGCTTGGATGCGTCACCGCCAGGGCAAAACCCACCGCGACCGCGGCGTCGATGGCATTCCCTCCGGACTTGAGAATTTCCAGGCCCGCCTGAGTGGCGTGGCGTTCCCGCGTGACCACCATCCCATGGCGGGCGCGCACCGGCTGCGCGGCCCAGACCGGAACGGCGGCCGCGATCAGCACAAGAGCAGCGATGCGGCGCATGAACTGATTTTACGGCGCGGTGGTCCGTCTCCGCCACTCGAAAAGAACGATTCCCGCGGCTACCGAGACGTTGAGCGACGAAATCTTTCCCGCCATCGGGATGCGCACCAGCACGTCGCAATGTTTGCGCACCTGTTCGTGGAGACCCTTGCCTTCGCCGCCCAGCACGATGACGCTGCGGGCGGCGTAGTCCACGCCGGCATACGATTCGGAGCCCCGCTCATCCAGCCCGTAGATCCAATAGCCGCGCTGCTTGAAGTCCTCCAGCGCACGATTGACGTTGGTGACGCGCGCCACGGGGAGATGCTCGAGCGCGCCCGCGGCGGCTTTGCCGACCACGTCGGTAAGGCCGGCGGCGCGGCGTTCGGGGATCACCACAGCTCCCGCGCCGGCCGCGTGAGCGGTCCGGATAATCGCGCCGAGATTATGCGGATCTTCCACGCCGTCGAGCACCACCAGCAAGCTGCTCCCGGCAACCGATGCGATGTCGGCATACTTGCGCGCCGCGCCCAACGCGACGATGCCCTGATGCGCCGTGGAGCCCGCCAGCCGCTCGAGCGCCGCCCGCGGCTCGAAGCGAACGGGAATTCCTGCGCGGCGGGCAAGATCGATGATCTCCTGCAAGCGCGGTCCTCCGGCCCCCTGCGCGATCAGGATGCGGTCCAAAGGCCTGGCCGCGCGCAACGCTTCGGCCACCGGATGGACGCCGCTTACAATCCCCGTGTGGAGCGCGGCGCGCTCAGGGTTGGATGTCGAGTCCATTGTTGAATCGGTTCGTGAAGTTCGCCATCGCCGCGACCAGCGTAATCTCGACGATCTGCTCGTCGCTGAAGTGCGCCCGCAGCTCATCCCTGCTCGCCGTCGCATTCGCGGTGCGCGCCAACTCGCGCGCATAGCTCAATGCGGCACGTTCGGATTCCCCGAAGCCCGCGTCGCTCTCCTCGCGGACAGCGCCAATCTCGTCGTCGGTCAATCCGCACTTCTTGCCGCCAGCCAGGTGCGCGGCAGTACAGAACGCGCACCGGTTGGCGAAGGACACCGCGAGGTACACGGCCTCTTTGAGCCGCCGGTCGACCGAACCCGGCCCCACAATCGCGCCATATAGCGGCGGAAAATTCTTGAGCACTTCCGGGCGGTTCGCCATCACGCGGAAGAATGGGCTCGGCTGCTTCGTCTTGGCCTCGAGGCCGGCTAGAAACTCGTTCTCGGCGGGTTCAACTCTCTTGATTGCTGTTGCCATCCGTACCAGTATAGATGCCGCGCAAAAAGTCGCGGTCGCCCTCCAGGAAATCCAGCTCCGCCAGGGCCGGTAAGGGCTCCCACCGCATCTCGTGGAAGATCAGATTTTGCGGCTCGTCCCGAAAGGACTCGACGCGCAGAAAGATCAGCTCGATCGCTGCCTTCCCGGGGTAAGCGTACCGGTAGCGCGTGATCTCGCTGCACCCATCGACTCGGATCGCCAGCTCTTCCTTCAACTCGCGCACCACGGCCTGCGCCGGCGTCTCTCCCGCTTCCACCTTGCCGCCCGGGAATTCCCACTTCAGCGGATGCGACTGCTCGGGTCTGCGGCGCCCGACCAGGATCATGCCGTCGCGCTCGATGATGGCAGCCACTACCTGAAGCATGGCAACATGGGACCAGTGTACCCTGAGCGCCTGATCGATCACTTCCAGAATCCGCGCAACGTGGGTGACCTCGATCCCCCGGCCGTGGCTGTCGAGGTATCGAACCCGGCCTGTGGCGATGTCCTGCGGCTCTCCGCGCGGTTCGAAAACGGGCGGGTGCGGGAGGTCCGCTACAAGGTGCGCGGATGCACGGCATCCATCGCGGCGGGCTCGGCGCTCACGGAATGGATGCAAGGCAAATCCCGTTCCGAGTTGGCGTTGTTCGATCCTGCGATCATTGACGACGCGGTCGGCGGACTGCCGGCAGCCTCCAAGCACGCCGGCGTGCTTTGCCGGGATGGCGTAAAGGCCCTCCTGCGGCAATAACGCCGCTACATCGCGGTGGCTTCCTGGCGAAGAGTTTCGAGCTCCTCCAGCAGCGACTTCAGTTCGGCGGAGCACTCGTCGAACGCGTTGCGCGAAGCGTCCCGCTCGATTTGCTTCAGCATGGCAGCCGCACGGTTGGCGCCCACGTTGGCGCACGCACCCTTGCTGTAATGCGCCAGCCTCATGCACCGTTGGACATCCTGCTCCTCGATGGCGGCGCTCAGCAGAGACAACTGCCGGGAGGTATCGTCAATCAGAGCAAACAACACCTCGCGCATCAACTCCTGATCGTCGAGCGTGATATCCCTCAATTGCTGAAAGTCCAGTACGAGAGATGGATCCAAGGCCTGCACGATTCTATTCTGAACCGCCCGCCGGCACGGATAAATCAGATGAAACCCTTAATCGGTGCGGGGATTGAACCTACTGGGTACTCCAAACAGGAAGCTGCTTTCGACGACCTGCATCCGCGAATCGACCACGGCGCGCACCATCGGGCCCGGCGCCGCCGGCGTCCCGAAGCGCAGGTCAAATACCTCCACCAGGCGCGCGTTGTCCCGGCCGGGATAGGGAGTCACCCGCCAGAGCGGGCACTGCGAAACACTCAGGAATTGCTGGAACGCCGCGGTCGCGCGCGCCGCTTCCACCGCCGGCTCGTCTTCGGGCTTGTGGAAATAAGTGACAGGCGCCGCCTCGGGATCGGCCGAGAGGTTCAGGTCCTGTACCGCCCAGGCGTCTGCCGTCTCCACCAGGCCGCGCCACTTGAGCGGGTTGACGGGGTCGGGCACCGCGACGGCGCGCACCGGCACGGCGTCCTGATACAGCCGGGAAACGAGCGCCGTCACTGCCCGGCCATGGAGCACGCCGCGCGCGCAGTCAAATAACAAAAGGAACCCAATTGCGAACCAGGCCCAGCCGCGCCCGTGATGTCGCATGCGCGCAGTGCCGGAAGTGATCTCCGAGCCGACAAGCCTGGCGAGAAACGGAGCTGCGACCGCGAGCAGACAGACGGCCCAGATCCAAAGATCGATCACCGCCGTGGTGTCCAGCCGCAGCCAGCGCGACGAAAACGGAAGCAGAAGGCGGATCCCATAGACGTTGGTCCAGTCGAGCGCCAGGTGCGAAGCGACTGCCAGCAGCGCGGCCAGGAAGGCCCCGCGCCAGGCAACCGGTTTCCGGCCGGCAAAGCGCACAATCGCCACCGCCAGAAGCGCCATCAGTGGCATGGCGGCCAGCGAATGTGTCAGGTGCCGGT
>Ga0335081_10006752_pt1 | contig 18296 bp, 12 predicted proteins | sample Lox_Sample_35_FD_206713 | JGI IMG/M metagenome (GOLD analysis project Ga0335081, IMG submission 206713) | Soil microbial communities from Loxahatchee National Wildlife Refuge, Florida, United States - Lox_Sample_3.5 | ecosystem: Environmental > Terrestrial > Soil > Wetlands | place: USA... | reverse complement strand
CTGCGTGGGAATCCGCCGTGCCTTACACCGTGCTGATCGCGCCCGACGGCAAAGTTTTGTATCAGAAACAGGGCTCCGTCGACATTCTGGAATTACGACGGACGATCCTGGCGAACTTACCTTCGGACTACGAAGGCTTCAACCGGTATTGGTTAGAGCAGTGAGGGACTCTTACGCACCTGAACCGGATGGTTTTGTTCGGAGATCGAAAGAAATGAAAATGCGCTCTCATATCTCGCTTCTGATACTCGTGTTTTTGACCGTATCCGCGTCGTGGGCCGGTGATGCCATCCCGAAAGCCGCATGGCGGCGGTCGCTTGGACTTCCTCTAGATCACCCGGGCGTCACTCGCGTCCACGGCGATATCGACGACGGATATTGGCAGGGAGTTCCTGTCGGAGGATTCGGATCAGGAACTTTTTCGCGCAGCTACCGTGGCGATTTTGCACGATGGCACATCAAGGCTGGTGTTCATAAGTACGTCCCCGTTTACTCGAATCAGTTCGCCATGTTTCAGCAGGCGGAAGGTTCGCCACAAGGCACCGCTCGCGCGTTGATGACCGATCATCCTCCAGATCAGACTCTCAGCAGTTGGCAGTGGGACTATCCTGTCGGAGCAGGGGGATATGCGGCGCTCTATCCCAAGTCCTGGTATGACTACAGGTGGGACCAATTTCCTGCTCATGTAGTGCTCGAACAATTCTCTCCCGTGCTGCCCAATAACTATCGCGAGTCAAGTTATCCGGTCGCGGTGTATCGCTGGCATGCAGAGAATCCAACCAAGAAGACAGTCACCGTTTCCGTTCTCTTGTCGTGGACGAACATGGTGGGCTGGTTTCGCACTTTTAGCCGCGATTTTCGAGACGCGCCTAACCAGGGAAATCACAACGAATTCGTCAGCGAGAAGTTGTCATCCGGCGAGATGAAGGGAATTGTCTTCGATCGCAATCGGGCTGGAGCTGTGCCTCGTGAAGCTGATGGTCAATTCGCGATCGCCGGCCTCGAATCACCGGGGGTCGAGGTGACCTATCACACTTCATTTCCTGCGGATGGTGACGGAAAGACGATCTGGAGCCATTTCGCCAAAGACGGGCGCCTGGCAGATGACGCGACGTCATGGGTCAGCGATGGCGAAAAGCTCGCTGGTGCTATCGCGGTTCGTTTCACTCTCAAACCTGGAGAGAAAAAAGTAATCCCGATGGTCATTGCCTGGGATTTTCCGGTTGTGGAGTTTGCTGAAGGCCGCGACTGGAATCGGCGGTATACCGACTTTTATGGGACAAGCGGAACCAACGCGTGGGCGATCGCACGTGACGGGCTCGAGAACTCGTCTGAGTGGAGCGATGCCATCGACGCTTGGCAGGCTCCATATGTAAATGACGAGAGCAAGCCGCTCTGGTATCGCGGAATGCTCTTCAACGAATTGTATGTTCTGACTGATGGAGGCACATTCTGGGGACGTCCCGCTGGCTCTGACCGGAAAAGTTCGCCGTCGTTCGCTCTGCTGGAGTGTTTCGACTATGCCTACTACGGAACTCTGGACGTGCGCTTCTATGCTTCAATGCCGTTGCTGAAGTTTTGGCCCGAGATCGATAAGGAGGTTTTGCGCGAATTCGCCGATACCGTTCCTAAAGAATGGCCGGAAAAGGGACAGTGGGTCTGGAAGTCTCAACAGATGGATACGCCAGTCTTGCATAAGCGGAAGAAGAGGGGCGCGGTGCCACATGATCTCGGCGTGCCCGAAGGTGATCCGTTTTTCTCAGTGAACGAACCCGGGTGGCAGGACACGAATGATTGGAAGGATTTGAATTCCAAATTCGTCCTGATGGTGTATCGCGATTATGTGTTGACCGGCAAGACAGATAAGACTTTCTTGCGGGAGATGTTCCCCGCCGTGAAAGACGCGATGACATATCTGCGCCAGTTCGATCACGGTGCGGGAATCCCCGAGAATAGCGACTATCCCGACCAAACCTACGACTCGTGGGTAGTCCGAGGGGTAAGCGCCTATTGCGGCGGTCTCTGGCTCGGCGCCGTCCGCGCTACAGAGGAGATGGCCAAAGTTCTAGGTGACAGTAGTACCGCAAGCGAATACCATCAGCTCTTCCTGAAAGCGCAGAAGAGCTACATCGATAAGCTCTGGAACGGAAAATATTTCCGATACGACACCGAGAGCAAATATCGCGATAGCGTGCAAGCTGATCAACTGGCCGGGCAGTGGTATGCCAACCTCACTGGACTTGGAGACCTCGTGCCCCGCGAAATGCAGTTGACAGCCACAAAGGAAATATTCGATTTGAATGTCATGAAGTTTGGCGGCGGGGAAATGGGGGCGGCCAACGGCATGTCGGCTGATGGATCAATGATCCGCGACAATGAACAAGCACCGGAGGTATGGGTGGGAACAACTTTCGGCTTGGCCGCACTCCTGCTCAGCGAAGGCATGAAGGATGAGGCGTATCACACTGCACACGGACTGTATCACGTGATCTACGAGAGCAAAGGATACTGGTTCCGAACGCCGGAAGCGTGGGATATCGACGGAAATTTCCGGGCGTCGATGTATATGCGTCCCGCGGCGGTCTGGGCTATGGATATGATGCCGAACCCAGCCTCGCCAAAGGTGAAAGACCCTCAATTTCCTTTAAATGGCGTGTCGAAATGAAATCGTCCTTAGCTGGGAATTCCTCAGCGATTCCAGAGCAGGGGCTTGTAGCCGGTGTCGACATTGGAGGAAGCAACCTTCGGATTGCACTCGCCGATTGTCATGGGAGGGTGTTGGCCAGGTGCAATACATCTACCAAGGGAACCTCTTCTCCGGACGGAGTAATCGCGCTCATTGAGCAGGGCATCCAGCAGCTTTTGCAGCAATCGTGCTGTTCCGATCGCTCGTTGTTATCTGTCGCTGCGGGGGCTCCGGGCGTCACCAATTCGCAGTCAGGGTTGGTGTTGGCCACATCCTACCTCAAGGGCTGGAAGGACGTTCCTTTGCAACAGTTGTTGGAGTCGGCCCTGGGTGTTCCGGCCGCCGTCGAAAATGACGTACGGATGGCTGCACTGGGAGAACATTGGATGGGCACTGCTCGTGGAATCGATGACTTCGTGTTCCTGGCCATCGGAACAGGAATCGCTGCAGGCGTCTTTGCGAACGGCCACCTTATACATGGTTCGCAGTGGACAGCTGGAGAGGTTGGCTATATGCAGATCCCTCACACGACAGAGGAACCAGCGAGACCTGGAGAACCGGGAGCGCTGGAGAGCGCTATTGCTGGGGATGGCATTCGCCGACATTGGTCGAGGCTTTGTGCCGAGAATGCACACGAGCAGAAGTTGAGTGCCACTGAGATCTTCGCTCGGGCGAGCGGCGGAGATCTCCTGGCTCAGAAGGTTCTGGACCACTCAGCGGAGCTGCTGGCTTGCACCGTGTACAACATCTCGCTTGTGTTGAACAGTGCATTGTTTGTTTTAGGCGGAGGCATCGGTGTAAGCGTCCCGCTGCGCGACGCCACCAAACGCGTTATAAAAGAGAGGTACAACGAACCGTCGCGCCCGAATATCGTCATCAGCAGCTTGGGCTCCGATGCCCAGCTGATGGGAGCCATCCGGCTGGCGATGTCGACAGCAAGCAGTTCTTCAAGAGTCGAGTCTGCACTCTAGAAATCTCTCCAAATTAATCTATGCTCCCGTCACTACGCTGATGCTCTCAAGGTCCCGCCCGCAAGTTTCTGGCACGATGAAACGAACAAAGAGGAGGGTAAGAATGCTCATTACTCCGTATATAGCAAAAGTCCGAGCGCTACCGATGGTTTCGATGAGGGATAGAAATGTGATCGATACAATAAAGTTCGAAATGCCGGAACCCAGGGTGGCGGCGGCAACGCCGCGTCCGCGCACACGCAGAGGGAAGACTTCTGCCACGAGTATCCAGGCAATCGCTCCGAGACTAAATGCAAAACAGGCGATGTAGATCATTAAGCAGATGATGGCGACGGGGCCGAGCGACGGGCCTAAAGATGTCTTATGACTGAACGAGTATGAAAGCGCAAAAAGCGCGCCTGCCATACCAGTCACGCCGACATAGAGCAAAGGTTTGCGACCGACTCTATCCACGAGCGCGATTCCGACCACTGTACCTATCACATTTACTATGGCCACTACAAATGTAGCGAGGATCGCGCTTCTGTGCGATGCACTTCCCGCAAGCGAGAAAATCTGCGGTCCGTAGTAAATGATCGTATTAATTCCTGTGACCTGTTGCAGCACGGTCATGCCCACCGCGACGAAGAGTGAGCCGCGCACTGCTGGGCTCCACAACGCGCTCCATCTCTGCACGACGGGAGCCTTCAATCCCTCATAAATATCCTTCAGGAACTGTTGCGCACCTGCCGGGTCGGTGTAACTGAGCAACACAGTTTCGGCGTCTTTTTGCCGTGCATGAGCAAAGAGCCAACGCGGGCTTTCGGGAACAGTCAGAATCACGGATAAGAATATGACGGTTGGCACCACTGCGAGTCCAAACATTAATCTCCATGCCTGCTGGTCGGCTAGCAGATAGCCCACGAGATCCGCAAGAGCGATTCCGACTGTCAAAGCGAATTGATAGAGCCCAATAAGCATCCCTCGAGACTGCGGGGGGGCCAATTCGGAGACGTAGACAGGAGCCGTAACGGATGTAAAACCAATTCCGAGACCGATGATGGCTCGCGCGAGAATCAGTACTGTCACATTTGGAGCCAACGGCGCCAGCAGAGAGCCAAGGATGAAAACACCCGCGGCCCAGACGAGCGTTCTGCGACGGCCGATCCGGTCAGCGGCTGCTCCCCCAACAATCGCCCCGGTCATGGCTCCAATGAGAACAATGCTTACGACGAGTTCTTCGGCGATCGTGGAGAGAAAAAAACTGCGTTTCACGAAGATCGCAGCAGCCGCGATGATCCCCATATCGTAACCGTAGAGCACGCCACCCAATCCGGCGATCGATGAAACGCGAAGAATGAAGCCGCGATTTACGTTCGGCCCGGCCGCGGAGCGGAGATCAGCCACAGGTCACCTCTTTGCCATCATACTGTGGAGTTTATAATGATTCATTAAAAACTTTGGCGGAGGCTGATACGTCCATGAATAGCGAGAACGAAGCCGGATCGCACTGGATTGCTGGGGTAAAACCTTCGGCCGAGCTACTGACGCGGAGCATGACCTCGATCTATGAAATGGAATGCCGTGAACAGCCCCAACGCCTAGCTCAACTGCTCCGCGCTTATCAGGACGACCCTGGCATCAGGAAGGAACTCGACATCCTTCGGCAGAGATCACTTTCCGCCGGCCCAGTTCTATTCCTAGGGATGGGCGCCTCCTACTGTTCGTCCATCTCGGGAGCCTCTTATTTGCAGGCAGGCGGGCGATCTTCTTTCGCGGTTGATGCCAGCGAGTGGCTGCATTATTCGGGCGCATGGAATCAAGCCGCCGTATCTATGCTAGTGACAACATCCGGCGAAAGCGCAGAGCTTGTACGGCTATGCGACAAGGGCGCGCAGAATCCGCTTGCGTTGCTCTGCAACAACGAGAAGAGCGCGTGCTGGGCGCTTGTGAAGAACCGATTCCCAATTCTCGCAGGACCAGAATATGGCAACGCCACGAAAACCTACACAAATGCAACAGCAGCGTGCATCGTCCTTGCCTCGCACATCCTGGGGCGTTCATGGCAGGAACATGCAAGCCAGGTGCTTGAGGCGTATTCCGCATCTCTCAATCGCGCATTTAGCCAGGGAATCGAAATGGAAAAATTCTGCCGTGGAGCAGCGAACATCGAGGTAATCGGGCGCGGCCCCGCCTACGGCGGCGCCATCATGGGTGCACTATGCATCCGTGAGATGACGGGACAACGAGCTGCTCCCCACTCCGGTGGAGGTTTTCGCCATGGGCCATTACTCGATGTAAACGAATCTCATGTGGCCATCATTTTGGCTCTGGGAAGGACTGCTGCTCTCGGAGTTTCTATCGCGCAAGATTGCCTGGCTCGCGGAGGCAGAGTGATTCTGGTTGAGTCCGAGGATCGGCCGCCTTCCGAAAGGCTCTTGCCGATCAGAATTGAATCGGTTCCGGAGCCATGGGAGGGCATCACGTCTGTTCTCGTGCCGCAGGCACTTACTCTCGCCATCGCGGAGCGGTTCGGTGCCAGACTCACACCCCGCTTTCAGTACGGAGAAATGAAGGAATAAACGTCCACGTGTTTTTTTTGCGAAGAGCTAAGGTCCTATCTCGAAGCTGTGCTATTGCGGAAGATCGCCTAATACTAGGCTCCGCATTGCGATTTAGGGTTTGCGAGCTACAAACGAGCGAGCTCAGCCTCTGCTACGCTCAAGTGTTTACCAACAGTAGCGGGATCACCCACTTGAAAGCTGCTAGGAGCAGTATGATTAGGATGTTCGATTCGATGCCATGCGTCCAAACTGGCAGAATAGGAAGGCCCGCCAGCACGGCGATTTGCGAACAATTACACCCGTCTCTTTATCCGGTATCCGGGGTTTGGAAGATTCAAAGCTTGGAGCCGAAGGGATGACGGGTGGCGAGAAGTTCAAGATGGGGATGAGCATCGCCACCAACAGTTTGAATATCGCAACCAACCTGAATCCGATCGGCTCGATTCCGGCGGCCCAAAGTGCAGTCTCGATTGCCCGAACACTTCACTCCGCGATGGCCTCCTTGAAAGTCAGTTTCGCGGCGTGGGAGCGGACTGTAGATGACCAACAGCAGCTTCTTTCTGGGCCATCATTCAAAGCAATTCCCTCCAAGCCAGTTAACCTGGCGTTTCGAGAGTAGGGAAGAGGACCGGCGACGAAATAGTTGACGCTATCAGACAACAGACGCGAGCGTGAACTGCCGATCAGGTCAAGCCGCGAATTTCTCGGCCTCAACCTGTTTGAGTTCCAGTCCCACGCCCGGCCGAGACAAATCAGGACGAAGTTCCCCATTGATTAATTTCGGCAACCCATCAAACAGAATGTTCTCGATTCGAACATGGTCATGGAAGTATTCGAGATTCTTGAAAGGGACGGCGGCGCAAGCCAGGTGGGTGTGAAGAGCCGGTGCAGTGTGAGCCGAGAGGGGGATATTATGCGCCTGGCACAGTGCCGCAACTTGCAAGAAGCCGGTGATGCCGCCGCACCGCGTTACATCGGCTTGCAGAACATCCACCGCTTCTGCCGCGAGCATGCGGCGAAAATAAAAGAGATCATAGCCATACTCGCCGGCGGCTATATCCATCCCGGCAGGCGCCCGGTCGCGCAGCAGATGCAAGCCCTCAAGGTCGTCAGACGAAACAGGCTCCTCGAACCAGTGAATCCCATATTCGGCGAACCGTTCGGCCTGTTCGAGTGCCTGTTTCCGGCCATATCCCCCATTGGCATCGACAAACAAATCCGGTTCCGTACCAATGGCATCGCGGGCGACCTTAACGCGATGAATGTCATGCTCCGCATCCCGTCCGATTTTCATCTTGACCTGACGAATCCCTTGTCCTACCCATCCGGACAATTGCTTCGCGAGTTGCTCGTCGGAGTACGAGGTGAATCCTCCGCTGCCATAGATCGGTGCTCCCTGGCGCACCTGGCCGAGCAGAGTCACTAACGGCATATCCAGCAGCCGCGCTTTTAAGTCCCAGAGTGCACAGTCGATAGCCGAAATTGCGGTCGAGCAGATTCCCGGGCGGCCAAGGTTGCGAACACTGTGCCACATATCCATATAGTTGGCTTGGGGCGACATGGCGTCGCTATGCTCGACGACGTTCGCCAGCTTTCCATGAATCAAGGCGGCGGTTGCAGCGTCCGCGTACGTATAACCCAGCCCTTGTTTCCCGCTGGCATGTGCGCGGACCAACACGAGCGTCGTCTCGTTCCACTTCAGAGTTCCATCGGATTCAGGGTAGTCCGTCGGGATCGTGTAAGGTGAGACTTCAATTCGATCGACGCGGAAGTCTGGCGAGTTGTGTTTCATGACGGGGTGCGCTTTTGTGAGTTAGATGACAAACTGCTAGATCAGGTGGCCGCAGTATTCTGCTCAGTTCATGTGTAGCCATTCCGAGCCTTCAGCCCAAAGTAGGCGCTACGGCATGCGCAGTAGGAACCGTTCTTGCGTTCTCTCGGTTTCATTGGATTGTCACCGGCAAGAGCCGATATTCTTTGGCGGTCATCTCATTCAAAGCGCTTTCATTTCCGTTTCTTTCGTCGAAAAGTTTTCGAGGAGAGAAGTTGATCCCCTAATCCGTTCTTCTCCGCAAGTTCACCGAGCCGTTCTAGCGCCGGAGTCCAATACTTTTCGTATTTCGCAATCCACGGTCCGAGTCCAGCAGCCACGGCCTCAGGCTTGACCCTATATACCTGATGGCGACCGCGCCGAGTTGCGGAGACCAGACCCTCTGCTCGCAGGCTCATCAGGTGCTTGGAGATACCCGATGGCACCAGCGCGGGGAACTCGGCGGCTAATTGGCCGACCGTCAAGGGTTCACGTTCGGCCAACAGATCGAGGATGTGCCGGCGTGTCGGATCGGCCAGGATCCGGAATAGGGCATCACTCTTGCTGGGCATCACCTGCTCTCACCAGATCCGCTAACCGGTCGAGAACTCTGTGGACGTCGGCACCGCGCTCGTAGTCTTCGACCATCTCAGTCCAATCCGGCCGTCCTGTCGCCTCGAATCCGTCATGGATTAGGGTGACCCGAGTGCCGGCGCCACTGGGAGCAAGCGCGAGGATTAACCGCGCCGGATGCTTCCACCCAACCCCCTCCTCGAGCCATGAGAGAGTCAGATTCCTCTCCGGCTCCAGTTGCAACACGCTGCCGCTAATCCAAGTCACGTTATCCGGCCCGAGGAAGCGGTATCGCCCGCCGACTTGCAAATCAATTTCAATGTTGGAACTGATCCAGCGCCGCAGGGCTTCCTGCGTGGCGAACCAGCGCCAGACACGTTTCGGACTAGCCTGGATCTCAATCGAGCGGATCACCTGCGGCATACATCCTCCTAATACATTACTATTCAGTAATATATTATCCCACGTTTTGCCATCATCGACGAGGCATCCTTCCCTATCCACGGATCTGAAGATGCTAATCCCGGCCCAACCCCCTGCAGTCGACCAAGCTTTACGAAGCCACTCGCGGCAACGGAGGTATCGCTTGCCTCGCCATGCTCCCACACGAGCCACACTGGTATACCGCCACGGAGTCAAACGAACAGGAGGTGGATGAAATGCTCCGCTGGTTCGACAGGTATGTGAAAAACGCGCCAGCCCGCACGACGGCGGAAGCACACCAGTGAACGAACCGCTTTCAGCGGACGCGGACAGCAACTAGTTCGGTGTCGACCGGAACTTCTTTCGCGATTTTCACGTGGAGTAAGGCCTCAAACGGGCTCATATGCGCACTTGCGCCCGGCAATTGCTCGAGCAGTTTGGCTACAGATTCCGGGGTAGAGACGAACTCCACCGCTCCCTGGGTTCCAAAAGTTGTCGTGCCCGCCAGAATCAGGACGACTCGCTCCGATGTCGCTCCTGGCACGAACACGACGACAGCATAATCTTCGGCCATTGGCGATCCGGACGGACTTGCGATATAGCTCTGAGCTTCCCCCGCCTTCGGGTGCTTATTAACGATTTCAAGATCGCCTTTGCGGGGTCCAGTTGCAGCTCTTTGAAAAACGAATTCCTGCGAAGTGGGAATGTCCTGGAGCGAAAGATTTTCAGACGGCGATCCGACAAAAACGAGATTCGCGTTGCGCGTATCGTCCAGCGAAAACAAGCTGCCCCGTTTTACGCGGATATGACGGCCGAGAGAAGCAAACGCTTCATCCAAATCATGGATTGCCAGCACTTCTCCCACTCCGGTGTAGTGGTCGTAAATCCTGCTCCCGGAGTCCTTGCTTGCATTGAAGTAGCGCATGCCGCTCTCAGGGCGTCCGACAAAGGCGGCATTGCTGTAGATCACCCACGGTTCCTCTTCATCAGAGATAAAGGGCCTCCAGAACTCAGTCAGAGGAGTGGGGGCAGGTCGGAGTTCGTGAGCACTGGCTACCGAAGGATCTGTGCGCTTTCGGCCCCAGAGCAAACTCCCCACCACTGCAATCGATACCAATAGACACGTCAGCAATCCGATAAGTGCGAAACGCCAGAAGGCCGGAACCGCGGACAACCGATTCGGCTTTTCCGCAGAAGTTCCAGACTGGGAATCTGCTGCGACCGACCTCGCCTCAAAAATGACATGATATCCGCCTTTGGGCAGCTTCACTAAGACTGGATCATTGGCTCCCTCACCCGCGTAGTACTCCGCTAACTTGAGGCGCAGGCGTCCAGCCTGCACTCGTACGCAAGAATCCGACTGGGGATCAAAATCCGGGCCGCGGCCGTAGACCTCCCGTGCAATCTGATATTCCTTCAGCAACTCGTCCGGATGCTCAATCGACTGCTTCGCGCAATATTGCAATAGCCGGGAAAGGGACTCTGCCCCTCGTAGGCTATGGCTTTTCATAATGCGCTCTACTTGTTCGGAGAATGCCTGAGAATCATCGGGGAGCATGACAGTTACAGCCAACCAACATTGAAGTAACAGCCGAGTGTATCGCCACAGAAACGCAACAGTTTACTACCGTAACGGAATAAAAACCTACTGAAACATCTGTTCTGACCGGTTTTGACCTACAACATGCAGGTTCTACGGCTTCGCAGGGACCACGTGCCTCCCAGCATTTAATCACTCTGCATGTGATTCCTGCCGATAGATGTGATTCTGATCACAAATAAAGGTTTGTGTGCGTACATCGAGCTCCTCGATGGCGCACCAATATTGGGAATTCGATCGTGCAACCTCATCTCGGAGGAATTATGAAGCAGTTCGCGAAAACGTTCGTTCTGCTGATCTTGGTGCTGCTGTGGACCGGCGCCCCAGCCTTCCCGCAGTCGGAGACCGGTCGTTTGATCGGAACCGTGACCGATACATCGGGCGCAGCTATTCCAGACGCGACCGTCAGACTGACGGACCTTGAAACCGATCGCGTGGTCACAACACAGAGCCAAGCCGACGGAAGTTACGTTCTAAACGCATTGCCGGTTGGCCACTACAAAGCGGAGGCCAATAAGGAGTCTTTTAAGACCGAGGCCGCTACCTTCGCGCTCGATATCTCCCAAGTGAAGGAACTCAACTTCAAGTTGGAAGTCGGATCGATTCGTGAGGTAGTTGAAGTCACGAACGCGATCCCGCTGGTCGATACAGCGACCTCGTCAGCCGGCGAAATAATCCAGGGAAAGCAAGTGGTGGATCTGCCCTTGAACGGGCGTAACTTCACCTCCCTGGCATTGATGACACCGGGCGTCAGCCGTGGTTATTACAGCAATAACGCAGCCGGCATCGCTTACGGGAACCCGGCAGCCGAAACTTGGCGTAACTACGATTCGGGTTCAGCTGCGCTTGCGGTGAACGGTCTGCGACCTCAGGCTAACAACTACCTCGTTGACGGCATTGATAACAATGAGTCACTCGTCAATACGATCGTGATCATTCCGGCGATCGAAGACATAGACCAATTCAAGACAACCACTAACGTTGCGGCCGCTGAGTTTGGCCGCGCGGGAGGCGCAATCGTCCAGGTCGCCACCAAATCTGGGACCAATCAGATACATGGGGCAGCTTACTGGTTCAACCGCTCCAAAATCGGCGCGGCCGATGTCTTTCAGTACACGAACGAGCCTCAGTGCACACACATCGGCGAGTCAGGCTGTGTTCCCCTGCCTCCGCTAAGTCGTAATCAGTTCGGCGCATCACTGGGTGGACCTATCTGGAAGAACAAGCTGTTCGCTTTTGTCGATTACCAGGGTTGGCGCCAAACGCTGCCGAACGGCGTTGATACTACTCGCGTACCAACGGCTCTGATGCGCCAAGGCAACTTCACCGAACTGCTTGCTCCGGGCACTGGAACCGCTACCAGCCTTCCATACTCCGGACTGCCAGGTTGCGCCGCCGCTGCGGCTGCTCAGCCCAATGCCTTCGCTTCCGCTGGAAATGGATACATTTTCGATCCCACCACCTGCTTACCCTTCGGCTGGGATACCACCAACGACATTGCTGGCGCCAATATCAATATGATTCCCTCGGCAAGCCAGATTCAGCCGGCGATCAAGTATCTGAATCTGTTTCCACTTCCGGATATCTCGACTGCAAATGTCGCGAAAAACGACCCGAACTTCAGTCAAATAGAACAAAACGTCATCAATATGAACGACTACGACGCGCGCCTGGATTTTGTGGCCACGTCAAAGGACACTCTCTTCGCCCGTTATAGCTTGGGCACAGATTTCCTGAATGGCACTCAAATTCTGAAGGACTCCAGTCACCTACTGCCTTCCGGTGGCGGTATCAATCCGTCCCATCCCCGCCAGGTTGCTGTGGGCTGGACGCATTTTCTCAGCCCTGCGACTGTAAACGAGTTTCACTACGGTTGGATTCGGGACCTTTCTGGCTATCAACAGCCGAATGGTAGCGTTCCCGTAGCGGCCAACATCGGGATTCAAAACGCCAACACTTCGCCACTACTCGGCGGCATGCCGATCATCGGCGGGTGGTATGGGAACCTGAGTTATATCGGCGATGGCGGCCCATATCTAATTGTCGAACCAACGAACCAATTCACTGAGTCGCTAACCTGGACCAAGGGAAAACACATCTTGAAGTTCGGCGCCACCGTCATTCATCGCGACGTGAACTGGGATCAGGGAAATAACGCCAAAGGCTACTTCTGGATCGATGACGGCAACTATGGCGGAATGCCAGCCCCCACTTCTTCGCATGGAACATTTACCGGATACGAGACCTCCGAGCTGCTTGCCGGCTTCATGGGCGCCTATTCGGTCGGCGCATTTAGCGGGTATTACCAGACCCGCAGCTGGGAAAACGGATTCTTTGCTCAAGATGATTTCCGTCTCACCCGCAAGCTGACTCTGAATCTCGGCCTTCGCTACGACATCCTCAGCTGGCCAACGGAAGCCCACAACCACATGTCCAATTTCAATCCAGCAACGGGCGAACTTGTTGAAGCTGGAGCGAGCGGATGGCCTGCCGCTCTGATCAATACTCCGCATGATGATTGGGGTCCGCGGGTCGGATTTGCCTATGACTTTAGTGGCAACGGCAAAACCGTTATTCGCGGCGGCTATGGCTTGTTCTACTACCTGGATCGCGGCGGTGTCGCCAACGAACTCTCAAATAACCCCGACTTTAACGGGAGTTCGACCTATTATGCTTGTCCGACGGCGTCGACCTGCGGAACCGGATACAGATTTACGTTTACTGGAGCAGCGGCGCCCGGGGCGACCGATCCCAGCACAGCCACCGGAGCTCTCCCGCCGAAAGTTGGTATTTCCCCGACCGCGGTAACCAACACCAACAATGTTGTCTACCAGCCCGAAAGTAGCCCGAACTCCCATATTCAGGAATGGAATATTCAAGTCGAGCGTGCCTTGGACCACCAGACTTCGTTGGATATAGCCTACGTGGGAACGAAGATGGGAAATCTCGCCACCACTTTCAACGCCAATGCGACTGTTCTCGCTTCCAATCCGGGGACAAGCTGGTTCCCGGTTGGCGGCGCGATCAATCCGAACGGCGTCGGCTCGATTAATGCTACGGAGATGATCGGCACCGGAAGTTACAACGGTTTGCAGACGAAGCTGACGCGTCGCATGAGCAGCGGACTTCAAGTCACGGCGGCCTACACCTGGTCGCATACGCTTGATAACTCCACCTCGGCATTCGGCTCATCCGGAGGCGTCTTGATGGGTAACAATGGTATTCCACTGCTGCAGTATCAACGCGGCAATTCGGACACCGATCAGCGCAACCTCTTTACCCTGAGTTCTCTCTACGAACTTCCATTCGGGCGCGGAAAGATGCTGGCCCGCGATGTTCCGAAAGCCGTAGACTACGTGATTGGTGGCTGGCAGTGGAACAACGTAATCGTGCTCGCTAGTGGGACGCCACTGGACATTTCGGGGGCACCGAACAGTCCGAATGGCCGCCCCGACTACCATGGCGGATGCAAAACTAACGTCTCATGGCATATCTGGATGAGCTGTCCGGCAGGTGCATTCACAGCCCCCGCAGGACTGGTCGGCAATCTGCCTCGTAACTTCTTCGCTGGTCCGGGAACTCACACCTGGGATATGTCACTCGTAAAGAACATCCCGATCGGCGAGCGAGTGACGACTCAGTTGCGCGCTCAGGTCTACAACCTGACCAACACGCCTCAGTTCCAGAACCCGGACACGAACTACAACAACGGCGACTTCGGTCAGTTGATGAATGCCAGGGTTGCGCCCTCAAATCGGCAACTCGAACTCGCGATACGTTTATCGTTCTGATCCCCCATGCCAGGAAGGCGCTTGAGAGCTTATTCTCAAGCGCCTCCTGACCCGCTTGGAGCAGAAAGAGACTAAGCTCATTCGCCGATGTTCTCGCTCCCGATCGCAAAGGTACTATCTTCTGGGTGAGGAACGTCACTGTGCTTGGGGCTGTCGGCCCTTCCTCGACGAACACTGATGCTATTGTCATGAGAAATAGAGGAACCATTCCGTTCTCACTTTTGCTGGCCTGTTCGCTCGCGCTGAGCGTTGTGGCTCGAGGACAGGCACCGATCGTCCATAAAATCGAGCCGCCGAATTGGTGGTCGAACTTTACTCCGGAACTTTCTCTGCTGGTAACAGGCGAACACCTCTCTAGCGCACAAGTCGAGAGCGCAACCGCCGGCGCCGCGGTGTTGGATTCTCAATCTTCAGCCAACGGGCACTACCTTTTCGTCCACGTGCGTTTGAGTCCGAATACTCCCTCAGGAACAGTCAATCTTCGCCTCACGACATCAGGCGGAACTGCCGCTATCCGATTGCCCTTACTGACAAGGTCCGACACCAAAGGCCGCTTTAAAGGTGTGTCGCGCGACGACGTCATTTACCTCATCATGCCTGATAGATTTGCGGATGGCGATCCGAACAACGATCAGCCGGAAGGTTCGATAGGTAAATGTGATCGCGCCAATCCGATGGCGTATCACGGCGGCGATCTGCGCGGCATCGACCAGCATCTCTCATACCTGCATAATCTTGGAGTTACAACCCTCTGGTTGACGCCTGTCTGGAAGAATACCGATTCCGATTACCACGGCTATCACGTCGTCGACTTGTATGCTCTCGACGCACATATGGGATCGATGGAGGACTATGAGAATCTGGTCGCCGATGCCCACAAACTCGGCATGAAGGTGTTGATCGATTTTGTGGCGAATCATACGGGCCCACACCATCCATGGGCGAACGATCAGCCAACGTCCACCTGGTTTCATGGATCGCCCGCACATCATCTCGAGCCCGCGTATTCTTTTTCCGGGCTCGTCGATCCGCATGCTTCTCCCCGTGAGTCTCGCCGGACGCTCGAGGGCTGGTTCGCCGGCAAGCTTCCCGATCTGAATCCAGACGATCCTCTTCTCGAGAGATACCTCGTTCAGAACGCGCTATGGTGGACAGAGCTTGCGCAGCTCGACGGCTTTCGGATCGATACCTTTCCCTACTCATCACGCCAGTTTTGGAGTCAATGGAGCAAGGGTGTCGCCGAGGTTTATCCGCGTATTAACAGCATCGGCGAAGTTGCTGATGCGGATCCAACGATAACGTCGTTCTTTGAGGGCGGACGCAAACAATTCGACGGGATCGATACCGGCCTCTCCACTGTCTTCGACTTTCCTATGGAGGAAGCTTTGCGCGAGGTGATCATCGGCGGAGCGCCAATACAGAGGATCATCGACGTGCTCCAGCGCGACGACCTCTATCCGCATCCAGAAATGCTCGTGACCTTTATCGGCAATCACGACCACACGCGCTTCATCAGCGAGAAAGGAAGTGATGCTACTAAACTAAAAGCTGCATTTTCCCTGCTGCTGACTTTGCGCGGAATTCCGCAAATTTACTCCGGCGATGAGATCGGCATGCCAGGCGGCCCCGATCCCGATAATCGTCACGACTTCCCTGGAGGATTTCCCGGAGACCCGCGAAATGCGTTCACAGCGGGTGGGCGCACGCCCGAGCAGCAGGATGTCTTCGCGCACGTGCAGTCGTTAATGGCCTTGCGGCGTGAACATCCTGCTTTGCGTACCGGGAAGCAATGGCACATCGGCTGGGACGAGACTTACTACGCTTTTCTGCGCGAACTGCCAGAAGAAAAGCTATTGGTCGTTTATAACAACTCCTCGTCCAGTCGGAATCTCAACATTCCACTGGGCGACACTTCGCTCGAAAATGTGCACGACCTGGAGTCAGTTTTCGGCGGCATCTCCGCATCGATTCAGAACAATGAGGTTCGGCTTCAACTCGGGCCTCAATCCATCGCGGTTTTCAAGGTCAGACAGTGAGAAGAGAGTCCCGATAAATTGTCGATCACCTTGTTTCGTCCTGGTTTATCCTTGTCGGCGGTTTGATTGGCGACCTTAGATTCCATGCGATTTCCTCGTGCAAGCGGCATCCTGCTTCATCCGAGTTGCCTGCCGGGTCCGAACGGCATCGGCGATTTTGGGCAGCAGGCCTTTGCCTTCATCGACTTCCTCAAGGATGCCGGACAGAAGTTTTGGCAAGTTCTGCCCCTCAATCCCACTGGCTACGGCGATTCACCATTCCAGTGCTTCTCAGCCCACGCTGGAAACCACCTTCTTATCAGTCTCGACAAATTGCGCGAGCAGGGAATTCTCGAAGCGTCAGATTTTTGCGACCAGCCCGTCTTCCCTGACGCCCACGTCGATTTCGGCAATGTCATCGACTGGAAGATCCGGTTGCTAAAAAAAGCCGCGACGCGGTTTCTCAGCGACGCAGAAAATGAACATCGCCGCGCCTTCAACGACTTCTGCGCAAAAAATGCCTCGTGGCTACTGGACTTCGCGCTCTTTATGGCGTGTAAAGCAGAACGAGGCGGCATTGCCTGGAATCTCTGGCCCATCGAGATTGCCCAGCGAAAAGCGGCTGCCCTGAAGGCAGCGACTACTCGACTGAATGACTCCATCCTTGCCGCGCAGTACTGGCAATTCGAATTCTTCCGTCAATGGAAAAAACTCCACAGCTACGCACACAATGCCGGTATTCGTGTGATCGGCGACATCCCGATCTATGTCGCCCTCGACAGCGCCGATGTCTGGACGAATCCCCAATTCTTTCAGCTCTCCGACCACGGAGAGCCACTGAAAATAGCAGGCGTTCCTCCCGACTACTTCAGCGCGACCGGCCAGTGCTGGGGGAATCCGATTTATCGTTGGGATCGCCTGCGGCAGACCGGCTATCGTTGGTGGATCGAGCGCTTCCGCGCAGCACTCGAACTATACGACGCCGTTCGCATCGATCACTTTCGAGGATTCGAGGCGTACTGGGAAATTCCTGGTGGCGAAACGACTGCCATCAACGGACGCTGGATCAAAGGCCCGGGCGCCGAATTCTTCGGAGCGCTCGAGCGCGAATTCGGGGACCTTCCGATCATTGCCGAAAACCTCGGCGTCATCACTCCCGAAGTCGAATCTATTCTCACTCGATTCCGTTTCCCCGGCATGGCGATTCTTCAATTCGCCTTCGGAAAGGATCCGCAAGGTCCGTCATTTCGCCCGCACAATTACACGCGAGAAGTGGCGGCCTATACCGGCACGCACGACAACGACACAACGGTTGGGTGGTGGAACAGTTCAGGCGCCAACGACAGTACCCGCACTCCCGAGGACGCTGCCAAAGAACGTGCCTTTGCTCGCTCCTATCTCGACCTTCACGACGAGCCGATTCAATGGGTCATGATTCGAACGATTCTCTCCTCAATCGCGGATCTTGCGATCATTCCTCTTCAAGACGTGCTGGGTTTGGGCAGCGAGGCTCGTATGAATCTTCCCGGTACCGCGAAAGGGAACTGGCGTTGGCGGTTCAAACCGGGTGCTCTGACTCCTCGAATCGCGAAGCGATTGCATGAAATGGTTGCGTTGTACGATCGATAGCCGGTGCTCAACAAGGCGGGATTTATGGATAAACCGAAGCGGTCTAGGGTGGAGCTGCTCAACATGAGCTTTGGATTCCTCGGCATTCAATTTGGCTGGGGACTTCAGATGGCCAACATGAGTCCGATCTACGAGTACCTCGGAGCTCGGGCCGACCAGCTTGCTTATCTGTGGCTCGCCGCTCCCATCACCGGTCTCCTCGTGCAACCCATCATCGGCCATGCCAGCGACCGCACATGGGGACCGCTCGGTCGC
>Ga0335081_10006751_pt1 | contig 18296 bp, 17 predicted proteins | sample Lox_Sample_35_FD_206713 | JGI IMG/M metagenome (GOLD analysis project Ga0335081, IMG submission 206713) | Soil microbial communities from Loxahatchee National Wildlife Refuge, Florida, United States - Lox_Sample_3.5 | ecosystem: Environmental > Terrestrial > Soil > Wetlands | place: USA... | reverse complement strand
CTCGGCGGCCCCACCGCTGTGTGGCGCGGTATATTTCGGCATGAGGATACGGAACGTGGTACGGCGCGGTTGTGATTCGCATTCGATGATGCCGCCGTGGTCGCCGACGATCTTGGCGACCAGAGCGAGCCCGAGCCCCGATCCGCTCGGCTTGGTGGTGACGAACGGGTCGAACAGATGCGGCATCAACTCGTCGGGTACGCCCGGTCCGTTGTCCCGAACGCAGAATTCCAGCGGCAACGAAACGCGCGTACTCGTCCCCGGCAGCAACAGCCGCACGCCGGGGCGGAACGCTGTCGTCAGCGCAATTTCGCCGCCGGAAGTATTTTCCCCGATCGACTCGGCGGCGTTCTTGATCAGGTTCAAAAACACCTGGATGAGCTGATCGCGGTTGGCCAACACCGGGGGCAGCGATGGGTCGTAATCCTCGATGAATTTGATATGGCGGGCGAAGCCGGATTGCGCCAGCCGTTTCACGTGCTCAAGCACCACGTGGATATTGATCGGTTCGCGCTCGACTGGACGCTCGTCGGTGAAGACCTCCATGCGATCGACGAGTTTGACGATTCGGTCGGCCTCATCGCAAATCAGCCGCGTCAGCGTGCGGTCATCGTCGTTCGCCGATTGCTCGAGAAGTTGCGCGGCGCCGCGGATGCCCGACAGCGGATTCTTGATTTCGTGAGCAAGCATGGCGGCAAGTGCGGTGACCGAGCGCGCCGCGCCGCGATGCGTGAGCTGGCGATCCATCTTGTCGGCAATGGTGCGCTCCTGCAGCATCACAACGACGTAGTCGGCCTGTTCAGGCAAAGGCGCGACGTGCAGGTCGACCAGCCGGTCGCCGGGATTGCGCGGAGTGCCGAGATCGACCTTGTATTCGTTGACGGCGGCGCCGCGCTTGCGAACCTGCTCGATCAGCGTGAGCAAGGGGCTGCCGAACGGTACCAGATCGCGCAACTGATGCCGTCTCAGCAGCGGCGCCGAAACCTCGAAAAATGATTCTGCGGCGACATTGGCATCGACCACTTTGCCGTCGGAGGACACGACGATGACCGGATGGGGCAGCGCATTGAGCACGGCATCAGCGGCCGATGTCGTGGGCAGCGGTTCGACGGCGCTCATGCCGCGCTCCTTAGGGCCGCCGCAGATTGGCCGAACGCATCGAACGCCTCGTGGAGCCGTTGCCGCACCGCTACCGGATCGCTGCAGGTCAGTACGCGGCTGCGGTGGAACTTGAGCATCTGCGGCGGCGCGCCGGTTGCCGCCGCGGCGACGCCGAGCGTCCAGCCTAGATGCTTGCGGGCGTGGCGAACGCCGACGTCGACGCCGTGATGCGTGAGCATTTCGTCATAGAGCTCGGCGACCCAGGTGAGCTGATCGCGCAGCGGCGGCGGCGCTTTGCGCTCGCCGGTCGCGAGATAATGCGCGAGCTGGCCCGGAAACCAGGGTCGGCCCTGGGCGCCGCGGCCGACCATCACCGCATCGGCGCCGGACGCCGCAAGGGCCGTATTGGCATCGTCGAAGTCTTGCACGTCGCCATTGACCGCGACCGGAATGGATACGCGCTGTTTTACGGCGCGGATCGCGGCCCAGTCGGCACGTCCATTATAAAACTGGCAGCGGGTGCGGCCGTGTACGGTGACCATTACGACGCCCGCCGCTTCGGCGCGTTGCGCCAGGTCGGGCGCGTTCCGCGAACGATCATCCCAGCCTAGTCGCATTTTCAGCGTGACGGGAACATTGACCGCCGTCACGACAGCCTCGATCAGGCGGAGTGCGTGATCGAGGTCGCGCATCAGCGCCGATCCCGACTCGCCGTTGGTGACGTGTTTGGCGGGACAGCCCATGTTGATGTCGACGATCGCCGCGCCGGCGCCCTCGGCAATGCGCGCGCCCTCGGCCATCCAACGGGCCTCGCAACCGGCAAGCTGGACGACATGCAATCCGCCCTGCCCTTGCAGGCGCCGCTGTGCGCTGCGCTTGCCCGCGGCGAGTGCCGCACAAGCAGTCATCTCCGAGATGACTAGACCCGCGCCCAGGCCCTCGGCCTGGCGGCGAAACGGCGCGTCGGTGACTCCCGACATGGGCGCGAGAAGCACGGGATTCGGCGCCGTGACAGCGCCAATGGCAAAGAATTGCCCGCCTTTTCGCTCTTGATTGAGGTCAGATGGCATATGCACACTAAATAGGCGTAAGTGATAAGTTGCATATAGTTTAGCCAAAATGCCGGGCAGCGCAAGTGCTGCAGTGCAATATAACTAACCTGTGCAAATCCACACACCATCCGTTCTAGGCGGCGCCTAGCAGGCCAGTTTTTTGGGCGTTCCAGGCCGGCAAGTAGCGATTCCCAGATTGCGGCGTAATGGGCTAAGCCATCGCGACCGGAGCAAGAAACTCATGACCGGAACAGTAGCGGCCGTGATCGTGGCAGCCGGGCGCGGTGAGCGCGCCGGAGGCGATGCCCCAAAGCAATATCGCAGCATCGCCGGCGAGCCGATGATCCGAACGACATTGCGGGCGTTCCTCGATCACCCGCAGATCGGGGCCGTGCAGCCGGTCGTCAATCCGAGCGACGAGGTGCGCTATCGCGCCGCCACTGCGGGGCTGCAAAAACTATCGGCGCCGATTCCAGGTGGGGCGACGCGCCAAAGCTCGGTGCGTGCCGGCCTCGAAGCTTTGGCGGCGAGCGCGCCGGATCTCGTTCTCATCCACGATGCGGCACGACCGTTTTTGACGGACGCGCTGGTTGATCGCGCCATCGCTGCCGGCAGAACCGCGGGCGCCGCAGTGCCGGGCACAATCATCCCCGACACGGTGAAAGCGATAGACGCTGCAGCGACCGTTGTCGAAACCCTCGACCGCAACCGATTGCGCATCGTGCAAACGCCGCAGGCTTTCGCGTTCGATCTCATTCTCGATGCACATCGCCGCGCAGCCAAAGCCGGGCTTGAGAATTTCACCGATGATGCGGCGCTCGCCGAATGGGCGGGCCACCGCGTCAGCGTGTTCGAAGGCGAAGCAGGCAATGTGAAAGTGACGACAAACGACGATTTTATCCGCGCCGAGATTTTGCACCTCGCCGGCCTTGCCGATGTGCGCACCGGCAACGGCTTCGACGTGCATGCCTTCGCCGACGGCGATCATGTCATGCTCGGCGGTGTCTGTATTCCGCATTCGCGCGGCGTCACCGGGCATTCCGATGCCGACGTTGCGCTGCACGCGCTGGTCGACGCCATTCTTGGCGCGCTTGCCGACGGCGACATCGGCATGCACTTTCCGCCATCCGATCCGCAATGGAAGGGAGCATCGTCGGATCGGTTTCTTGCCTTTGCTTGTGAGCGGGTGCGCGCCCGCCGCGGCATCATTGCCCATCTCGATGTGACGATCGTATGCGAGGCGCCGAGGGTTTCGCCGCACCGCGACGCCATGCGCGCGCGCATTGCCGCGATTGCCGGGATTGCGGTCGGACGTGTCGCGGTCACGGCAACGACGAGCGAAAAACTCGGCTTTACCGGGCGCGGCGAGGGCATCGTGGCGATGGCAACCGCGACCGTCCGGTTGCCATGGAGCGCCGCATGACCGACCAGGCGCTGCGCCGCACGGCACGGCGGGTGCTCGATCTATGCCGCGCGCATGGGCTGCGCGTCGCCACCGCCGAATCCTGCACCGGCGGCCTCGTCGCGGCGGCCTTGACCGAGATTGCCGGTTCCTCGGATGTGGTCGATTGCGGCTTTGTCACCTATTCGAACGAAGCCAAGCAGAAATTGCTCGGCGTGCCGGCGGCGACACTGGCACGACATGGCGCCGTCAGTCGCGAAACCGCGGCGGCAATGGCCAAGGGCGCCCTTCAAAGGTCGCAAGCCGATCTTGCCGTGGCCATCACCGGCATTGCCGGCCCGGGCGGCGGTTCGGCGCGAAAGCCGGTAGGACTTGTTTACTTCGCCGCCGCGGCGCGTGAAGGCCGCCGTCTTGCCCGCCGCCGGCGATTCGGCAAGATCGGCCGCACGCGCGTGCGGCTGCGCTCGGTTGACGAGGCGCTCAAGCTTCTCGAAATCCTGGCCGAAGACGCATCCGCGTGAAAACCGGGCGCCACCCGCTCGGCGCCGGCAAACGCCGTCATATTGGAGATCTACAAAGCGCTTCTTCAACGTCGTGAAATGCTGCCATCGATCGACGCGCTGCCCGGCGGGACGCCTTCGACCGCAAAAGCGCGGACGTTTCCGATCTTATGAACATTGTACAGTTTCTTGAACGCGTCGGACCGGTGCCACGCTTGCAGCCGCTCCATGCTGTCGAAGGCGACAACGACAATTCGCATTGGCGGCTGCCCGTCAAAGGTGATCGTCCTTCCGCTGTGGATGATGTAGTGGCCGCCGAATTGCTGAAACGTTCCGGGCGAAAGCGATGGATAGTCGCTATCCATGACTTCTTGATCCGACTGATCGCCAAACAGGGTCACGAAGTAAGCCGGCGGAGACGTCTGGACCGTGAGAACCTGGGTCGCAAAGGCGCCGAGCCCGAGACTCGCAATGAGTGCCAAAGCTCTGATGAAGCCACCTATCATTGTCTGTCCTGCAAGGCACCACGCGTAGCCAACACTTAAGCTAGCGGAAAGCGCGGGTCGGCATTTGATCCATGTCAACCGCAGTCGCTTGAGGTTTACGCCGGCCGCGAGTGGTAAACTTGATCGGCGCGCCGCTCGAAAGCTGCAGAGAAGCGGCGGAAGGCGGTTTCGAACATGGTCCCCATCAGAAGCCCGAGTGTGCGGCTACGGAATTCATAGGCAATGAAAAACTCGACGTCGCAGGCGGTCTCCGCAGCGGGCACGAAGCGCCAGCGGTTGTTCATTTTGCGGAATGGACCTTCGAGATACTCGACGAGAATTTCCATTTTCTGCCGATCGAGCGTCACCCGGCTGGTGAAGCTCTCGTGGATGAGTTTGTAGGCGACCGTCATCACGGCGACGATGACCTCCCTACCCTGGCTGTCCATCGTGCGTTGACGCACTTGCAATGAGCGGCATAGCGGCACGAATTCGGGATAATGTTCGACGTCCGCAACGAGGGCGAACATGTCGGCCGCGGAATGGGCCACCCGCCGCTTGGTCGAAAATTGCGGCATCAAATCATCGCGCCGTTCGCAGCGCCTTCAGCCGGGCAAAATTCTCGCCGGCATGATGCGACGAGCGCGTCAGTGGGCTGGCTGCGACCATCGAGAAGCCTTTGGCATAGGCGATGGTTTCGAACGTCCGAAATTCCTCCGGCGGCACGAAACGCACGACGGGATGGTGCTTGCGCGACGGCTGCAAATATTGACCGATGGTCAGAAAGTCGACGCCGGCGGCGCGCAGGTCGTCCATGACCTGGAGGATTTCATTGCGCTCCTCGCCAAGGCCGACCATGATTCCGGACTTGGTGAAGGTTTGCGGATCGACGTCTTTGACGCGTTGCAGAAGCCGGATCGAGGCAAAATAACGCGCTCCCGGACGCACCGTAAGATATTTCGACGGCACCGTCTCCAGATTGTGGTTGAAGACGTCGGGGCGCGCGGCGACGACCGTCTCCACGGCGCCATCCTTTCGCAAAAAATCCGGCGTCAGCACTTCAATCGTGGTGGCTGGACAGCGCGCGCGGATGGCACCGATCACGGCGGCGAAATGCGCTGCCCCGCCATCAGCGAGATCGTCACGGTCGACCGAGGTGACCACGACATGGGCCAATCCGAGCTTGCGGGTCGCTTCGGCGACGTGATCCGGTTCGCTGAGGTCGAGTGGTCCCGGAAGTCCGGTCTTGACGTTGCAGAAAGCGCAAGCCCGCGTGCAGGTGTCGCCCATGATCATGAACGTGGCGTGCTTTTGTTCCCAGCACTCGCCGATATTGGGACAGCCTGCTTCCTCGCAGACGGTATGCAGTCCGTTTTCGCGGACGATCCGCTGCGTATCGAGATAACCCGCCGATACCGGTGCCTTGACGCGAATCCAGTCGGGCTTGCGCAAAGCAGGCTGGTCCGGCCGATGCGCCTTTTCCGGATGACGGAGCCGGTCGGCGGCTTCGGTCACAGTGTCGATCAGGACGGCCATGAGCTCTATATGGAGATTCGCCCGGGAAATTGCCCGCGGCGAATACTTACGGCCCCCTCTGCTCCGCCGCAAGGAGGCGGGATCGCGGAACGCGAAAAGTGGCGTCGCTCACGCGGCTTTCGGCGGCAGGCGGTGGTTCGGCGTCGAGTTCGAAATCTTCAGCTCTTCATCGTTCATGTCGGCGCCGATGTCGCCGAACAAGGGCGTCGACAGATAGCGCTCGCCGGTGTCCGGCAACATACACAGCACGGTCGTGCCCGGCGCCGCCTGCCTGCACACCTCCAAGGCGCCGGCCAAGGTCGCGCCGGAGGTGATGCCGACAAAAATCCCCTCCTGCTGCGCCAGCGCTTTTGACCATTTCATCGCTTCGGGGCCCGGAATGGTCAGAATGCGGTCGAACGCCTTCTTGTCGACCGCTTCAGATGTGATCAGCGGAATGAAGTCCGGACTCCAGCCCTGCATCGGATGCGGCTTGAATGCAGGGTGCGGCTTCGCCGGCGAGCCGTCGGCATTGCGCTCCTGTTTTTCGCCCGATGTGAGCATCGGCGCGTCGGCCGGTTCGCAGACGATGATCTTCGTCTCGGGGCGCTCTTTGCGCAGCACGCGCGACACGCCGGTAAGCGTGCCGCCGGTGCCGAAGCCGGTCACCCAATAGTCGAGCCGTTCGCCGGCGAAATCGGCCACGATCTCGCGGCCGGTCGTACGCTCATGAATATCGGGATTGGCCTCGTTTTCGAACTGCCGCGTCATGAACCAGCCGTGGGCTTTGGCGAGCTCCTGCGCCTTCGCCACCATGCCGAAGGCCCGCTCGGCGCCGGGCGTCAGCACCACCTTGGCGCCGAGAAAGCGCATTAGCTTGCGGCGTTCGACGGAAAAACTTTCCGCCATGGTAATGACGAGCGGATAGCCCTTGGCGGCGCACACCATGGCGAGCCCGATTCCGGTATTGCCGGAGGTCGCCTCGACCACGGTCTTGCCGGGCTTCAATGCGCCCGACTTCTCGGCAGCCTCGATGACGCCGAGCGCCAGCCGATCCTTCACCGAGCCGAGCGGATTGAAGGCTTCGATCTTGACGTAGAGGTTTACACCCGCCGGCGCGAGCTTGTTGATCCTGACGACCGGCGTGCGGCCGATCGTGCCGAGAATATTGTCGAACTTCGCCATGACGCTCTGCTCCGGCAAGGATTAAAAATTTGCGGCGGAACGTTAGCCGTTTTGCCGCCCCTCGCCTAGCGCACCGGAGCGCATGCAAAGCTTGCAAAGTCAGATGTTCAGCACGCGTCCGTAGGCGTCGAGCACCGCTTCCTTCATCATCTCCGACAGGGTGGGATGCGGGAACACGGTGTGCATCAGTTCTTCCTCGGTGGTCTCCAGGTTCATGGCGACCACGTAGCCCTGGATGAGCTCGGTGACCTCCGCGCCGACCATGTGCGCGCCGAGAAGCTGGCCGGTCTTCTTGTCGAAGATCACTTTGACCAGGCCTTGATCCTCGCCCATGGCGATGGCCTTGCCGTTGCCGACAAAGGGGAAGCGGCCGACCCGAATGTCGAGTTTTTTATCCTTGGCTGCCTGTTCGGTTAATCCCACGGAAGCGATCTGCGGCGTGCAATAGGTGCAGCCCGGAATCATCAGCTTGTTCATCGGATGCGGATGCAAGCCCTTGATCGCCTCGACGCAGATGACGCCCTCGTGCTCGGCCTTGTGGGCCAGAAGCGGCGGGCCGGCGACGTCGCCGATGGCGTAAATACCGGGCACGTTGGTCTTGCAGGCGCCGTCGATGACGATCATGCCGCGCTCGGTCTTCACGCCGAGCTTTTCCAGGCCGAGATTTTCGATGTTGCCGACCACACCCACTGCGGAAATGACGCGATCGACGGTGAGCGTCTGAGTGCCGCCTTTGCCGTCGTCCACGGTCGCGGTGACGCTGTCGGCTTTCTTGTCGAGCTTCGTCACCTTGGCCCCGGTGAAGATCTTGATGCCTTGCTTCTCGAAACTCTTGCGCGCGAAGGCGGCGATCTCGGCGTCTTCGGCGGGAAGGATTTGCGGCAGCACCTCGACCACGGTCACTTCGGCGCCAAGCGTGCGATAGAACGAGGCGAATTCAATGCCGATCGCGCCCGAACCGATCACCAGCAGCGATTTCGGCATGCGCTCCGGCACCATGGCTTCGAAATAGGTCCAGACGAGTTTCTTGTCGGGTTCGAGTCCCGGCAACACCCGCGGCCGCGCGCCGGTGGCGACGATGATGTGCTTGGCTTGATAGGCGCCGGGACCGAGCGCGCCCTTGGGCGCTTCGCTCTTCGACGCCTTCACCGTGATCTTGCCGGGTGCGTCGATCGCTGCCTCACCCCAGATCACCGCGATCTTGTTCTTGCGCATCAGGAAGCCGACACCGTCGTTGAGGCGTTTCGACACCGCGCGCGAGCGCTTCACCACCGCCGAGGGGTCATATTTCACCTCGCCTGCCGAGAGGCCGTAATCATTGGCATGCTGCAGGTAATGGAAGATTTCCGCGGAACGAAGCAGCGCCTTGGTCGGGATGCAGCCCCAGTTCAGGCAGATGCCGCCGAGATAGTCGCGCTCGATAATGGCCGTCTTGAAGCCGAGCTGCGCTGCGCGAATGGCGCAGACATAACCGCCCGGTCCGGAGCCGATGATGACGATGTCGAAAGCCGTATCAGCCATTCAAAGCCTCGATTTTCTCGTCCTTTTATAATTGGCCGTCATGCCCGCGCATAGCCGTTCGAAGAACGGCGTCGCTTCGCTCGCCTATGTCGCGGGCCTCCGCGACTTCCAGACCAAATCGCGCCTGTGATTTATAGACGTGGATGGCCGGAACAAGTCCGGCCATGACGATGGACTAGTCCGGGATGGGATGAAAAACGCCGTCCGGCCCGAGCCGCTCCAGCACGCCGGAGCGAATGCCGAAGAAGCTGCCGTGCAAACGAATCCGGCCGGCTTCGACCTCGGACCTGATCCAGGGAAAGGTCATGAGGTTTCGCAGCGACAGCCGCACCGATTCATGCTCGCAGAAATCGTGGCGGTGTTCCGGCGGCACGGCAAGCGCCTTTTGCCGCGCCGGTTCGGCGATGCGCACCCATTGGCCGACAAAGTCGGAGACTTCAGCCGGCGTGCCATCGAGCAAGGCCTTGATCCCGCCGCACATGGCGTGACCCATCACCACGATGTCCGGCACACGCAGGCTGCGCACCGCGAATTCGATCGCGGAACTCACCCCGTGCGGATTGTCGTCCGGGCCGTAGGGTGGCACCAGGTTGGCAATATTGCGTACGACAAAGAGCTCGCCGGGCGCGGCGTTGAACACCATCTGCGGATCGGTGCGGCTGTCCGAACAAGCGATCACCAGCGCCCGCGGGTGCTGTCCGAGCCGGCTCAATTCCTCGAACCGGGCACGCTCATCGCGCCACGTCCCGGCGCGAAAGCGGCGATAGCCTGCGATCAGATTGTCCATAGTGCTCAGCGGCTATTCCGAATGCCGGTCCATTTCGCCCGGCTCCCTCGCATACGCTATAGAGTGAAGCAAGAAGGGTGCCTTCAACTGGGTGGGGATCATGGCCGAACTGAGCGTTTACAGCACTATCGGCGTGCGCAGCGCCGCGGAGGAATTGTTCCGGCGCTTCGAGACCGCAAGCGGCCATAAGCCTGCCGTCCGACTTGCGGTTACTTGGGGCACCGCGCCGATGCTGGTCAAACGCATCGAAGGCGGCGAAACCGCCGATGTGATGATCTTGAGCCGCGCCGGCATCGATCAGTTGAAGGCGCAGGGCAGGATTGCGGCCGGTTCCGATGTGACGCTGGCCGGGTCGGGCGTCGCGATTGCGGTGAAGGCCGGTGCGCCGAAGCCGGATATTTCGACGCCGGAGGCGCTCAAGCAGACGCTGCTCGCCTGTAAGGCGATCGCTTACAGCGAACCTTCAGCCGGCGGCGCCAGCGGCGTTTATTTCGCCAAGCTCCTGGAGCGCATGGGCATTGCGGAAGCGATGCAGCCGAAGACCAAATATCCGCCGGCCGGCGGCTTTTCCGCGACGCTTCTGCTCAGTGGCGAGGCCGAGCTCGCTGTGCAGCAGAAGCCGGAGCTCCTTCACGTCGCCGGCACGGAAATCGTCGGCTTCCTGCCCGGCGATCTCAACTTGGTCACGCAATTCTCCGCTGGCCTCATGCCGGAGAGCAAGAACGCAGATGCCGCCAAGGCGCTGATCGATTTCCTGCGCTCGCCGCAATCCAAAGCGGCGTTCAAGGCCAAGGGGCTAGACCCGGCTTGAAGGATATGTCGCAGCTCAACCGCGCTGCGCGTCGACGAGCTGCCGGATTTTGTCGAACATCTGGTCGGGATCGGGGACGTCGCGGACGCTGACGCCGCTTGCCGACACATTGCCGAAACCGAGCGCGCTGAATGGGCTGAAGCCGCCCGAATTGGCGCCCCACGGGCTGGTGCCGGTCGCCAGCGTCGCAAGATAAATCGTGCCGAGGCCGTAGAAGCGCTGGAGGAAGCCCTTGTGCAGGGTGACTTCCCGCACGTCGCGATAACGGATCACCTTTTCATTGATCGAGAAAAAGCCCTCTTCGAATTCGAGGTGATCGGCGAAGAAGCGATATTCAGTCCGGCCATAGTTGAGCTTCTTGCCCAGATAGGCGACGAGCGGAACGCCGAAAAAGCCGATGGCGCCGAAAACGATAAACGGCAACTGCTCGACGCCGCCATGCCGCGGGCCACCGCCGAAAAACCCGCTGGCCTGGAACATGCCGCCGAAAAACAGGCCGCTCCAGACCGTCAAAAACAATTGCAACGGCAACTGGATCAGCAACGCGATCCAGCCGATGAAAACCGGCCGGACCGAAAACGCCGGCTCGTTCGATGCCAACATGGTGACCGCTCCGGAGCGACAGACAGGATGACGTTATGTACCGCCATCCTCGCTGCGGGTTCATGCGGCGAAGTTAAAAATCCGCAGATTCCGTAAAATTTTACACCAACATCATTACCGGATTCTCGATCAGCGCCTTAAAAGCGCCGATCAGCACCGCGCCGAGCGCGCCGTCGACCGCGCGGTGATCGCAGGACAGCGTCACGCTCATGATGTGCGCGGCGACGATCATGCCGTCGCGGACCACGGCGCGCTCCTCGCCGGCGCCGACGGCGAGGATCGTGGCATGCGGCGGATTGATCACCGCGGTGAAGTCCTTGATGCCGTACATGCCGAGATTGGACACCGCGGTGGTGCCGCCCTGGTATTCGTGGGGTTTGAGCTTGCGGTCGCGGGCGCGCACTGCGAGGTCGCGCATCTCGTTGGAGATCGCCGACAGCGACTTCGTTTCCGCATTGCGGATGATCGGCGTGATCAGCCCGTTCGGCATCGCCACCGCAACGCCGATGTCGGAATGCCGGTGCTTGAGCATGCCGGTCTCGGTCCAGGTCACATTGGCGTCCGGTACTTTCTGCAACGCCAGCGCCAAAGCCTTGATGACGAAGTCGTTGACCGAAAGCTTGTAGGCCGGCTTGCCGTCCTTGTCCTTTGGCGCGCTGGCATTGATTTCTTCGCGCGCTTCGAGAAGCTTGCCGATGTCACAATCGACGGTCAGATAGAAATGCGGAATGGTCTGCACCGAGGCGGTGAGCCGCTGCGCGATGGTCCGGCGCATGCCGTCATGCGGCACGACCTCGTAGCTGCCGTCCTCATAGAGCGCGCGGATCTGCTGGTCCGACATTGACGGTGCGATGGCGGGAGCCGCGCCTGGTGCTGCGGGTGCGCGCAAGCCGCCACCCGTTTTCGCCTTCTCGACGTCACGCGCGATGACGCGGCCGTGCGGACCGGAGCCGTCGATGCGGCCGATGTCGATGCCGGCTTCCTTCGCCATGCGGCGCGCCAGCGGCGAGGAGAAGACGCGATTGGCGCCATGACCGTTACCTGCAGCGGCGTGCGGTGCCGGGGCGCCGGTTGGCTTTGACGCTTCGGCGGGCTTTGCGGCCGACGCACTCTTTGCCGCGGAGGCCGCGGCTTTTACGTCCTCGCCTTCCTCGGCCAACACCGCGATGAGCTGATTGACCGGGACGTCATGCGTGCCCTCGGGCACCACGATCTTCGCCATCACGCCGTCATCGACGGCTTCATATTCCATTGTCGCCTTGTCGGTCTCGATCTCGGCGATCACGTCGCCCGTCTTGACCGCGTCGCCCTCTTTCTTGAGCCACTTGGCGAGGTTGCCCTTCTCCATCGTGGGCGACAGCGCCGGCATGAGAATGTTGATGGGCATGGCTCGGCGACTTCACCAAATCAGGGTTAGCGGTAGCAAACGGCCTTGGCCGCCTCGACGACTTCGGCGACCGACGGCAGCGCGAGCTTTTCCAGGTTCGCCGCATAAGGCATCGGCACGTCCTTGCCGCAAACACGCGCCACCGGCGCATCGAGATAATCGAACGCTTCCTCCATCATGCGCGCGGCGATCTCGGCGCCGACGCCGGATTGTTTCCAGCCTTCTTCGACGGTGACGAGGCGTCCGGTCTTCTTCACCGACTCGACGATGGTCTCCGAGTCCATCGGCTTGAGCGTGCGCAGATCGATCACTTCGGCTTCGATATTGTCCTTGGCCAGTTCCTCGGCGGCTTTGAGCGCATAGCTCATGCCCATCGACCAGGCGACGATGGTGACGTCGTTGCCGGGGCGCACGACGCGGGCGCGGCCGATCGGCAGCACGTAATCGTCGAGCTTCGGCACCGGCGAGGAATGGCCGTAAAGAATTTCGTTTTCGAGAAACATCACCGGATTGGGATCGCGGATCGCGGCCTTGAGCAGCCCCTTGGCGTCCGCCGCATTTGACGGCGCGACCACCTTCAGGCCGGGAATGTGCGAGTACCAGGACGAGTAATCCTGGCTGTGCTGCGCGGCGACGCGGGAGGCGGCGCCGTTCGGGCCGCGAAACACGATCGAGAGCTTGACCTGGCCGCCGGACATGTACTGCGTCTTGGCCGCCGAATTAATGAGCTGGTCCATCGCCTGCATGGCGAAATTGAAGGTCATGAATTCGACGATCGGCTTTAGTCCGGCAAGCGCGGCGCCGATGCCAACGCCGGCAAAGCCGTGTTCGGTGATCGGCGTGTCGATGACGCGTTGCGCTCCGAATTCATCGAGCAATCCTTGGGTGACTTTATAGGCGCCTTGATATTCGGCGACCTCCTCACCCATGACGAAGACGTCTTTGTCGCGGCGCATTTCCTCGGCCATGGCGTCGCGCAAAGCTTCGCGCATGGTCATGGTGACGAGTTCGGTGCCTTCCGGCACCTCCGGCTCCGGCATGATTTCTGCCGACGGCGGCTTAGAGGTGCCGGTCTTGGCCGGCGCGGGAGCCTCGGCTTTCTTGGCCGGTTCGGCCGTGACCGCGGGAGGCGCGGATTCTGCGGCTTTCTCTTGGCGCGCCGGCTGATCGGGCTTCGCGGTCTGCGGCTTCGCGGCGCCGCCATTGCCCTTCAGGCTCGACGCATCCTCGCCGTCGGCGAGGATCATGGCGATCGGCGTATTCACCGCGACGTCGGCAGTGCCTTCCGGCACCAGGATTTTGCCGAGCGTGCCCTCGTCGACCGCCTCGACTTCCATGGTGGCTTTGTCAGTCTCGATCTCGGCGATGACGTCGCCCGATTTGACGGCATCGCCTTCCTTCTTGAGCCACTTGGCGAGATTACCCTTCTCCATCGTCGGCGAAAGGGCGGGCATCAATACCTCAGTCGGCATGGCGGCTCACATCAAGCTCGATTGGCGGCGCGGCAGATCGCGCTCAGCGATAGACGTCGGTATAAAGCTCGGACGGATCGGGCTCCGGATCGTGGGTAGCGAACTCCGCAGCCTCGTTGACGACGGCGCGGATCGAGGCGTCGATTTTTTTCAACTCGTCTTCACTTGCCCATTTCCGGTCGAGAAGCCGCTTGCGCACCTGTTCGATCGGATCGTGCTCGGTGCGCACTTTGTCGACTTCCTCCTTGGTGCGGTATTTGGCTGGGTCCGACATCGAATGGCCGCGGTAACGGTAGGTCAGCATCTCCAGAATGATCGGGCCCTTGCCGGAGCGGCACCAGCCGATCGCCTCGTCCGCCGCGGCCTTCACCGCGCGCACATCCATGCCGTCGACCTGCGAACCCGGGATGTTGAACGAGACGCCGCGCTTGGAAAAATCGGTCTGCGCCGAAGAGCGCGTTACCGAGGTGCCCATGGCATAACGATTGTTCTCGATGACATAGACCACGGGCAGCTTCCACAGCTCGGCCATGTTGAAGCTTTCGTAGACCTGGCCCTGGTTGGCCGCACCGTCGCCGAAGTAGGTGAGGCAGACGTCGTTGCTGCCGCGATACTTATTGGCGAAGGCCAGGCCGGTGCCAAGCGGCACCTGGGCGCCAACGATGCCGTGCCCGCCGTAGAAGTGCTTCTCCAGCGAGAACATGTGCATGGAGCCGCCCTTGCCCTTGGAATAGCCGCCGCGACGCCCGGTGAGTTCCGCCATCACGCCCTTCGGGTCCATGCCGCAGGCGAGCATGTGGCCGTGGTCGCGATAGCCGGTGATCATCTGGTCGCCGTCGCGCATCGCGAGCTTCATGCCCACCACGACGGCTTCCTGACCGATATAGAGGTGGCAGAAGCCGCCGATCAGGCCCATGCCGTACATCTGGCCGGCCTTTTCCTCGAAGCGGCGGATCAGCAGCATTTGGCGGAGCGCCGCGAGTTCCTGCTCCTTCGAGAACTCCGGAGCGGACGTGTCGTTGCCCGCCAGATCTGCGGCCGGGAGCAATCCTTGGGTGTCTTGAGCCGTTTGCTTGGTCTGGGCGACGGCCATTATTGTCCTCGAAACGCCATGGTCGGCGAAAAATTCCGGCGGGCGTCAACCCTTAGCGGAAAATGCCAAATTGCGAAAGTCAGGGGAATTTCCGCAGGTGATGAGTACCTGCGGTCAACTCCTTGTTAGAGATATTAATTTCGGGGCCGGCGCGGGCAAGTTCAAGGGCCGGCTTTAAGGGTTGGGGATAGAAGCAGGATGGGACTTCGTATCGTACATCAATGTCACATCGCGAGGGTCAACGTAATCGAGCAGCGCACGGGCGCGTTCGTCGAGCATGTCGGGGTCGATGGCGTCGGATTTGAGCAGCGCAATCCGCCGCTCCCATTGCTTGTGTTCGATCTTGAGCCGGTCGAGCTCGGCCGTCAGCGTTGCCGACTGCCGGTCGATGACTTCCTTGGCTTTGAGGCCGCGGTTGCCGCTATAGGCGTTGACGCCGAAATAGCCGATGAGCAATGCCGCCAAGGCATAAAGCGCGAGCGCATTGAGGATGGTGCGCAGCCGTTTGCGGGTGACCATGTGGTCACAATGCGAGAATCTCGATTAAAGCGGGATTAATGCTAGGCCGCTCCCGTGTCGTTGCGAGCGAAGCGAGCGATCCAGGCAAGCCTCGAGGTGCGATTGCTTCGCCGCTTCGTTCTTCGCAATGACGCGCTTACGGCAGCCGGTTGCGGACTTCGCTCAACATGAAATTGCCGAACCGCTTGCCGCGATTGCGGAAGAAACGCAACGCGCCGGCATCGACGAAGTAAGTGAGCAGGATGCTGTCGCGGGTCTTCACTTCCGTACCGACCGCATCGGCCGAATGCCACGTGTCGGTCCCGACGGCAAAGGCGTAGCCGGTATTTGGCGCAAACGACATCTGCTTCGCCTTGGGTCCGCAACTGTGGTCGGGATTATGATCGTGAAAGATCGTGCCGATATGCGTGGTTGAGCGGTCGCGCGGCAGATAAAGCTGCACAGTGATGCCTTTCCAGCGCGTGTCGGTATGCGGAGTGATCAGGTAACCCGGGATGTCTCGGGTCAGGATCGGGATGGGATACATGCCGGTCTTGGCATAGCCTGGGCCGAAGCGGCGCTGCAGCGGCGCCGCAAGCCGCCGCATGAAAGCCTGCTTCACCGGGCGCGAGCACAAAGCACGGCCGACCAAATTCCATACGGCGCGCTGTTGCGGCGGCAGGTGCCGGATATATTCGGGGAACAGATCGATCTTCACCCGCGTATGGGTGCCGTCGGTGAGGTCGTGGCCCTTGCTGCGGCCGTGCATCGGCCGGTAGTCGGTCGCTTCCGGCATATTGGCGAGCATCAGGGCATAGATGTCGTCGGGAAACACGCGATCGAAAACGAGATGGGTGAACGGCGCATCAAACGCTACCGCGGCATCGACCGAGCCGGCGACGAATTCGCTCAAGCGCTCGACTGCAAGCGCACGATGGCCTGGCTTCAATTCCAGTGTCTGGTCCATGACCGACCCCGCTCCCGATTTCCCCAACGGTATAGCGCCGACAGCCGATCCGCCACAAGCAAGGCCATTGGAACCTAGCCAGGAGCCTTGAACGCGCTTCGCCCGGCATAAGCGGCTTGCGCGCCGAGTTCCTCCTCGATGCGCAAGAGCTGATTGTATTTGGCGGTGCGATCGGCGCGCGCCAACGAGCCGGTCTTGATCTGACCGCAATTGGTCGCGACCGCGAGATCGGCGATGGTGGAATCTTCCGTTTCGCCGGAGCGGTGCGACATCACCGCGGTGTAGCCGGCCTTGTGCGCGCATTCGACCGCGGCCAAGGTTTCGGTGAGCGTGCCGATCTGGTTGACCTTGATCAGAATCGAATTGGCGATGCCGTTTTTGATGCCGTCGGAGAGCCGCGCCACGTTGGTGACGAAGACGTCGTCGCCGACGAGTTGGCATTTGCCACCGATTTTCTGCGTCAGCTTTTTCCAGCCCGCGGCATCGTCCTCGGCCATGCCGTCCTCGATCGACACGATCGGGTATTTGCCGACCAGTTGCGCGAGATAATCGACCTGCTGGTCGATGGTCCGCGTCTTGCCCTCGCCTTTATATTGGTAAGCGCCGTCGCTGAAGAATTCGCTGGCCGCCGGATCGAGCGCCAGGGCCACGTCCTTGCCGGCGCTGTAGCCCGCTTTGCCGATTGCGGAGAGAACGAAATCGAGTGCCGCTTCCGCCGACGGCAGGTTGGGCGCAAAGCCGCCCTCGTCGCCGACATTGGTGTTGTGCCCGGCGGCCTTGAGCGCCGCGCGCAGCGTGTGAAAAATCTCGGCGCCGGCGCGCAAGGCCTCGGCGAAATTCGGCATCCCGAGCGGCACGATCATGAATTCCTGAAAGTCGATCGGATTGTCGGCATGCACGCCGCCGTTGACGATGTTCATCATCGGCACCGGCAACAGCCGGGCCGATGTGCCGCCGACATAACGGTACAGCGGCAGCCGGTTCGCCGCGGCGGCGGCCTTGGCGGTCGCCAGCGACACGCCGAGAATGGCGTTGGCGCCGAGCCGGCCTTTGTTCGGCGTGCCGTCGAGCGCGATCATGGTCTCGTCGATCTTGACCTGCGCCTCGGCGTCCATGCCGCTCAATGCGTCGAAAATCTCACCGTTGACCGCCTCGACCGCGGTCTTCACGCCCTTGCCGAGATAGCGCGTCTTGTCGTTATCGCGCAGTTCGATGGCTTCATGGGCGCCGGTCGAAGCGCCCGAGGGTACCCCGGCGCGGCCGCGGGAGCCGTCCTCCAGCACGACGTCGACCTCGACGGTCGGATTGCCGCGGCTGTCGAGGATTTCGCGGCCGATGATATCGACGATGGCGGTCATGGAGGCTCCGGGCTCGATCTTCCTTTGGCGCGCGATCCGAAACCGGGACCCATTTTTCGAGATCACGCGCTGCGGGGCTTCTACAGGATCGGCAAGGCCCGTGTCATGACCCTTTGTTGGGCCTTGTCATGGCCGGTAAATCCAAGGCATGCAGGTGAGCGATGGTGAAAAAACCGCTCCAGCTTGGGCGTCCCGCTGCCATCCCCGCCTCGCCTGAGGCGGCGGTGCTCGACCGCGTTGCCAACCCGCATCGCGGTACGAACTACGTCGCGCGGTTCACCTTTCCCGAATTCACCTGCATCTGCCCGGTCACCGGCCAGCCGGACTTTGCCACCCTCGTCATCGACTACGTGCCGAAGGAGTGGCTCGTGGAGTCGAAGTCGCTGAAGCTTTACTTGAACAGCTTCCGCAACCACGGCGCCTTTCATGAAGATTGCACCGTGACCATCGGCAAGAAGCTCGTCGGCTTGCTTAAGCCGAAATGGCTACGCATCGGCGGCTATTTCCATCCGCGCGGCGGCATGCCGATCGACGTATTCTGGCAGGCGGGAAAACTTCC
>Ga0335081_10006750_pt1 | contig 18299 bp, 19 predicted proteins | sample Lox_Sample_35_FD_206713 | JGI IMG/M metagenome (GOLD analysis project Ga0335081, IMG submission 206713) | Soil microbial communities from Loxahatchee National Wildlife Refuge, Florida, United States - Lox_Sample_3.5 | ecosystem: Environmental > Terrestrial > Soil > Wetlands | place: USA... | reverse complement strand
GCCGCTGCCGCTTCAGCAAACAGCGCCGCGAGGTCATCGTCCCGAGGCGGATGTCTCGCCGCCAACGCCTTTTCGCTGAACAACTCCCAAAAGCGCAGGCGTATCTTAGAAGGTGTCTCAAACAGCTTAAGCTTCTCGCGCCAAGCCTTGGCTGATTGCGCCCAAAATCTAATCTCTCGAGGCAACAACGCTTCAAGCCGGCCCCGCAGGGCCTGCGCCAGCTTGGGCGCCCCGCCCCCGGTCGAGATGCCGAGGAGGAGGGGTGAACGGTTGACGATCGCGCCGAATTGAAAATCCGAAAATTGCGGTTCATCAATGATATTGAGCGCAACGCCGGCCGCACGCGCAATTTCCTGAAGCCTCAAGGCATCTGCCGCATTTTCCGCCTCGGCAATCGCGAGCGCTGCGCCGTGAAAATCCTTGGGCTCGATACGGCGCCAAACGAGGCAAACCGAGGGAGACCGGCTTGCGAGCGCCACGAGACCTGCAACTGGATGCTCGGCAAAAACCTCGACCTCGGCCCCTGCAGCCTGGCAAAGCTCAGCCTTCCAACGAACGGCATCGGAGCCGCCGGCAAGGACCACCCGCTTGCCAGCCAGCACGAAAAAAACCGGCAGAGAGGCAAGATCGAGCATCAAGGGGACTTGATTCCCTTCCGGTTCGTCATCGGCCGAAAAAAACTTGCGCATCCGTGCGTTTTTTCTTTGCGGAACCTTCGCCCCCGTTCCCCTCCTTCGACTAGACATCCAAGCCCCAACAGGCAAGGTTTGAGCCAATCCCAGTCAGGATCCGGTGGATGCAGCCAAATCCGAACGGCCTTTTGGATGGAAGCGTTTGTCCCGGGCGGTCGCCGCCAAAACGCTCATGACGCCAAAAGATCATTGGTTCGTCGCATGATCATACCAAAAAGTCTGCCACTTTTCAGGATCATGCTCTAAGAATCGAAGACCCTAGCCTCATTATTCGAGAATAACACATGGGTTTCTTGCCGGCCAATTGCTCTGCCCGCCGAGCGTCACATTTCAAAGCCAAGCTTGTCTTAATGGCCATTCTGGCTTTGCTATGCCCTTATGCGCAGCCTCTGTTCGCTGCGAACGGCACGTTCGTGCCAAGCTTTTGGGACCCGCACCACCGCGTCGCAAAGCCAGATCTTAGCGGACTGCGGAGCCTGCGTTTTTTGACAGAGGACGATTATCCGCCGTTCCATTTTGCGTTGCCGGACGGGACACTATCCGGCTTTGATGTCGATCTCGCGCGTGCCATCTGCGACGAACTGAAAATTACCTGCACAATCCAGGCGCGCCGCTTCGATACTTTGATCGACGCGCTGAATAATGATCAGGGCGATGCGCTCATGGCGGCGATCCGCATCGATCCGCAAACGCGTGCCACGCTCGATTTTTCCGGCCCCTACTACACCATGCCAGCCCGTTTCGCGGCTTCGACCGCGGTGGCCTCCGCGCCGGCAACACCAGAAAGCCTGCGGGGTAAAACCGTTGGCGTCGAGGCAAAAAGCGCCCACGAGGCCTATCTAGAGCGTTTCTTTCCAGATACGATCCGCAAACCATACGCATCGCAGAAGGCATTGCGCGACGCCCTCCTTAAAGGGGAGATCGATACGATCTTCGCCGATGGAATATCGCTCAGCCTATGGCTGAATAGCCCAGAAGGACGGAACTGCTGCGGCTTTCGGGACGGCCCCTTCTTTGATCCGAGGTTCTTTGGCGAAGGTGTCGGGATCGCTGTGAGGAAAGGCGATTCAGAGCTACGTGAAATCCTCGACTATGCGCTTGCCGAACTCGCCGCGCGGGGGACCTATACCGACCTCTACCTCAAATATTTCCCGCTCGGCTTTTTCTGAGAACGGAAAGCGGCTTTCTGCCGCAGGAAGCCTCGTGTTGCCAGAGGACTCTAAAGATAAGCTTCGAGTTCGCGTGCAGCTTGTTGCGGGGGCCTTTGCAGATTAAAGGCGCTCACGAACTTCCCACGCTTGTCCATGAGGTAGACGATGCCGGTATGATCCACCGTGTAGTCGCCAGGCTTCTCCCCAGGCACCTTCTTTGCGTAGACACGAAACACCTTCGCGATAGCCTCGGTTTTCTGAGCGTCACCGGTGAGGCCAATGATGCGTGAATCGAAATTTTCAAGATAGCTCTTCAATACGTCCGGCGTATCGCGCTCAGGATCGACGGTGACAAAAATCGCCGCGACTTTCTTGTCCGGCCCCATCTCCTTGAAGACCGCTGAAATGTCGAAGAGGGCGGTTGGACAAAAGTCCGGGCAATGCGTGTAGCCGAAAAACACCAGATAAGGGCGCCCGAGGAGATCCGCACTCGTCACGGTGCGGCCATCCTGCCCAATCATCGAGAATGAACCGCCAACCTGGGACGAACCGGGAAGCGGGGGACCCGGCAGGATCGCATAGAGCACGCCGCCAAGGGCAGCAAGGCCGATCGCGAAGCCAATCACGATGGAAAGAAGTTGGCGGGAAGCCTGTTTTTGGGGAACCTTCTTCGACGCATGTTTCATGCCCGGAAATTAATCAAATCGAAGGGCAAGCGCCAGTGCTCCAATGGTAAAAATTCTGCGCTGTTCTCCCACGGGGCAGTTTTCACCTCTCAAGCTTTGGGCAGAGCACGTGGCTTGCCTGCCATGGACGCCAACGTTATAACCTTCCCCTATGATTGCTACCGCGAGAGACTGCCATGAGGGTTGCCAATGAAAACCGGATGGCGAGAGGCGGTACCGCACCGGCCTTCTCCTTGCTGCGTCTGTCGGCGCTTGCCCGCTGCGGCGGCGTCCTTGTCGCGCTCGCGGGCTTGTGGGCAGTGGTCTTTTGGGCCCTGGCTTGAGAGATTCCTTTCCACCCCCAGAGCTTCTCGTCTGATGGGCCTTGTCCCTTGATAGATATTGCCATCCGTTTCAACGATGTGACGCTTGGTTATGACCGCCATCCGGCGGTCCATCATCTCAATGGCGAGGTCGAGACGGGCGCGCTGCTTGCCATTTGCGGCCCGAATGGCGCCGGCAAATCGACCTTGCTGAAGGGGATCACTGGAACCCTTACACCGCTTGAAGGCTCAATCGCCCTGCCCCGTGTAAAACCCCGCGATATCGCCTATCTGCCGCAAGCCGCCGACATCGACAAAACCTTCCCCATCGATGTTTTCGATGTCGTCGCCATGGGGCTGTGGAAGCGTTGCGGCGCGTTCGGCCGAATTTCCCGGAGGGATAATGGGGAAGTCCTCGAAGCGATCGCAGCGATCGGGCTCGACGGCTTCGAAAGGCGGCCCATCGGGACGCTCTCGGGCGGACAATTGCAGCGGATGCTCTTTGCGCGGCTTCTTATCCAGAACGCCGATCTCATTCTCCTCGACGAGCCCTTTACAGCCATCGATTCGAAGACGGTCGCCGATCTCCTCACCCTTGTCGCACACTGGCACAAGGAACGGCGCACCGTGCTCGTTGTGTCGCATGATCTCGATCTCGTCCGCCAGTATTTTCCGCAAACGCTTCTGCTGGCGCGGGAAGCCATCGCTAAAGGCAAGACCGACGCGGTGCTCACCCAGGAAAATCTGTTGAAAGCACGCTCCATGATCGAGGCCTTCGACCAGCAGGCGCAGGCCTGCACGCGAGCGGCGTGATGATGGCTTCGCACTGTCCTTTTGCGGGTGCGCGTCATGTTGCATGACCTTTTGATTGCACCTTTCGCGGATTTCGCATTCATGCGGAGGGCGCTCGCCGGCACGATTGCGCTTGCGATTGCCGGCCCTCCGCTCGGGGTATTCTTGATTTTGCGCCGCATGTCGCTGACCGGCGATGCGATGTCCCACGCCATTTTGCCGGGCGCCGCGCTCGGCTATCTGACCGCGGGCTTGTCGCTTGGGCCGATGACCATTGGCGGACTGGCGGCGGGCCTTATCGTCGCAGCCGGATCGGGTATCGTCGCCCGCGCGACGATCCTGCGTGAGGACGCCTCACTTGCGGCATTTTATCTGATTTCGCTGGCGCTCGGTGTCACCATCGTTTCCCTGCGCGGCTCGAATATCGATCTTTTGCACGTGCTCTTCGGAAGCGTCCTCGCGCTTGACGATGCGACCCTGATCCTGCTCGCCATGATCGCGAGCGTGACGCTTGCCGCACTCGCCTTTCTCTACCGGCCCCTTGTTGTGGAGACGGTCGATTCTGGGTTTCTCGCTTCGGTCAGCCGCAGCGGCGGCTCTGTGCAAATCGCATTTTTGGCGCTCGTCGTCCTAAACCTCGTCGGCGGATTTCAGGCGCTCGGGACGCTTCTCGCGGTCGGCATGATGATGCTGCCGGCCGCCTCCGCAATGCTGATGACCGATGACATGACCCTGATGATCCTGGCTGCTGCAGCACAGGGAATGCTCGCCGGCTATGCCGGGCTTGTGATTTCCTTCCACGCTGGCCTCCCCTCAGGACCGCTCATTATTTTGGTCGCGGGCGTCTTCTACCTCTTCGCCCTTATCGTCGGCCCGGCCGGCGGCTTTCTGCGCCGCTTGAGACCTGGACGGCATTTGGAGGCGTGACCCGCGCAACATTTGGAGACTTTCCATGAAGTGTTTGCGTTATGTTATAACCTTGGTGTTGGTTTGGATCGGCGCGGTAGGGGTGCCGCAGGTCATGGCCCAGAGCCCCGCAAAGCTGCCGGTCGTTGCGACCTTTTCGATTCTCGCCGATTTCGCCCGTAACGTCGGCGGTGAGCGGATCGAGGTCACGGCCCTTGTTGGCCCGAATGGCGACACCCATGTCTACCAGCCAAAGCCGGACGATGCGAGGAAGCTTGCCGCGGCGCGGCTCATTTTGGTGAATGGCCTCGGCTTGGAGGGTTGGATCGACCGTCTGATCAAGGCATCCGGCGCGAAGGCTCCGGTGATCGTCACGACAAAGGGCATCAGCCCACAGCAGATGCGCGAGGAAGGACGCACTGGACCAGATCCCCACGCCTGGCAATCGATTGCCAATGCCAAGATCTACGTTGGCAACATCCGCGATGCCCTGATCGCGGTCGATCCAGACGGGGCTCCGGCCTACCGGGCCAATACGCAGGACTATCTCGGCAAGCTCGACAAGCTCGAGCAGGAAGTGGCGGCCAACATCGCAAAAATTCCGCCTGAGCGGCGGCAAATCATCACGACACACGATGCTTTCGGCTATTTTGGAACAGCTTACGGCTTCCGCTTCATCGCGCCCCAGGGCGTCTCAACCGAAACGGAGGCAAGCGCAAGGGATGTCGCTAAGATCATCCGCCAGATCAAGGCAGGGAAAATTCCGGCGGTGTTCCTAGAAAATGTGACCGATCAACGGCTGCTGCAAAGCATTGCTGCCGAATCCGGGGCGAAAATCGGCGGCACGCTTTATTCCGATGCGCTTTCACCGCCGGACGGCCCGGCAGCAAACTACATCGAGATGATGCGCAACAATATCAAGCAGCTCTCTGCCGCACTGGCAAACTAGTTGCGCTCTTGAATTGCAACTGGTCCGCGCTGCTTGCTGGCTTGAGCGGACCTATTAGCGCCCCTAATGAGCGGCCTTGACGTGCGTCCTCAACTTTAAGACAAGCTGGCCTTAGAACCCATGCCGCTGCTCCGCGAATTCATCGCGCGCCGCGATCGGGCGATCTTCCACCGGAGTTTCGCATGGACGAAAAAATTCCCGTCACCGTGCTCACTGGTTATCTCGGCGCCGGCAAGACGACTCTCTTGAACCGGATTCTCACCGAGGATCATGGCCAGAAATTTGCCGTCATCGTCAATGAGTTCGGCGAAATCGGCATCGACAATGATCTCGTCATCGGCGCCGACGAGGAAGTCTTCGAAATGAACAACGGTTGCATCTGCTGCACCGTACGCGGCGATCTCATCCGCATCATCGAGGGCTTGCTCAAACGCAGAGGCAAATTCGACGCGATCCTTGTCGAGACAACAGGCCTTGCCGATCCCGCCCCGGTGGCGCAAACCTTTTTCGTCGATGCCGATGTGAGACAAGCCGCGCGGATCGATGCCGTCGTGACCGTCGCCGACGCCAAATGGCTTGGCGAACGTCTGAAGGACGCGCCGGAAGCCAAGAACCAAATCGCCTTCGCCGATGTGATTATCCTCAATAAGATTGACCTCGTCGGCGCGAAGGAACTGGACGAGGTCGAAGCGCGGATTCGCGCAATCAATCCCTATGCGAAGCTCCACAAGACCCAGAATTGCGCGGTACCGCTCGATGCCGTGCTGGGCCGCAACGCCTTTGATTTGCAGCGCATCCTCGAAATCGAGCCGGAATTTCTCGACGCGAAAGATAACCACGATCATGATCACGGCGGCGAACATCATGACCACCATATTCATCATCATGAAACCCATGGGCTAAAACATTATCACGACGAGGACATGCAGTCCGTCGCCCTTTCGATCGAGGGCGATGTCGATCCGGACAAATTCGTGCCCTGGCTCCAGGAGTTGGTGCAGAGGGAAGGCCCCGCGATCTTGCGTTCGAAGGGAATCCTCGCCTTCAAGAACGAACCGAAACGGTTTGTCTTCCAGGGCGTTCACATGCTTCTTGACGGCGATCTGCAACGCGAATGGAAACCTGAGGAAAAGCGCGTGAGCCGCCTTGTCTTCATCGGCCGCAACCTCAAGGAAGACGAGATCACCCGCGGGTTCCTGAGCTGCGCGGCATGATGCGTGAGGCAGAACTACGGCGGCCTCGCGCAGGAGAATGAGACCATGGCCGCGGCCTCCTTGACCGCCAATGTCACTATGATGAGTGCTGGCGCTCCCGTCGCGGCGGCGGGGTTCCTTGGACAAATCCCCGCGCTTGCGCTCGAAGATGGCACAGTGATCATCACCACGGCAGGCGCGGAGCAGCGCGTCGCCGCGCATCCCGAGGCCGCCATTCTTGTCGCCGCCGCGGCGGCCGGCCGATTCATCACTGGCGGCGATGATGGCCGCGTGGTCTCGGTCTCACCAGACGGGACGGCTCAGGAAATCGCCGATGAAAAAGGCAAATGGATCGACGCGATTGCCGGGCGGGAAGATGGTGCGATCGCCTGGTCGTGCGCCAAGAATGTGCGCAGCCGCGATCACGAGGGGACAATCAAGAGTTTTGCCGCGCCCTCAAGCGTGCGGGGCCTTGCCTTCATGCCAAAGGGCTACCGGATCGCGATCGCTCATTACGATGGGGCAAGCCTTTGGTTTCCGAACGCCGCCGCCCCGCCTGACACGTTCAAGTGGAAAGGCTCGCATCTCTCGGTCGCCGTTTCCCCGGATGGGCGTTTTCTCGTCACCGCGATGCAGGAGAATACGCTGCACGCCTGGCGTATCAGTGACAAGCAAGACATGCGGATGAGCGGCTATCCCGCCAAGACCCGCTCGCTATCCTGGTCCTTCGATGGCCATTGGCTCGCGACCTCCGGCGCCGATGCTGCGATCATTTGGCCGTTCAAGGAAAAAGAGGGCCCGATCAGCAAAGCCCCGCTTGAATGCGGTGCAAGGCCGGCGAAAGTCACCTCCGTCAGGTTTCATCCGAGGTCGCTTGTGCTGGCGCAAGGCTATGAGGACGGGTTTCTCCTTTTGTGCCGGATCCCCGACGGCGCCGAGATTTTGGTACGCGCCGCGCCGCAAGATGGACGGGCGATCAGCACGCTGGCGTGGGATGCGACAGGCCGCAAGCTTCTCTTCGGCACGGCGGATGGCGCGGCGGGCCTCCTCGACCTGCCTGCTTGAGGCAGGTTTTAAATCTGTCATTCTGCGCCATTATGACTTGGTTCGCCAGGTCTTGGTCCTCCGGGGAGCCTTTCGATGAAAATCGCCGATGTGCGCGCTCGCGCTTTCGCTATGCCGCTCAATAATCCTTCTTATCCTCCTGGCCCTTACCGTTTCTATGACCGCGAATATTTCGTGGCTGAATATCTGACTGATCCGGATGCCTTGCGGGCCGTCGTGCCCGAACCTCTCGTGATCGAAGATCCGATCGTCAAATTCGAATTCATCCGCCTGCCGGATACGACCGGCTTCGGCGATTTCACAGAATGCGGTCAGATGATTCCGGTCCGCTTTCAGGAGGAGAGAGGCATCTTCGTCCACTCGATGTATCTCGACAATCCCTCCCCGATCGCGGGCGGGCGCGAGATCTGGGGATTTCCCCAGAAGTTGGCGCGTCCCAAACTCTGCCATGAAAGCGAAGTGCTTGTCGGCACGCTGCATTTCGGCTCGGTGCTCTGCGCCATGGGCAGCATGGGATATAAGCATAACGAGCTTGATCCCGCGCCGATCCTGCGGGAACTCGGCGAGCCGAATTTCCTCATCAAGATCATCCCGCATGTCGACGGCGGCCCGCGTATTTGCGAGCTTGTCCGCTATCGTTGGGAGGATGTCTCCCTCAAGGGAGCATGGGGCGGCCCGGCAGCGTTACAGCTCTTTGCCCACGCGATGGGAAATGTCTCGAAGCTGCCAGTCCTCGAAGTGCTCTCCGGCTCTCATTTCATCGCCGATGTGACCCTAGGCCTCGGCGAAGTCGTACATGACTATTTGGCCAAAAGCGGAGAGGCTCTGGCTCCAAGCCCTTCTCTTGCGGCCGCGCCCGCCCAGTGAACGTCATGCACCAGCGACAAGCCAAGGTCAGGCGAAACGATATTTCGGCGATCGCGCGGAGCTACGACCGGGTTGCGCTGGTCCTGCAAGGTGGCGGCGCGCTTGGCGCCTATCAAGCCGGTGTCTACCAGGCGCTTGCCGAAGCGGGCTGCGAGCCAAATTGGATCTCGGGCGTATCCATTGGAGCGATCAATTCCGCGATCATCGCTGGCAACCGGCCGGAAAAGCGGCTGCAAAATCTTGAAACATTCTGGAGCACGATCTCTGGCCGGAAGATTTGGGCTTACACGCCCGAAGGTGATCTTTTCCGCGACCTGCGGAACCAAGCAAGCTCATTGATGACGCTGCTCTTCGGGCAGCCAGGTTTCTTTCAACCACGCTTGCCCAATCCTTGGTTCCACCCATCCGGAGCAAATGGGGCAACCAGCTTCTACGAATCGAGCATCTTGAAGAATACGCTCGAAGACCTCGTTGATTTTGAACTTTTAAATGACGGCAGCAAGCGTTTCAGCGTGGGCGCTGTCAATGTGCGAACCGGCAATTTCGTCTATTTCGACACCGAGAAACAACGAATCGAACCCGAGCATATCATGGCCTCTGGCGCGCTTCCTCCAGCCCTCCCCTCGGTCAAGATTGAGGGGGAGTACTACTGGGACGGCGGCATCGTCTCAAACACCCCGCTCCAATATTTACTGGAGCAGGACGAGAATCAATCGTCGCTTGTTTTTCAGGTGGACCTTTTTAGCGCCCGCGGCAACCTTCCCCGCTCGATGTCCGACGTGCTAACCCGTCAGAAGGAGATCATGTATTCAAGCCGCACCCGCCAAAACACGGATGCCTTTGCTCGCGCCCATAATTTGAAAATGCGGCTTGTGAGCGCTTTGAAACGGCTCCCGCCCGAAGCCCTAAAACCGGGCGAAAAAGAATTTATTGCTGAGTGTTCAAATGCCGCCGCCATCAACATCGTCCATCTGATTTATCAGCACAAGAATTACGAAGGCCACGCGAGGGATTATGAGTTCTCGGGCACCTCGATGCGCGAGCATTGGGACTCTGGCTATGAGGATACGTTGCGCACGCTGAGACACCCAGAATGGCTGGAGCGCTCCAACATCACACGTGGCGTAGCGGTTCACGACCTCCATCGCGAAGATCCGACGTGAGACATCGGTTCAGGCGGGACAGCGTTCCAGCAAACAACAACACACTGATCCGCTCTTCAGGAATGCCAGGCACCTCGGGTTTGGAGAGCCTGAACCCCAGCAGAAATTTAAGAAAAATCAGATTGCAACCACCCGACCAATTTCGACAACATTGTCGCTCGGAAGCCTGAGGTAATCGCTCAAATGCACGCAATTGCGCACCATCGCGGCGAAAAGCGCCGCTTCCCACTTAGCTAGGCCCTTTTTGTCCTCGCGGGGAACGATGGTTTCATGGCCGACGTAATAGGTAATATCGTCGAGCTCAAACGGGCAGCCTTGGGCGCGTGCCTGTTTCAAGAGGGCAGGAATGTCAGGCCTTTCCATGAAGCCATAGTCCGCCTCCGCACGCCAGAATTGGGGAGCAAGCTCGGTCAGCGACAACCGCTTTGAATTCTCGATCCAGGGAACGGATTGCGTCGCGATCCTGAGCACCAACAGATGATCGTGCAAAGCCCGGTTGTGCTTTACATGCCAGACCACCAAGGGCGGCGTGTCGCTCGAGGTCCTCGTAAGGAAGACCGCAGTGCCCGGAACGCGCGGGATGTTGCTAGCTTCGACCGATCCCATGAACTCGTCGGCGGGAACGAGCTGCTCGCCGAGAGCGTTGGTGACCGCCATCATTCCGCGGTGCCAAATCAGCATAGCCCCATAGACCAGACCAGCCAAGAGCAACGGGACATAGCCGCCCTCGGCAATTTTAACGATATTGGCCAGGAAGAAGCCAGCATCAACGCACAAGAAGGCGCCCGCGATCATTCCGCTCGCGACAACGCTCCAGCCCCAGACCTCGCGCATGGCGATGAACAAAAGCGCCGAGGTCATGAGCATGGTCGCCGAAACCGCAATTCCATAGGCAGAGGCAAGATTATCGGACTTGCGGAAAAAAAGAATGAGGCCGACCGTGACTGCCATGAGCAGCCAATTGACCACGCCGACATAGATCTGCCCATATCCCTTTTCGGAGGTTTGGGTGATCCACAGACGCGGCAGCCAGCCGAGCCGCATTGCCTGGCGCGTCATCGAGAACGCCCCGGTAATGATCGATTGGCTTGCGATGATCGTTGCAAGCGTCGCCAGAATGACGAAGGGAATGAGCAAAGGCTCGGGACATAGCCGGTAGAAGATATTGTCGGCGGTCGGCGCGCCTTCGAGAACAATCGCGCTCTGCCCAACGTAATTCAGGAGGAGGCTCGGGAAGACGATGGCTGCCCAGGAGAGACGGATGGGACGCGGGCCAAAATGGCCCATATCGGCATAAAGGGCCTCCGCCCCAGTGACGCACAGGAAGACACCCCCCAAGACGACGAAGCTCTCGTAGCCGTTCGACATCAAATAATGAAAGCCATAGAGGGGATTTAGCGCGGCAAAGACAGAAGGATGGCGGACAATACCCGAGATACCGAGCACCGCGATCGACACAAACCAAAGACCCATGATCGGGCCAAAGGCCTTGCCGATACGCGATGTGCCGAGCGGCTGGATCGCGAACAGCCCAACGAGAATTGCGATTGCGGCTGGCAGGACATACGCCTCCAAGGCCGGCGTTGCGATGTTGAGTCCCTCGAGAGCAGAGAGAACAGAGATCGCGGGGGTGATTGCACCATCGCCATAGATCAACGCGGCGCCAAAGAGCCCGATGGCGACGATCGCCGGCCTTTGCTGTTTCTTGATGCCAAGCAATGACATGAGAGCGAGAATGCCGCCCTCGCCATCATTGTCGATGCTCATCGCGAAAATCACGTATTTTATCGACGTGATGATGATCAACGTCCACAGAATCAGTGAGAGGACGCCAAGGACGATGTCAGGCTTCGGCGTGCCGCCGGTTAGATCGAGAACGGTCTTGAACGTATAAAGCGGGCTCGTGCCGATGTCGCCAAAGACGATTCCAAGCGCTGATAGACTCAACGCCATAAAGCCCGGGCGGATGTCCGGGCGGCTCGTCTTGACCGGTGGAGCTTTTGGGGCGCCTTGGACCATGCCGTCACGTCCTTGATTTTTCAGATTGGCGATCGGGAGTAACACAGGAGCGCCAAGAAAACGATAATGCCGCCGCCCTTAATCCGTGGCAGAGCTTTTTGCCTGATAAAAATTGACTTTTTCACGCGTCGCCGCCACCCAATCGCGTACGCGTTGCTCCGGGTCGGGGTTTCGCGTGATGTCGGTCACGGCGGCGGCGCTGTCCGCTCCGGCCGCAAGGACCCCTTTCACGCGCTCCAAGGTGATCCCGCCGATCGCGACGAGCGGTATTTCGCCGATTTTTTTCTTCCATTCCGCGATACGCGGCAAGCCCTGCGGCGCGAAGGTCATGGCTTTCAGGATGGTCGGATAGATCGGCCCGAGCGCGATATAATCTGGTTCCGTTTCCAGGGCGCGGCAAAGCTCGGCCTCGTCATGCGTCGAGATGCCGACGTTAATGCCAGCGCGTCGGATCGCGGCAAGATCTGCGGTCTCAAGATCGCCCTGGCCAAGATGGATGAAATCACAGCCGGCATCGATCGCGTATTGCCAATAATCATTGACGACAAGCTGCGCGCCGTAGCGGGCGCAAAGCGCCTTCGCCTTATCGATTTCGGCGCGGATTATTGCGTCCGGCTGATCCTTCGTCCGCAATTGCACGAGCCGCACGCCACAAGGCAAAAGCCGCGCGATCCAAGCGGCGCTATCGACGATCAAATAGAAAGGATCAAGCACGCGCGCGTTCGCTGAAGGCGCGGCCGATGACGGGCGTCGAAGGTGCCGCCATGTCCCGCGCCTGCATCAGCTCAGCACGATAGCCGGCCCGCCCCGCCTCGACCGCGAGCGCGAAGGCGCCTGCCATTCCGACGGGATCCCCGGCTTTGGCGATCGCGGTGTTCAAGAGCACAGCATCAAAGCCCATTTCCATCGCCGCCGCGACGTGGGATGGAGCGCCGATTCCCGCATCGATAATCAGCGGCACGTCCGGGAAATGCGCGCGCAGCGATTTTAAAGCATAGGGATTGTTGAGGCCGCGCCCACAGCCGATGGGGGAGCCCCATGGCATGAGGACTTCGCAGCCCGCGCCGAGCAGCTTTTCCGCCGCGACGAGATCTTCGGTCGTATAAGGAAAAACTTGAAATCCGTCGCGAACGAGAATCGACGCCGCCTCGACAAGACCAAAGACATCGGGTTGCAGCGTGTCTTCCTCGCCGATGACTTCGAGCTTGATCCAGGAGGTATCGAAGAGCTCGCGCGCCATCTGCGCCGTGGTCACCGCTTCCCTGACGGTGCGGCAACCGGCGGTATTCGGCAAAACCCGCGCGCCAAGCTCGCGAATGAGCGTGAAGAATCTTTCCCCCGTCCGACTGCCCCCGGATTCGCGCCTGAGCGATACCGTTACAATCTCGGCCTTGGCCGCCTTAATGGCGCGCGAGAGGATCGCGGGCGAGGGATATTGCGCGGTTCCGGCAAGCAGCCTCGACCTGAATTCAGCCCCATAAAGGAAGAGACGATCCTCGCCCAAAGCAGCTTCCATCTTAGCCTCCTTGACGCGGCGTGAGAATTTCGACAGCGTCGCCCTCTTTCAATGGCGTTTTGTCACGGTCGATCTTGCGGACGAAACTTTGATTGACGGCGGTCGCGACGGCGCCATCTTCATAATCAAGTTCGCGTAGCAGGCCGGCAAGCGTTGCCGCCTCGACCTCAAGCACTTTGCCGTTCACATGGATGTGCATCCATCAACTCCGGAAAGTAAGCATCCTTGAGCACGATTTGCGCGACCCGCCGAGCCAGCGCGGGCGCCAACAGAAAGCCGTGTCGGTAAAAGCCGTTGACATAAATCTTGCGTCCGTCGCGGCGGATTTTTGGCAGATTGTCGGGAAAGGCGGGTCGTACGCCCGCGCCCATCTCCACGATCTCCGCTTCGGCGAAAGCTGGGTGCAGGCAATAGGCGGCGCCAAGGAGTTCAAGCATGGCACGCGCGGTGACACGGCCAGGCTCCTCATTTTCAATCATGGTGGCACCGACCATGAAGCGCCCATCGCCGCGCGGCACGATATAAACCGGTTGGCGGGGATGCAGGAGGCGGACCGGTCTTCTCAGCGCGATCTCCTTTGTCATTAGAACCAGCATTTCGCCTTTGACACCGCGCAGATCGGGCAAGGAGTCTTGCGCTTCAAGGCCGCGGCAATCGATGGTCCAATCGGCAGGGCCATGGGCTGAAGCCGCTTCCGCCCCGAAGATCAATTTGACGTTCTCGAATCCGGCAAGCCGCGCCGCGAGAGTGGTGATCGTCGCGCGCGGATCGAGATGAGCTTCGGAAGGGAAAAACAAGGCATCGTCAAAACGCCCTTGGAGATCGGGCTCGATCGCAGTCAGACTTGCCGCGTCCATTCGCTCGAACCCCGAGGAACGGCGGGCAAATTGAAGAAGTTCCGCGCGGTCACGGGCGGGGGCGACGACGAGCGATCCGCGCTGTTCCGCGACAGCGAGCGTCTTTGTCCAGAATTCAAGCGATTCAAGGCCAAGGTCGAAGACGAGCTTTTCCGTACTCTCGGCCTCGCACCAGGGGGCCAACATCCCACCCGCAAGCCAGGAGCAACCAAGGCCCGGCCCTTCCCGCCGTTCGAGCAATTCCACCGCAAGCCCGGCCCGGGCACATTCGAAGGCAGAGGTGAGACCAGCGACTCCGGCACCCAAGACGCGAACGCGCATCCGTCTACGCATTTATGCGGCCCTTTCGCAGGAAACCGGCACGAAAGCTGCGCACGGATGAGGTTTTCAGGAGAACGATCAAGGTCACCATCCCTACGCCAGTACGAGCTGGATCAGGTTCGAAGGGTCGCCGGGCCGCTTTTTGAGCGCTGCCAGCCTCTCAGCCCCCTGTCGGGGATCCCCTAGGTTTTCAGGAACTTAGTTAGGCGCAGGGGGAGCCGGCGTCAAGGAGGGAGCCACGGCGGATACTCCCGTGAAGAAACTCGGGGAGCCGGATCCAGCAGGGACCCAAGCAAATTAACCATGTCCCGCCACATTTATGCTTTTTTACGGACCGAGAGAAAAGGATAGCGCAAGAGTGCCGGTTGTAGGCAACCGGAATCGCCGGGGTTCTCCCAATTTGCGACGAATGAGCAGAGCCTATGGATAACGCCCTTAGGAATCCACGTGAGCGGAAAACCGCGGTCAGGCTTCTGATCCAGGGTGCGGCGGTAGCCGGCGCGATGGTGCTGGCCTTGCCTGCCAACGCTGACTGGCTGGATTCCCTCAACCCCATGAATCTTTTCAGCGGCGAAAAATACAAGACCGAGATCACGCCCGAGGTTCCTGCTGAGGACATGTACAATCAGGCGCTCGCCAAGCTGCAGTCCAAGGATTATGAGGGTGCTGCTAAGAAATTCGGCGAAATCGATAAGCAGCATCCCTATTCGCAATGGCAAAGAAAAGCTCTTTTGATGACCATCTTTAGCCAATATCAAAACGGCAGCTACGACGACGCTATCGCGTCAGCCAAACGCTATATCACGCTGTTTCCTTCCTCTCCTGACCTCCCTTACGCTTATTATCTTGAAGGCATGTCCAATTATAATCAAATCCCGGACATAAACCGCGACCAGGGGCGGGCGGCAAAGGCGGTCGAGCTATTCACCCAACTCACCGAAAAATTCCCGAAGTCGGAATATGCCGAGGACGCACGCTACAAGCTTCAAGTTGCCCGCGACCAGCTGGCTGGCAAGGAGATGGATATCGGGCGTTATTACCTCAGCCTGCATAATTACGCAGCCGCGATCAACCGCTTCCGCCAAGTTCTCTTCAAATATCAAACGACGCGGCATGCGGAAGAAGCTTTGATGCGCCTGACGGAAGCCTATCTCGCCCTCGGCATTCCCAATGAAGCACAGACGGCCGCCGCCGTTTTAGGACACAATTTTCCGGACTCCGTCTGGTACAAGGATGCCTATGCCCTCCTACAGGGAGGCGGGCTGCAGCCGCATGAGGATCAAGGTTCCTGGATCTCGAAAGCCTTCCACCTCGGCTAGACTGGCTTAGTCTGCCACGGGAGACCGTTATGAGGTATCTGATCGCGCTCTTTCTGCCGTGGCTGGCATTTTTTACAATGGGAAAGTTTCTTTCGGGAATTATTTGCCTCGTTTTGCAATTGACTGTGATTGGCTGGCTTCCCGCGGCAATCTGGGCATTCTTTGCCATCAGTGACTATCATGCCGATCAGCGCACGGATAAAATCGTACGCGCTTCCCGATCCACGATTGACCATCACCAGACCTGACCACGTCTTGTCTGCTTCTTCGGGAGCAGAGTTCAAGACATTTCCATGCAGCGGAACTCGCCAAGAAGAAGGCGCTTCCCTTCCTTAGATGCGTCCGACCCTCAGCGATAAGGGCCAGCGCACCGTTCTTCGGGCCGCCGGATCCCCCCAACCTTCCCTCAGTTCGGCATAAAAATCGTCGACCGACGCACGGCCACGCGCCTTTTCATATTCCTTGACGCCTGACCAAGTGCCGATATAGCCGATCAGGTCAACCAGAGCCCATGAGACCTCGAGTCCGAGAGCGGGTGTCTCGATCCCTTCGCACGGGAATGGCAGATTGCGATAGCCATCCTCGACGTGACGCCGCTCCGGCGGCCAATAGGGTCCGAGGACTTCACCATAGAACCGCTGCACCAACTCGTCGGTGTCGCCTTCAACATGCAGAACGCCATAGGCGATCAAAGCAAGAATGGCACGCGGACGCGCCACCCGCCACACCTCGGCGTAGAAAGCCTCGAGATCGAACCAGTGCGCGGCTTGACCAGCGGTGACGAGATCGGCGCTCCTATCCGGCAAGCCGCTATCTTCGGCCGGAGCGGTCCTGTACTCTATCCCTTGGTGAGGCGTGGCATTTGCGATTTGCTGCGGGCTCGCATCTGTTGCGATGACCCGCTTGAAGCGGCTGGCAAGCAACACAGAGAGCTGCCCTGTTCCGCAACCGCAATCGAGCGCCAAATTTCGTTCTGGCGCGACCTCGGTGAGAAAATCAACGAGAGCAGTTGGATAGGTCGGGCGATGAGCCGCGTATTTTGCGGCATTTGACGAAAAGTGGTCCTTGAAGACTGTCATGCCCCAAGCCATGCATTGGCTTAACAGGAGGCTTTCGACCCTTGGCAGCGCTCAACCGGCGCAAGAGCAGCGAGAAGCGCATTATCCTCGCTTTCTGTGACATTGGGCGTCGTTAGCAAGGCTTCACCATAGAAAATCGAATTCGCGCCCGCGACCATGCAAAGGATTTGCGCTTCCCGGCTCAATACTGATCGGCCGGCCGACAGGCGCACCCTTGCGGCGGGCAGAACGATGCGGGCGGCCGCCACCATCCGCACGAAATCGAGCGGATCGACTCGCTCTCTCTTTCCAAGCGGGGTGCCCTCGACGGGAACCAGCGCATTGATCGGCACGCTCTCTGGGTGCGGATCGAAGGACGCCAGGACTTGCAGCATGGAGGCACGGTCTCTCGCCGTCTCGCCCATCCCGATAATTCCGCCGCAGCACATTTGCAGGCTGGCGGCGCGCACGGCCCGCAAGGTGTCGAGCCGGTCCTGATAGCTCCGCGTGGAAATGATGTTGGGGTAGAATTCAGGACTCGTGTCGAGATTGTGATTATACGCCGTCAGTCCGGCCTCTTTCAGCCGTTGGGCCTGGCGCTCGTTCAGCATTCCGAGCGTCACGCAGGCTTCCATCCCAAGCGCGCGAACGCCCCGCACCATATCGAGCACCGCGTCGAACCCCGCCCCATCCCTGACATTGCGCCAGGCCGCACCCATGCAGAAGCGATCGGCTCCAGCAGCCTTCGCACGAGCGGCAACGTCGAGCACGGCCTCGGTTTTCATCATGTCGATCTTGTCGAGATGAACCTCGCGATAATGCGCAGATTGCGGACAATAGGCGCAATCCTCTGGACAGCCGCCCGTCTTGATACTGAGGAGGCTCGCCTTTTGGACGTCGCTGACATCGTGAAAACGCCGATGGACGCAATTTGCCTTCGCGATGAGATCAAGTAGCGGCAAATCATGGATCGCAACGATTTCGTCGGTCGTCCAATCGTGCCGGAGAGGGTGGCCGCTTTCTGAATGGGTCATAGTCTGCTTCCGATGGTCCGGAGCGGCTGCCAGCATTCTGCCGCGTCACTGAACATCCATCTCATGAACCTTGAACCGGCGTTTTGCAAATTTGGCAGGCGGCGGATCGCGCGGGGGCCCGTTGAGTTGGCTGTTCGATCCCCGTTGCCGGGTCGCAGCGGCCCTTTAAGAAGGTCCGAAACCCGAATGAGGCGGGGATTATGAGCGCGGCGCGGACACCGGCGGCCATGCTATTCGCCCAAACGCCGGCTTGTTCCTCCCGAGCGCGACAATCGACACTTCTCTTCGGGCACGGCTTTAGCAATGGCCGGGACAGAACCTGCAAAGCCCTTATTACCTAAGGTGGGCTGGCCCGGAAGACGTGGCACGGCGAGGACGTGTCCACAAACCCCGAATGCCGTGCATTGCG